>Ga0209407_1000221_pt1 | contig 81273 bp, 76 predicted proteins | sample AD_JPNHG3_MetaG_FD_184410 | JGI IMG/M metagenome (GOLD analysis project Ga0209407, IMG submission 184410) | Active sludge microbial communities of municipal wastewater-treating anaerobic digesters from Japan - AD_JPNHG3_MetaG (SPAdes) (version 2) | ecosystem: Engineered > Bioreactor > Anaerobic...
AAATTCTGCAGGTATATGCGGCGAACGCGCGGGCAAAGGCGGTCAAAGTACAGCGGTGTGCGTTGAGGTGATTGCACAGGGAAAGCCGGCGAATGCGCGGTGATTGGGGGTGATTGCGCGGCGAAAGGAGCTGAATGTGTGTGGCTATGCGGTGGATGTGCCGAGATGTGCGGAGGGCGGCAGTTGCTGTCAGTAGACGAGGCGTTTTTTCAGGCGTTTGACGGCGAAGAGGCCGGTTATGGCGGTGAAGAGGACGACGTAGGCGAAGTCGGCCAGTAATCGCCAGCGGTAGTCGTTGAGAGTGACGGCTCGCGCGAGATAGACGGCATGGGTAAGGGGGACCAGCTCGGCGAAGGGCTGGACGGCGCGGGGCAGTTCGCTGACGGGGAAGACGACGCCGCTGAAGAAGAACATGGGCGACAGCAGGCCGGTCATGTAGAAGTTGAAGTGGTTGATGGTTTTGACGAAGGAGGTGATCCAGAGGGACAGGCACCCGAACATGACGCCGGTGAGGAAGCCGACGAAGGGAGCCAGCAGCGCCCATGGCAGGCGGACGATACCGAAGATAAGCAGGATGCAGATGACGGAGAATGAGAAGAACAGGCCCTTGGTGCCGGCCCAGATGATCTCGCCGAGGATGAGGTTTTCGGCGGTGAGCGGGGCGGCCAACATGCCGTCGTAGACCTTTTCGAATTCGAGGCGGATGAAGGTGCCGTAGGAGCATTCGAATGCGCTGGTCCACATGGCGGCGGTGACGGGCAGACCCGTACCGAGGAAGACCATGTAGGGCAGGCCGTCCATGGTTCCGATGAGACGGCCAAGACCCAGACCGATACCGGCAAGGAAAATAAGCGGCTCAAGGAAGGGCGGCAGGCCGTTACTGAGGAGGTGGCGGGTGTAGACGCGCATGTGGCGGAACCAGACGCTGTAGAGCCGACGATAAAGCGGAGGATATGAGGTTGGGTCAGTCATGGGTGGGCCTGCGATTGATTATTGATGATTGATTATTGGGCGGCGTGCGGCGGGGGGTTCCGTGGGCAAGGGAGCGGTCTGTCGCCCCTTCGGGGCTCACAAAGAAAGAGAGGGCAGAGTGCGTGCGGCGGGTGTTCCGGGGGCTCACGCCCCCGGCTATGCGCTCTACCGTCCCTTCGGGACTTCGACGCCGCAATTGGAGGTTGTGCGAGAAGGATGCATCTTCTTCCGTCGTTCCTTCGGGACTTCGACGCCGCAATTGGAGGCTGTGCGAGAAGGATGCGCCTTCTTCTGTCGTCCCTTCGGGACTTCGACGTTGTAATTGGGGGGCGACTGCGACAGTAAAGTACATGCGTTTCGTCTGGTCAAAAGACCACGGGCAGGATGCCTGTGCCACGGTTGGGTTACTGAATTTCATTGAGCAGCCTCCCGGTTGCTTTCAGGAAGACGTCTTCAAGGTTTGCGCGACGGATGAGCTGTCGGTCCTTGGCCATTCTGTCGGCGAGGGTGCGGAGGGTGTCGACGTCGTTGGAGAAGAGTCGAACGGTTTCGTGCGATCGATCCATGCGGACGCCGGGCGGCAGATTGCCGTCGATGGCGGCTTCGACGGAGGCCAGATCGACCTCGAGGACGAAGGCCTCGAGGTTCCGGAGGAGTTCGGTCGGCGAGCCTTGCATGATGGCGACGCCCTTGTCCATGATGATGAGCTTGTCGCACATGACAAAGGCCTCGTCCATGTAGTGGGTTGTGAGCAGGATGGTTGTGCCCTGCCGCTTGAGCAGGCGGAGTTTGTCCCAGATGACGTGTCGCACCTGGGGGTCGAGGCCGGTGGTGGGCTCGTCGAGGATGAGCAGTTTGGGGTTGTTGAGCAGGGCGCGGGCGATGGCGAGGCGGCGCTTCATGCCGCCGGAGAGTTCGCGGATCCTTGCGTGGCGGCGTTCGCTGAGTTCCATGAAGGCCAGCAGCGACTCGATACGGCGGAGGGCCTCCGGGCGCGGGATGTTGTAGAAACGGGCGTAGATCATCAGGTTGCCGATGACGTTGAGTTCTTCGTCGAGGCTGTCTTCCTGGGGGACGACGCCGGCGATGTTCTTGATGTTCAGTTCCTGCGTGCGGGGGTCGAAGCCGAAGACGTCCATGACGCCGCCGCAGTCGCGGTCGCGGGGGCTGCGGGCGTAGATCATCTTCATCATGGTGGTCTTGCCGGCGCCGTTCGGGCCGAGGAGGCCGAAGCAGGTAGCGGGTTCGACGGTGAAGCTGAGGTCACGGACGGCGCGGACGGGGCCGAAGGTCTTGCTGATGTTCTCAACCCTGATGACTGGTGTGCTCATTGCGTTACTTGGTTCACCCCGATATTCGTTCGTCCTGCGGCTTTCGTGCCAGGCATGCCCCCTGCATTCTGCCGGGCAGGCATGCCTTGCCTTACAAACTTGTGCTCAGGTTTTTCATAAGGCCCATGAGGAGCCTTGGCGGGATACTGGCCAGTTCCGGCTCGGGCCGCTCGGTTCGCTGCATTCGCCGGAGGATGTCCTTCACAGCGGCGGCATGTGGCTTGAGCCGCCCGGCCGTCTGCTCCGCCTCTTCGAGTTTACCATCGGCCATCATGCGGAGGTAAATGACGACGAGACGGATGAGTTCGCGTTCGCTGATATCCTGGGCGGCCGTATCGGGCTTTTCGTTTTCGGAGGGACGTTCCTGGAGTATATTCTGTGTGAGGGCGTAGGTCTCGCGCATCATCTTGTTGTACTGGGATTCTTCTTCGCCGTCGATGGGGGCGAGCTTGAGTTCGGGCTCGTTTTCGTCAGGCGGCATAGGGATGTAGCACCTGTGCCGGCAGTGTGGACAATTGCCGTATTTGCCGCCGGCGTTGTCGGGGGCTTTGATCTTTTTCTTGCAGCTTTCGCAGTGAAACGTGATGCTCATTGTCTGGCCCTCGGTTTGCCTCAGTTCCTGGCTGCCGTGTCTTTCCCCTACATTCTGGTTTCGGCCGTTACTTCGGTGGTGATGCCGCCGCGCGGCGTAAAGCGTGCGGTCACTTTCATGCATCTCGGGCGGCAGGCGTTGGCGAGGTCGTCGAGGATGTCGTTGGTGAGCCGCTCGTAGAAGATGCCCTTGTTACGGTAACTTTGCATGTAGAATTTGAGACTCTTGAGTTCAATGCAGAGTTTGTCGGGGCAGTATTCGATGATGATCTCGCCGAAGTCAGGCTGGCCGGTCTTCGGGCACAGGCTGGTAAATTCCGGGCACCGGATGGTGATGGTGTAGTCCCGCCCCGGGCGGGGGTTATCAAAAAGCTCGAACTGGTGTTTATCCGACACGTGTTTACCTTTGTACAAAAAGTGTTTATACTGCTTTTATCATAAGGTTTTGCGTTGATTTTGCAAGGGGTTCGCTGTGGCGGATAAAAAGCGGGCAGTGGTGCTGCTCAGCGGGGGGCTGGATTCTGCGACCACGTTGGCAATGGCCCGCGAGGCAGGCTTTGAGTGTTATGCGCTGTCATTTCGGTATGGTCAGCGGCATGCGGTGGAGATTGCCGCCGCTGGGCGCGTGGCGCGGGCGCTGGGGGCACGGGAGCACCGGCTTGTGGAGGTGGACCTGGGGCAGTTCGGGGGCTCGGCGCTGACGGATGCGGCTATTGCAGTGCCCAAGGATCGGGGGCAGATCGGGAGCGAAGAGCCGATACCCGTCACGTATGTGCCGGCGAGGAACCTGGTATTCTTGAGCTATGCGGTGGCGTGGGCGGAGGTCCTGGGGGCGTTCGATGTTTTTATCGGGGTGAACGCCACTGATTACAGCGGATATCCGGATTGCCGGCTGGCGTTTGTCGAGGCGTTCGAGCGGACGGCGAACCTGGCGACGGCGGCGGCGGTGGAGGGGCGGGGGGTATTTCGTATTCATACGCCGATTATGGAGATGACGAAGGCGGAGATTATTCGGGAAGGGACGCGCTTAGGGGTGGATTACGGGCTGACGCACAGCTGCTACGACCCGGATGCGGCGGGGCGGCCGTGCGGGCGGTGTGATTCGTGCCGGTTGCGGCTGAAGGGGTTTGCAGAGGCAGAGTTGACGGACCCGTTGGAGTATGCGCGATGATCATCAATGAAATATTCTATTCGCTGCAGGGGGAGGGTAGGCTGGCGGGGGTTCCGTCGGTGTTTGTGCGGGTGGCGGGGTGTCCTTTGCGGTGCCGGTGGTGCGATACGAAGTATGCGTGGTCGGCGGGGGCTGGGCGGCGGTATGCGGTCGAGCAGTTAGAGGAGCAGATCCTGCAGCGGCCGACGCCGTACGTGGTGATCACCGGGGGCGAGCCGATGCTGGTGGAGGGCCTGGGTGAGTTTGTCGGCATACTGGCCGAGGCGCAGAGGCACGTGACGATCGAGACGAGTGGGATTGCGTTTGTGGAGGGTTTATCCTGCGACCTGATGAGCATCAGTCCGAAGCTGTCCAATTCGCGGCCGGCGGAGGCGGGTGCGGCGGCGGAGCATGAGGCACGGCGGCTGAATATGGAGGCGCTGCAGCAGTTGATCGAGGCGTACGAGTACCAGTTGAAATTCGTGGTCGACGGGCCGCAGGACCTGGATGAGATTGCGGCGTGCCTGGATCAGCTTAAGGAGGTGAATCCGTACAAGGTGTACTTGATGCCGCAGGCGCAGACGCGGGCGGAATTAGTTGAGAAGTCGCAGATGTTAGCGGAGTATTGCTTGCAGACGGGGTTTGCGATGTCGCCGCGATTGCAGGTCTTACTCTGGCAGGGCCAGCGCGGCAGGTAAACTCAGCCGCAGGAGGAGCGACGAAGAAGGCGAAGTCGTCCCTTATGCCGGGTACCGGGGCGGCGGCCGGGCCGAGTTGAGTTCGTTACGGGCGGGAGCGGCCGGAGGATTTCAGTTTTCGCAGTATTTCGGCGAGTTGTTTCGCCCTGTCGGGGTATTTGTCGGCTACATCGGCGGTTTCGCCCAGGTCGTCGCCGAGGTGAAAGAGTTGGGGTTTGGGGGTTTGTTTGGCGCCCTTTTTTGCGGCGGGGGGTTCTATGTATTTCCAGTCGCCATGGCGGAGTGCGAGTCGGCCTGCGTGTTCGATGATGTGGTCGCGGCCGGTCCTGAAGTCGCCGAGGAGAGCGGGCAGGACGTCGATGCTGTCGGGGGCTTCGTCGTGTTTGAGCTTGCGGCCGGTCATGGCGGCGAAGGAGGCGATGAAGTCGACCTGGCCGACAATGGCGTCGGATGTTCCGGGCTTGATGCGTCCGGGCCATGATATGACCATGGGAATGCGGGTGCCGCCTTCGAAGAAGCTGTACTTGCCGCCGCGCAAGGGGCCGGCCGGGGCGTGGTCGCCGAGGCGCTCGACGGCGTCGTCCTTATAGCCGTCATCGAGGACGGGGCCGTTGTCGCTGGTGACGATGATCAGGGTGTTGTCGGCGATGCCGAGCTGTTGGAGCTTTTCGACGATCGCGCCGACGCAGTGGTCGAACTGGACGATGGCGTCGCCGCGCGGGCCCATGTCGGTGGCGCCGCGAAAGCGCGGATGCGGCACGCGGGGGACGTGGACGTCGTGCGTGGCGAAGTAGAGGAAGAACGGCTTGCCGCGATTCTTCTCGATGAAAGCCGTCGCGCGGCGGACGTATTCGTCGGCCATGGTTTCGTCGTTCCAGAGGGCGGACTTGCCGCCTTTCATGTAGCCGATGCGGCCGATGCCGTTGACGACGGCGTGATTGTGGCCGCGGCTCCAGTCCATCCTGAGCTGGTCGCGGTGCGTAACGCCGGTGGGCTCGCCGGGGAAAGGCTCACTGTAGCTGACCTGGATGGGGTCGGCGGGGTCGAGATTGACGACGCGGTGATTTTCCACGTAGACGCATGGTACACGGTCGCCGGTGGCGGGCATGATGAATGCATAGTCGAAGCCGATCTCCAGCGGGCCGGGCCTGATCTCGCCGTTCCAGTCGATGGGTTCATCCCCGGCGCCCAAGCCGAGGTGCCACTTGCCGACGACGCCGGTGGTGTAGCCGGCGTCCTTGAGCACGGCCGGCAGGGTCGTCTGCGTCGTGTCGATGCACATCTTCGCGTCACCGGGGAGGATACCGGTGCCCTGCTTTCGCCAGGCGTACTGGCCGGTAAGCATGGAGTAGCGGGAGGGCGTGCAGGTGGCGGAGGACGAATAGGCGGACGTGAAGCGCAGGCCGTCGGCGGCCAGCCGGTCGATGTTTGGCGTCTTGACGCGGGTCGCGCCGTAACAACTGAAGTCGCCATAGCCGATGTCGTCGGCGTAGATGAGGACGATGTTGGGTTTGTCGGCGGGTTTCTGCGCGGTGCAAACGGAGGCCAGCCGGGGCGCAAAGATTGCGCTCAGTGCGGAGGCCTTCAGGAAACGGCGGCGGTCGATCTGTCTGGTATTCATCTTTTCATCTCCCTGTCTGATCAGAAGGCCGACGCACATGCGCCGAACGGGCAGACCTTGATGCACTTGAGGCATTCGATGCACTTGGCCTCGCTGTACGCGACTTCGCGTGTGGCGGCACTGGCGATATGCAGCGCGCCGGTCGGGCAGAGGGCCAGGCACGCGCCGCAGTGCGTACAGCGTTTGTCGTCGCGGATGACGCCGCGGCCGGTGGTGTTGATCGAGACGTTGAAGGTGCGGACGAAGTCCATCGCGCCGGCGATATCTTCCTCGGTGCCGGTGACGTCCAGCACGAGATAGCCTTCCTCTTCGGGCGTAACCTTGGCGCGGTAGACGTTGACGATAAGGTTATGGTCCTTGACGAGGTGGTAGATGATGGGCTTTTCGCACTCGCAGCGCGGGAAGAACAGCATGAGCTTCTGTGTGACGATAGGGCTCATTTGGGCTCCTCTCTGATGACAAGGGGCTTCATGGCGGTGTCTTTGGGCAGGCAGGCCAGGGGCGGACTCAGCAGAAAGTCGCCGCGGCGGATTTCGTCGGCGAGGAGGTTGGCGATCTTGAGGGCCTTGTGGTAGGACGACAGCGAGCCGACGGCGATCTTCTTGCCTTCGATTTCGATCTCGCCGGATCGCAGTTGTTCATAGGATACGTAAGCGATGACCCGGCCGGTCTTCTGCGGGTAATCGCGGCTGTAATCGACGACGGGGGCAAGGATGTCGCGGTCACGGATGCAGGTGCGTTTGAGGATGTCGGCATTGAGGATGGGTATGGGGATGCCGACGCCCAGAGCCAATGAGACGCCGTAGCCTCGCAGGCTGACGCCGCGAACGAACTCGGGGTTCATGTGCTTCATGTCAGCCGTCAGCGCCAGCGTCCCCGCGCCGCCCATGGGGATGCCCTCGGGGGTGCGTGCTTCCGCGCCGGCGTGCTGGGTACCTTCGGCGTAGATTTGGCCTTGCGCACCGGCCAACCAGACGCGGGTGCCGATGCCGATGGTTTCGTAGGACGGGTCGTTCAGCAGCGGCGAGAGCTGGCCCGCCGAACAGTAGGCGGCATTCTTGCGGTTGGGCTCCAGCGTGCCCATGTAGGTGTAGATCGTCTTGTCGCTGTCGTTGATGGCGACGTTGTAGTTCTGGTAGCAGTTGCGTGGATTGACCATGATGGCCTGGTTGAGGTCGTGGATAGTAAACCACGTGCGGAGTTCGCGGAGCGGGTATTCGTCGGTGCCGTAGGACAGCGCAAAGAGCTGCAGGGGCTTGCCGGCAACGAGGTCCTCGATGACGTGGCCGCCGCCGTAGCGGAACTCGCCGGGGTGATACATGTTGGCGGGGTCGCCGTGGCGGAGCTGCGTGGCGCCGAGGTAGACGTCAACGGCGGCGATACCAGTGTAGACGAGGACGTCCTGAACCCAGGCCTCGGACATGCGGATCTTCGGCTTGGAATGGCCGAAGTTGAGGAAGCAGCCGGAGGAGCACATGGGCCCGAAGGTGGCGGTGGTGACGACGTCGACTTCTTCGGCGGCGGCGGTCAGGCCCTTTTTGTCGACGTAGTCCATGATCTCGTCAGCAGTGAGGACGACGGCCTTGCCGGACGCAATGCGGTCGTTGATCTGTTCGTATGTCTTCATTGGTTTCTGTTCCAGAGTGAGCGGAATGGCCGCGGACGTTCCGTTTTGACGGGAATTCATGATAGCGGATGGCGAGGGGGAATTCAAGGGGCGAGATGGGTGTAAGCCAGTTCGCGGAAGGTCCTGTCGGTATGTAACAGCGCCAAGTGCGCGGTACGCCGCGGAGGGCTCCGTCAGAATCTCTTGATAGACCATGAAGACAGGTACAGATGTCAGGTTTCTTAACATCCAGGGATGAAATTGACGGCTGTCCCCGGCTGTCCGGCGGTTTTCAGTCGTGGCGGAGGGCCTTGATGGGGTCGGTTTTGGCGGCCCGGATTGCGGGATAAAGGCCGGCGACCAGGCTGACGAGTATGGCGAAGGCGATGGAGGCCAGCCACAGCCAGAGGGGGAAGGTGAAGTATTTTGTGGGAGGCACGCCCTTGGAGACGAGGATGGCGTTGACGATTTCGTTGATGAACAGGCTGGTGAGCCAGCCGAGGACGACGCCGAAGAGGCCGCCGAGGAAACCGATCGCGCCGGATTCGAAGAAAAAGATCATGCGGACGTCGCTGTCGCGGGCGCCGACGGCCTTCATGATGCCGATCTCACGGTAGCGTTCGAGGGTGGCCATGACCATGGTGTTGACGATGCCCAAGCAGGCAACCACGATGGCGATCATGCCGATGGCCAGCAGGAACATGTCCATGAGTATGAATGCGGTTTCGATCTCTTCGATTTCATCGGCCAGCGCGAAGGTGCGGTAGCCCCAGCTTTCGACGACGGCCTTGACGCTTTCGAGCTTGTCCGCAGAGGTGAGGCGGATGCCGGCGGCCGGGTACGATTGTGCAGCGGCCGGCGACTTGAAAAGATCGCGTATGTTGGTCAGGGCGATCTTCTTCATGCGGCGGCTGGCTTCGGGGGTGACGAAGACGTCGCTGCGGAGCGGGCCGACCATGCCGACGTCCATGCGCTCCGCCACGCCGACGATGGTGAAGACGTACTCCTTTTGGGCAAAGGGAAGCGTATCGCCGGCAAGTGCGCCGGTGATATTGAGCGGGTTGAGCAGGCTGCCGGCGTCAACGGTGAGCGTGGCGACGGTGAGGGGCTTGCCTAAGGCGTCCTGGGGATCGGCGAAGTCCAGGTCGTCGATGAGCGATTCGCTGATGATGACCGCGTTGGGGTCGTCGTGGGTGTAGGGGGCGCCTGCGCGAAAGACGACGAGGCCCGTAGTGACGATTTCAGGCGGCAGGGCCTGGACGAGGGTGAAGCGTTCGTTACCATTGCGGCGGATGAGCGCGGGAAAGCGGATCTCGGGTACGACCGTCTGGACGCCGGGGATTTGCGCAATTTCGGCAAGGCGTGCGTCGTCCAGCGGCGGCGCGGTTATGGGCGAGCGGCGATCGATGCGGTGGCGGCGGGGATTGCGCGGCGCTTCGGAGGGGCCGAAGACGACGACGTACCGGAACAGGTCGAAGCGTGCAAAACGATCGGTGATGTTCTTCTGCATGCCCTTGCCGAAGGCCAACATGGAAAAGAGTGCGCCGATGCCGATGACGACGCCAGCGGTGGTCAGGAAGGTGCGGAGTTTCTTCTTCCAGAGGTTAGACAGGGACTGATGGATGTGGTCGGTGAGCCTCATGGTACGGTCCTTATCGTCTCGTGTTCGACGATGCGGCCGTCGCGCAGGCGGATGACGGCATGGGCGAATTGCCGGAGCAGGGGTTCTTCGTGGGAGATCATAATGACGGTCAGGCCGGCGGCATTGAGGTCGGCCAGGGTCTGAAGGATCTGGGCGGAGGTCGCGGTGTCGAGGTTGCCCGTGGGTTCGTCGGCGAGGAGGACCTTAGGGTTGTTGATGAGCGCGCGGGCGATGGCGACGCGCTGCTGTTCGCCGCCGGACAGTTCGGCGGGTCGGTGGGTGCGGCGAGCTTCCAGGCCGACGGCGCGGAGGGCCTCGGCGGCGCGGCGATTGCGCTCGGCGCGGCCGACGCCGGCGAAAAGCAGCGGCAGAGCGACGTTCTCCAGCGCCGTGTAGGCGCCGATGAGGTTGAAGGACTGGAAGACCATGCCGACCTGCTTGCGGCGGTAGAGGGCAAGCTCGTCCGGGCCCAGGTCGGAGATGCGTCGGCCGGCCACGGTGACGCTGCCGCCGGTGGGGGTATCGAGGCCGCCGAGGATGTTGAGGAGGGTGGATTTGCCTGAGCCGGAGGAGCCGCTGACGCCGAGGAACATGCCTTCGCTCACGGCTAACGTCAGGCCGTCAAGGGCGCGAACGGGCACGGCGGCCGGATAGACCCGCGTGAGGTCCCGGATGTCGATCAGGGGTTCGGCGGCTGTCTGGTTCATGGGGGCAATCTAACATGCCGGCGGAGAGGTTTCAATAAATTGATTATTGTCTACTGATTATTGACTATTGAATCCCGGCCTTTGCTTTGACGTCGATGGCGCGACGGCATGGGACTCCGGGCGACATTCTGTGTATCCTGGGGCGCAAGAATTGCTGATGACGGGGTATCGGTGCGAGAGGGTGTCGAGGGGCCAGGAAATAGCTACTTCTTTGCAGCGGCTGTACTTATGATGTTTTCTGGAAAGGCGGCATGTTTGTTGCACTTTTCTATCGGCGACAGCGGGTGGGCGTTGGGCCTGCGCGTGCCGGAAGGGCGGCGTTTGAGGCACAGAGAAAGGAGTTTATCATGAAGAGTATGCTGTTCTTGGCGGGGCTGCTGGCGACGGTGACGGCGGGGTCTTATCTTGCGGCCGGGGGTCCGGAGGAGAGGCCGGGCGGCAAGAAGCTGCTGCGGGTGGGCGTTTACGATTCGCGGGCGATTGCGATTGCGTATACGTCCAGCAAGTACAACGACAATTTTATGGTCGGCAAGTCGAAGGCCAAGCACGAGGCGGAAGCGGCAGGCGATTCGGCGGCGGTGGAGCGGATCGACAAGGAGATGCAGTACTTTCAGTTCAAGCGGCACCTGCAGGGGTGCGGGACGGCGCCGGTGCCGGAACTGCTGAAGTGCATCGAGAAGGAGATTGCGGCGATTGCGCGTGAGGCGGGGGTGGATGTGATCGTGAGCAAGTGGGCGTTCGATTACCGGGCGGAGGGTACGGAGGTGGTCGACCTGACGGCGGAACTGGTGGCGGCCTTCGAGCCGACGGAGCGGGCAATGAAATGGATACGACAGCTTGAAACGGTGGCGCCCGTGAGCGAAGCGGAGCTTCTGCAGCATGAACTGGAGGGCGGGCATTAAGGCCGCGGTGGCGGGCTGCGCGGTGGCATGCAGCACAGCCAAAACGATATGGAGAAACACTTCAGACGGCCCGTGCGGCTGCCAATGCCGCCGTTTGGCGATTCGATCACGTTCGTCGTTGCCAGACACCTTCGCAGGGAACTCGGCAGCCCCAGGCAATTGATCGTCAACATCTCATCCAGCCCCTCCAGAAGGCTGGCGGCCGCCGAAGTGTACGCATGTTCGAGCCATGCGGCCTGAAGAGTAGAATCGATATGGCCTTGCCGGTTACCTTGATCACTTCATCAACCGCCTGCTCGGCGTTGCAGATCAAGTCAGGCGTGGTTAGCAAGAGTCGTCCACATGAGGGAGGAATTTGGCGATCTTTCGATTGCCCGACTTGTCCGCGACCTGATACAATTCGTTCATGGCTACTCCTTTTGAAAATGATAGATTGTTTGCCTGATCCTACAAGATTCAGGCCGGAGCAGCCGTTAAATTGAGATTCAGGATTCGATCACGTACCGGCACAGCAACGAAGCTGCCTTCAATTCGGACTGGGCCGTTGTGAAATTTGAGAATGGCAAGGTGGTGGGCAAGGCGTTCCTGCCGGATTGAGGAAACGTACAGCCGGCAACCAGTGGGGACGAATGGAGAGAGGGCACCTCAGTTTGCAAAACTGAAAATAGAGCAATTCTGCTCTTGACTTGTGTCGGGGTGCGGGTACTATTGGAGTATGTCCAATAGCAAAAGGAAACTCGACAAGTGCATCTGTTCCGGCAGGTCTCTCGACCGTATGCTCCGGCCGGCGGTCCTGACGATCCTTTACAACCAGGCACGAGGTCTGCACGGTTACGCAATCGAAAAGCAGTTGCAGGGCTTCAAGTTCTTTCGGAATCAACCCCCCGACTACACAGGGCTCTATCGCCTGCTCAAGAAAATGGACGCCGAAGGGCTGCTCGCATCTCAAGAGAGCGATTCCGAGTCAGGCCCGTCCAAGAGGGTGTATTGCCTGACTGACAGGGGCAGAAACTGCCTGTCCAAATGGCTCGATAGTCTCCTGGAGTATCAACAGATGTTAGACGATCTGCTTGTGCAGGCCAAACGGACAGTGGAGGTTAACACATGAAACATCGAGGATGGGTATACGAAAGCCTTGCCGAGATGACGGGAACGTTCATTCTGGTGTTCTTTGGCACGGGCGTTGTTCATACGAGCCTGCATACTCAGGCCCAGAGCGGCCTGTGGCAGGTCGCCGTGGTCTGGGGGGCGGCCGTTGGATTGGCGATCTATGCAACGGCCGCTGTATCCGGTGCACACATTAATCCGGCTATAACGGCAGCCTTTGTGGTCAGACGGCAGTTTCCCCTGAAGAAAATACCCCACTACCTCCTGTCTCAGCTTCTTGGGGCGATTGTCGCCGCTGTTCTACTGTACGCGCTCTTCGGCGGCCCCCTCAAGGCATTCGAGCAGGCCAACGGTATCGTTCGCGGAGAGCCGGGAAGCGAGCTTTCGGCGATGGTGTTTGGCGAATACTTCCCGAATCCTGCGGTTGCCAGGTCCCTTGGATGGTCTGCGGAAATCGTAAGTCCGAGCGTGGCATTTCTGGCTGAGATGGCAGGAACGGGACTGCTGGCCTTCTTTGTCTTCGCTCTGACCGACAAGCGGAATTCTGCTCCGAAAGGAGGCCAGGCGGTATTGATCGGGCTGACGATCGCCGCCCTCATCTCCGTCATTGCTCCGCTGACGCAGGCATGTTTCAACCCTGCAAGAGATTTCGGGCCGCGGCTGGTTGCCTGTTTTGCCGGGTGGAAGACGATAGCCATACCCGGCCCGCGCGGCGGTTTTTTCAGTGTCTACATACTGGCTCCAGTGGTGGGAGCGGTCACGGGGGCTTCTCTCTATGAAGTCCTCGTCGGGCTGGGACTTAAATACAAAACTCAGGAGAATGAGATGAAATCTGTAAAGCTGTTACTCGTTGGTGGATTTCTGGGGGCGGGCAAGACCACTCTTCTGTATCGCACCGCAACCGAGTTGATCAAATCGGGTAAACGGGTGGGCCTCGTTACAAATGACCAGGCGCCCGATCTTGTGGACACCCAGATGCTGAGTTCCCATGGTTTGGCGGTGAGTGAGGTGGCAGGGAGCTGCTTCTGCTGCAATTTCAACGGCCTTATTGATGCGGGCCGAAGCCTTTGCGCCAGGCCAGGCTCCGTCGATGTCCTGCTGGCTGAGCCGGTCGGCAGTTGCACGGATCTATCCGCCACGATTGTACAGCCGCTGAAAGACCGCTATGCCGACATGTTCTCCGTTGGTTCCCTGACGGTCCTGGTTGATCCGATGAGGGCAATCGAGGTCCTGGGCCGCAACCTGAGCATGCTGCATCCCAGTGCAGCTTACATTTACCGAAAACAGCTTGAAGAGGCGGATCATATCGTGGTCAACAAGTGCGATCTGCTGGATGCCAGGGGACGAAAAGAAATCGCAGAAATGCTGCGAAACGAGTTTCCGGAAGCGAAGATCTCGTTCATTTCTTCGAAAACGGGAGAGGGCGTTAACGAATGGCTGCAAGAGGCGATAAGAGGGGAAGACTCCGGCAAGAGACTGCTCGATATTGATTATGACACGTACGCGGAGGGGGAGGCGGTGCTTGGCTGGCTGAACGCTCGTTTTCGACTGAATGTCGAGGAAGACATTGATTGGGCAGACGTTGGCCGGCGGTATCTGGAAACTATGCAAAGGAAATTTCAATCTGCGGATGCACAGATCGGGCACGTCAAACTCTTCCTTTCAGCAGGCGGGGGCAACATGACAGCGAACCTGACCGCCGCCAGTGGCCCGGTTCTCATCCAACAGGGTGACGGGCCGCTCAAAGGCAGAGATGCAGACATGACATTCAACGCTCGTGTCCAGATGGATCCGGATCAGCTCAAGCAGATGAGTCTTGATGCGTTGCGGGAACAGTTCCCAAATGTGGCCGTAACGACGCTGGCAATCAGGTCTCTGCGTCCGGGGCGTCCTCAGCCGACTTTCAGGTACAGCCAGAGGGTTTAGGAGGCGTATCAGAGGAACGGCCTTGATGCCGCAATAGATCATGCCGGTTCGGCGGCTCGGCGTCGCCAGTTAGCTGCCTGCAAAGGGAGAGGAAAAGACCAGATAGGCGAGAGGGCCAGAGGGCAAGCGCTGGCGCGGCAACGGAGTCACGAGGCGGGGGTGCCGCTCTTTCTGATTGCCTCGATGACCTTCCTGCGGACCTCTCTTCGTGCATATTTTGCGAAATCAGGAGTCGGGATATTCCTGTACGTCTCAATGGCATTCCTGAGGCCCCGAATGCCCATTTCCACAAGCTCGCCCAGATTATCAAGTCGCGTCCGGCGCTTAATCCTTTTGGCGGTACTGATAACGATGGGCATATAGTGATTCATAAGGCCATAGAATGCCTTACTGTCGCCTTTTCGGCGATAGCTCTCCCACAGGGACTGGATATTTCTGTCGTCCTGCATCCTGTTACTGCTTGCAATACCCCCCTCCAACAGGGTGCAGTTTCTGGCGAAAATGTGATGCGAAAAATTGTCAGAAATTGAAAAAAAGTCGCTATTTCTGAAATAGAGTGCGGCGTCACGGCGAAGAGACGGGCTTTCCCGCTCAGCCGCCCGTCACAATACGACATGACATTGCCGACTGCGGCAATAGTGAACGCATATCCCCAACGCACGGGCGAAAAGTCATCACCTCGGCAAGCATCAAGGGTCGAAGACAATCGGATCGGCGTGCACACTCCCTTCCAAGCCAACCAACAAGAACCCGATGAGTACCTGACGCTCATATCACACTCCTGGCCGTTCCCCGTAAATTATACCTGAGGAACGGGAAAAGGCGGCCACCCGGTATGCAGACTGTTGAAATGTGCCGATAAATATGTCAGGCGATGGACCGAATATTGCAAAGACAACAACCAGAAAAGTTGGTTGGCTTGTCGGGACGGATACACTAAGGCTGCGGCCGCCATACTACGTGTAAGTTCTTTGCTGACAGTCATATATCGCGGCGTTTTGCGGCCGGAGGGCTTGCCGGCAGGGTGCAAATGGCGTATAATGAAAATATGTGTGGGTCGGGTTTTCTGGCGGCTTGCCGGAGCCTGACCCGGAGAAGAGGGTTCTTGAAGCGAGACACGACCTGACAGCCGAGCAGCTTTTGTGATGTCGCAGCCATTCCGGACGGCGCCTGGCCAAAACACAGGAGTCGCGGTCAATTAATGCACTTCTGCTCTGCGGTCTCCATTTTCGTGCAAAGAAACCGACATCATGTTCGATTAAGATACAGGTGACAAGATGCAGGTTGATATGAAAAAATCCCAGGATGACCTGATTGAAAGATGCAGCACCTGCGAGCATTGCATTTTCGAGGAAATCCTGTCCCCCGAACAGCGCAAGATGAAAGTTCTGAAACTGCGGATCCCCGACTACCACGTGCATCGCATCACGATTGAGCAGATCTGCGGAAGGAACTATGACGAAGTCTGCTTCATGAAGTACGCGGCCATGCGGGCCCTGTGCGACGACCGCACCGCGATGCAGATGGGGGTCATCAAGCACTTTGTGTGGGACCTCGGCAAGGCGCGCAAGAAGCGGGTAACCTTCGAAGAGGCCTTTCATGACTGGACCAGGGTCCAGGACCTGGGGCGAGGGGTCGAAGAAAGCTACGCCGAGCGATTCGCGGAGGTATGGAACCTGGGGATCAGGGCGGTCACAAGCAACGGCGTTGTCATCAAGAAGCAGATCCTTACGGCCGACCAGATCTACGAAATCGTCATGGCGATGCCCAAGACCTATGAGAATGCGATGGCGCTGCTGGATTGCCTGCTCAGGGAGCACAAGGAAAGAGACGCTCGATAGAACGGCGTTTGCCCTGCGCGTATGCGCCTGCGCAAGCGGGCAATCACACGTGCACTTCGGATTCTTCCTCCTGCTCAGCGCCGCATGTCACGGCGACGAGTTGGTCAGTCTCTTCCTCCACCGCAGCATCGGCGTGGGAAGTGCGTCTTCTCTTCGGCAGGTACGCGGTGATGGCCGGAGCAGCGAGGAGAAGGACCGCCACGTTCAGGATTGCAGTATCCACCGGGTGTCTGCTGAGCACGGGGTACAGTTTGACCAGCGACAGGCGGGCCAGGCCGTCTGCCGGTATATATCTGCGCCGCACCAGTACGGCCCGTTGGGAGATGCTGCCGCGGCTGACTGTGAAGACAACGGCGTGATGCAGTCCGCCGAAGGATTGCGTTTCCTTCAGCGGGGCCCCGCCGCCGCCCGTGACCAGGTAGTTTGTGCCGGCCCATTCGACCGCGTTGTAGACGTGATGGTGGCCGGCGATGACATAATCGACGCGGTAACGCTTCACGATGTCCACGAAGCGCGGGCAATCCTGGAAGTAGCCGGCCGGGATACCGGCTTTGAACATCGCCGGCGGATGCAGAAAGACGAAGACGTTTTTGTTTTTGTCGCGGCGCGCAGCCAGGGTGGCCTCCAGGAAATTCAGCCCTTCTTCGGAAGAGGCCGGCAGCGGGAAGATACACAGACCGATGAACAGGCAGCCGCCGTGCTCAAAGGCGAAGTTCGGCGGGCCGTACATCGCGGCAAATTCATCCAGGGAAATATCGCTGCCGTATGAATGCTTGTAGTCCACGTCGCGGTTGCCGGGCACGAGCAGTACCGGAACCGACAGCCCGTAGGTGTGGTTGCACTGGTACTGGAAAAAGTCATGGTAGGGGCGGCGGCACCGCTTCGAGAAGTCGCCGACGATGACGATGAACGACAGGGGTTCCTGCCGCAGGCGGGCGCACATCCGCACGAACGTGCTGGAACAGTGCGGATCGCCAACGACGGCGAACGAAAACGGCTCTTCGTGCGGCCTCTTCTCGATCGAGCGCAGGACATGGTCGAAGTTGCCATAGTTGTCCGGAAGGCCGGCGGCCCGCTGCCGATGCGCTATGACAAGGGCGTGAATTTCCCATGCGAAAAAGAGACCCGCCGCCAGAAACACAAAAACATGCTGCGGTTTCAACCGCCGCCGGGCGGCCTTGTGCGTGTGTGCACCATTTGCGGCCTTCATGTTCGTGCCCCCCGAGTTTCGTTTCAATTATCTGTCAGGCCGGCCGTGCCCAAGCCCCTCGACATGTCCGAACGCCTGTCATTCCTGGGACGGACTTCCATTCGTGTTAACCCCCATCAGTTGCGGCTCAGAAGGAAAAGCCGCCGATACAATGTCGTGCAGGCTGGCGGGTTTGGCCTTCAACAGGGACGGCTGCGGGGCTTTGAGCCACTGGCGAAGGAAGTAATCCACCGTCTGACGCACCGACTGTTCCAGCGGGACCACGGGCGTCCAGTCAAGATACCTTCGGGCGTTGCGAACGCTCGGGCGGCAGGATGGGATTTCCTGGCAGCCGCCGCCACAGCAGGTGCCGCTTTCGACCTCGAGGATGCCCGCCGGCGGTGCAAAGCGGTCGCGGAGCGGGTGCTGTTCGAAGGCCTCACGGAGCATCTCGGCCAGTTGTCGGATACTGATCTCATTATCCGGGCTGCCGAGGTTGATGATCTTGCCGTCGCAGAGGCCATCCTTGTTTTCGATGATTCGAAAGAGACCTTCGACGCCGTCGGCCACGTCGGTGAAGCACCGCTTCTGTCCGCCGCCGTCGATGAGCAGAGTGGGCGTCCCCTCGACGAGGTTCAGGATCAGTTGCGTAATGAGGCGGCAACTGCCGATCCGGGCCGAATCGAGCCTGTCCAGCCTCGGGCCGATCCAGTTGAACGGGCGAAACAGCGTAAATTGCAGGCCGTCCTTTCGCCCGTACGCCCAGATCAGCCGGTCGAGAAGCTGCCTGCAGCAGGAGTGGGTCCAGTGCTGCATGCAGATCGGGCCGACAACGAGTCTTGAATTGTCCTCGTCGAACTCGGACTCTTCGCACATGCCGTAGACCTCGGGCACGGACGGGAAAACGAGCCGCTTCCTGTGCTTGACGCAGTATCGCACGATCCGCAGGTTGTCTTCGAAATCCTGCTCGAATGCGCGGATGGGATTGTTCAAATTCTCGACGGGGGCGGGGGCAATCAACGGGATGATGACGTCGCATTTGCGAATGTGATACTCGATCCATTCGCGATGGATGTTGATGTCGCCTTCTTGGAAGTGGAAGCCCGGCCGGCCTGTGAGATGCTCGACGTAATCCGACTGCATGTCGATCCCGTGCACCTCGTACTGCCCGCCCTGCAGCAGGCGTTCGCTCAGGGCGCGTCCGATGAAGCCGTTGACACCGATGATCAGGACGCGCTTTCGCGGCGGCGGTGTTCCGGGCCGGCCCGCCGCAGGGCCAAAACGCACGCCCTGCACAAGGTTCATTTCGCGCGCAAATTGCTGGCCGCTGATGTACAGTCCTGCCGGCGACTGGGCGAAGTCGACCCGCACGGCGTCGCGGCCGCAGGCGACGGTCAGCGGCTCCGTCGAGAGCACGGTCCCCGGCGCCACGCCCGGCCGGTAATACGGCACGTGCGAGACCGCCCAGAAGATGCACTTCTGGTCGCCCAACCGGCTGTAAGCCCCCGGCCACGGTCGAGTGAACGCCCGGACGAGATTGCGCACCTCGGCCGCCGTTTTCGACCAGTCGATTCGCTCGTCCTCCGGGCCGCCGAAATATGTCGCGATTGTCGGGTCCTGGGGAATCGCCGTAGCCGTGTTGTTGCGGATCCGCGGCAGCGTCTCCTCCAGCAGCCCCTCGGCGGCATGTGCGATCTTGTCGTAAAGCGTGCCCGCCGTGTCCGTATCGCTGATTGTCACGCGTTTCTGCGCGACAATGTCGCCGTCGTTGGGCCGCGGCGTCATGTAGTGCAGGGTCACGCCCGTCTCGCTCTCGCCATTGATCAGCACCGCGTTGATCGGACGCCACCCCCGGTAGCGCGGCAGCAGCGACGCATGCAGATTCAAACAGCCTCGCTGCGGAATGTCGAGGATATCCTTGCCTATCAGCGTACGATAATCGAACGAAAACAGGATGTCCGGCCTCATCGCCGCGATCTTTTTCACGCAGGCGGCGTGGTTGATGTCCACCGGCGCAAAGACCGGGATGCCGTGCGATGCCGCAAGCTCCGACACGGAATCGAACCCGGTGTTCTCACCGGGATCGTCCTTGTGAGTGAACACGGCCTCGATTCGAAAGCCGTTCCTGATAAGCGCCTTGATGCCGGCGCATCCGATTCGATGACAGGCCAGTACGATTGTTTTCATGTGAGTGCATCCGCCAAAAACTACCACTTCGTTTTTTTATGCATTCGCCGCTCATCAGCAAACGGCTGCTGCAAGTCCCACCCTGATCCATCGCGACCGCACCATGTCGCTGCCGGCGGCGATATCCGCCTCGGTAATGGACGGCAGCAAACAAGACAACAACACGCGCTTCTCATTGGCCCTGTTCTTTCTGAAGAGTGTCAGGCTGCTTTGCGGCCGCGTGCTGCTTGGGCAGCCAGACGAGCCACTTGTCCTGACGGGTCGAGGCCGACTCCCACGGGCGGCTTGCCTCGGCCATGTCCGGTTCGCGCGCGAAATCCGCCGACAGTGCAGCCAGTTCATCGCGGAATCTGTTCTGCGTTATCAGCACCCCCGAGGGCCTTTGCTCCAGAAAAGCACGTACCGCTTCGGGGCTGTCAAGCACCTGTACCGGCTGCGGCCGGGCAAGGTAAAATTGCACGATCGGGCAGTTCGTGCGAAATATTGCGATATCCTCTATGTTCAGGTTTGCCGTCCTTTGCTTCAAACTGCGAACAAACGGCCGTTCGGTCCGCACCCGATTCAGAATCGTCTGCTGCACACAGAAAAAGCCCCCCATGACAATGACCGCCAATGCAATGGACGAAGCGATGGGCGGCCGGCCTTCAGCCGCATCCAGCCGGATGACATGTCTTTCGACCGCAAAGTTGATGATCATTGCCAGCCCGCCGATCATCACGCCGGAAACAATCAGCGATGGCGACGGCTCAAAGCCGACCTTCTCCGGAAGCATGGCGGCCAACGGCGAAACACAATTGAGCAGCACGATCCCGAAGAGCAGGCCGCCCTGAATGCCAAGACCCCACTTGAGAAAGCCGCGCGTGCGGATATCCCGGATATGAATTACGAAAACCGCCATCATAAGCGTACAGAACGGCAGAATCGGCAGGATGTAATAGCTGCGCCGGGAGCCCGACAACGTAAAGAACAGAAAAATCAGCCCCGCCGCCTCGAGCAGCCAACGCGTGTGAGCGTCCAGCGAACGCCTGATCCGGATCAGACCTAACGTCGCGGCAATCCAAAGCGGCGACCACGGAAAGAGAAGCCCCGGCGCCTCGTACAGATAAATGTAAATGGGCTCCCTGTGATCGAACGGCCTGAAATAGCGCACGACGTTCTCCTGGAAGACCATCGCCAGGCCGTCGTTGTTGTAGCCGCGCGGCTCGGTAAGCGACGCATAGATAAACGGCGTCAGATAAAGCCCCACCGCCAGCCCAAGTGCCGCAAAATGCGCCGGCCCCAGCAGAACGCGCCAGCGCCGCTGCCGCAGAACATCCGGCATGACCGCCAGGATGGGAACCACCACCGCGGTAAGTCCCTTGGTCATGGCCCCGGTGAAGAGGATAAGGTAGAACACCAGAAACGTGGCAAAACCCGGGCGATCCCGCCTTGCCCAATACCAGGCCACGGCCAACACGATCGCCGCCAGGTTTTCCGTTTCGGCCGTGCCAGTCCGCGACCAGAGCAGCAGGCCGTACGTCGACAGGAGCATCCACGCGGCGACCCGCCCGACCCGCACTGACCACAGGCGCACGCCGATATGATACGTCGCCCAGATCGTCAGCAGGCCCGCCAGTGCAGTGGGCAGCCGCACCGTCCATTCATTCAGAACGCCCACCGTCCAGGCGGCCGCGGCGATCAGCCAGTACGTCAAGAGAGGCTTGTAGAAGTGTGGTTCGGCCCCCATCATGGGGTGAAAGAAATCCCGGCGAAGAAACATCTGCCGGACAATCTCCGCCCAGCGGCCCTCCGAGGCCCACAGGCTGCGCTCTCCAAGCGCCCAGAAGAGTACAAACGCGGCACAGGCAAACAGCAGCACATCCCAGCGACGGTCCTGCCGCAAAAGCGGCGTCTTCTGTTCATCCATTGAACTGTCCCCCCGAAAATCCGTTTCAATCAGGCCCCATGACCCGGTGATGCAGCACATTCGCGTCGTGCATTACATTGTCATCACGATCGTGCCGCTTGCCCCCGCGGCCTCATGCGGCGGAAAACAGTTTCCGCCCGGCCCCCATTTTGACATATATCGGACAACGTCCAATAATTGCTTGATTGTATTGTCGGTACAGACGTTGTCAACATCATTTTTCGCAAAAACACCCCGAGCCGGCCGGCGGTTTTACCCGCGGCTCAATCGGCGGTGGCAATGAGGTTGACCTTTCCGAGCTTGACCCCCTTGAGGCTGACAATGTGATCGGCCAGTTTCGTAATCTCCCCGACCACCCCGCGCAGCAGGATAACCTCCAGGCAATCATGATGCGCGATGTGGACGTGCAGCGCTGAAATCGTCTTCAGCAGGTGGCTGTGCTGCAGTTGAATGAGCTTCTGTGCCAGTTGGGCCTGGTGATGATCGTACACCACGAACACGGCCGCGACGGCCTCGGTGTCCGGCTGGGCCAGTTGGGCCTGTGTAAGCCGGTCACGAATAAGGTCGCGAATCGCTTCCGAACGGCTCGTGTAACCCTGAGCCGAAATCAGGGCGTCGAACTTCTCGAGCAGGTCGCTTTCCAGCGATATTCCCACGCGCTGTACCTTGTCCATAGTGCTGCTCCCGCATAACGTTTTAGTGGTTTTGATTGTACTCTGCCCGGACTTTCAGACAAGAGTTATAGGCCGCGAAAAAAATCTTCGTCGACGTGTCCGATAAATCCGGCCGTATCATAGCCGAAGCGGCCGAAACGCCGTTTCCTGTGCGGTTTTCAGTACTGGCGGTTGCATCCGGGGTGGGTTCGTGTTATAATACTGACAGCGGGAAAGCGACCCGGACGGCGGTCACTCCGCCGGAACCAAACAACCCATGCCGACCCGCCGCTAAGATTCGCAATGGCTAAGCGTATGTTCCATCAAACGTCACAGGACAAGGGGGTGAAGTAATGGACGAAGCCGTCTTCGAGAGCAAGCTGAACGAACTGGTCAAGGAAATGAGCACCACGCCGGGCCCGAACCATCAGAAGCTGCTGCTTTTGGCCCAGCAGACGAGCAACTGCCATAAAGAACTCCGAAAGAGCGTCGACAGTCTGCAAGATTCGCTGGATTACCTGCGCATCAGCCTCAAATACCTGATCTTCGACCTGGAGGCGACGCGCCGCGAGAACGCTCAACTCAAGAAGCTGCTGAAGGAGCAGAGCGAGTAGAAAGATCACCGTGCGGGGCCGCCCCGCACGGACGAAACGGGATAGTGTGTATGGTGAAAGGCTGCGGGGGCTTACCCGCAGCCTTTTTCAGTTTACACACGGCGGTTCGATAACGTGGGGCGGCCGTATCTCTGGAGTATGTGGCCGGTCACCTGCCGTAGCCCGGCTGGGCCTTGAGCACCTCGATGAACGCCAACATGTTCTCCGTCGCCACGTCGCGCTGCACGCCGTGCGCGGGGGCGAAGATGTAGCCGCCCTGCATCCCCGCGGCAATCAGTCTTTCGGTCTCGGCCCGCACGTCGTCCGCCGTGCCGTTGGGCAGTGTTACCTGTGTGCTGAGTCCGCCGTGAAACGCCAGCCGGCCGCGATACCTCTCCATCAGCCCGAACGTATCCATTACCTCCGGCTGAAACGGGTTGAAGCAATCCAGCCCTATTGCGATCAATTCGTCGAACAGCTCGTCGACCTTGCCGCACGAATGAATCATCACGAACTTACACGCGCGCTTGATCTCGCCGTACATCCGCGCAAGCTGCGGCGCGATGAATTCTCGCCAGATCCGCGGGCCCATCTGCAGGCCGCGCTGCTGTCCCCAGTCGTCGCCTAAATAGACCGCGTCAATATCGAACTGAAGCGCCTTGCGAATCTGCGCGATGTTGTAGTCGGCGATGGCGCCAAGCAATTCGTGAACGAACGCCGGATGGGCGATGAAATCCATCAGCAGATTCTCCATGCCCCTAAGGCTCCATGCCCGTTCGTACAGCGAAAAACCGATTTTGAACACGCGAAAGCAATCGGGATACCTTGCTATTCGGTCGGGGATCTCATCGAAGATCAGACCGGGCGTCGGATCGGGAAACGTGTACCCCTTCAGCGTCGGCTCGGGCAGAACGCAGTTTTCGACCACACCGATGTCCTTGTCCACCGTGCGGTCCCACACCACGCCGAAATAGTCGCGGAATCGCTCATTGCCCAGGTCCGTGAAAAAACCGATGTCGCTGCCCAGCTTGACGAAGTGATTGTCGATCGCCGCGTCCACGTCGTTCGTGCCAAAGACCTGCCGCAGTTTCTCCGCCGCCGGTACGGTGAATGTGCAATGCCACGGCACATACGGCACGGGCCGCCCTTCGATAGCCAATCGAACCACATCCCGCTTCTGCACAATGGTCTCCTGTTCATCGGTCCCAACACACATCCTACGCCTGTGCCGTCAAACAATCAACTACGGGGCCGCGGAAAAACCTTCCCGCCCCATCGGGGGCGCCACCGGCAAACGTGCGCCGTTAAACGCGCGTGACAGACTCCTCCTCCGGAGTACCACGCGTTTGGCGGTGCTCCACAGGATCTTCCGCAAACAGGCCGGCGCCATGTCTTTAATCCTCAACACTTTCAGTTTATGGCGGACGACTTGCCATTCGATATATACCGTTGGCGTAAGACAAGGGAGAAACAACCATTCGGGGGGCAGGATCATGGCCGCCACAACGGAGCAGAACAACAGTGGCGACCGCGATGTCGAGAAGGCTTTCGCCTTCCGCACCCATAAACGGAAGAAGGACTGAGACGTATGCCAGACATCATCCAAGTAGGCCTTGGCCCCATCGGACAGCAGATGGTTGAATACGCACTCCAGCGCCCGAGTCTCAATATTGTCGGCGCCGTTGACGTTGACCCACAAAAGATCGGCCGGGACGTCGGCGAGTTTTGCGGCCTTGCGCCATTAGGCATCCTCATCAGCGCCACGCTCGACGAAGCCATCCGGAAACGCAAACCTCACGTCGCCCTCGTCACGACGGTCAGCAGCCTGAAGGCCTTCGAGCCGCAGGCCGTGGAGATCGCCCGCGCCGGCATTCACATCGTCTCGACCTGCGAAGAGCTGTTCTTCCCGTGGAACACGCAGCCTGAAATAGCCCGTCGCATCGATGCCGTCTGCACAGAGAACAACGTTGTCTGCCTGGGCGCCGGCGTCAACCCCGGCTATCTCATGGATTTTTTGCCGACGGTGCTAAGCGGCCTCTGTCAGCACGTCAAGAGCGTAAACGTATGGCGGGTGCAGGACGCCGCTGTTCGCCGCATTCCCTTTCAGCGGAAGATCGGCGCCGGCCTCCCACTGGACGAATTCGAGGCCAAAAGAAAGGCCGGCACTCTTCGCCACGTTGGCCTTCCGGAATCCATCGACTTCATCGCCCATCGCCTCGGCTGGAAGCTCGACCGGCGCATCGAAATACTCGAACCGATCATCGCCGAAAAGGGTATCACAGCCGGCTATAAGCCGATCGCCAAAGGCATGGTCTGCGGCGTACGTCAGGTCGGCTGCGGCTTCGTCGGCGAAGATGAGGTCATCCGCCTCACGTTCGTCGCGGCCGTCGGCCAGCCGGACCCTTACGAGCAGATAGAAATCGACGGCGTCCCCACGGTCCACTGTCGAATCTCAGGCGGCATCAACGGCGACGCGGCCACCTGCGGCATCGCCCTCAACTGCATCGGTTCGGTGCTCAGATCCGCCCCGGGCCTGAAGACCATGGCCGACATCCCGCCTGTCGCATTCCTGCCATGATCTCCCTGAAACCGCCTACGACGGATTTAGCCTGCGTTCAGTCCGTCATGGAGTTCTGCTTCTCGACTATCGCCAGGATCCGTTCCACCACAGCGGGCGCATCCTCTTGCTCCTCGATGTCCAGCCAGTTGACCCCGTGGAACGTCTTGAACCACGTCCGCTGGGCCTTGGCTAATCGCCGGCTGTTGACCTTGATGCGTTCGATGGCCTGTTCCAACGCCAGGCCGCCCTGCAAATGCTGAATGATCTCCGCATAGCCGATCGCGCATGCGGCCTGCTTGCTCAGCGGTTTCTCCTCGGCCAACAGCGCCTTGACCTCATCGACCAGCCCCTCCTCGATCATCCGCTTGGCCCTTCGGTTGATTCGCGCGTTCTCCCGCGGCTTCGGCCGCCGCAGCCCGATGATCGTCCAGTCGTGCCGCATCGTATCCGCCCCGAACTGCGTCTGGAACGAGCTGATCGGCTTGCCCGTCAGCTCATACACCTCCAGCGCGCGGATGATCCGCCGGGCATCGTTGGGGTGAACCCGCGAGGCCGCCTCCGGGTCGACCTCCGCCAGCCGCGCATGCAGGGCCCGCGTCGACTCAGCATCCATCTGGGCCTTGAGCCGTTTGCGAATCGCAAAATCCGCCGGCGGCCCGTCGAAAATCCCATACAGCAGGGCCTTGATATAAAGCGCCGTTCCTCCGACCGCCACCACCGGCTTGCCGGCGGCCGTAATCTGCCCGATCGCTGCCTCCGCGTGCCGCAGAAACTGGTCCACACTGAACGAATCACTGGGCTCAATAACATCGATGATGTGGTGCCGGATGGCCTGACGCCGCTCCAAAGGCGGTTTGGCCGTCCCGATATCCATCCGCCGATAGACCTTCATCGAATCGATGGTGATGATTTCGCCGCCGATACGCCGGGCCAGTTCGAACGCGACGGCCCCCTTACCCGATGCCGTAACCCCCAGAATCAGAATCATGGATCAACCGTGATCTAAGAAACTCTTTTTTGCTGTCCGTAACGCCCTTGACGCGGTATAATACCACACCGATGTTGAAATGAAAGTCTTTTTGTAAATTGGACGTGATTATGCAGGACTACCCGGCCTGCGGGCTCGATTTTGCCGCGGCGCTGGCCCGCAAGGCCCAGATCGTTAACAACTCCCTCAATTCGCTGATTGAAGATCGCCCTGAAATCCAGAATTCGATCAGGAAGGCGATACTTTACACCCTAAACACGCCCGGAAAACGCGTCCGGGCGGCCCTGGTTCTCTGGGTGTGCGAGCTCATCAGCGGCGAGGTCAACCACACCGCGAAAATCGCCGCCGCCGCGATCGAAATGGTCCACACCTATTCCCTCGTCCACGACGATTTGCCCGCCATGGACAATGACGACATCCGCCGCGGACAACCCAGCTGCCATAAGGCCTTCAACGAAGCCACTGCCATCCTCACCGGCGACGCCTTGCTGACCCTGGCCTTCGAGGTACTGGCCAAGGAAATCGACAACCCCGCCATCGCGGTGTCCCTCATTCGCACACTCGCCGAAGTGGCCGGGCCCGCCGGCATGATCGCCGGCCAGATCGCCGACCTCGAAAGCGAAAACTGTCAGGGCAGTCCCTCACTGCTGCGGACGATCCACCTCAACAAGACCGCCAAAATGTTCGGCGGCGCCGCCGCCATGGGCGCTACCGCCGGCGGGGCCGACGAAGCGCAGCTCGAAGCCCTCGTCGCCTACGGTCTCAAGCTCGGCCTGGTCTTCCAGGTCGCAGACGACATCCTCGACGTCGAGCAAACCACCGAACACCTGGGCAAGACCGCGGGTAAAGACGCCCGACAGGGCAAGATCACCTATCCGAAGATCGTGGGCATTGAAGAGTCCAGGCGCCTGGCCGCCGCCCTGACCGACGAGGCCGTCGGCTCGCTGGACATTTTCGGCCCCGAAGCGGACGTCCTGAGACAGTTCGCCGCCGTCCTGCTGGAACGAACCCGGTAATGTGGATACTGCAATGAATCGCACACTGTCTTTTCTGTTGGTTTTCCGCCGAGCCTTGCACGTGGCGGCCGTTTTGGGAGCCATTATGACGACAGGCTGCACAACCCATCGCGACTTCGCCTTCGGCATCGTCGCCGATGTTCAATACGCGCAAAAAGAAAAGGCCGGCACTCGCGAATACCGCGCCGGCAAAGACAAGCTCGCTCGCGCCGTCGAATACTTCAATAACGAAAAGCTTGCATTCGTAGTCCAGTTCGGCGATATGATTGACGGCGGAGAAACGGCCGAACAGGACCTCCGGGCCATCGCCGAAGTCTACAATGGCCTCAAAGCACCAAAGTACCACGTCCTGGGCAACCACGACTTCTCCGGCCTCGACCGCAAGACCGCCATGGCAATCCTCGGCATGGACCGCGCCTTCTACGACTTCACATACCAGGACTGGCGCTTTGTCGTCCTCGACACCATGGACCTGGCCGTCTCCGGCGGCTGGCCCTCCGACAGCCTGAATTACAAGCTCGGCAAACAAATGCTCGACCAGCGCACCGAGGCCAAAGCCCCCAATGCGCAGAGCTGGAACGGCGGCATCGGCCCCGCACAAAAGCAGTGGCTCGACTACATCCTCAAAGACGCTGCCGCACAAAAGCAGAAGGTCGTCATCTTCGCCCACCATCCCCTCATGCCAGCCGGCGACCGCCATAACCTCTGGAACGACGAAGAGATCGTCGCCCTGCTCGAATCCCACAAATGTCTCGTCGCCTGGTTCAACGGCCACAAGCACTTCTGCGAATACCACTACAAGAACGGCAAATACTACATCACCTTCGACGGCATGGTGGAAGACGCCTTCGACAAGGGCTGGGCCGTCGCGACCGTCCGCAAGGACAGAATCGAAATTGAAAGCACCGGCAAAGTCCCGCGGCTCGCTCTGCCGCTGGAACAATGACATACCGCGGATGAACAACCGCCAACGATAAAGGTAGTGCGTAAAGACATGGCGAAGCTTCTTGACAACGTGAACAGGCCCGAGGATCTCCGGCAGCTCTCAATGGACCAACTCAAAGACCTTGCCGACGAAATACGCGAACTGATAACCCATTCCGTCAGCCAGACCGGCGGCCACCTCGCCAGCAATCTGGGCATCGTCGAACTGACCATAGCGCTGCATTACGTCTTCGACTTCAAGACCGACCGCCTCCTCTGGGACGTCGGCCACCAGTGCTACGCCCACAAGATCCTCACCGGCCGCAAGGAGCGGTTCTCGCGCCTTCGACGCCGCGGCGGCATCAGCGGCTTTCCCAATCCCGCCGAAAGCGAATACGACGTCTTCTCCGTCGGCCACGCCGGCACCTCCATCGCTACCGCCCTCGGCATGGCCCTCGGCGCCCAGCACAACGGCACCGACGAAAAGATCGTCGCCGTCGTCGGCGACGCCAGCATTGTCAACGGCCTGTCCTTCGAGGCCCTCAACAACCTCGGCCTCGTCAAGCGCCAGATGCTCATCGTCCTCAACGACAACTCAATGGCCATCGACGTCACGCAGGGCGCCATCGCAAAATTCCTGTCCAAGGTCCGTCTGAGCCACACCTACGACGACCTCCGCCGCACCACCAACGCCATTCTCGAACACCTCCCCGTCATCGGCCGCCGCATGGAAGACGCCCTCGAAAACTTCAAGAAGGCCGTCCGCATGGCCATCTCGCCAAGCCGCCTGTTCGAAAGCCTCAACATTCCCTACTTTGGCCCCGTCGACGGCCACGACATCGCTTCACTCATCAAGCTCTTCAAGGCCATGAGCGAACTGCAATGGCCTGCCATCCTGCACGTCTACACCCGCAAAGGTAAAGGCTTCACCCCCGCCGACGACAACCCGCGCAAGTTCCACTCCACCGGCCCATTCGAGATCAACGGCCAGGCTGCAAGCCTCGTCGCAGGCCGCCGCACCTACACCGAAGCATTCGGCGAAGCCATCGTCGAAGCCGCCGAAGCCGACGACCGCATCATCACCATCACCGCCGCCATGCCCGACGGCACGGGCCTGGCCAGGTTCCGCGAGAAGTTCCCGGACCGCTGCTACGACGTCGGCATCGCTGAAAGCGTCGCCGTCGACGCAGCCGCAGGCCTTGCCAAACAGGGCTTCAGGCCCGTTGTCTGCATCTACTCCACATTCCTGCAGCGCAGCTTCGACCAGATCTTCCAGGAAGTCGCCCTCCAGAACCTGCCCATAGTCTTCTGCATCGACCGCGGCGGCCTCGTCGGCGATGACGGCCCAACTCACCACGGACTCCTCGACATCGGTTTCCTCCGAATGCTGCCCAACATGGTCCTGATCTCACCCGCAAGCGAATACGAAATCAAGGAGGCCCTCGCCTTCGCACTGAAATCCCCGTCGCCCGTCGCCATACGCTATCCTCGCGACACCGTTCCTAATGGGCAGATCGAAGCGGCCACAAGCCAAAGGCCCTTCGTCCTGGGCAAGAGTATAACCATACGCCGCGGACGCGACAGCATCGTCATTGCCGCCCTCGGCAGCATCCTCGCCGAAGCACTCTCGGCCGCAGAAACCCTGGCCGATAACAATATCGATGTCACGGTTGTTAACGCACGTTTTGCAAAACCCGTTGACAGGGACCTCGTCGACATGGTCCTGGAAGGCAAACACCTTGTCACCGTCGAAGATCACGGTATCGCCGCAGGTTTCGGCTCCGCGGCGCTCGAAGCCGTCGCCGACGCCGCCGCGCAGCGCACCGATGCCGAGACCATGCAGAGAGGAACCATTATCACCCTTGGGGGACCAGACTGCTTCATTGATACCCATTCGAGATCCGCTCAGTTGGACGAAATCGGCATCAGTGCCGGAAAAATCGTCGCCGCGGTCCAGAAGCTCGCCGCGGCAATTAATAATCAGACCCTGCAAAAGAGTCGATAGGTTTTTTATAGGAAAATGGCGTCCAAGGCGCCCAAAACCGCCTTGCGCCCTGTTGTAACACGGATTCAGTGATGGCCGGACCTAAACTCATCATATTTGGCGACCCTCAAAAGCGATACGCCACCGAGGCCATGGAAAGCTTTGTGAAGTTTGTCGATGGAAAAGCGGAGATCCTGGCCAACTGTTTTCGAGGCGACTGTGACATTGATACCTTGAAGAAAGCCGATTTTGCCGTTGTTTTCGGCGGCGACGGCACCATCCTGGGGGCCGGCAGGCAGCTTTGTGAGGCCATGGTCCCCGTCATCGGTGTCAATGTGGGCAAACTGGGTTTTCTGGCGGAGTTTGCGCCGGCGGAACTGCAAGAGCTGTTCGACCGTATCACAAGTGACGAGACGATCATCGAAAAACGCATGACCCTGGACTGCGTGCTGGAAAGCCCGACCGGTGAAACCTTCAGATCGACCGCAATCAACGACGTGGTCATTACCGCCGGGGCGCCTTTCCGCATGATCGAACTGAAAATGAGCGTCCAGGGCCAGCCGCTTGCGGGCTGTCCGGGTGACGGCGTGATTATTTCCACGCCCACAGGCTCGACCGCCTACAGCCTCTCGGCGGGCGGACCGATCCTGTCGGCGAATCTCGCCGCAATCGTCATCACGCCGGTCTGCCCGCACTCGCTGAGTTTTCGACCCATCGTCATCAGCGCCGAAAGCGTCGTCGAAATCCACGGCGTACGGGTCAACGAGGGCACGGCCGTCATGCTCGACGGACAGGTCTCGCGGCAGTTCAAAGCCGACGACAAAGTCATCGTCAGGCGTCACACCTGTCCGTTCCTGGTGGTCAACAACCCATTGCGAACGCAGTGGGACACGCTCGCAGGCAAATTGAACTGGGCCGGAAGACCCAAGTACGACACTGCAAACGAGCAGTGACGCACATTTGAAAAAGAAGAGAAGAGTTCCATTTGGCATGAGGTGCGACATGTACATGAATAAGAGATGCTGCATACTGGCGTTAACCTGCACGTTGGTGCTGGCCGCCGCTTCAGGCCGAGCTCAGGTCCGAAGCGGCTCGGCAACAACCCCTGTAAGCGCCCGCGGTTTGTCGCCGGTTACGCCCCCCAGCGTACACCAGAACCCGCTCGTTCCCAGCCGCCCGGCCGTCGCCGCACCAAATGTTAACGATGCCGCCCTCGAGCACCATTTCCTCAATCCGAGGCGGTATGGCCCGCCTCCGTCTCTGGGTTCGGGGCTTTCCGCGCCTTCCCCGGCCGATTCATTCATCCCGCGATCGGCCAGCCTGCCGCGCACCGACCGCAGCCCCTCGGCCCTGCAGCATGACGGCGGCCTGGACCTGACCCAGCCCGGAGCAAGCCGGCTGGCTAAGGGCCGCAGCTACAACAGGCAATCATCTTTGACTCTCAGCAACTCAGGCATCTACCGCCCCAAGAGCATGCTTTCGATGAGCCCCGAGGAATTGCAGCGGCTCTCCGGCCTTGACCTGCTGACCGATGCCGTCCGCCTCCCGACGGATTCGATGCTCCAGGACAGGCTGACAATCGAACCGCCGGGAAGAACGCCCGTCGAGCCGGTCCTCCGGCCGCAGAACTTGCAGCCCGAAAAGAGTGAACCGACGACAACCTTTCCCCCCGCGAATATGGACACATCTTATGTAGCCGAACCGTCCGTGCCGTTAGAACCTGAGGCGCCTGCCGACGCAAAAATACAGGAACTCAAAGCCCTGCTCGAAAGCGACCTGGACCGCACGCGCACCAAAACACCCGACACTGCGTCCGAGACAGACGACTGGACCTCCCGGCCGCGACAGACTACACCCGAACCTGAGACAGACCGCCAGGCCCTCTCTGTTGACAATCTCGGCGAACAGTTTACGCCGGCCGCCGACAAAATGAGCGAACCGTCGAATAATGCCCCCACCGGTGAGTTGCCTCAGTTCGGTCCCGACGAAAAGCGCGTCGCGCGAAGCATACTCGGAGAACACGCCACCTACGAACAACTCGCCGCTGCAAAGGCCGACGAGTTTGCCGCCGCCGCCGATGCCCTGCTCAAGGAAGGCAAGTACTACAAGGCCGTCGACGCCTGCGTTCTCGGGCTGATCTGGCAAAGGAACAACCCGCAATTGAACCTCCGCCGCGCCATCGCCCACTTCGCCGCCGGCGAGTTCATCAGTGCTGCCCTCTTCCTTGAGCGGGCCGTCACACTACAGCCTTCCTGTGCCGACAGCAAGATCGATCTGGCCGCGCTGCTGCCCAGTGCTGACGTCATCGACAACCAGCTCATCGACGGCGCCAAATGGCAGGAAGAATTCGGCAGCGCCGAGATCGCCATGCTCCTGGCATGGGTTTGCCATCAGCAGGGCCGCTCCGCAAGCGCCGCCAACTACATCCAGTTCGCCCAGCGCAAACTTCCCGATAACCCCGCCGTCGCCACCATCGCCGCCGCCCTCGCCCCCAAATAACGCCAGTCTGCTGCGGGGGGCGTCAGGGGATGTTGTCGAGTTTGGGGGCGGGTTGACCGCTCTTTGGCTGGTTCTTGAGCCACTCGGCGAGTTTTTCTTCGGCATCTTTGCGTGCCTTGTCGGCGGCGGCTTTTGCGGCGGCGGCTTCGGCGCGGGCTTTTTCGAGGGCGGCCTGGGCGGCTGCAGCTTGTGCGGCGGCGCGCTCGGCTTCCTCAAGGGCCTTTTGTTTTTCGGCGGCTGCAGCAGCTGCTCTGGCCCGTTCTTCTTCGGCGAGTCTTGCCGCCTCGGCGGCTCTGGCTTTAGCCTGCTCGGCCTCCTGCCGAGCGGCTTCGGCAGCCTGAGCTGCGCCGGCGACAGCGGCCTGCGCGGCGGCGCTGGCACGCTCCGTATTCCGCTTTTCTTCCTCAAGGCGCTGCGCGGCGGCGGCGATTCGCTGCAGCAGTTCCTCATTCCTGCGTTCTGCGGCAACTTTCTCCATTTCCGCACGTACGCGAGCGACTTCGGCTTGGATGGCCTCCTCCTCAACAAGTTCGGTGTAGGCGCCGGTGCCGAGGGGGTCCTTGAGGTTTTCTATCAGGTCGGAGTTCTTGACCGGTGTTTGCTTTCGCTGGATGTTGGCTGTGACGTCCTTGTTGGGCCGGCCGCCGGTGGAGATGGCGGGTGTGAGGATAAAGAGGACTTCCTTGGCGCGTTCTTCGAAGTCCTTGCTGGAGAAGAGGATACCGAGAAGGGGAATGTCTTTGAGGCCGGGGACGCCGCGGACCACGGAGCGCTGTTCAGCCTTGGTGATGCCGCCGATAAGGAGGCTTTCGCCGGGGCGGAGGCGGTTCTCGGAGATGGTGATCTTTCGCTCGGTGGCGATGGGGATTTGCTTGACGCCTTCGGGCGTGGCCTTGGAGCCGATGACCGCTTCGGTCTTGAGGCCGATGGTGCCGTCGGAGAAGACCTGGGGCGTGACCTCGAGGGAGTCGGTTATGGTATAGCGGCGAGGCGAAAGCACGACGTCGTCGCCGTGGGCGATACGAATCTGGTCGATGGTGACGTATTCCTTCGTGCGGATGAGGGCCTTCTGTCCGTTGACAACTTCGAGGCACGGGTTCATGAGAATCTTGAGGTAACCGCGAGATACCAGGGCGTCTACAAGCACGCCGAACATGTGGCCCTGATCAATGGCGGTAAACGTGCCGTCGTAGGTTCCTCCTTCGACATAGCCGGCCTTAAGCCCAAAGGTGGATCGGGCGATGTCGCTAAGGGCCGCGCCGGGGAGTTTACCCACAAGATCGACGTCGATGCCGAGGAGATTCTGGATTTCCAGCCGCGTTTCCCAGTCGAGCGTGTGGTCGGCATAGACTTCCGAGATGAGGCAGTCGATGCGGACCTGGACGGGAACGACGTCGACCTGTTCGAAGAAGTAGAGCACCTCTCTTGCGTTTTCGACGGTGGGGCAACTGACGATGATCTGGTGCGTGGCGGGATTAATGTCGGCGGTATAGGGTACGGCCGGCAGCGGGTTGCCTTCGTTGTCGTTGAGCGTTTTGACGAACTGCTCGTTGAAAAGACTCAGCAGCCTGTCGACTGTCTGATACTTGGCGAAGTAGTAAAGCTTTGCATCAGGCTTTCCGCTGATGGTGCCCTGGACGATCTGAGGCGGGTCGGTATACATGCCGGGGCGCGGCATGTCAATATCCGGCGTCTCGCGAACGGTCTCAAGGTCGCGGAGAATTCGGCGGGATTCGATTTCAGTTGGTTTGGATTCGAAGAAGTCCCCGCCCGCGGAGGCCAGGGCGACAGCGAGCAGCAGAAAAGCCGCGGGGGCCTTTGTGCATGCAGGCGGTGCGCTCGATTGTTTTTGCCGTGCGGTCATAATACTATCCGCAAATCGCGCAGATGGTCGCGATTACTCTTTTCAGGGGCCGGCGCGGCGGTTGGTTTCTTTCTCCCGCTCGGCCTTTTCTTTCTCGAGTCTTTCTTTCGCAGCCTTGAGCCAGGCTTCTATCTGGGCCTCGGCGTCCTGGCGAGCTTTCTCAGCGGCGGCCTTCTGGGCTTCGGCTTCGGCTTTGGCTTTTTCGGCGGCCTCCTGAGCGGCCTTGGCCTCAGCAGCCTTCTTTTGTGCCTCGGCCAGGGCCTTCTCTTTCTCGGCCTCAGCGGCGGTGGCCTTTGCCTTTTCGTCTTCAAGCAGCTTCTGCGCCGCGGCCGCAGCGGCCTTGGCCTGTTCGGCTTCCGTCTTGGCGGTTTCGGCGGTAGCCGCGGCATCCTGTGCCTTGGATTGGACTTCGCCGGCTATCCGGGCAGCGCGCTGTTTTTCTTCTTCAAGCTGTTTCATGGCCTCTTCGAGGCGGACGGCGAGGTCAGCGGCCTTGCGTTCCGCAGCGGCCTTTTCCATCTCGGCCTTGATGCGTTCGACTTCCGTGCGGATGGCCTCTTGCTCGACGAGTTCGGTGTAGGCAGCCGAGCCGAACGGGTCCTTGATGTTGTCCAGGAGCGAATCGCCGCTCTTGACGCGTGTGTGTTTGCGCTGGATGTCGGCGACCATTTCTTCGTTCGGAATGCCGCCGGTGGAGATCGTCGGCGTCAGGATGAACAATACTTCCTTGGCGCGTTCTTCGAAGTCTTTGCTGGAGAAGAGCACGCCCAGCAGCGGAATGTCCTTGAGACCCGGCACGCCGCGGACGACGGAGCGCTGCTCAGCCTTGCGGATGCCGCCGATGACGAGGCTCTCGCCGCTGCGGATGCGGTTCTCTTTGACCACGACTTCGCGGGTTGTAACGATGGGCAGCTGCTTGACGCCTTCAGGCGTCGATTTGGACCCGATGACCGCGCGCGTTTCGATGCCGATATAACCGTCGGCGAAGACGTGCGGCGTAATGGTCAAAGAATCGACCACATCGACGTATTCTGTCTTCTGTGTGATAACATCGGAAACCGGATCGACGCTGGTGATCGTATCGAGCGGAACGTGTTCGCTGGTAACGATGGTTGCTGATTCGCCGTTGACCACTTCGAGCTGAGGATTCATGAGGATCTTGAGGTAGCCGCGCGAGACGAGAACGTCGACAAGCGCGCCGAACATGTGGCCCGGATCGCTGACGACGAATCGGTCGTTGGCGGCATCATACGTTCCGCCTTCGACATAGCCGACCTTGAGGCCGAAGGTGGAGCGTGCGATGTCGCGAAGGGCCGCGCCGGGGAGTTTGCCTACAAGGTTGATTTCCTGGCCGAAAAGATTCTGTATCTGCAGGCGGGTTTCCCAGTCAAGCGTGTGGTCGGCGTACACTTCGGAGATGATGCAGTCGATTTTGACCTGGATGGGAGGAACGTCGACCTTTTCGAGGAAGGACAGTACCTGCTCGGCATCGATGACGGTGGGGCAGCGGACGACAAGCTGATTGGTGGCTGCGTTGATGCTGCAGTTGTAGTCCACGACAACCGTGGGCTTGCCCTTGGGATCGATGAATCGCTTGATGAACTGGTTGTCGATAAGGGTCTTCAGCTTGTCGACGCTGTGGTATTTGGAAAAGTAAAACAGCTTGGCGTCGGTCTTATCGCCGATGGTGCCCTCGACGATCTTGGGCGGCTCCTTATAGACCGCGGGAATGGGGATCTTGGCGTCCGGGGTGATCTGGACCTTGGTGAGTTCGCGGAGGGTGCGCTGGGATTCAAGTTCCGTGGGTTTGGATTCGAAGAAGTCGCCGCAGCCGGAGATGCAGACAAAGACAAACGTGCAGACCGCCCCCCTCAAAAGCACGCTGCGCAACAGCGCGGATACAGACTTTCCATCAGGCCGGACAGTGTTCTGCATAGCAATCCTTTTGGTACGGCGCCCTCATTTAGTGTGCGCCACCATTAATACTTTACTCATCGGCACCTGTCAAGCCGACTCTGCAAATATGGTTTCGAGGTCTCTTTAGGCCCTATAATGCGGCTGGTGTGATAATTAATGTCTTGCACTTGTTAAGACATGCGAACCGGCCCGGTTTATTGCGATAGAACAACATATTGACAAAATCTTAACAGTCCGGCCGGTCGAAATTAGACAAAAAATTTTGACGGCGGACGGCAAATGTGATACGTGCAGGCAATGAAATCAAGACGCAAACAAGAAATGGTAACGGTGGGGTTCGTGGCTCTGGGGTGCCCCAAGAACATCGTCGACAGCGAAAAGATGTTGGCGGAGATCGGGGAGTCGGGCTTTGTCCTGTCCGGCGATCCGGACAATGCCGATGTCGTGGTCATCAACACGTGTGGGTTCATTGCACCAGCGAAGGAGGAGGCGCTTGAGGCGATCCGGCAGGCGGTGCGGCGGAAGAAGAAAGGCCGGGTCGGCCGTGTGGTCGTCTGCGGCTGCCTTTCGGAACGCATGGGCGAGGCCCTGCTGGAGGAGGTCGACGGGATTGACGCAGTCGTTGGGCTCGGGCAGCGGGCGGTTATTGGCGACATTATTAAAGACGTGGTCGCGCAACGAGGCAAAGCTGAGGAGCGATCACGCATTTACCTCGGCGAGGGGGGCGGCGGCCTGCTTGACGACCGCGGGCGGCTTCTGATCACGCCCGCGCACTGGGCCTATTTGCGAATCAGCGAGGGATGTGATCGTAAGTGTTCGTTCTGCACCATTCCGTCGATTCGGGGACGATTCCGCAGCAAGGACCCGGAGATTGTGTTGGCGGAGGCGCGGGAACTTGTTGCCAACGGCGCCGTGGAACTGAGTCTCATTGCACAGGACAGCAACTACTACCTGCGCGATCGCGGTATCAGGGGCGGGCTTGTAAAACTGATCGATCAACTGGCGGCGATCGACGGGCTTGCGTGGATACGGCTGATGTACCTGTATCCGGCGACGATCGATGACGAATTGATCGCCGCGATCGCTGCACAGCCCAAGGTCGTGCATTACGTCGACATGCCTATACAGCATATAAACGATGCAATTCTGAAGCGCATGCGGCGGGCAGATCGCAAAGACACTACGATCCGACTCATCGAAAAGCTGCGGGCGGCCATGCCGGACGTGGTCTTGCGGACGACGGTGATCACGGGCTTTCCGGGGGAGACCGAGGAGGCTTTCGAGGAACTGTTGGAGTTTGTCCGCTGGGCGAAGTTCGAGGCGCTTGGCTGTTTTCCGTTCTACGCCGAGCCGGGGACGCATGCGGCCACCTTGGACGGCCAGGTACCCCAGGATGTACGGCATGCACGGGCGGATCGTCTGATGCGGATGCAGCAGGAGATCGCGTTTGCCGCGGCCCGTGCACGCATCGGGCAGCGGTTGCAGTGTCTTGTCGATGCGTCCGATGAGGAACAGGCAGAGGGGCGATTCTATGGGCAGGCCCCGCACATCGACAGCATCTGCCGCATGCAGGGGCCGGCCGAGCCGGGTCAATTCGTGCCTGTGCGGGTAGTCGACACGCAGGACTACGATCTGATCGTCTCGCGGATTTAGAGATTGAAAAATGGGCGTCCGGCGGCTACACTCCGGGCAGCATTGAGCCCGGGTGGATTATGAAAAGTGAAAAGCGTATCGTTCAGTTTGTGCCCAACGCGCTGACGCTGCTGCGCGTCGGGCTAACGGTGATCTTCCTGGCGATTCTGTTCGCGGCGGGGCGCTCGGAGGCGGAAAAGCCGGCGGCCCTTCTGATGGTGGGGTTTGTCGTGTTTGTGGTCGCAGGCTTGACAGACATAGTCGACGGCAAAATCGCACGGCATTATGACGTCACCAGCAAGTTCGGGCGTCTGGTGGACCCCTTGGCCGACAAGGCGCTGGTCTGCGGGGCGTTTCTGGTCTTTGGGCTGGCGCAGCGGCCGCTGCTGGCTAATTTCGGCTGGTCGGAAACCACCCTGCATGTGATCCGGTGGGGCATGCTGGCGATCCTGACGCTTCGCGAAACCGCCGTGACTTTTATTCGCCATCTGGCCGAATCGCGCGGCGTCGCCTTCGGGGCGGTCTGGTCGGGCAAGTTCAAAATGCTCGTGCAGTCTTTCGGGATCGGCACGGTCATCATTGGCTGGGCGTTTGTGTCGCGCCCGTGGGGGGATTGGTTTACTATCATCACTTACGGGATTGTGGCGGCAATCACGATCCTGTCGGGCATTCACTCATTTACGCGGCGTATTCGTTGACGGTTCTGCGAACAATAGTCTCAGCGCCGCCTGCCTTTGCGGGCGGTTGCCGCGAACTGCTCGATTCGCGACGGCCTGTCGTGCCAAGTTCGGAATAGCGTGCTGTTTTCCGCTACCGCACCATGACCTGGCCGGCATCGGCGACGAGGGTCTGGCCGGTTATGCAGCGGGCCTGGTCGGAGCAGAGGAAGACGATAGCGTCCGCGATGTCCTGCCCTTTGATTTCCTTGCGGAGGGCGGTCTTGCTGACGTAGTACGGGATGACCTCTTCGGGCTTGATGCCGTACTTTCTGGCGCAGACCTTGATGTATTCCGGGTTCCAGATCTTGGAGCCTTCGAAGACGTTGCCCGGAGCGACGGAGTTGACGCGGATGCCGTGCTCGCCGAGTTCCAAAGCCCAGCCGCGGGCCATGTGGATTTCACCGGCTTTGGTCGCGTTGTACGGGGTGTTGTTCTTACTGGCCTCCAGGCCGGACTTGGAGGACAGGTTGATGATGGAGCCGCCAAGGCCCTGGGCGATCATGATGCGGGCGGCGGCTTTGGCCATGAGGAAGTAGCCTGTGAGGTTGACTTCCAGGGCTTGTCGCCATTTCTCCACGGGCAGATCGACCAGCGCATAGGGCGGCGCGATACCGGCGGCGTTGACGAGGATGTCGAGCCCGCCAAAGCTGTCCATGAGGTGCTGGAAGGCAGCCTCAACGCTTGCTTCGTCGGCGACGTTGCAGGGCAGAACAACCGCTGAGGCGCCCGGAAGTTCGGCCTTGATCGCCTGTTGTGTTTCGGCAGCGGCGACGATGTCGATGTCTGCAAGGCCCACATTTGCTCCGGCGCGTGCGAGTCCGATGGCGATGCTGCGGCCCAGCCCGGAACCTGCCCCGGTGACGACGGCGATACGCTGCTTGAGGGCGCCTTCGCTCTTGCCGGCGGCCAACGTCTTGCGGAAGGCCTCGGCCTCCCATTCGTTGATGAACTGCTGCTGGCGTTTGGTCAGAGGGGAGATGCCGCCGAGGCGGTCCGCGTTGGTGCGGATGAAGATGGAGCTTTCGAAGACATCGCGGACGGCCGTGACGATTTTTTCGGGGCCGGCGATGAAGAGGCCCACGTCTTTGACGAGGAACGTGACGGCATGCTTGCTGCCTCTTTCAATTTGTGCGGCAAGCCGGGCGGCGATACGTTTGGCGTCGGGTTTTTCGATCCAGAGGGCGGGACCGTTGGCGTAGACGAGTTCGTCAGGCGTGAGGACGCCGGCGCCGAGCATGCGCGGAGCGTTCTTGAGTTTCATGAATGCGGCGATGCTGTCGGAGATGTGCCAGGTAACATTGGCGTACTGACCCGTGGCGTCGAAGAATGCCTTGCGGATGGCAAGGCGGGTGCGGTTGACGACGTCGATGTCGACCGGTCTGCGTTTGACGGGGGAGAATGCTTTGAGACGGGTGTTGCAGCGGGCGACTACGCGATGCACCAGTTTGAGGGCGGCGTTTGGATTGTCGTCAGTGACAAAGAGGCCGTGCTTCTCGAGGAAAAGGATCGCTGGTTTTGTGCGGTGCTCTTTCTCGTAGGCTTCGACGAGCGTGGTGATCCTGCGTGCGAGCATGTAGCCAGGATCAGCATAGGGGACCCAGAGCGGCGGGTGCTTTTCGTCGGCGAAGAGTTTTTCCAGGTGCGCCTTGCCGTTGCGGGCGTTGACGAATGCGCCAACGGCGCTGGGGTGAAGGTGGATAACGCAGCGTTTAAGCAGCGCATGCAGGTGCGCTTCCACGGAGGGACGCGCCACGGCCTTGATGTTGTCATCGCAGACGAGCAGGAGGCGGTTGGTGACTTCCTGTTCGCGGGTCTGTTCGGGCAGCGCGGCGATGCTCTTGTCGCGGATGATGGCCAGCGTCTGGGCAAGGTTGAGGCGCCGCCAGCCCCGGGTCTCATTCATGTCCTTGAGTGCGGTGCCGCTGGCCTTGATGTACATGTGCCTGCCGTCGGCCGTCTTGACCGAAGTATTACCGCCGCCTCCCTGCACGAGGGCGGGATCCTTGCCGACCGTGTTGCTGATCCGGATCAATTGCTTCAGTGCGTCGTCCATTGTGTCATATACCTTTAACACTGGGGATATTCGTGAATCGATTTTGACGAAAAGCGAGATTTTACCGCCGCCGGCAGGCGATTTCAACGCTTTTCTGTGCGTCGGACAAGTGCGGCCGGCCCGTCCCGGTGTTGCGTCCGGGAAACCGCATTTGCCTGTGCGGAATTCTGTCGGTGCAAGCGTGCGGCGATTTCGCGGAATTTCGGAAGCGTGTGATCGAAGAAACGCCTGTAGCCCTCACAGAAGTAACTGGGCGCCTTGTGCGTACCGGCGCCGGCAAGGCGATCCTTGGGACAGCCGCCTCGGCAGATATCCAGATGGCGGCAGACAAGGCACTTGTTATCTATGTCCTGCTTGTTGCGGGAGAACTGCCGCTTGAGCTTTGCGGCCGCCAACTGCTCGATGGGCGTTTCCATGATATTGCCTAATCGCCACTTCTCGTCAACGAAGAAATCGCAGCAGAAGGCGTCGCCGTTGTGCTCGATGACGATGTAGTCGTTGCACTGCGGACCGAGTGTGCATTCGGTGTGGCCCATGCCGAGGAGGTAAGACAGGACACTGTCGAAGGAGCGGATGCTGATCTGTTCGGGGCCGTATTCGAGCCAGCGGTCAAAAAAGCGGCAGAGAAAATCGCCATACTGCTGTGGGGTAATGCTGAATGGGGCAATCCGGCCGGCCGCGTCGCGCTCGACGCACTGGACGAACTGCAGGTATTTGATGTGCTGTTCCTTCACGAAGAAGTCGAACAGTTCGTCCGGGTGTTCCACGTTCTTGTCGTTGAGCAGGACCAGAATATTGAACTCGACGCGGTGCTCACGGCATTTGTCGATCGCGGCCATTACGCGGTCGTACGTGCCGCGCCCTGCGCCGTCGCGTCGATAGATATCGTGGAAATGCTTCGGCCCGTCCAGGCTGATGCCCACGAGGAACTTGTACTCGCACAGAAACCGGCACCAATCGTCGTCAAGAAGGATCCCGTTGGTCTGCAGGGCGTTGGTCACGGCCTGGCCGTCATGTCCATACTGCTGCTGGAGCGCCACAAGCCGCTTGTAGAAATCCAATCCCATCAGCGTGGGCTCGCCGCCCTGCCAGGCGAAGCTGCTGCCGTCGAAGCGCAGGCCCATATAGCTTCGCACCAGCGTTTCCTGCACGTCGCTGCTCATTCGGTGTCGGCCCTGGCCGAAAATGCACGTCTTGCAGGCGTAAAAGCAGTAATCGCATGCGATATTGCAGTCCGGGCCGGCCGGTTTAATCAGAAGCGTAAAAGGACGCATTGACACGAGTTCCGGGATTACAGGATTATGTATTCGACCTGATTCAGGGTAACAGAAATGTTACCATTATTGGTAGCCAAACGCAACGCGGCCGCGTACAATTACCCGGAGGTGGGTGGTTTGTTCGCCGATATAACGTCATCGTCACCAAATGCCGCATTCTGGGCGCGTTATGATCGTTGGACTTCTTACTATACACATTCATTTGCATGGCATTGACTCGCTGAAGCAGAAGCGCAGCATCGTCAAGAGCCTTATAGGCCGGCTGCAGAGCCGTTTTAACTTCTCCGTCGCCGAGATCGAGGCCCATGACAGTAAGCAATTAGCGGTTATCGGGCTGGCCGTCGTCGGAGGCGAGACGGCCTTCATTCACCAGCAGATGGATGCAGTTGTCACCTTCGCCCAGCGGGACGGGCGGTTCTATCTGGGCCAGGTCCAGAGAGAGGTCTTTTCCCATAATTAGCAAACCGGCACACCGACGTCGGGATTGTCCGCGAAGGTCCCTTCTTTTATGAAGCGTAAGATCGACAACAATGTCACGCTCCTGGGGTTGGTGAGTCTTTTTACCAGCACCTCCAGCGAGATGGTCTATCCGCTGCTGCCGCTGTTTGTCACGTCGGCACTGGGCGTCGGCACGGCCTTTCTGGGGCTGCTGGAGGGCATCGCCGAAAGCACGGCGGGCATTGTCAAGGTCCTGGCTGGATGGTACGCCGACAAGCTCAGGCACCGCAAACCCCTGATGATTGGCGGTTACAGCCTGTCAACCGTCAGCAAGCCCTTCCTGTATTTTGCTTCCGCAGGCTGGCACGTGCTGTTGGTGCGGTTTGTCGATCGGATGGGCCAGGGTGTCCGGGTGCCGCCGCGTGACGCCCTCGTCGCGGATTCGGCGCTTCCGACAGATCGCGGCATGTCGTTCGGGTTCCAGCAGGCAATGGAGCGTTTCGGGGCTGTTGTCGGGCCGATGGCGGCGACTGCAATCCTTGTGCTCAGCGGCAACAAGGTGAGACTTGTGTTCTTGCTTGCCGTTTTGCCGGCGGCGATTGCGGTGTTCATTGTTGTCGTTTTTGTGCGCGAACGGTACGTGATGGCCGAACTGCCGCATCCGGCGCATGTGCCGGATGAAGCGCCGTTTGCCGCCGACTACAAGTGGCTCATAGTCGTTTTTGCGGTTTTTACCTTAGGCAACCCCAGCGACATGTTCATTGTGCTTCGCGCTCGCAGTCTCGGCGTGGGCGTAAGCTGGCTGCCGATCCTCTGGCTGATGTACAATCTTATCTGTTCGCTGACGGCCGCTCCTTTGGGCGAATTGTCCGATCGGATCGGCCGCAAGCGCACCCCTGCTCCTGGGCTTTGTTGTGTACAGTGCAGTCTACTTCGGTTTCGGTTTTGCGTCGCGCGAGATCGACATCTGGATCAGCATGGCCGTTTACGGCGTCTACTTTGGCCTCAGCGAGGGCGTCCTGCGGGCATGGGTTGCCGATATGGTAGTGGATGAACGCCGTCTGGCGACCGCCTACGGGATTCTCAATATGGTCGAAAGCGTTACCATTTTGCCGGCCAGCATCATCATGGGTGTGCTTTATCAATGGGTCGGGCCGCACGTTGCGTTTTCGGTTAGCGCTGTTTTGGCCCTGGTTGCCGCGGTCGGCCTGACGGTCCTTGTTCGCCGGCGGCGCTATTGACATCCAAAGCCCGGTGCGGTACGAAGGGCGGACTATGCAGATACCAACCAGAACCAATGGCGCCCGTTGGGGCGTGATTTTCGATGTAGATGGCACGATGGTCGACAATGCCGCCTTCCACGAGAAGGCTTGGATCGAATTAGGCCGGCGGTACGGCCTGCCGATCACGCGTGAGTATTACCGAACGCATATCCACGCGCGGAGCAATGACAGAAACGTACAGGGGCTTCTTGGCGGCAAGGCCACGCCGGAGCAGATTCGCAGACTGAGCGATGAAAAGGAAGCGATTTATCGCGACAGCTTTCGTCCCATGATCAGGGAGATCCCGGGGCTGACCGCCGTGCTCCGGGCGCTGCATGCCGCGGGCATACCCTGTGCGGCCGCGTCCAATTCGCCGCGAGAAAACGTGGATATGGTCCTCGACGAACTGGGTATTCGCCAATACTTCGACGTCGCCGTGGATCGGGACCAGATTTCACACGGCAAGCCCGACCCGGAAATCCTTCTGACGGCCGCGGATAAAGCAGGCCTGCCTCCCGAAAGATGCATAGTCGTGGAAGACTCCAGTTCCGGCTTCAAGGCCGCCGAAAACGCCGGGATGAAGTACATCGTGATTACCGCCGGCGCCGACCCCGAAGAACTGAAACACGCCGTCCGCGCTTCCGCCGTGTACCGTGACTACACGGAACTAAGCGTCGCCGACCTGGCGGCCCTGCTGGATTGAGTTGCCCACATGCCGGCCCCGGCAGGATGTTTCGGCTGTACCTGCTGGCTGTCCCATTCAAACCGCCGCTTGCAAGCATATCGGGCAAGAGCTATACTCCTTTTTAAAACAGGCTGGCGGAGCGGGTCTGCCGAATCCCGAGCCGCGCATTACTTTTTAAGGAGACCACACATGCAGTTGAAGATGGGAGTCAGCTCATTATTGTGGACGGAACGTTTTGGCGCTGGTGACGTGGGTCTGTTCCAGAAGGTCAGGAAGGCCGGCTTCAAGGTGTTCGAAATCTGCGTGGCCGATCCGTTCGACTTCCCCGTGGAGACGGTGCGCAAGGCCGCCGAAGATGCAGGCATCGGACTGACGACCATCAGTGTCGCCGCGAACGATCGCAACCCCGTCAGTCCGGATGCCGCCTGCCGCCAGCGGGCCGTCGACTTCCTCAAGCAGATGGTGGATATCAACATGGGTATCGGCTCGCCCGTCATCGGCGGCCCGAACTATGCCGCATGGGGTTACATCACCGGCAAAGCCCGCACGCCGGACGAATGGAACTGGGCCACTGACACTATCCGCCAGGCGGCCGAGCATGCCATGCAGGCGGGCAAGGTCCGTATCGCCCTGGAGCCGATCAACCGCTTCGAGACTTACTTCATAAACACCGCCGCCGACGCGCTGGCCCTTGCAGAGGCGACCGGCATGGACAATGTCGGCGTGCACCTCGACACGTTCCACATGATTCGCGAGGAGACCAACATCGCCGCCGCCGTCAAGGCCTGCGGCAAGCGGCTGTTCTACTGCCATGTCTGCGAGAATACCCGGGGCATTCCGGGGACGGGACTGGTTCCGTGGAAGGTTTTCTTCCGTGCTATCAAGAAGGCAGGCTACAAGGGCCCGCTGACCATCGAATCTTTCGATCCGAATTTCGAAGAGATTAACCGCACATGTGCGATCTGGCGGAAGTTTGCCGAAAACGGTGAGCAATTAGCCACCCAGGGCATGAAGAACCTCAAAGCCATTGCCGCGAAGATCTGAGCCGCTGCAAAGTGATGGATGACGTTCTTATTCCGCGCGGTTGCAGGCCGCACGCCGTAGTGGTATAGTGTCATCGGCGGCGTAAGTGTGAATGCCTTCGCCAGCCGACGGGATCAGGAAGGAGAACAGTCGTGAACGCATCCATCACAAATCTCCGCAGCGCTTCATCGAATCATCGTCTCTCGCGACGCAGCTTTCTGGGCTCTGGAGGGCGCGTTCTGGGCGGGGCATGGTTGTTGTCGGCCTGCGCTGCCGGCAGGACCGTCGCCGATCAGACGGCACAGCCTGATGACCGAAAGCGCATCGCCATCATCACAGGCGACGACTATCCGGGCCACAAGTGGAAAGAAACCGCCCCGGTCCTGAAGGAAGCCATCGCAAAAGACCGGCGGCTGCTGGTCAACGTCGTCGAAGACCCCAACTTCCTTGCATCTCCCGAGTTGAATACCTACGACGCCGTCGTTCTGCACTGGATGAACTGGGAGAAGCCCGACCCGGGCGAGGCGGCCCGCGCCAATCTTAAGGCCTTTGTCGAAGGCGGCAAGGGGCTGGTCCTGGTCCATTTCGCCTGCGGGGCGTTTCAGGATTGGCCGGAATTCAGGAACCTGGTCGGCCGTGCATACGACCCGAAACTCCGCCCCCACGACCCCTTCGGCAAGTACACTGTCAATATCGTCGACCCCGACCACCCCATCACCAGAGGCATGAAGGATTTCGAGACCACCGACGAACTCTACACCTGCCTGGCCGGCGACCGCAAGATCCGCATGTTAGCCACCGCCAAATCCGTCGTCGACGGCAAGGACTACCCCATGGCCTTCGTCCTGCGATACGGCAAAGGCTGCGTCTTCCACAGCCCCTTGGGCCACGACGCCGCCGCACTCGCCAACCCACCCGTAGCCCAGCTATTCCGCCGCGCCGCCGCCTGGACCGCAAAACTGCCACCAGTGCAGGAGTAAACCATGCGCAAGCAGAAGCCATGCAGGCCGACATGTCATTCCCGCGAACGCGGGAATCCATCGCCGCCCTCGTGCGTGAATGGAATCATGCCATGACACGACGCAAACGCTTATTCCTGTTTGTACTCATACCGTCAGGTCTCTTGCTCTTGGTCATCGTATGCTGGCCGTTCATAAGTGCTTTTGTTTTCTTCGGGTTCGTCTTGCCAGCCGATCTCTCAAGAATAGAACGCAAAATATGCCTGCCTGCGAACTTTCAGCCGGCCGGCAAAGACCTTGCCATTCTGAGTACATTCACCGCTTCAATGATCGACGGACGCCATCTCCCCTATGAATGGACACCAGGCTCCCTTGTCAACGTGAACATAGTAAGGTGGTATGCCGGTCCCGAGGGCGCAGGTGCTTTATTCACGTGCGGGTTCTCGCATCTGTCCTATCGGCTTGAAAAAAGTCAGACTGAAGGCGGCCCTGGCGAGACAATCTGGGACATGTTTGTTGACGACGAAGGACGGCGCAAGTACCTTGACCGTATTGTCGTGACACAAGCTGATCGTACAGTTTTCGACAGCCTCATCGCGGCGATCATAGAAGAGTTTGATCGGCAACTCGCCGAAGATCCATCTTCGGTTGAACTTGCGGAGCGCAAGACTAACTTCCTGTTGGCTGCCGGAATTGCAGATGGTTCCGTACCGAGCGAGGAACGACAGTATTTGGAGGCGAAATGAAGATTGGTTTCCATACGGATGCGTTCAATTCAGCATACTTCAATTTCGAGGCCTGTCTCAAGTGGGCCAAAGACCACGGTGTCGGTTACATCGAGTGCGGTCTCATCGACGGCGTGAGCTGGATTCACGGTCTCGGCTACCAGCCGCACGTAGCCCTCTACGAAGACCCGCTGCTCCTGCAGCGCAAGATGAACGCTTACGGCGTACAGTTCTTCCAGGTCGACGCCGCCTATCCCTTGAGCGGCAAGGACGGCCCCCTCCGCGGCGTGCCCTACGTTCTCAAGGCCATCCAGTGGGCGCACCTCATCGGCTGCCCCTGCGTCGACACGACCGACGGCATGCACAAGCCCGAAGGCCTCACCGACGAAGAGGCGATGGCGATGATGAAGCAGAGTTACGAGCAGATCATCGAGGTCGCCGAGGCCCACGAGATCGTCATCAACATCGAACCGCACGGCTATTTCACAACGCGGCCCGACATGATGGAACGAATGCTCAACTTCTGCGACAGCGCCTCGCTCCGCCTCAACATGGACACCGGTAACACCTACATCGCCGGCCAGGACCCAGTCGCGTTCCTCGAACGGTTCATCGACCGCGTTTCCCACGTGCACGTAAAGGACGTGTCCGAATCGTTGGCTGGGAAGGTCCGCGGCGGCCAGACAGGCATCGCCGTCAGCCACTGCGCCCTGGGCGACGGCGTTAATGCCGACAACATCCGCAAATGCCTCGTCCTGCTCCGCGACCACGGCTACGACGGCGTGCTCAGCATCGAATGTGAGGGCCAGGGCGGCCCCATGATAGAAAAATCACTGGCATGGATGCGTAAGACGCTGGATGAACTGAACATCTCCGTTGATGACTGAAACGCTGCGGGGTTAATCTGTCGACGAGGCTGCACGCCCCAGGCGTTTAATGGCATGGCCGGCCGTGCGGCGGCGCTGGATTGTGTCTTGCAGAAAATCGATCGTCTCAGCCGACACGTCGCCGGCCGATTCCCGGGTGATCAGCTTCGACGGCGGGTCCCAATAGCTGCCCGCAACGTGCAGGCACTGCACCTTCTCCTTTACCTCACTCGGCGCCGCGGTCGCTTCATCCACCGCCGGCTCCAACGGCACGGCCACCACGCGCAGGTCCACCTGGCCCGTCGCCACGTTCAGACTGCCGCCCGCCTGCGTTTCCATGGCAGCGGCGCTGTTGACGAAGCGTCCCTGGCGAATGGTCCCGCTTGTGCCCACGAAATCAAACGCACACGCCATGTCCGCCGCCTGGTGCGGGTCCGAGACGTCCAGGCCCATCCCCACCATGATCTTCATGCTCAACGGAAACATGCTCAAGGATGTCTCCCTGAACAGCAGAACCGCCCGGCCGTGCAGCGTTTCAAGGCCGCCATTCATCGCAAACTGTACACGCCCCGACGCGGCGCCCCGCGAAATACGATCCTGTGCGCCCATCTCGACGGCGATTTCTCTTGCGGACAATCCGTCACCGCTCACCTCGCCGCCTAATCTGAGCCCCTCAGGCTCGGTGACCGCCCAAAGCGTACCTTGCAGGCGCCCGTCATAGACCGTGCACGCGAAATCGTGCACCTCATATCGCCGGCCCTGCATCCTGATCAGCATGTCGAGATCGCTGATTGCGGAATGCCGCCCGGCATGGATGGACCAGTCTGTCAGCCGGGCCGTGCCGTCCATGGTCCATTTGGCTGGTTGCTGTATATCGCCGGACAGCGTTCCGCTGATCTCAAGCTGCCCGCCTGCGGTCCATTCTCCGGGCCAGTTCCACAGCCGAACGAAGAACGCCCCTTCCTCCGGTTTAATAAATCGTCTGGCCCCAACGTGCAAAGCGGTACGGCCGTCGTTTGCATTGATGCGTCCGCCGATGGACAACTGCTGCCATGCGGCGTCGCTCTTTTCGAACACAAGCACCTCGTAGTAATCCCGACGACGCACGATTGCCGCGGCCGCCCGGTCGAGGATTTTTAAAGGCTGACCGCCGTCCCACGCGCTGACCTCAAGGTTGTGGACGACCAGGTTTTTGAACGTTGGCCGATCAGAAGCCGTCTTGTCGCCGGCCGTGCTGCCGGAATCTGTGCGGCCCGGGTCGGCGCTTCCGATGCGGCGGCGGACAGCACCCGTGCTGCGGTCCACAGCCTTCAACGGCATCGACATACGGCGCCCGTCAACATGAGCGTTAATCGTCACGTGATTCGCCTCGAAACGCCCGCCCCTGCTCAGAACCGTGACCGCATCGGCCTCGACCCACCGGCGTCCCTGCCAGTCGGCCAGCACCAAGCGTTCCAGCCGCGTCGGCCCGAGAAAACTGAAGTGTACCCCCTCGACGGCGACAGGGCCTTTCCAATGATCTTTGGCCGTGGTTTTGATCCGGTGGCGAATAATGGCAGGCGCAATGGTGTACTTCACCAGAGGCATTGCGATCGCCAGAATCGCAAGCGTCGTGCCGATCAGCACCCACATGACCCTCCGGATATTCACCTTCCCCGCTCCGCTGTGATAAGCAATCTATGAAACGTACCGAACCGTCGTCAGGTCGAATGGCTCATTCAACCCGGCGACGGTCGGTCGTTTCCTCCCCTCGGTTCTTCAGGCTTGCGTTGCTGCTTACTACCCCTTGACCTTGACCTTGATCGGCTTGGCCTTTTCGCTCTTGGGCACCTTGATCTCGAGAACGCCTTCCTTGCAGGTGGCCTCGATCTTGTTAGGATCGACTTCCGCGGCCAGGCTCAGGTCGCGCCGGAACGAGCCGAAGACGCGCTCTGAGCGGTAGTAGCCTTTTTCCCTCACCTCTTCTTCTTCCTTTTTCTCGCCGCTGATTGTCAGCGTGTTGCCGTGGACGGAGATATCGATATCCTCCGCCTTGCAGCCGGGCACCTCTGCCTTCACCAGGTAATGGTCTTCCTTTTCGGTGATGTCGAGGGCCGGCCAACGACCGGTACGCCACAGCGGCGATTCCCACGGCTGGAAGAAACTGCTGATCAGCTCGTCCATCTCTTCATGAAAGCGCGACAATTCACCGCCGCCTGTACGTTCGCGTTTCTTGACTGGCAACACTGTCATAACCATACCCCCCTGACTTGCTGTTCTTGTTTGTATTCCGATTCCCCGCTATTGAGTCGGCGCATGATCGCCGCAGATGCAATTTTTCTTCAGGGTACACAATGCGGCTCGCGGAAATGCGTGTACGATTTCAAACAAGGCCGATATGTCGGGCGGGCGAAACAGGCCGCCAAAAAGCCTCGAAAAAAGTGGTGTCTCCGGCCGGCTATCGGTCGTTCGGCCAACCGTGAAAAATGACTGCGCGCCCCCGGACCAGGCCGGCGTCACAGCTTGATGCGGATGCCTTCCTGGCGAGCTTCGGCGGCGAGCTTCTTGAGCTGCTCCAGGGCGAGTTCGAGTTCCTGGCTGCTGTCCAACAGGTTCTCGTAAAGCCTGCCGTCGTTGATGAGTTTTCCGAGTGAGCCTTCACCTTCGTTGATCCTGGCGGTGATGAGGCGAATGTTGGCAATGGCCGCTGTCAACTGCTCGGCCACGTCGTCGAGGCTGGCCGTACCGCTGTCGGCAAACGTCTTGATGCTGCCAAGCGCTTCGTTTGCCTTGTCAGCCGTCTCATTGAGGCGAGCCGTCCCTGTGTCGGAGAAGCTCTTGAATGACCGCAGCGTCTCGGTTGCTTCCTCGGTCGCTGTCCGCACGTTGGCAACGGCCTGCTTGATATTCTCCTGGGTTTCCTGATCGCCAAGGATTGTGTTGGCGCTGCATGCCAGCGTGGCCACCGCGTCCACAAGATCTTCGATCTTTGCCTGTACCTCTTTCGGGAAGAACTCGCTTGATGTTCCGATCATGCCCTGCAGCACCATTTCGTCCTGCAGAAAGCCTTCAATCCGCTTGTCCGGGTCGAATTCGAATTCGATAAAGGCGCTGCCGAGCCCTCGCTTCATCAGGAGGACGTCGACGTTCACCGGTATGGTCGTGAACTTGCGCTGGATCGCCAGCGTCACCGTGACCTGGTGGAACTTGCGTCCGGTTTCGGGCTCGGTGTACAAAAACGGCTCGGACACGTGGATGACGCGCCCGATCTGATAGCCGCAGTACTTCACCAGCGTGTTCTCCTGCACACCCGGCGCGCTGGGGAATCTCACCAGGACGATGAACGATCGGAATCGGCTCACCGCCACCGGCAGTTCGCCGAAGATGAAAACCAGCCAGACAAAACAGCAGAAGGCCACCAGTACGAAGCCGCCTACAATCATGTTGCGTCGTCGCTGCCGGGCATTGTAGTCGACCATCACACGGGTCCTTTCGAGTCGGCGTTGCGTTCGAGAAACAGGTCCCGAATCGCACGAAGCGGATAGCCGCTCTGATTGAGTTTCTTGATCAGCTTGATTCGCTCGACCGCCTTGTCGTCAAACAACCGCCTTCCGGTGTCGGTGACCTCGGTGGCATCGAGCAATCCGACCATAATGTAGTACTGCAGTTGCTGCCGTGTGACGCCGGCCTTGGCCGCAGCCTCGCCGATCCGCATCAGTTTGCCCTTATTGCTCACCGGAGGCATTTTCCGTAGTAAGATTTTTTTTGTGTCGGGATTTCCGCGCCGCCGTCTCCGCCAGTCGCAGGAGCGACTGCCGCACCGTGTCGAAATCAATGGTTGAGGGGTCGGGTGGCGGCTCCGACTGCGTTTTTTTCGACCATCTCAGCGGGAATATTAATAAATAGTCATATCCGGACGGAATATCGTACTGGGCCTGGCGAAAGGCCTCTCGGGCGAGCCGCTTGAGGCGGTTCCGGACCACGGCCTTGCCATATTTCTTTGATATCGAAATTCCCAATCGCGGCCGGCCCAGATCGTTCGGCCGGATATAGAGCCGCAGCAAGTCGTTTTCAGCGCAGCACTTATATGCGAGAACGGCCTTGAAATCCGCCTCGGTGACAAGACGCTGGCTTTTTTTAAAAGTGAACCGATGCATTTATCACTGATCCGTTTGCGGCGTAACCTCGGCGGTTTGCGGCCGGGGGAAGCGCTTATTAAATCGGCTAAACTCTTTTATGCCAACAGTTTAATTGCCGTCCGTATGCCCGCGGCGACCCCGCCGATGTCTCGAAATTCGGTAACCTCTTCGAGATTGCGGCAACTAATGTTATGTCGGCGGCGTTTATATTATTGAAGATGGAACGAAGAATTTATCAGACTGGACGTCTTTTATCGGAAGGACCGGATAATTGACAAAAACCCGGCCGTCGGCTATGATAATCTGCGGCTTTGTGCCCGAATTCGGGCGGTTCGAGACCAGAGGAGGGGATACAAGAGTGAGCGTTTCCGGAGATGTACGAACCGGAAAGGAGCGATGACATGAAAGCCCTTGCGTACCTTAAGAACCTGCCCCTGTGGAGATTCGCCTGGCATTTCCTGTTTGCATTTCTGATTCTGATTACCGCGGTAACATGGGTAATCTCCATGGTCCTGAGCGATCTCGGGCCGTGGCCGACGGAAACAATCATGTCGCTGATAGGCGCAATCGCGCTGGTCTCGGCGCTCTTGGCGGGGTTCTTCTCGCTGCTGCTGCTGTCGTCGGAAAGCATCAAGACCAGCAAGGCCAACGGAGAGAAACTGGAAAACCTTGTCGAAATGCTCACGCGGAACAACAGTCTGCTCAGCGGGATCAACCAGGCGGCGCGGCTCAGCGACGAGGCCAAGGAGATCGCGTTCCGTGACACCGAGCGGATGGAGTTGGCTGAGGCGGTGCTGAGCAAACTGCATCAGCACGATTTCGAAGAAACGTATTCGATGATCCGCACGATGGCGCAGATGGACAAATACCGCGCACTTTCCGAACAACTGGCGCGGACAGCCGACAGCTATCGCAACGCTACGGAGAAGGAACGGATCAACCAGGTAATCGCCCACATCGACGAACTATGCGCACAGTACCGGTGGAATCAGGCGGCCGCGCAAATTGAGAACCTCATCAAGGCGTTTCCCTACAGCGAAGAGGCCAAACTGATGCCGCGCAAGCTGCGAGAACGCAAGGACAAGCGCAAACGCGATCTGCTGGCGATGTGGGACGAGGCGGTGCAGTCGAAGGATACGGACCGGAGTCTCGAGATCCTGAAGGAACTGGACATGTACCTGACGCCGACGGAAGGGCTGGCGCTGAAGGAGTCGGCCAGCAGCGTGTTCAGGACGAAACTGCATAACCTCGGCGTCCAGTTCGCTCTGGCGGTGACGGAACGAAAGTGGGCGGATGCCTTGGCCGCCGGTCAGCAGATCGTGCGGGATTTTCCGAACAGCCGCATGTCGCACGAGATCCGTTCAAAGATGGATATCCTGCAGGAGCGAGCCAGGCTGGCCAAGAAAGAGCCTGCAGAACAGGCCGCAACCTAAGTGCTTGCGTGAGCTGGACTTGTCAGAATTCCGCCCCCGTGGGCGGGCATATCAATGGAAGTCTATCAGGGACTGGGTCTTGATGATGGTGACCTGGTCCGGGTAGGCGTGGAACGTGTGGAGGTGGAGCTCATCTCTTCGGGCCTCGAAGTCGATGTAGCTGAACGGCTCCAGACCGCCGACGGCCAGATCCGGAAAACGGACGAAGACGCCGCGATTGCGTGCGAAACGCTCAAGATCGATGTGGCTCTTGCGGTAGAGGTTGGGGCTCATCTTTTCGACCTGGAAATCGGTCATGTAGCTCATTCCGCGGCTGAGCGTGCATTTGTGGTTTCGCTGACCGTGAAAGCTGAAACGTTCGATGAGGCCCCGCTTCGGCAGACTCTGGCCGGGCACGCTGATGAGTTCCGTGAGGCAAAGGTCTTCGGCGAAAACGCTTACGACGTGCGAACAGCCGGTGACCCAGATGATGGTTTCGTACTTCTCCGTCTTAAGGTGTCGCTTGGCGAAGATGTCGAAAAGCTCTGGGTGAAGGGGCCGCTGGTACAGGGAAAAACTCAGTTCGCTGATCGCCAGGTTAGTTCTCGGTGACTCCATCAGGTAAATCCGCCCAAAGTTGAGGTTCTTGCTCATTCCTACGCTCGTATTGTACAGCCAAAGGTACGGAGAAATCAAGTGAATTATCAATACTGATAAGGGCGACCACATCGCTTATGGGACGTTAATTCTGCAAGTTTGGACGGTGCAAGGGGTAACGAACATGAAAAATTCTCAAAAAAATTGCAGAAATCCGCGAACCGGTGCATGAAGCATGCGGGCAGGGCAGTCAATAGGGTTTGATTCGCTTTGTTTCTCCTGGCATCTCCTCGGCAACGATCTGTAACTCCTTTAAGTCCGGCCATTTACATAGTTAAGCAAACACTAAGGTTGGCTTCGTTTTTTTTCAAGGCGCCGTTCTCAATACCATCAGGGCTGTACGTAATGGTTTGGCAGGGCTAAGGTCGATTCGGTTTTGTCACGCCTAACATCTGTCGGGGTCTATTCCTCATACTGGGGTATGCGCTTATACACTATAGCGCGAGTTTTGCGTTTGTCAAAATCGACAAGCAAATTACTTGAGCATGTTGCCGCCATAACCGCAGCGGAACGAAAAACTTCTTGACCATCCCTATCAGGAAAGCTATACTTGTTCGGGCGGATGGGCCGGAACGGAGTTACGGTATGAAGAAGGAGTCGGACCATGTCGGATTTTCAACAGCGTTTGCAGGTGGAACTGCCTGCCCCTTCCCAGCTTTTCACTCCGGGCGTCATCGGTTCGCTTGTGCTGCTTATCGTCGGGTATGCGGTGATGTGCTATGCGCCAAATTTTGTTGTCGCTAACCTTGCGCTGAGCACACAGGGGGTGTTTTCGGGCAAAGTGTGGCAGTTGCTGACCTATCCGTTCATGGAGCCTTTCGTATTGAACGTAATCTTCGGATTGTGGGTGATTATTTTTGCCGGCAGTGCAGTAGAGCGGCAGTGGGGGACGCGGGGCTACCTTTTGCTGTGGCTGGTTGTGACGGTGGTTTGCGGGTTGGTGTGGCTTTTGGTGTCGATGGCGCTGGAGCAGCCATGGGTTGGCGGGGGGATCAGCGTAGCGTGCTATGGATTAATCGGGGCTTTCGGATTGCTGTACCGGCATGCGCGGTTTTTCATGTGGATCTGCACGATAGAGGGGCAGTGGCTTGCCCTGATTATGATCGGAATAGGTTTGGTTTTGTGTATTCCGGCGCCGGTGACGGTGGTTTGGGTGGGCGGTGCGCTGGTGGCCTACGTTTACGTGCAGATTCGTTGGCGGCTTCAGAGCGGGCCGAAGCTGCGGCAGCCGCGGGCCCAAAAGGCCGGCGGCGGCGGCGGGTTTGTGGATATTGACTGATGCAGGCCGAGGCACATCGCCAGGCGCGGCAGCGGGCGGCGCGGATGCGGGAGCTCATGCGTGCGTGCCGACTGTGTCCGCGGGAGTGCGGCGTGGACCGCGTGGCGGGCGAGCGGGGTTTCTGTGGGCTGGACGCCAGGGCGAGGTGCTTTCGTGAGGTGCTGCATTTCGGCGAGGAACGTGAGTTGGTGCCGTCGCACCAGGTGTATTTTGCGGGCTGCAACCTGTGGTGCGAGTGCTGTACGGTGGCGGAGTGGAACGAGTCGCCGTGCGATATGGAGCCGATCGCCCCGGAGAAGCTGATTGAGCTGATTCGGCGGCGGCGGGCGGAGGGGGCGCGGACGCTGAACCTGCTGGGCGGAGAGCCGGCCGTGAGTGTGGCGGGGATATTGGAGGTATTGGCGGCGCTGGATTGCGAGGTCTCGGTGGTGTGGAACTCGAATATGTACTACAGCAGGGCGGTGGACGAGGTACTGCGGGGATTGGTGGATGTATTCCTGGCGGACGTGAAGTGTTGCGCACGCAAATGCTGTGAAATGCTGGTCGGTGTCGGCGATTACGTGGAGACAGTGCGGCGGAATATCGCTTTGGCGGCGGAACACGCGGATGTGATCGTGCGGGTGATCGTGATGCCGGGGCACGTGGACTGCTGTGCGGGGCCGACCATGCGGTGGGTTGCGGAGAAGATGAAGGGTGTGAAGGTGAGTCTGCGGGGGGATTACGTCCCGCCGGCGGAATCGGTTTATGCCCCGCGCAGTTACCTGGAGCACGGCGAGATGGAAGCTGTGCGGCGGACGGCGGCCGAGTACGGGCTGAACGTGGTCACATGAGCAAGGCCTACAAGAGAAAGGCAGGGGATTTCGAGATCCGCATCCTGCCCGACGGACGGGTGGTGATGCTGGCGCCGGACGAGGCGATGATGGAGGTTGCGCGGGCGATCGAGGGACAGGAGAATCACAGCGAGCAAACAGACGAGGGAAACCATGACAAGTCAGCAAGTGCCGACGGCACAGGCGGGTGAGACGCAGAGCGGGCTGCGCAAGCAAAGCGAACTGGAGGTGTTGGTTCGGGCGCGGTATCCGTTGATTTACGTGGTGACGTGGGAGGAGCAGCGGCTCTTGAAGCTGGTGGGGGAGATCGCGTCGCGTCTGGACAAAAAGGTCTTTGAATGGTCGATTACGACGGGCCTGGTGCCGGGCGGCACGTCGATCCAGTCGCAGAAGCAGCGGGATTCCGCCAGCCAGGATCCGTTGGTGGCGCTGGACAGCGTGATCGAGAGCGTGGAGCCGGCCTTGTACGTGTTCAAGGATTTTCACCCGTTTTTGCGGGGGCAGAACATGTCGGTGGTGCGGCGTCTGCGGGAGATTGCGGCGTCGATGAAGAACACGTACAAGACGATCATCATGGTCAGCCCGATGTTCGAGATGCCGCCGGAGATGGAGAAGGACCTGACGGTGCTGGATTTTGACCTGCCGGGCGAGCGGGAGTTGGCGGTGCTGTTGGGGCGGGTCATCGAGGAGGTGAAGAACAATCCGAAGCTGAACGTTCAGACGGATGCGCGAACGCGGGAGCGGATTATTCATGCGCTCTTAGGGTTGACATTAGCGGAGGCGGAGAACGTGCTGGCCAAGACGTTAGTGCGGAACCGGCGGCTTGGGCCGGAGAGCGTCGAGGTGATTCACGAGGAAAAAAAGCAAATCATACGCAAGAGCGGACTTCTTGAGTATTACGACGCTCAGGAGAATATTGAATCGGTGGGGGGACTGGACGACTTGAAGAACTGGCTGCTGCGCCGTGCGGCGGCGTTTACCGACGCAGCGCGGGCGTTCGGGCTGCCGGCCCCGAAGGGGGTCTTGCTCTTAGGCGTGCAGGGGTGCGGCAAGAGCCTGATGGCCAAGGCGATCAGTACGGCGTGGCAACTGCCGCTGCTGCGGTTCGACGTGGGACGCGTGTTCGGCTCGCTGGTGGGATCGTCGGAGCACAACATCCGGAGGGCGATCCAGGTGGCGGAGTCGGTAGCACCGGTGATCCTGTGGCTCGATGAGATTGACAAGGCGTTTCGCGGGTCACGCAGCAGCGGCGGCAACACCGACGGCGGCACGTCGGCGCGAGTGTTCGGGACGTTTCTGACATGGCTTTCGGAGAAGACCAGGCCCGTGTTTGTGGTGTCCACGGCCAACGACGTGACGGCGCTTCCGCCGGAACTGCTGCGCAAGGGGCGGTTCGACGAGATTTTCTTTGTGGATCTGCCGTCTGCCAGGGAGCGCAAGGAGATCTTTCGCGTGCACCTGTCGCGGCGGGGCATCAACCCGGACGAATTCGATCTGGACCTTCTGGCGGCGCGATCCGCGGGCTACAGCGGGGCAGAGATCGAGGAGGCGGTGGTAAGTTCGCTGTTCGACATGTTCTACGAAAAGAAGGACATGACGACGGAGACGCTGCTGCGAGCGATCAGTCAGACGGTGCCCTTATCCAGAACGATGAGCGAAGATATGGACAGCCTGCGGGAATGGGCGCGGGGGCGTGCCCGGCCGGCCACGAGCGCAGCACTTGCGGCGGAGGAGGACCCCGGCGGGCGAAAACTGGAACTGTAAACGTGTGCGGGTTTGAAAGGGCATGCCATGAGCACGGTACTCATTCTGACGCCGGTCATCATCGGGAGCTGGCCGACAATCACGGCGGCGGTGGTCGGCGCAGCGGCCGCGCTGGGACTGGCGGTGAAGGAGACAGTCAAGGAGGAGATGGTCGAGAACGCCGTCGAAAACGAGCAGCAGGTCGAGGTGGAGTTAGCCGAGAGCGAGGTCCTGGCCAAGAGCATGGCGACCGGCAAGGAAATCGTGCTGACCCGGGAGAACCTCACGCTGCGGGTGACCCGCGACGAGCGCGGCCGATGCGTGGTGTGCGCGTCGGGCAAGGGTTTGAGCAAGGTCGAGCTGAAGCAGAAGGCAGAGGAGTTCACGCAGAAGTTGACGCAGGTCTACACGTACAACCGCGTGATGACGGAGCTGAAGAGCAAGAGCTTCCAGGTGGTCAACGAAGAGGTGATGGACGATCAGAGCGTGAGAATCAACGTCAGACGGTGGGTGGATTGAGAGATGCCGCAACACGAAGTGGAAATCGTAATCAGCAAGACGGGCGAGGTGAAGGTCCACGTCAAGGGCGCCAAGGGCAAGGCGTGCCTGGAGTATGCCAACTGGCTGGCGGAGGCGATCGGCAGGGTGAAGGACCAGAAGCTGACCAGCGAGTACTATGAGCCCGAGCAGAAGGCGCGGATCAATCTGAAGCAGGAACTGAGACGGGGTGACTGATCGCGTATGCAGTGCCGGCGATGTCAATTCGAGAACATGCCGGGCCAGACGACGTGCTTTCAGTGCGGCTGTGTCCTGTGCGCCGAGTCAACGACGGCGCCCGTGCGGCCGCCGCGGATGGCGGCCTGGAAGCGGCCGTGGCGCCGATTGAAGCGGGCGGCGATACGGGCGGCGCGGATCATTCCACATCCGAAGGTGAGCCAGCGCACGGCAGAGTGGCTTGACCGGGTGCTCAACAGGGCGCTGTCGGGAATCCTCCTGTCGATCGTTCCGGGGGTGGCGCATGCACTGCAGCGGCGTTTGCGGTCGGTGCGCCTTTATCTGGCGCTGTGGGTGCTGTTTCTTTTCGGGGCGCTGTTTTTCTACGGCGGTTCGCTGGGCATGGCGTTTCTCGGGCTGGCGGTCACTTGGCATGCGTGGATCGCGCTTAAGGCAGGGATGTGGCAGCAAGTCCACGAACTGCGATACCGTTTGCTGGCGATGGGCTTCGTTGCGGCGGGGCTCGGGTTCCTGTATTGGGGTATCGGGCGGCTGGTACTGTCTGACATTACGGGCGGGTACGTGACGCAGGCGGTGGAATTTCATCGCGTGTCGGCGGGTGACTTTGTGCTGGCGCGGCGGAGCATGGCGGACGTCGAGCATTTGACGCGCGGCTCACTGGTCCTGGCGCCGATGGGGACCATACAGGCACGCAGGCCGCGGCGCGGGCCGTACGAGGTGATAGCTCAGATTGTCGCGCTGCCGGGTGAAACGCTGACAGTGGAAAAGGCGGCCACGGGCGAGACGCGTTTTGTGATTAGCGGTCAACCGCTCGAAACAGATGTGTACCCGGTGCCGCGATGGTTGACCAGACCTGATCTGTCGGTTAAGATACCCGAAGGTTGCTGTTTTCTGAGCACCGCATACCGAACAACAGGACGTTACAGTACCGACACCATTCTGGCCCTTTGTGTAGTACCGCTGGAGGACATTGAAGCGAAGGTGTTTATGCGATGGCTGCCGATTGGGCGCAGAGGCTTTATCAGGGAAGTTGAATGAACCGCTTTTCGAGTCTTGAGTTTGACGACACAGATCGATCGTCGAAAAGAGAAAACCGCTCGGGCGAGCCCATTCGCGATGCGGCGTATTTTTACCGCCAGGCGGAGCTTTCGTGGCTCAACGGCGACTGGGAACTGGCGCTGAGAAACTATTCGCGGGCGCTGGAGCAGAACAGGGCGATGTTCGAGGCATGGTCGGGCCAGGTAATGATGCTGATCGAACTGGGCGAGTACCCGGAGGCGCAGGTGTGGGCGGACAAGGCGCTGGAGATGTTTCCGGAGCATCCGGAGCTGTTGGCGGAGAAGGCGATTGCGTGTGCGCGGGATGAGAAGCCGGAGAAGGCAATGGCGTACTCGGATAACGCGGTGTCGAAGGAGAAGCTGACGTGGCGGGTGTGGTTGGGGCGGGCGGAGGTGCTGATGCGGCGCCGGAGCCGCCTGGCGGAGGATTGCGTGAGCAAGGCGCGGGCGCTGGCGAGCGGTTCGACGAATCTTGTCAACCTGGAGGCGGGTCGCGTGTTGAGCGGGGGCGGGCGGTATTCGGCGGCGATAGAGTACCTTGATCGGGCGGTGCGGGATTTTCCCAAGTCGGCGCTGGCGTGGTATGAGCTGGGGCGGTGCCAGTCGCAGTTGGGCTTCTCGGAGGCGCGGGCGAGCCTGGAGCAGGCGTTGTATTTGCGGCCGGACTGGGATTGTGCACTGCGGGAGATGAAGAAGGCTGGCGGGCGCGGGCGCCGTCTCTGGAGACGCGTGTTCGGAGGGTAGCTGTGGCGACAACGGCCGAGGTACAGCGTATTCTTTCTTTGGCGCGGCGTGCGGATGCGTCGGATATCCACATCGTGGCGGGGCTGCCGCCGCTGTTTCGCATCAACGGGGAGATCATTCTGGCCGACTCGCCGCCGCTGGCGCGCGAGGATACGAAGCGTTTGTGTTACAGCCTGCTCAACGAGGAACAGCAGAAGGTGTTCGAGCGGGACTGGCAGATTTGCTGCAGCGTCTTCGATGATCGGTTCGGGCGGTTCCGCGTTTCGATTTACTACCGTGCCGGCAACCCCGAGATGGCGCTTCGGCCGGTCACGGATCAGATCAAGAGCCGCCAGGAACTGCACTTGCCCGTGCAGATCGAGGATCTTACTCGCCTGGCGTCGGGGCTGGTTCTGGTAACCGGGCCAACGGGCAGCGGCAAGACGACGACGATGAACTTCATGATCGACGTGATCAACAGCGAGCGGCGGTGTAAGATCATCACGATCGAAGACCCGGTGGAGTTTGTTCATGCGCAGAAGCGGGCGGTGATCGTGCAGCAGGAGTTGTACACGGATGTCAAGACGTTTGCGGCGGCGCTGGTGCACGTGCTGCGGCAGGACCCGGATGTGATCTGTGTCGGCGAGATGCGCGACCTGGATACGACGGCGACGGCCTTGATGGCCGCCGAAACGGGGCACCTGGTGATCGCGACGTGCCACACGCCCAACACGTTTCAGACGATCGAGCGGATCGTGTCGATTTTTCCCGATACGCAGCAGCCGCAGGTGGTGACGCAATTGGCCAACTCGCTGAAGGGCGTTGTGGCGCAGCGATTGGTGCCGTCGGCGGACAAGAAGCGGCGGGTGTTGGCGACGGAGCTGCTGCTGGTCAACGCGCCGGCGCGGCGGCATATCCGCGAGGGCGAGTTTCATCAACTGGTCAATGTGATTCAGGTGGGGCGGCGGCAGGGAATGCACCTGATGGATGACTGCCTCTTCGACCTGTATCAGGCGGGGGAGATTACGTATGAGGCGGCACTGACGAACGCCAACGACCCGAACCAGATGAAGCAGCGGATTCACGAAGACTCGCCGTCCATGCGGCGGGAAAACGACGTCTGGTGACGGGATTGGGGGTATTTTTGACTTATCGGGAGCCGTCGGGTATAATGGCCGACAATTGTATGGGCGGGGCCACTCTAAGGGTTTTTCTTTAGGAAGCGATCATGAAGAGGAAGGCGGTCTTATTTCTTGCATTGTGGGTGTTTTCGGGTGCGGCGGCTGTCCGGGCGGACCAGAAGGAGGTAGAGTATTACGCGATCCTGGTGGACGGACAGAAGATCGGGCACGTTGTGTTGACGCGGAGCATTGCGGATGGGGTGGTGACAACGTCGGAAGATATGTCGATGACGCTGGTCCGGGGCGGTATGTCGCTTCCGGTACAGACGGTGGAGACGGCCGTCGAGACGGTGGACGGCCGGCCGTTGGGGTTCCAGGTCGAGCAAAAAATCAGCGGCATGGGGCAGAAGATCACCGGCAAGCTTGTAAACGGCGAGGTCGAGGTGGCCATCGAGGCGATGGGCGCGATGCAGAAGAAATCGATGGCCTGGCCGGAGGGGGCGGTGATGGCCGAGGGCTTGCGGCTCTTGCAGTTGAAGAAGGGCCTGAAAAAAGGCACCACGTATGGGGCGACGGTGTTCAGCCCGTCGCTTCTGGCGGGGATGGAGGCGTCGGTGGCGGTCGGGGGCGTCGAGGAGGTGGACCTGTTCGGGCGGGTGCTGAAGCTGACGAAGGTGCAGGTTACCATGCAGATGCCCACCGGAGGAATCACGAGCACACATTATGTGAACGACGCGTTGCGGGCGATGAAGACGAACGTGCCGATGATGGGCATGAACATGGAGTTGGTGGCCTGCGACGAGCAGTTCGCACAGAGCGATAATGGCGTGGTGGATTTTCTGGCGAAGCTGTTAGTCGAAAGCCCGTCGGAGTTGAAGGACCTGCGGGAGAAGAAATGGGCGCAGTATACGCTGGCGCCGGTTGGCAATGCGAAGCTGACAATTCCGAGTGACGACAATCAGACGATTAAGGTGCTGCCGGATGGGCGCGTGGTCGTGGAGGTATCACCGGTTGCGGCGCCGGAAAAAGTGGCGTTTCCTTACGCCGGCAAGGATGCAAAGGTGTTGGAGGCGATGCGGCCGTCGCAGTATCTGGAAAGCGACAACGCCAAGGTGGTGGAACTGGCTCGGGCGGCCGTGGGCGAATCGAAGGATGCGGCTGAGGCGGTGCGCAAGATCGAGTCGTTCGTGTTGGGATATATCCGCACCAAGGATCTGTCGGTGGGGTACGCGTCGGCGGCGGAGGTGGCGGCCAGCCGGCAGGGCGACTGCACCGAGCATGCCGTGTTGGCCGCGGCGATGTGCCGCGCGGTGGGGATTCCGGCCCGCGTGGTGTTCGGGGTGGTTTACGCGGAGGAACTCGTCGGACGAAAGAATGTGTTCGGTGGGCACGCCTGGACGGAGGCGTACATTGGCGACAAGTGGATCGGACTGGATGCGACGCGGGCGCCCGGGGGTTACGGAGTGGGGCATATCATTCTGGCAAAGGGCAACGGCGATCCGGCGGACTTCTTCAGTATGGCCAACACCTTGGGGTATTTCAAGATTGAAAAGGTTGTGCTGAAGTAGCGGCCTTTCATCCTCGAGTTTCCGTTGCACGCCCCTGCTTGGCGCGTGAGTATGCGCCATATCGTGCTGGGATTGGTTTGCGCCCCGGGATGCTTGCTCAAAAGTCGTGGACGGGGCGGTCGCTGATTAATTCCACTTTGCACTTGGGAATGGCGGCGAGGAACTGCTGGCCGTAGTGTTTTGTTGCGATGCGGCTGTCGAGGACGGCGACGATTCCTGTGTCGGTCTTGGTTCGGATGAGTCGCCCGAAGCCCTGCTTGAACTTGATGATGGCCGTGGGCAGTTGGTAGTCGAAGAAGGGGTTCTTGCCCTGGCTGCGGAGCAGTTCGATACGGCCCTGTACCAGCGGGTGGTTCGGCACGGCAAACGGCAGACGGACGATTATGACGTTGGAGAGGGCCTCGCCGGGGACATCGACGCCCTGCCAGAAGCTGTCGGTGCCGAAGAGGACGCAGCGCTGGTTGGTTTTGAATTCCTCGAGCAGGACGGAACGGTCAAGGCCGCCGCCCTGCTGCAAGAGCTGCATGCGATGCTCGGCGAGGAAGTCTTCCAAGCGGGCGGCCATATCCTTGAGCATGGAATAGCTGGTGAAGAGGACGAAGGCGCGGCCCTCGGTCTTGAGGAGGTATTTTTTCACGGCTTCGACGGCCCGCGGCATGAAGTCGGCGTCGTTGGGGTCGGGCAGGTCGGCCTCGATATAGAGCGTGACCTGGCGGACGTAATCGAAGGGGGAGCCGACCTTGAGGGCTTCGAACGTTTCAAGCCCGATGCGCTCGGCGAAGAAGGCAAAGCCCGCCTTGACGTCACGGCCGTCGCAACTGAGCGTGGCGCTGGTTGTTATGACGCACTCGTACGGCTCGAACAGGCAGCGCTTGACATGCGGCGAAACGTCCAGCGGCGCGCTTCGCAGCGCCGCGCGGATCCGGCGTCCTTCCGACAGTTCCACCCAGTAGACGCTTCCTTCCTGTTCCTGCGCCAAAAAGTCCTTGAGGCCCGCCTCCAGCGCGCCGCAGCGGTCGGCATAGCGCATCAGTTCGAGCCGGTCGTCTTCCTCTTCGGCCTTCTTGGCGAGCCTGCCCAGTTCCAGACGCAATTCACGGAGCGGGTCTGATATGTTGTCGTCCACAAATCCGGGATGAACCCGGCCGAAGGTTTCGTCTTTGGCGTGGTCGTACCAGGCGCGGACCTGTGCGAAGAATACCTTGGCGGCCGCGTCGCAGGCCTTCACGAGGTCGCGGGCGTGGTCGGTTTCGCCATAGGCAAGCGCGCCCTTTCGCGTGCGGGGATTATAGAGCGCGCGGAGCAGATACGTGATGCTGAAATTGGAAATGTCCAGGCCGAAGTTCTCCTCGGCGACGTGCTCGATGTTGTGGGCCTCATCGATGATGATGCGGTTGTAGGCGGGCAGGATGCCCTTGGTTTCCTCCTTCAGGATGAGGTCGTTAAAGAGCAGGGCGTGGTTGGCTATGATAATGTCGGCGGTCTGCAAAGCCCGGCGTGCGCGCCAGTAAAAGCAGTCGCCGAAGAACTTGCACTTGCGGCCGGCACAGTTGCCGTGTTCGCTCTTGACGGCGCCCCACACGGCCGGCGAAGGCAGAAAGTCGAGATCGCTCAGCGAGCCGTCTTCGGTTTTCTTCGCCCATTCGCTGATTTGCATCAGTTCGAAGGCGTCTTCGCCGAAAAGGCTCTTCTTGCGGCGCATTGCGTATTCAAGGCGCCGGCGGCACAGATAATTGCCGCGGCCCTTGGCGAGCTCGGCCGAAAACGGCATGCCAACCGACGCGGCGAGAAAGGGCACGTCTTTGTTGATGAGCTGCTGCTGGAGCGTAATTGTGTAGGTGCTGACGAGGACCTTTCCCTGTTTGCGGACGACGTAGTCGATGGCGGGGATGAGGTAGGCAAAGCTCTTGCCGACACCGGTGCCGGCCTCGACGGCGAGGTGGTGCGGGGCATTGAGGGCCTCCTTGACGGCGTGGGCCATCTGAAGCTGCTGCGGGCGGCTTTCGAAGTCGGGCCGCGCACTGGCGATGAGCCCGTCCGGGCCCAGGGCATCGTCGACGTTCAGGCCGGGTTCCTGCTTGTATGAGATCACTGGCAATCCCTAAAACTGCTTCATCCCCCTCAGAGCCGGCCGTTTACACGTGGTTCAGCAGCCGCCCTGACTCATATTATCCACGTACGCATACAAAGCAATGCAAAAGCGCTGCCGCATCTTCCATCATGGCGAAGGCCGTATGCCCGCGCCGCATCGGGCAAGAATAAGGCTTGACATGTGTTGAGGTTGTGGTATAATCAACTGCAAGGGTGAGCCCGAAGAAAGGCTGTTCAGCGGTAGTTTGGGCTTTTTACAGAAAAGTGACCATGATCTGTTACCTGTTGTTAGAGTCCCGTGTCAGTGTTTGCGCAGATTTCCCATGAGCTGCGCCGGCCGAAAATGGAGATTACAGGCCGGCAAGAGTCCGGCTTTTTTTATGTCATCAGGAAGGTAGTGGTTAAGAGTATGTTCAGGTTTCAAGGCAATATCGAGGCAGCACGCAAAATGAGGTCAAAATCAGTCTTTCTGATAAGCGCATACTTCTTCTGAATTGCGGGAAAGGATATCGAATGACGCCCTTTAATTCTGCACTATCATCAAACCTCTTTCAGCCCCTCTTACCCGCCGTTTCAGTGTTTCATCGTGTGCTGCTGCTCGGCATACGTGTTTTCTGTGGGTGTTCTCCGCCCGCTTCCAGGCCCTTGGCAAGACTGTCGTAATACGTGCGTACAGCGCCTTTGCGCTTGCGCACACCAATCGACCGGCGCGCATTGTTCGCCTGTGCGGCAGCGCCGGCCTGATACATCGGCTTTACTTAAGGAAGCAGACTGTGGGCAGGACACAATCCATTTACATTAGCCAACGCGATTATGAGTATCTGAGCAGACTTCTTGGGGAAAGCCTCACGGAACAGAGCAAAGACCGTGATTTCGCCGAAGCGCTGCGCCGTGAGATGGAAAGGGCACGTGTTGTCCCCCCGGAGCGGATGCGTTCCGACGTGGTGACCGTGAACAGCCGAGTCTTACTTGAGGACCTTGCAACGCACGAAGTGTTTGCCGTGGAGGTGGTTTTGCCGCAGGATGCGGATGCTGACGCACACAAGATTTCGGTCCTGGCGCCGGTCGGTACCGCACTGCTGGGCTATCGGGTCGGATCCACGGTTCAGTGGCCTGTGCCCGGCGGGGTGAGAAAGCTGAAGATTCGCGAGATGTTGTATCAGCCGGAAGCGAACGGCAACTTCGAATTATGACGGCATGAAGAGTGTTTCAGAGGAAATGGGCATGGCGAAATGGCGTATCGAAATCAACATGAACGGAATGGGCAGATGGGAATCGACGATATCGGCGGACGGATTAAGCGAGGCAAAGCGATGTGCGCTGCGCCAGATCAGAGAACGGGCGCCGCTGACCAAGCACCTGTATCTGGAAGCGAGAAAAAACGGCATGTACACGGTCGTCTCGCACCTCACCGATATCGGCGAGGCAAAGCTTGTGTGCCTTGACACCGCTACGTAACTTTTCGAGGGTGACCTGATGCGGCATGTACATAGATGGAAGAATAGAACTCACTGAATCGGACGCTCGCCGTTTGACGGATCTGGCGCTCCATGCGGATGGCGGAGGCGCGGGAGGCTGGGCGGCCAAGCTTCAACAGCTTCTTGCCAGGGCGGTTGTGGTCGAGGGCGGCCATATCCAGGCCGACCGGATCACAATGAACTCGCTGGTAAGGCTTCAGGATGCCGTCAGCGGCGAAGAAGTGGTCGCGCGGCTGGTGTACCCGGGCCGCCCCGTCAGGACAGTGGATGCAGGCAGTGAGGAGTTCAACGTCTCTATCTTGAGTCCGATGGGCCTGTCGATGATCGGGCGGCGAACGGGAGACCTGATTGGCTATCGCATAAGGATTATGGAAGTCTTGTATCAGCCCGAAGCGGCTGGGGAAGAAGAGTCGTGAAGATATTATACAAATGGCTGGTGCGCAGCACCGGTCGATACAGGCGACAAATAAGGCAAAGGCGGCAGTGCCGCCAGGCGGCCGGGGCGGATCAGGGCCGTTTGATTCTCTCCGAGAGCGATTATTATCGTCTCATGGATGTTGTAAAGAGCCAACTGCGGGTCGGCCGGATCAAAAAGAAGCGGCTCATGAAGCTGCGCCGCATGGTGAAGGCGGCCGAAGTGAGACCGCTTTACCGTATGCCGCCGGAGGTCGCAACCATGAATTCGGAGATTGCGCTTCTGACGCGCAACAGCGGCGTCATCCGCGTGCGGCTCGTATACCCGGAAGATGCCGACAAACGCGCAGGGCGCCTTTCCATCACTTCGCAATCCGGCATGTGCCTCCTCGGCAGGAGACAGGGCGATCCGTTGCGGTTCAGCGTGCGGGTTCATGAGGTTGTCTATCAGCCGGAAGCCAATGACGACTTCCATCTGTAAAACTTAAGGGGCGGACAATGAAGCTTAAGAACAAGGAAAGCCGGGGCCTGGCGGCGTTTGCACTGTGGGCCTCGATGTCCGTGGTGTTCGGCGCGGCCTCTGCCGCCGCACCTGACGACGGCGGCACGGGCGGATATTACAGGCTGTTCCATCTTGTCTTCCTGCTGTCAAGCGTCTTTGCGGTATCGTCGCTGGCAATGATTCTCGTGCGCTGCCGTTTACGGCGGCAGGGCAAACCCGCCGTCGAAATTGGCATGCTGCGGCGTCTGGTGATGCTTGCAACGGGCGTTGCCGCGGCCATTGTGGCGATCTATGCTTTTGGCAAGCTCAACGCATTCGCCAGCTTTTTCAGCATATTCGGAGGTTTGTTGCTGGGCCTGTCGCTGTCTTCTCCGCTGAGCGGACTGGTTGCGTGGATCCTGGTCTGCTGCAAGAGATCCATCCGGCCCGGCGACCGGGTCCAGTTTCCCGGCCTTAATCTGACCGGCGACATCGAAGACATCGGCGCAATGTATGTTTTGCTCAACCAGGTCGGCGGCAGTATCGCAAGCGAAGAGGCCGTCGGACGGAGAGTGCTCATACCCAACGCCATGTTGTTCAACAACGTCGTCATCAACTACACGGTGTCCCAGGACGCCGCCTATATGCTCGATGAAGTCGTCGTGCGGATCACGTATGATTCCGACTGGGAGCAGGCTGAGAAGATCCTGCTCGAGGCCGCCGAACACGTTACCGCCGACATCATTAAGGGAACCGGCGTCAAGCCGTACATCCGCTCGAACCTGTACGATTACGGCGTATATCTGCGGCTGCGTTTCATGACTCAGGTGCAGAAGAGAGCCCAGATCGCCTATAAAATCGAAAAACGGATATGCGCGGCCATACAGAAGACCCCGTCCGTGGACATCGCAATTCCTTACGTGTACTCCTACCGCAGCGCGATGGAGGAGGCATCCGCCAATGCCGTCTATGACACAGCGCAGCCGGTGATGCACATCCCCCTTCACAAGATACGATCAGGAGAACGGAAATTCGACATTGCCGACGTCCGGGACGTGGCCGCAAGCATCTCGGCCAGAGGACTTCTCCAACCGATCATCGTTCAGGAAAAGAACGGAGCCTACGAGGTCATAGCCGGCCATATCCGATTGGAGGCGTGCAGGTATCTCGGTTGGCAGAGGATCGCCGCGGTCGCGGCGCTGTCGCCCGAAAGCCAAACCGCCCCCGCGGAATCGGCGTGACTGTGCGACTCTGTACGCAGGGCAGGGCAAGGGCACACATTCTACGGGCAGCCTCAGCGCAGCCAGCGTTTGGAAGGCCAGCAAGGCAGTTTTACGACACGGACATCCGGAAACTCCGCCCGCTCTGGCATGATGGGAATGGCTATTGATTCGGCCGGACACAGCGGGTATGATGCTTTCGTGTAAGTCCTTCGGCGTAAAAGCAAACCTGTCAGAAAAGGAGGCCAGCAATGGAGAGACGTTCATTCCTGAAAATGACCGGTGCGGTTGTCGGCGCCTGTGCGCTGGATCTGGGCGGCGTGTTTGGGGCGGCCTCGACCGGTGATGTAATCAAGCACCCCTCCGGCCTGCCTCGCCGCGTGTTGGGGCGGACGGGTCTGGAGGTTTCGGTCGTGGCATTTCCCGGTTTGTGCATGGTGCATGACGATCAGGCCGCCTGCACGCGGGCGGCGAGGATGGCGATTGACAAGGGGGTCAACTGGTTCGACGTCGCGCCGGCATACGGCAATGGAACCTGCGAGGAGCGGATGGGAGTGGCGCTGGAGGGCGTGCGCGACAGTGTCTTTGTGTCGTGCAAGACGAAGATGCGCGACAAGGAAGGGGCACGGCTGGAGTTGGAGCGGTCGTTCAAGCGGCTCAAGACGGACCATTTCGATCTCTACCAGATGCACCACCTTCGCAGCGCCGCAGAGGTCAAGCAGGCCCTTGGGCCGGGCGGCGCCATCGAGACCTTCCTGAAGGCCAAGGAGGAGGGAAAGGTGCGATGGCTCGGTTTTTCGGCGCATACGACACGGGCGGCGCTGGATGCTCTCAACGGCTTCGACTTTCACACCGTGATGTTTCCAATTAACTTCGTGGAATATTATCGGTTCGGCTTCGGCAAGGCGGTGCTGGAACTTGCGGCAAAGAAAAAGGCCGGGGTGTTCGCAATGAAGGCGATGTCGCGCGGCTCGTGGGCCCAGGGGGCGCAGCGTTCACGCCAGTGGTGGTACCAGCCTACGGAGAGCCAGGCGGAGATCGACATGGCGATTCGCTGGGCACTTTCGCAGCCGGGTGTAGTCGCGGCGATCTCGCCGTCGTTCGTGGACCTGTTCGAAAAGAGTATCGAAGCGGGCAAGGGCTACCGGCCGATCACCGAAACGGAGATCCAGCGGCTCAAGGAGATTGCCGATGCCGCGCTGTCTGTCTTCGATCGCGAAGACAGGCAGCATGCGATGCTCGATCATCCCTACCCGTACGGGCCATACGACGGCTGCTGTGCCACGGCATAAAACATAAGACACAACGCCACGGCATCAGCTTCTACAGACACCCGGCGGCTGGCGCTACTCCGGCCATCGCACCAGATCAAGGACGGCCGTCACCGTCACTTTTCACCGGCGCATGCTTGTCCGCTTCAACAGCAGGCGTCTTTACGCTTGTAACGCGCCCGTCGGCGTCGAAGACGATGGGCAGGATGGCGGGGCGCTCGGGCCAGGGCGGGCCGAATGAGGTCGACCACCATTGGCCGGTTTCGTCCTGGAAGAACATGTTGTGGCCGCCGTGCGGGATAGCTTCGTATCGTTCATTGTACGGCCCATAGACGCTTGTCGCGGTGGCGATGTAGCAACTGTAGCGCCCGTCACAATGGTCGGCGCAGGCGAGATAGTAGCGGCCGTTGGCCTTGAACATGAACATGCCCTCGTAGCCCACGTGGTCGAAGGAGTCCGGGCCGAAGATCATGGGGCAAAGGTTGCTGTGGTGCTTGGGGTCAGGGTCGGCCGTGGAGCATCTGAGCCAGCGGTACGGTTCGGCCAGTCCGCTCATGTCCGGCTTCATGCGGGCGATCTTGCCGCTGTGCCACAGGAAATAGACTACGCCGTCGTCGTCTTCAAAGAGGGATGCGTCGATTTCATCACCAAGCCGCTCATGCGGCTGGACGTCTTCGTACGGCCCCTCCGGGCGGCCGGTCGTGCTCCTGAGCAGACCGCAGCCGGAGGTCTTTGCGGTGCCGTCCCAGCCGGGCATACTGTATGTCAGCCAAAACGTTTTCTTCAGGTAGTGAATCTCCGGCGCCCACAGCGGTTTTTTCGCTTCCAGATACTTGGCGTGCCAAGGGCTTGCGCCATAGCGCCAGACTGTGCCGAGCGGCTCCCAGGTAACCAGGTCCTTCGATCGCCAGAGGCGGATGCCGTTTTCATTGTTGTATCCCCAGAACGGCTCGCTCGTGCCTGTGAGGTACCATGTGCCGTCGGGGCCGCGGCAGATTGCCGGGTCGCGCAAGGGTACATCGAACAGCTTGCGAAGGCCAACCCGCTGCAAGTCGTCTGCCGACTTCTCTGCGGCCGCCGGAAAAACAAGGCCGACGGTCACAATGCTGAGCAGGAAGGCGAAAATGCGCACACGTACATTGGAAGCAGCTTTCATAGTCTTTTCACAATCAGCAACCTCTGCCCTACGCAGGCATTTTACCCAGACTGCCGCCAAATCGCAAGGATTGCTGCAGCTCAATAAGAAAGGCCGAAGGGGTGCTCCGGCCTTTGGTACTCACTTTCGTACAAGAGGCTTAAAGTGCGTTCTTGATCTCTTCGAGGCTGACGCCTAAGAGCGATTTGGCGATCGGATCGAGGTCGGCCTCGGCGCCTTGCAGGTGGAACGTGCGGTGCACGTGCGACAGCGATTCGCCCGGCGCCAGCGCAGCGGCGGGCGACGACGTTTCAAGTTCGTAGAAGGGGCCCATCGGTTTTGCGCCGGGCGTCGCCGGACCGTCGTTATAAGAGTTGATGACGTCACCGGCGTACGGCGCCTCCTGCAGTTCCCACATCGAGTTGACGTAGTCGGCCGCCCCCTCCGGCTTGGTGTACTGCACGATGGTCAGCACCTTGCCCGCCGCGTCGTAACTGCCGGCAACGGACTTGGCACGGGCCGGCGACAGGCCGATCTTGCTGCGGTACTTGCCGTCGCCGCAGAAGAACAGCACGTCGTCCTTGACAACGAGCCGCTCAGCCGGCACCTTGCCGAAGTAGGCGTCATTGACCTTGGGGCCGAGTTCGTCTTCAGGGCCGGCCTCGAAGGGGATCACGATCGTCGTCGCGTCGGACGGCTTGAACATGCCTAAGATCCAGATCGACAGCAGGCCCGTTTCTTTGACCCATGGCTTGTCGCCTTTGTTGGTGATCTTGTTGTCGGATTCGTAGGTGACAGCCTTCACTGACGCCGGAACGTCCACGCCCAGCGCGGCCTTCATCGCGGCGTTGTCCAGCAGCCGTACAGTCCGGTCGATCTGCACATCGAACGTCGTGCCGGAATAGTTGGTCAACTGTGTGCTCTTCGTGAACGTGGCTTCGGTAGCGGTCTTTGCCACGAGATCAAACGGCTCCGTGTCGATGACCGCCGGCGTCTGCCAGTCCTCGAACTTGAACTCCTTGCCTTTGGCGAAAAAGATCGCAAACTGGCCGCCCTCCGGCCCCATCCAGAAGCGGTCCTCGCCCCCGAAGGCGTTCATGTGCGGCCCGGTCTTGCCGGAGGCGATAAGCTCACGATTGATCCAGCCGAAACTGGACCCGGCGTCTCCTTCGGCGGTGCTGGTCATGACGCGCCCCTGGTATGCGGGCACCACTGCGATCTGGGCCTTGTTGGCGGCGCCCGACAGGACGATGACGTCCGTGTGCTCCTTGAGCAGTTTCAGATCATAGCCGAACGTGCCCTCCGCGGCCCCGGCGGCTTTCTTCTTCTCGTCACAGCCCGCCATGGCCGCCACCGTCAAAAACGCGCACAACAACGTTGCATACCGCATGATCCGTCTCCTTTCCTGAAATGCCAAAAAGTCTTGCCATCTTTCTCCACCGTGGTTTCGAAAACGCGGCCGCAAAGGCTGCCGCCTTGTTCTATCATAGCCGACACTGCACAGGCAGGCAAGCCGTGCCTTGCTCTATTTCGCCAGTCGCTCCGTCAGCCACTTGTACCAGTCGCCCATCCCTTGCCCTGTGCGGGCGGACACCTGGAATATGGCGATATCCTTTCGCAGCGTGCGAACGTGATCGATGACCCGCTGAAGATCGAATTCGACCATGCCCTCCAGGTCCATCTTGTTGATCAGCAGAACGTCCGCCTTGGCGAACGTGCCGGGATACTTGATCGGCTTGTCGTCGCCTTCGGGCAGCGACAGCACAACCGCCCGCGCTTGCTCGCCGAGATCGAACGCCGACGGGCACACCAGATTGCCGACATTTTCCACGAACACGATATCGAGATCGGCCGCGGGGATCGAGCCGAGCGCCATCGTCACCTGCTCGGCCGACAGATGGCAGGCGCCCTTCGTCTCGATCTGTACCGCCGCGGCACCTGTGGCCCGGATCTTCTGCGCGTCCGTGTCCGTTCGAATGTCACCTTCGATAACGCCGATCTTCACCCGGCCCTCAAGATCGCGGATCGTCCGCGACAGCAGCGTTGTCTTGCCGGAGCCCGGCGAGGAGATCACGTTGATGCAAAGCGTGTTGTGCTTTTCAAAGAATGCCCGGTTCTGCAGGGCGCATTCTTCATTTTTGTCTAATATCTTCTTATTGAGCGAAACCTTCATGCGACCTTCATCAAATTTGCATGTCCTGCTTGCACCGCCCACCATCAAAACCGGCGGCTATTTTGGGCGCCGCGGTCAAACGCCTCCATCATGCACTCAACAAGTTTTGCGCCGCTCGCTCATGCAGTAATGTCCCAGCGCAGTTGCTGCCATCGGACGTTTGGCGGTACTCCATGCCGCCAGGACCTTACACCACCTCTTCAACCCTGCCTCTATCTATCTTCGAATTCGATTTCTTCGAGCAGCAGGGGGGCGTCGGGCTGCAAATCGAAATCGGCGCCGCCGCAGCCGGTGCACACGGGAGAGTATATATCAAAATCGAACGTCCGGCCACAACTTTTACAGGTCGCCTGCAGCGGCACATGCCGCACCTCCAGTCGCACTCCCTCGCAGGCCGTGCCCTTGGCCGCCAGGTCGAACGCGAAATTCATCACCTCGTCATTGATCGGGTTGAGCTGCCCGCAGGAGATTCGCGCCCGCACAGGGCGCAGTTTGCGTTCCTGGGCCTCGCGGGCGATCGTTTCGACAATACTCTGCGCGATCATAGTCTCGTGCATCAGCAGATCCTCGGCAATTCGCGTCCGTACGGCATCTGCACGACGCGCCGCCCGCCGATGGCCGTGGCCAACTCCACGATGGCGTCCTCGGCGGCATCCAGGACACGGCCCATGATCGCGGCATTGCGCCCCAATTCATGATTTCTGCAAACTTCCAAGGCCGCCTCTGCAGATTCCGCCGCCACCACCATGATCACCTTGCCCTCATTGGCAATATCCAGCAGGTCGAAGCCCAACATGTCCGCCGCCGCCCGCACCGCATGATTCACGGGCAACTGCGCCTCGACCAGTTCGATGTCGTGCCCGGCCCCCACGGCAATCTCGTTGAGGACGGCCGCGACACCGCCGCGGGTTGCATCCCGCATGAACCGCACGCCGTCGACAGCCTCCAGTACCGCACACGTCAGGGCCGACAGCGCCGCACAGTCACTCTGTATCGGCGACTCGAACTCCAGGCCCTTGCGCTGCGAGATGATCGCCATACCGTGGTCGCCGATGTCACCGTTAATGATGATGGCATCGCCGCTGCGGATATGCCGCATCGAGAGATCCGCGATTCGTGCTCCGATGCCGGCCGTATTGATGAAAATGCCGTCGGCTGCGCCGCGCTCCACGACCTTCGTGTCACCGGCGACGATCTGCACGCCCGCATCGCGCGCCGCCTCGGCGGCACTGTCGAGAATCTTCTCCAGCAGGGCGATCTCGAATCCCTCCTCGATGATCAGCGCCAGACTCAGCGCCACAGGCCGCGCCCCCGCCACCGCCAGGTCATTGACCGTGCCGCAGACGGCCAACTTGCCGATATCGCCGCCGTTGAAGAACAAAGGCTTGACCACGAAACTGTCCGTGGTGAAAAGAACGTTTGCGCCTCCCACCTCCACCGCCGCCGCATCGGCCAATTGCCCTAAAGTCTCATTGGCGAACCGCGGCAGGATTTTCTCCGCAATCAGGCTGCCCATCAGCCGCCCGCCCCCTCCGTGCGCCATCAGAATCCGTTCTCGCCGTTCAGCCATGCCGCCGCCTTCTTCGCCCGTACTTATACCATGCCGCACACGCGCCTTCGCTGCTGACCATGCACGGCCCCACTGGGGTGTCCGGCGTGCAGCGAGACTCGAACATGCCGCAGTCCATCGGCGCCGCCAGACCGCACAATACCTCCCCGCAGCGGCATCCGAGCGGCTCCTCGGCCGGAATCTCCTCGATGCCGAACCGCCGCATCGCGTCAAACCGCCCGTACTCATCCCTCAGCCGCAGCGTGCCGCCCGGAATTCTGCCCAGGCCCCGCCAGTAGCCGTCGTACGGCTCGAAATACGTCTCCATCAGCTTCTGCGCGGTCCTGTTGCCCTCCGGCCGCACCACACCCTCGTAAATCGAAACCACCTCCGCCATGCCTTCCGCCAACTGCCGGCAGATCTCGGCAATGCCCTCGATGACCTGCATCGGCTCGAAGCCCGCCACGACGCACGGCCGTCCGAATTCCTCGACGATCGGCAGGTAAGCATCCGACCCGATGATAACGCTCACATGCCCCGGACACAGAAACGCGTCGATCCGGTTGTTCTTGTCCGAAAGCAGCGCCCGCATCGCCGGTATCACTAATTTGTGTCCGCTCAGCACGCAGAAGTTTTTCAGGTCGCGCCTGACTGCCTCGCCCACCGCGACGGCGGTTGCAGGCGTGGTCGTCTCGAAACCCACCGCCACGAACACGACCGTCTTGTCAGGATGCAGTTCGGCCAGCCTCAGTGCGTCGTCAGTGCTCAACACCACGCGAACATCTGCCCCGTGCGTAGTCTCCAGCGAGCCCGCCTTGCCGGGGACCCGCACCATGTCACCGTATGTCGCAATGATGCAATCCTCGCGCCGCGCCAGATCAAGCACAATGTCGATGAACCCCTGATCCGTCACGCACACCGGACAGCCCGGCCCGCTGAGCAGCTTCAAACCCTCAGGCAGTGTTGGCCGAATACCATTGCGAAATATCGACACCGTATGAGTGCCGCAAACCTCCATGACGTTGATCGGTCGGCCCAGGCGCAAACACGCGGTATCCATCAGTCTCTGGGCTTTCATAATCCTGTTAAGCATGGTGGTCTAATAGATCTCCGAACCCTTTTCCTGTTTCTTCTGAAACTCGTCGAACTCCGCAATGAGCCGCCAGGTCTTCTGCGCCTCTTCCTCCTCGACCGTGGTGATTGCGAACCCTGCGTGAATCAGAACAATATCACCCAGCTTGACATCGGGCGTCAGCGTCGTGCGGCAATTCCACCGATTGCCCATCGCGTCGACAACCGCCCGGTCTTCTTCCAACTCTACTATCCTTGCCGGCACCGCCAAGCACATACTGTAAACTCCAAATCTGATCCGCGGACGAGGCAGATTCTCGCCGAACCTGCGGAGTCGATGTCAAATAAGGCCTCGCTGCAGCCTCCGTGCGGCAATCGCGGCCTGCCCTGATGCAATGCCGCCGTCATTGGCCGGCATCGTTTGTTTGAATAATACGTCAAAACCTTTCGCTTTCAACTGGCTGATCAGCCGGTTGGCCAGATATCGATTGCAAAAAACGCCGCCGCTCAGGGCAACCGTGCATAAATCGTACTTCTCCCGGGCCCTCACGGCCAGTCCCAGAAGCCCCTCGGCCAACCCATTATGGAACTTGGCCGAAATTACCCCCGGGCTGGTTTTCCGCCGGACGTGGGCAATCAGTTCACACATCATTTTACGCAGGTCCAGCAGCATGGTTCCGCCGGAATCCTCCCGTATCCTCGTCGAATATGACTCGGCAATCGCCGCATCGGCCGCGTTTTCCAGCCGCATGGGCAATTCCGCCTCGAATCGGTTTCGTCCGCCCATGCCCGCCAAAGCCGCCGCCGCATCGAAAACCCGCCCCAGGCTCGACGTCAGGGTCGTATTGACCCCTAAGGCAAGCTGCTGCTCGATCAACCGCAGGCGGCCGGCATCCGGCTCGATCCCGCTCAGCACGTCATGGTATTCCTCAAGATAGGAATCATCGCCTGCTGTCGACCTCAAGAGGCCCATCAGCGGACGGATCGCCTCCTTTGCCGCCGCATCGCCGCCCGGCAGCGGATAATACTCCAGGTGACCTGCGCGCTCAAAGCTGTCCAACGACGCAACCAGGCACTCGCAGCCCCATATCGCGCCGTCCGTTCCCCAGCCCGTGCCGTCGGCAACGAGCCCGATCACGCGGCCGCCGACGCCGTACTCCGCCAGCGCCGACGCGACGTGCGCCCAATGGTGCTGCACCTCGATGAGACGCTCGATCCCTAAGGACTTTGCGTACTGTGTCGACAGGTAACCCGGATGCATATCACATGCGACGACCTTAGGCTCGACCTCGAACAGGCCCGCCAGGTGCTTCACGGACCTCACGTAATGGCGGTACACCCGCGCATCGGCCAGGTCGCCGATATGTTCGCTGACGATGAGCTGGTTGCCCTTGACAAAACAGAATGTGTTCTTCAGGTCCGGCCCGGCCGCGAACACGTCCTCGGGGCAGGCCTCTTCCATCAGGATAGGTGTCGGCACATAACCCCGGCTTCGCCGCAGAAATGCGGGCCGCCCGGCGATGACGTGAATAACACTGTCGTCCACCTGGCGATAGATATCCCGATCATGATTCAGAAACGCATCCGCCACGTCTCCTAACCGTGCGGCGGCCTCCGCATTGTCGCAGATCAGCGGCTCATCCGAAAGATTGGCGCTGGTCATCACCAACACCTCGATCTCGGGCTCGGCGAAGAGCAGGCAGTGCAGCGGCGCGTACGGCAGCATGAAGCCCAACGTCGCCGTGCCTTCCGCGACGGACGGAGCAATTACCCGCTGCCCCGGATCCGTATCCGTTTTACGGTCCAGCAGCACAATGGGCGCTTCGGCGCTCTGAAGGAATGTTTCGGCCGCGGCGTCCACGTGTGCGTATCGCCGTATCACCTCCAATGACGCCGCCATCATCGCAAACGGTTTATGTTCCCGCCGCTTCCGCTGCCGCAGCCGCACCACGGCCGCCTCATTGAACGCGTCCACGGCAAGATGGAAACCGCCAATGCCCTTGATCGCGACGATCCTGCCCTCCCGCAGCATCGCTGCCGTCCGGGCAATCGCCTTGTCCCCGTCATTTTCGAGTACGCTGCCCTTGGCGTCCGCCAGCCACACCCGCGGTCCGCATGCCGGGCACGCCACCGGCTGCGCATGGAACCGCCGGTCGGCCGCGTCGGCGTACTGCGCAGCACACCGGGCGCACATCTGGAACGCCGCCATCGTCGTGTTCGGCCGGTCATAAGGAATGGTCCGCGCTATCGAATAGCGCGGCCCGCAGTTGGTGCAGTTAATGAACGGATACCGGTACCTGAAATCGGCAGGGTTGTTCAACTCGGCCAGGCAATCCGGGCAGATCGCCGCGTCCGGTGTCACCTGCGAAGAGACCTCGCCCTGGGCGTCGCTGGTCGCGATTGAAAACCCGCTTTCGTCGGCGACCTGCTCCAACTCCGTCACCTCGCACGACGCAATCACCATCAACGGCGGCGGCCGCAATTCGCCCGTCCCGTGCCGCAGCGCCTCGATAAATCGCGCAATATAGCCCTCCTCTCCCTGCGCCTCGATAGTCACTCCATGCACGTCATTGCGCACCGTCCCCGACAAGCCGAACAGCGAAGCCGCACGATAAATGAACGGTCTGCACCCCACCCCCTGCACGCGACCCGTAATGTGAATTCGCTTTCGTTTCCGCACACCCATCACCAAAAACCGCTCCCGGTCCAAGCCGAAAACTCCCGGCAGAGCGCAAAAAGACCAATTCTATCGACCACCCACCCCACCCGCAACACCTAAGTCCACGTCCCCCGGCCGCACAGTGTGCGGTCCAAAATCATCCATCCCGTGCAGTGCAGAAGACGGCCTGCTCGCGCCGCGGCAAGTTCCCGTCGGTTGTACCTTGACGCTGAGGACAATTCCGGAGACAATATCTGAAGTACCAGGCAATCGGCCCTCTGAAGGAGGACGCATATATGAATAAGAAGGTCAACATTGTCGGTGCCGGGATCGCCGGCCTGTCCGCCGGCTGCTACCTCCGCGCCAACGGATACGATACCGAAATCTTCGAACTCCACAGCCTCCCCGGCGGCCTCTGCACCGCATGGCAGCGAGGCGGCTACACCTTCGACGGCTGCATCCACTGGCTCGTCGGCTCCAATCCCGCCGACCCCTTCTACGCCCTGTGGAACGAACTCATCGACATGTCCGCCTTCACCTTCGTCGAGCCCGAAGAAGCCATGCGCGTCGAGGACGCCTCCGGCAAATACATCAGCGTCTTCGCCGACATCGACCGCATCGAACAGGAAATGCTCTCCAAGGCCCCTGGTGACGCCGACCTCATCCGAAGGTACACCGCCGCCGCCCGGAAATTCACGAAATTCCAGTTCCCGCTCGACAAGGCCCCCGAAACCCAGTCGCTTTTCGACAAGGCCTGCTTCTTCCTCAAGTGCCTGCCCTACATCAAAGACATGAAGTACTGGATGAGCATAACCGGCGGCCAGCTCGCCGCCCAGTGCCAGGATCCCCTCCTGCGCGCGACCTTCCGACACATGTTTGTCCCCGACATGGCCGCCCTCTTTCTCGTCTGGACCCAGGCCTGGCGCCACAAGAAGAGCGCCGGCTACCCCGTAGGCGGCTCTTTGCCCTTCGCCCGTAAGATAGAGGAAAAGTACCTCGCCCTCGGCGGCAGGATCAACTACAACGCCCGCGTCACGAAAATCCTCGTCGAAAACGACACCGCCAAAGGTATCCAGCTCGAAAACGGAGAAACCCACCCCGCCGACATCGTCGTCTCCGCCGCCGATGGCCGCGCCACCATCTACGAAATGCTTCAGGGCAGATACGTCGACAGCGAAATCAGGCGTTACTACGAACACTTCAAGGTCTTCCCCTCCTGGCTCCAGGTCTCCCTCGGCCTGTCCCGCATGTTCGAAGGCACGCCGCACACAATCGTCTTCCCGCTCGAAAAACCCATCAAAATCGACGACAAGCACACCCGCGACCACATCGGCGTCCGCATCTTCAACTTCGATCCGACGATGGCCCCGCCCGGCAAGACCGTCGTGACCGCAATGTTCCCCACCGACAACCACACCTACTGGCAGAACCTGCGCGACACCGACAAGGACGCCTACAACGCCGAAAAGCAGCGCATCGCCCGGGAGGTCATCCTCGCCCTCGACACCCGCTTCGGCCACATCCGCGCGCAGGTCGAACAGATCGACGTCTCCACCCCCGCCACCGTCATCCGCTGCACCAACAACTGGAAAGGCAGCCTCGAAGGCTGGGTCCTCACCCCCGACGTTGGATTCCTCCGCATGAAAAAGACCCTCCCCGGCCTCAGAAACTTCTACATGGCCGGCCAGTGGGTTGAACCCGGCGGCGGCCTGCCCACCGCATTCCTCTCAGGCCGAAACGTAACACAACTCATCTCCAAACACGACGCCAAGAAGTTTCAAAAACCCGGTTAGTGGGCTGTAGACCCGATCGTCAGCGCCCCAGTTTCACGGCCGCCCGATTCCCCGAATCGTCCGTCTCTGATTGCTCACCCTCAGCCAACGCCGCAGCACAGTGCTCCATCTGCCTTTCCGGGCCCGGGTAAAATGAACGCATCCATCTTCCCAAATCGAAGCAGCCTTCTTGTCTGTTGGCGGCCTGCTTGCCTGGCTCGGCGCCCCCAACTTAACGATCAAGTTCGGCTCTTGGTGACTTATTCATCAATTGGGGTTTCAGAAGGGCCACAATCTTCATCGTCATACTCTTCCGATACCGTCTCAAGCCAACCTTCTCCGGGTGCGAATGCAAGCCACACAGAATCACGCCGCACAATACCCCTGGTACTGCCGTCATCGCAATGTTGCCAGGTTCCATCTTTGTAGATGTAGACATAGCGGGTTCTGCTCGCGCCGTTGTCATCAAATATGAACTTAATGTCATACTGCCCGTCACAGAGCTTGTCCCACTTGTCGTTGAAAAATGATTGAAAAAGGTCATGCGGTCCGGGTAACTGATAGACAGACAACAGTTACTCTATTTAGGAGACCGCATGATGGGTAAGAACTACACGAAAAAGACCAATCGGTCCAGAAGAAAACTCCACAAGCTGCCGGACGATGCGGTTCAGGTTGACATCGCCGGCGGCACGGCGACGT
>Ga0209407_1000225_pt1 | contig 80701 bp, 65 predicted proteins | sample AD_JPNHG3_MetaG_FD_184410 | JGI IMG/M metagenome (GOLD analysis project Ga0209407, IMG submission 184410) | Active sludge microbial communities of municipal wastewater-treating anaerobic digesters from Japan - AD_JPNHG3_MetaG (SPAdes) (version 2) | ecosystem: Engineered > Bioreactor > Anaerobic...
AGTCAAACATTCCCCTTGTGCAACGTGCCTTTCGATTTTTTGATGAACAAAGAATAAGCGATGAGCAACTTGCGAATCGGTTAAAGCAAGAATTCCAACCTGATTTTTGTTTATCGGTAAACGATGAAAAAGAAAAAGAGAGTTATCAAATTCTCGTCAATACATTGGAAGATAGGAATAACCGTATCCGTGCCATTTTCGCCGTCCAAAAGCTCAATGAAGGTTGGGATGTGCTAAACCTTTTCGATATTGTTCGTTGTTATGAAACGCGTGATTCTGGCAAAGGCAAAATTGGCACTACCACGTTATCCGAAGCGCAACTCATTGGACGAGGAGCCCGCTACTTTCCCTTTGTTATGCCGGGAAGTGATGACCGTTTTCGTCGTAAATTTGACGGCGATCTGGAACACGAACTACGTGTTTTGGAAGAATTACACTATCACAGCATTAATGATTCACGGTATATCTCAGAAATTCGTCAGGCACTAATCGAGCAAGGTATGATGAGCGAGAGCGAAGTAACTCGCGATCTGAACCTGAAGGAATCTTTTAAAAATACACAATTTTACAAATGTGGGATTATCTGGTTCAATAAGCGCCAACCGAAAGACTACCATCGCATACACTCCTTCGCTGATCTAGGTGTCAAAAAAAGAAACTATAATCATTTTATTTCGACAGGAAAAGGTGGTGTGACCAATGCCCTGAAGAATGGTGAAAATGTTTTTGTGGCGAAAGACGAATCACGTCAAGATATTAAAATACGAGACATTGACCGTAATATTATTCAATCTGCCATTGCCCGTAATCCGTTTTTCACCTTTGCCAATCTCAGGCGCTATTTTTACAATCTGACTTCCATTCGTGAACTAATAGATTCGGAAAATTATCTTGGCGGATTGGAAATTACCTTTCAGGGTAATATTTACGAAATAGAAAAAAACCAAGCTGAAAAACTTGCCGCTGTTTCAGGTTTATTGAGCCAAATCGAGACAGAAATTCGGGCTAACATCACCGATTACGAAGGCACTCGCGATTTCAAGCATGATGAGATAAAAATAGTCTTTAGAAATAAGAAACTTAAGTTTGACGCTAATAATCCTCGTGCCAGAAAGGATCCTGATTTTGATAATTTTGTCTCTAATAAAGATTGGTTTGCTTTCAATACTATTTATGGAACAAGTGAAGAGAAAGCTTTTGTCCGTATGCTGGATAAGCAGATGCAAAAATTGCAGGAACAAAATAAGGAAATATACCTTTTACGGAACGAAAGACATTTCGCCATCTATAATTTTGCTGATGGCAGAGCTTTCGAGCCAGATTTTGTCCTCTTTTTACGCAAAAAAAATGGCATGCTGCTAACATATCAATTGTTTATAGAACCAAAAGCAAAATTTCTACAAAAATCTGAATCCTGGAAATTGGATTTTTTAAATGAGATCAAAAAAGAATTTAAGGACAGGTTGTTGAACTTTGAAGATAAGAACTATCGTTTAACTGGCGTGCCATTCTACGACAATGAAGACGAGAATAAGTTTTGGGAAGAGCTCGAGTCTGTATTATAATAAAAAGCCTAAAAGTATTAAAGGCATATAAAATCATAAAAGACATTTTTATCCGACATATTGTAATTATGGCTTAAGTCAATGTCATTCGGCGCATTTTCCTGCTCCGAATTTTGATTGATAAACCAGTGATAAAATGAAAATTGGTTTTGGTGCATAAACAATCTGGCTCCATTTCATTTAGATGAAAATTGTTTTTTTCTAATACTCACAGGCTAATATGAAGAGCAAATGGTTAATAGTTTAATACTCACCGCGAAGCGGTCGAAGTTTTGTACTAAGACGAAACCACATAATAAAATTTATTCCTTGCAGAGGATAGAGAAGAAACTATTTGATGCCCAGGCTAATCTTCAATGCCTGATCAACTTCTTGCATTCGAGTGGGCGAAAGTACACCAATCTTACGTACTAAACGTGCCTCAATATCAACGGTTCTAATCTGTCCGCAGTTTATGTAACTGTCAACCTCCATGCCGGATTCCCCATGCTTTAGAAGTACGAAGATTGGCATTGCTCGCGTACTTTCCTTGATACTAAAGACAGGTGCAATAATTGTGGTTCTAGAATGTTGATTGCCCTGGTCATTTTGGACAATTACGGCCGGGCGAGTTTTATTAATCTCACTGCCAACAGTTGGATCTAGATTTACCAAATACACATCACCACGTTTTGGGAATACTTGATCAGACTTCGTCACTGACATGTTCCCACTCTTCATTCATTTTCCGCAGAAACTCAGCATTGGCCTGGTATCCCTCTATTAATTGCTGTTTCATTTGCTCTTCAGATAAGCGATCAAGCAATTCCTCTATGGCTGTTCTTATCATTTGATTGACTGAAGAAAAATTGGCTTCCTGAACGGCTTGCTCCATTTGAGTCTTTAGTTCCCGCGGTACGACTAATTGAATTCGAGCTGTTTGGCTCTGATTATTTTCTTTGGTTAACATAATCATTTCCTTTTTATTCTATTTTCATTACACCAAAATATACACAATAGATATACACATTTCAAAATGTAATTAATTATAACTTTTCCAAATTTTTTAGAAAGTTTAACCTATCCAAGGCAAGTAAATTTTGAGTAAAATAATTTTTACAATACTTCAAGACCTACAGTCTATTTTAAGTTCTATAATCGTTAGATTGACCCACACTGCGTAGCGGTTAAAGTATTGTAGTAAGACGAAACCGCATAAAAGTTATCCCTTGGAGAGGATAAAGAAGAAACTATCCCTTTCCGAATGGTTTTAGTAAAATTATCAAATGACAAAACAATTCTATTTAATGACTTGATAAAACATTTAAATGATTTGACAACTTTGTTTGTTGGTAAAAACAAATGGCCAAACGATTTGGCCAAACATTTTGACCGTCTGATAAAAGGTCCAAACGATTTGGCCACTTTGTTTACCGGTTAAAATAAGTGGCCAAATGATTTGGCAATCTTATTTTACCGTCTAACAAAAGTTCCAAATGACTTAACAATTTGTATAAATGGTTTGATAAAATTGTCAAATGACTAAAACATTTTAAAAAATGACTTTTTAAAATGGATTAACGACTTGAAAACTATTTCAAGCAGTTCTGACTAATCGTCTGATAATCGGAATGATGCGCTAATCGGACGTATTATCTACCGCAGGCGGTTTTAAGTTGATTATGATTGACTACCGCGTTATACGCTTTGCTAAAATTACAAAACGGTTTTATTGCAATGTTGTTTGCAAGGTTATCAGAATTTCTTCTAATTTTATAGAAAGTTTTTCTACCAAACTTAAAGCCCTCTGGGCTAGTTGGGAATCTATGGTTTTTAGATAAACAATCACCTCAGATGTAAACCAATTTCCGCCACTCCAAAGGAGGAACTAAATTGGTTTAGGTGCAATATGTTTAATAGGTTAACACCCACCGCGGAGCGGTTGAAGTATTGTAGTAAGACGAAGCCGCATAATAGAAGTTATTCCTCGTAGAGGATAGAGAAGTAACTATTTGCCACAGACAATCTTTATCTGATTGTTTTATGCGCTTTGCTAAAATTACGATAAGATTTTATTGCAATGTCGCAAGTTGCATTTTCTATTGACAATCAAATAATAAATGATTAAAATATTTATAAATGAAAGGGAATAGGCAAAAACGGGGAAGGAAATTTACTTTAGCGAAACATGCTTTTGAAGATGTTGCTACGTTTATCAGCTAGTATATGAGTGATGTACTTAAAAATAGGCGAATATTAGTCGTAGGATTTTTATTATTCAGTTCATTACTATACCCTAATGAATTGGATGTCTTATCTAAAAATAAATTACCTAACTGGGTAAAAAATACCCCGCAAGGAAAATATTACAATTACTATAAAGGAGTAGGAACAAGTAATTAAACATTATCAGAAGCAAAAATTAGCAATTTCTGATGCTATTTCTACTATCGTTGAGTGTATGCAGCGTGCGGAAGTTCGTAGACGATTCCTTGTCCACCGTTACTGTCTTTGCCAGCGGGCGATGAACATGCAAATTGCTCTGAAACCTGCATGATGTATACACTGTGTTGGCGGTAGTGTTTTATTTATCAATCATTTAGTTAATAAATCTCTTGTATGCTTTATCAAATCCAATCCACCAAATTGGCCATGACCTGGAATTACAATCTTGGCTGTTGGAAATATAGTAATCAATTTATCAATCGTTTTTGGATAAGCAATTAAATCGCCATCCGCTGTATTCCCTAAATCCTTTGAGTTTATACTCTTAATCATACAACCAGCAAACAGAATCTGCTCTGAAGGAATCCAAACGACGATATTATCCAAAGAATGAGCTGCCCCAAAGTAATAACATTTAATCAATTTATCGCCAAGCTGCAATTGCAAAGAATCCTTAAATCCATGTGTAGGAATTGGTAAGTTTTGGGATTTAGCAATATCAATTGTCATTTGATTTGCATAAGATTCTATTTTTTGTTTTTGTAAAAATCCCAATCCACCCATACAGTCATTATGCCAATGATTTGGTACAAATCCGACAATTTTTAATTTCATTGAATCATTAAGCCAAGTAACTAAATCCATTGTTAATGAATCTGTCATAGGCGTATCGAACAGAAATGCTTCGCCCTTATTTATAAAAATCAATCCGTTTGAAGGAAATCGACCAAATTCAGGCAAATCAGAATATGAAATATGCACATAAGCATTTTCTGATAGTTTAATCAACTCAAGGTCATTAGAAATATGAATCTTTTTATAATCAATCTGTGAGAATCCATTATATTGAAGCAATCCAACAACTATAAAAACTATCAAATTTTTCATAAAACTATCGTTGTGAGCGTCTTGTAACATTACCGCAAACACGCTGTTATACGCCGTCGCCATTATTCCTCACCTTCCCCTAAATTGATTGAAGTATAGATAATACCAATACCTCCGCCTTCATAATCAAATTCTATACCTTCTCTCATACCTCCTTTATTACCCCCATAGGGATGCCCAAAAAATTCGTTTACGAAATTCATTAATTCAGCTTTTTTCTCTTTTTGGGCTTTCCTCATTATAGCAGAAAATAATTCACGGATGAAATCAAAAGCAGGAATGTTATAAACCCCGATATCTGAATAAGTTAGCTCTCCAATATAGCCTCTTAAATACTTATCCACAAAATCATGAATATTAGAGGCTGAACGAGAAAAACCAAGAATACCTATAAAATAAGGTGGGAAAAATGGAATGGGCATTCTGTGCCTCCATAGTTTCCGCCAAAAGTAGAAAAATTCTTCAATAGGAGGCAAATCAAAAGGTATGGGATAAGTGAAATAAGAACTTGGTGGTTCCCACAATTTGGATACGTTGACTATGTTTATGGATTTTCTATTTCCTACGAAACTTTCTAATTGTGTTGCACTTACAAAAATAAAATCTCCCGGACTGAAAAGCAAATTAAAAGAGCCTAAACATCCAGAGTAATTAGGTAGATTGAACTCCCTCATAGGAATTATAGAGCCTCTTATCCCCCGAAATGATGGGAAACGGGAAAGTAAATAGAGTTGCTCTTTGTTGCTAATATTCCATCTTAAGCTATCGTCATCTTTTTTAAACTGTGAAATCGTAAACTTTTCAAAATATTTTCTTCCGTTATAAATGACAGATAGTATGAAAACGAGATCTCCTAACTCTCTTTGTACTCTTTTCCCATAATATTCAAATTCTACTTGGGATTTATTCCCATGAATAAAAATACTTTTGGTAGAAATCTTAAATCTATTGGCTGATATTGATAAACCATTTAACTCATTTACAATTCCTTCTATTACTGAAACCATAGCAGGTTCATAAAATTCTCGGTTGTATCCTTCGTTTAAACCTACTTGAACTTTGTATGCGAAATCCTTTTCATATTTTGCAAAATGCTCTGTGTTTATCAATTGAAGGTATTTTTCTACTACTTCATCTACGGGCATTTTAATTCCTCCTTATGTCGATGGCGCATAACGTTTTGCGGCTATGCGCCGTTTTAATGGCGTATAGCCGCTGTTAGCGGTAGGGTTTTATATTATTTAATTTTGTTTAATAGTATCACACATAATTAATTGGTACTGGTATGTAGTGGATTTACGTTACTAATTTAAACTTTTTTAGCCAAATATTTTCAATATATGCGATGCCACAGCAATAAGTGTTAGGACTATTATAAGCAAACCGAAATAAAGTGGAACATTTTTTTCCGTTGAAGTAAAAGACCTGTATTTACTAGGACGTAACCCCTTACCAAGTGAAATCCACTCAGCAGCGTATATTTGTGCATCAAGCTCTCGCTCCAAACGTAGTATTACATCAAATTTAGCTTTATTCAGCTTACCGTAATTGTCTATAAGATTCCTCCAAGAATTGCAAAGTAGTAAACCAACTGCTGCAAATCCGCAAAGTAACCATATTGTGCCAGAATGTAGGGCTCCGGCCCTAACCATCAGCCCAGCAATAGCGAGAAGACTCCCTATTGCTGTTATAAAAAACTCATTAGTCTTTTGTCTTCTCTGAATGAGGCTTTCCGATGAATTGATCATCAACTTGTATAACTCGAGAGTGGTTGCTCCATCTTTTCTTTTGAAGCACTCTTCAAATTCCTTTTCGAGATCGTAAAGCGACTTTAATATAGAACATATCTTACCATGGGAATCGTTGGGATCGATTTCCAGAATTGGTAAACCGCTTTCTTCGGCTTTCTTGATTTCCCAAACTGCATTTTCAGATTTTTCACAAGAATCTCGATCAAAAACTATGATTGCTTCAGCTTGCGAAATTGCTTTAATTGCATGATCTTTCCACTCCTCACATTCAGCACTGTCAAGGAGAATTAGGTCAAACTTTGCAGCTATTTCCTGGCCGATTTTTTTAAAAAGTGTCTTAACCTTCTTTCTGTCGCTGAATCTATGAATTACAAACAGTTTCATTTATATGAAAGCCTTCTATAATGTATCCAACCAGTTCTTGATATTTTCCCACGTCCAATTGACTATTCTCACTCCGTCCAATTCAGTGGGCAGTGTGGTAGGCTTATCATCGCTGTAACCCCAGATACCACGGCGTGGTATTTCCTCCTCTTGTGCGCATTTTATCTCCCAAAGTTGACCTTCGGCCTTTTTCGTATTCTTCGTTACAATAATCAACATACCATCACAACCTTTTATCTTTGTACGACAATTAGTCTTCCAGGATGAATCCCAAGGTTGCTTGACGGACATGTCGATAAACTCGAAGGGAGACTTTTCATTTCTAGCTTGGCCAACCAAAAAATCCCTCAAGGTCTTGTCTTCAATTGCAAAACTTATAAAAATACGATTTTTTCTTGCCATTTTAATTCCTCCTTTAGAATAATTTTATCATAATTTTATTCTGACATTTATTTTTTAATATTTCCTTACTTATAAAATCTTACCGCTAACTTATTTTTCACGCAATAATATTGCGTATAATAGTTTAAATGTCCAAATTATATACGCATTAACTGAAAATAAGGAGGTAATTGGTATGAAAAGAGGCGAAGTGATCGAAAAGTTTAAAAGAGAATTAGGTATTCGTAACTACAGTCCGCGGACTCAGCGCACCTACTTAAGCAGTCTGATAAAATTTCTGAATTATATTGATCAGAATCAGCCCTCACAAATAGATTGCAATTTTTTGAAGGATTATCTTTATTATCTGAAAACAGATTGTCAATTTTCCTATTCGTCAATGAAACATGCTCTGGCAGTGCTTCATTTTTTATATGGAAATGTCATTAAGCGACCGATTGACTTTGATTTTGATTTGAAAATCCACAAGGGTTATCCTTTACCGGAGGTATTATCCGCTAGCGAATTACAGAAAATTTTCAGGAGTGTTACTAATCTTAAACATAAAGCAATTTTAATGACGATCTATGCCTGTGGTTTGCGGGTTTCAGAAGCGATTAATCTTAAGGTCAGTGACATTGATTCCGACCGGATGTTAGTCCGGATTTCGCAGGCAAAAGGTCGCCAAGACCGACAGGTGATTCTATCGGAACGGCTCTTAGCAATACTAAGACAATATTGTCACGTTTATCATCCAAAAGAGTTTCTATTCGAGGGATCAGGTGGTAGAAAGTACTCTGCTCGTAGTATTCAAGCAGTGTTTAGAAGGGCGGTAAAAAAGACTGGCATTGATAAGAAAGTTACTGTTCATACTCTACGGCATAGTTTTGCGACGCATCTTCTAGATCGGGGCACCGATATTCGTTATGTTCAGGAATTGCTCGGACACAAACATCTTTCTACGACACAAATCTATACCCATGTAAGCAATTACAATATTAAGAAGATTAAGAGCCCACTGGACTATTTAGAAGTATAATCACTCCGCTATAACGTGAATGTTAAAAAAGGGTTAATGGAACATTTTAGCTGCTAAAAACTTTTAGAATATTTGATATTCAGATAAATAGGGAGAAAATATTATTAAGAGAAAAAATTATGTCAAAAAAAATGTCCGTTTTGTGGCTATCAAAGAACCAAAAAATGTGGGAAAAATAGCAACGGGAAGCATCGATATTATTGCTTTGATTGCCGTAAATATTTCCAGCGGCATAAATCGAAGAAAGATAAACAAGCTCTAAAGGTATGGCATAATTATGTGTGAGAACGACAGACAATATCTTCGATATCTATTTGATACAATCGTAGTTCTAAATGGGTTCGTAAGCAAATCTCAGGGATTGAGATTAGGGCAACTAAGATTGAACCTTGTTCGGTAGTCATAGAAGCCGATACGACCTTTTTCAATAGACATGAAGGTCTCTGCCTATTTTATGCCCCGGCTTTAAAAAAGACTATTGGTTATGCTTTTACAGAAACAGAGACGGCATCTGTTTACCGGTACATAAGAAACACTATTGAAGTCCAGGGATTTACCCTCTTAGCTGCTGTTGTTGATGGCCGAAAAGGTATAAAGGAGGTATTTCAAGATATCCCGGTTCAAATGTGTCAGTTTCATCAACTGATGATTCTTAGGCGGTATTTAACAATGAATCCACGTTTGGAGGCAGGGCAAAAATTACGAGAATTAAGTCGTGATTTATGCAAAATCCAAGGAATAGAATTTGAACAACGTTTTAACGAGTGGTTGATGAAATGGGAGGAATTTTTAAAAGAAAGGACATTTGGTCAGGATGGGAAATGGTATTATACTCATAAACGTTTACGTTCTGCCAGACGGAGTCTAATGACTAATTTGCCATATCTTTTTACGTCCTGATCTTTGTACTTCCGAAATGACTAATTTTAAAGAGAAATTTAACTTAAAATTAAAGGAATCTCTCCAGATATATTGAGGTTTTAATCCGTAATTAAAACCTAAAATTATCTGCGAAATTTTGAACAATTAGCAGCTAAAATATTCCATTAACCCAGAATTTGAGTTTTCTGGAAATCATTGAATTCTTTCTTCCCTATTTGTAGAAGAATTAAGTAACTCTAATAAACCAGTCTTAATATCAGTACAAATGTAAACTTAAAAACCTTAGTATATCTCGGGCTTTTATTGTTTATAATGATTTAACCAATGCTTCTTTACCAGATCGGAGCTTCCAATTAATAGATCCGAAAATTTGGAGTTCCTGAGTTTTTATTCGAAGAGAAATTTGTACAATTGAAGTCAAAAATACTTTTTGTGGGCCCCCGGGGATTTGAACCCCGAACCGACGGATTATGAGTCCGGTGCTCTAACCGTTGAGCTAGGGGCCCTCGTTTATTAAAAAGCGTTCAGAAATTATCCCAAATTCACTTTTTATCCAAGAAAAAATGCGTATAGTACCAGTTCGTTAATTCGATGAATTCCGCCTCGTTCAACGTTTCGGCGCGCCGGGATAAGTCAATCGGGCAGGCGGAAATATCAGCCGAAGCCGGTAAATCGAGCGAATTACGTAAAATTTTTCGTCGGCGGTTGAAGGCTTTGCGAACTAGATCATTGAACCGGCGGCGGAATTCCGGGCTATAATTATTTTCTTGGGGAACAAACTTTACCACGCTGGAAGTAACGCGCGGAATGGGGCGGAAGACCTGCGGTGAAACATTGAATTCAATTTTCGGTCGGCAGTAGAAGTTAGTCATAACAGATAGAATTCCGTATTCTTTGGTTGCCGGTTGGGCGCATAGTCGGAGGGCAATTTCTTTTTGAACTAATAAAACGATTCGGTCGAGACCATCAACCATCTCGAAAAGTCGGAAAAGCAACGGGCTGGTGATATTATAAGGAATATTGCCGACAATTTTTATTTTTCGACTGCGGTTGAGAAGATCACTAAAGTCGAACTTCACGGCGTCGGCGTAATAGAGGTGAAAGTTATCATATTGCGCTAATTCTTGTTTTAAATAATTGACTAATTCCGGATCGAGTTCGATAGCGTGGATTTCAGCGCCTGATTCTAATAAAAGTCTGGTCAATGCGCCTTTGCCGGGACCGATTTCGACGATAAGGTCATCTTTTTGAGGTTCGATGACGCGGACAATCTTGCGTAGAATATTGGGATCAATCAGAAAATTTTGCCCAAGTCTTTTTTTAGGATAGTGATCCATCAAAGTAAATTGAAGAATTTCACTGCGTTTCGAGTAGTAGTGGCGGCAATTTCAGCTAGTGGTATATTTTTCAATTCGGTAATTTTTGCGGCGATCAGGGGAATATTAGCCGGTTCGTTGATTTCACCGCGTTTGCCTGCTGGCGCCAGAAACGGCGCATCAGTTTCCAGCATTAGTTTATCGAGAGGGACTGCCTGCACGGCGACTTCGGTCTTTTTATTACCGTAAGTGGCATTGCCAGTGAAAGAAATGTAAAACCCGAGGTCGGTCATTTCTCGAGCGAAAGCCGCATTTCCGGAGAAGCAATGTAAAACGCCACGGTAGTAACCGATTTCCAGTAGAATCCGTTTCAAATCGTCATGAGCCTGGCGATCGTGCAGAACCATTGGCAAACCTAATTCACGAGCGATTAAAACCTGAGTCCGAAAAATCTCTTGTTGAGTTGATTTCGGAGAATATTCGCGATAATAATCGAGCCCGATTTCGCCAACGGCTACCACCTTTTTTTGACTGAGAAAGTTTCTCAGAGTTTTTTGCCAGTCAGCCGGTAAATTGGCCGAATCTTGCGGATGAATGCCGACTGCGGCAAAAACTCCGTCGTATTTAATAGCCGATTCGATGACAATTTCAGAGGAAGCCAGGTCGGTAGCAATATTGATAATGCGCGTGACTCCGGCGTCGCGAGCACGTTCGATAATTTCATCGAGTTTAACAATTAGATCGGGGTAGGTTAGATGCGCGTGAGTATCAACGAACATTAAATCAGCTGATTTTGGCGCCCGGTTCGATCGGTTCGAGACTGCTTAGCAAAGTCAGTTTGCCGTCTTTTTTGGCGGCTAATAACATACCTTCGCTTTTTATCCCGCGAATCGTTGCCGGTTGGAGATTAGTGACGACAACGATCGTTTTCCCGACAATTTGTTCCGGCGAATAATACTCGGCAATTCCCGCGACGATTTGACGTTTTTCCGTACCGATATCAATTGTCAATTTCAGTAATTTCGTGGCATCCGGAACTTTTTCGGCGGTTAGAACCTTAGCGGTGGTGAGTTTAATTTTGGCAAAATCATCAATCGTGATTAATGGTTCAGCCGGTTGAGGTGGGGCAGAAGGCGATTCGATCGCCGGTTTGGTATTTTTATCAATGCGGGGGAAAAGAATTGGAATCTCGCCGAGAGTCGCACCGATTTTGATTCGTCCCCATTCGTAAGGCGATTGATTTTCATCAACCGGCAGAGCGTTCAGTAATTCCGCCATTTTTTGCGGCATAATTGGTTCGAGTAGCATTGCGGCGAGACGCAAGCCTTCCAGTGCAGTATAGAGCACGGTTCCGGCGGCAATTTTATCGCTTTTGATGAGGTGCCAGGGCTGACGCACTTCCAGATATTTGTTTATAGATCGAATGTAATTGATGATTTCATCTAAAGCATCGGTTATTTTCAACTCAGTGGTGAGTTTATGGGTAACGGCAGGCAACTTCTCGGCAGTTTTTTGGATTTCGCTTTCGGCGTTACTTGATTGCCCGGGCGCCGGAATTTGCGCAAAATTTTTATTTATCAACGTAGTCACGCGACTGACTAGATTGCCGAAGTCATTAGCCAGTTCGGAATTGTAGCGTTTGATGAAGATTTCTTCGCTGAAATTGGCGTCCTGCCCGAGTACCATATCGCGCATCAGAAAATAGCGCACCGGGTCAACCCCATAGGTGTCAACCAGATCGAGCGGCTCGACGATATTTTTGAGCGATTTAGACATTTTGGTTTCATCAATCATCCACCAGCCGTGAGCGAAAATTGTTTTCGGCATCGGTAAATCCAGCGCTTTCAAGATAGTCGGCCAATAAACGCAATGAGTTGTGACGATGTCCTTGCCAATCAAGTGCAAATCAGCCGGCCACCATTTTGCGAAACGTTCCTGATCATTCGGATAGCCAATCGCCGTAATATAATTCAGTAAAGCATCGAACCAGACGTAGGTGACATAATCCGGATCGAAAGGCAGTTCAATGCCCCAGTTCAGGCGGGATTTGGGGCGAGAAATGCACAAATCGCCCAGTGGATTTTTCAAAAAGCCCAGCACTTCGTTTTTGCGACTTTCCGGTCGAATAAAATCCGGATGGTCTTGGATGTAACCAATTAGCCAGTCTTGGTATTTACTCATCCGGAAGAAATAATTCTTTTCCTTAATAAAATCCGGCGCTTTCAAGTGCTGAGGACATTGTCCGTTAATCAATTCTTTAGGAGTATAGAAGCGTTCACATCCGACGCAGTAATAGCCGCCGTATTCGTGTAGGTAAATTTCACCTTTATTGAATAAATCTTGCAGAACCTGCTGAACAGCTTTAATATGAAATTGGTCGGTAGTGCGAATGAAAAAGTCGTATTTGATTTCTAATTTTTCCCAAGCGTCGCGGAAATAGACCACCATTCGGTCACAATGTTCCTGCGGAGAAATTCCAGCCGCGGCGGCGGCTTGTTGAACTTTCTGGCCGTGTTCGTCCACTCCGGTTAAGAAAAAAGTTTCAACACCGTTACCCCGCTGAAAACGGGCTAATACATCAGCCAGAATGGTCGTGTAAGCGTGACCGATATGCGGCTTGTCATTAACATAATAGATAGGAGTTGTAACAAAGAAATGTTTGGGATTATTCATAGTTTGGTAAAATTTATTGGATAGTAGTGATTTTTTGATTGAAATCGGTTAGCGGAAAATCTTCGGCGGTATTGTCGTCGTAGCGAATCGTGAGAGTTTGAGCGAAAATATCTATTTTTTCGAGGACGCCGGTTTTATCGGCGACCTTGACCTTGCTGCCATACGCGGGATAATTTTTTAAGACTTCTTCATATAATTCATGTTCATAGCGATAACAACACTTCAATTTGTTGCAACAGCCGGAAATTTTGGCGGGATTCATCGGCAAATTTTGTTCCTTGGCGAATTGAGTGCTGATTGGATCGAAATCGTCAATGAAACTGGCACAGCATAATCGCAAACCACAGAGTCCAATTCCGTCGGTACGTTTCATTTCTTCGCGACTGCTAACCTGGCGCATTTCGATACGGGTTTTGAATTCAGACGCTAAGTATTTAACCAGTTCACGGAAATCAATTCGTTCGTCGGCTGTGAAATAGAACACAATTTTCCGACGATCAAGACGTATGTCAACGTCAATTAATTTCATTGGCAGATTGAGTTCAGTGATTTTAGCAGTGCAGAAATCAAAAGCTGTTCTTTCATGTAGGCGATTTTCACTATTTTGTGACAAATCTTGTGGAGTGGCTTTGCGCAGGATAGAAGGCACTTCGCCTGGTTCTGCCGGTAAATTATTCGGTGTAACTGCTGATAAAGCACAGCCGAGTTCTTCGCCACGATCGGCGGAGACGACCATTTGGTCATTTGGCTGAACCGGGAAATCGAGTGGATTCTGGCATAATTGACAATTATTGCCTTTGAATTTTATTTTGATGAGTTTATTAGGGTTATTATTCATTACTTTTGAGGGTTATTAAGTTGCTTTTTTAGTTTAAAGAACATCTCGGTCAAAGCGAGATTAATATAGACATTCCTATTAATGAAATCAATACAATTTTCGACGGAGGTCTTCATATTTTGTGCATCGAAATCCGGAAACTTTTGAACAAAATTAGTTAGTCTATCGGCATAATCTAAATGGATAATGGTATCCATCGGCTGGCCGTTGCGAATTAATTCGGCATCGCGAATCCAGAAAATCAGGGATTGCATCAGTTGGGCGAATTTTTCCGGATTCTGACGATTGATAGCCACCATTTTTTGAATATGATTATATAAATTGGAAACTTTCCAGACGGCAATATCTAGAAAAATTGCCAGAGTCAGTTCTTTGATGTCTTGCAAATCGCGTTCGATCAGTTGCGTAAGCCGGGTAACATTGCCGCCTGATAGACGGACTGCTAATCGAATATTTTCCGATGGGTAGCCCTTTTCGAGGAGAAATTCTTGTAGCTCTTTTTCCGGCAAAGGCGGAAAGTATAGCCATTGACAGCGGGATTGAACGGTCGGTAGGAGCTGATCGGGATAAGCGGTGGAGAGGATAAAAGTTGATTTATCCGGTGGTTCTTCGAGGATTTTCAGGAAAGCGTTGGCGGCTTCATCGGTCAATAAATGCGCATCAAAAATGACCACGACTTTTTGGCCGCTACTCTGGGGAGCAAGATAGATATTGCGTTTAATTTCACGGATAAAATTGATGGGAATGTGAAGCGCATTTTTAATCATAATTTTATCGTAAGGATTACGACTTTTATTCTGAATAATTTGCTGGATTTCTTCCATCTCTTGTTCTTTGAACTTCTTGAAAGGCGAATCGCCTGATTTGGAGTCATTTGACCCCGGAATAGGAAAAACCAAACTTAGGTTAGGATGTTCGAGAGTTTTCATCTGTTTACAAGACTGACAGATACCGCACGGGCGCTCGCTTTTCGAGGTGCAGTTCAGCATTGCGGCAAATTCAAGGGCGAAGCCTTCCGAGCCGCTACCTTCCGGGCCATAAAATAAATAGGTATTAGCTATTCGGCCATTGGCGATGATATTGTTTAGGAGACGGCGGTTTTCAGTCTGGTTTATGAGGGGGAATAGAGTCATCTTTTATTTAGCCATTCCTCGGGATTGAGCTTGGTTTTGTTACGCCAGATTTCGAAATGCAATAATGGACCACTCAGCGAACCGGACTGGCCAACATCGGCAATAACCGAATTAGCTGTAACATAATCGTTTTCGGCAACGCGAATATTTTCGACATGGGAATAAACGGAATAAAAACCGGAGCCGTGATCAATAATGATGGTATTGCCGAAGCCGCGAATATAGGTAATAGTTGTTATAACACCATCTAAGATGGAAACAACTGGTGTTCCGAGTTTGACTTTTATGTCAATGCCGGGATTGTCGGTAATTGTTTTGAGAGTAGGGTGCTGTTGAATGCCAAAGCGCGAGACGATTTCGCCTTTAGCTGGCCAGATGAGTTCGCCCTGATTAGCGAGAAATGGATTTGGTTCCGAAACGCCTGATAGAGCGCGCTGGCGTTCGAGTTCTTTATTACGTTTTTCGCGTTCCTTTTCAAGATTAGCAATTAAGTTGGATATTTCGGCGGCATTTTTTTCTTTTTCTTTAATTTGGGCGGCGATATTTGATTTGTCCTGGCGCGCTTTCGCTAGCTGAACATTATGGCGGCGCTTTTGCTGTTGAAGGTTAGCCATCAGGTCTTTTTTTTCATTGATGATTTTATCTTTATTTCTTAATTCTTGATTTAACTGTTGTTTTTGCTGATTAATAGAACTGATGTTTTTCCGAATAATATTACAGGTATTGCGGTCAATGTCAGCCAGAATACGCAGATATTTATAGCGGTAAAAAGCCTGATTGATAGATTTAGCCGTTAGGATTAATTCCAGATCGTTGTATTTGCCGTTCTTGTAAAGATAAACCAAACGTTTGGCAAAATTGTTTTTAAGAGTATTCAAATCGGTTTCTAATTGCTGGATCGAACGTTCTATTTGAGCAATTTCGCGCTCTTTCTGAATTTGTTCGCGATTAAGCTGGGCAATGAGTTTTTCGGTTAAACTGATACTGCGTTCGGTTTCATCAATTTGAGTTAAAATTGATTTTTCCTTAGATTCAGCCTTTTTTAGATCGTTTTTATGATTGTGGATTTCCTTGCGGATTTTTTGCAATTGTTCTGATTGATATTCGATACTTTGGTCGAGGTCTTTTTCTTGCAAATGAGCCAGAACCGGGCAAAAAAACAATAAAGCTATGATTATCAGGTATTTTCTAAATAATAGCATCCTACTCATAATAAACGGCTTAAAATAAGTATTGTCGAGTTGAATAGCAAGGCACTTGTTAGGATTGTTTGAATGAATAATTTATTTGTATATTATCACCATATTATTGAAAAACGAAGAGAAAGGAATGATTAAAATGAACAATCCATTATGGGAAAATATTTCCTTTAAGAAAAAGTCGGAACTGAGTGATATAATGCAGATTCTTTCTAATGTTCCAATCTTTTCGGATCTAGATTCCAAGGAATTGAGTGAGCTTGAGAAAATCGTTTACCATCGTAAGTATAAAAAAGGCGAGCCAATTTTCCGAATGGGCGATCCGGGACTCGGAATGTATATTATTGTGAATGGAGCGGTGGAAATTGTCGAAGAGCCAGAAAATGGAGAAATAGCGAAATTAGCGGAACTCGGTAAAGGCGCCTTTTTCGGCGATCTGGCTTTACTCGATGAAGAACCGCGTTCGGCCTCGGCGATCGCTATGGTTGATTCTGATATAATTGGTTTTTTCCGACCGGATTTAATGGATTTGGTTTACCGCAAACCCCGGATGGGAATCAAAATCCTCTGGGCATTATCCCGAGTGGTCGGTGAACGTTTACGAAAAACCAACGAACAATTGACTAATCTGCAACGTGAAATGAAGGCACAGCGCAATGAATAAAGTTTCAGTTTCCCCAGTTAGTCAGGCAAGTAAAACCATCTGGCGAATTTTTCTGATTATACTGGGAATGGCATTTCTATTTTTAATTTTTCCTTACATCAAAATGGTATTATTAATGTTGGTAATTGCCTGGCTTATATCGGTGATTCTCAATCCATTAGTAGATTATCTTGAAAGTATAGGATTTAATCGCACCCTGGCAATTCTTACCATAATGGCTATTATTCTTGGTGGGATAATTGCTTTAATTGCTGGGATTATTCCAGCCTTGATCAAGGCGGTGGAATCCATCTCGGCTACTTTACAAAGCGATTTGATTAAAAACTTGACCATTCAACTCGAACAATTTTTTCAGGAAAAATTCAATAATCCTGATCTGGCACGTGATCTGATAACCAAAGCGGAACAAATTGGAAGCCAATTACTCGTGAAGGTTGCTGGTTTTCTGAAAAATGCTGGGTCGTATGTGGCCTTTGTGGGAATCGTTCCGATCATCACATTTTTTATGATTAAGGACAAACGGTTATTCAAGCGAGCGCTAATTGCCCAGGTACCCAATCGCTATTTTGAATTGTTTCTAAATGTCTTACAAAAAGTTGATTCTCAAGTTACGAAGTACATTCAGGGGCAAGCGATAGACGCTTTAATCGTCGGTTTACTATCGGTAATCGGTTTGTTCATTATCAATTTAGTATTTGATAATCCGGTACCATATTTCGTTATTATTGGAATGATCGCCGGAGTCGCTAATCTTATTCCTTATCTCGGGCCGTATGTCGGTGCTGTTCCTGCTATTATATTGACCGTTCTGAATAATCCAGCTAATGTTGGCTATATAATTTTCTGGATTATCGTGGTATTTATCCTCGTGCAACTTATTGATAATAATCTGGTATCGCCGATGGTAGTATCCAAGAGCGTTAATATGCATCCGATCACTGTCGTAATTGCGGTTGTAATTGGCGGCAATATTGCCGGGGTATTCGGGATGCTATTCGCCGTTCCATTTTGGGGAATTATCAAAGTCACAATGCGCGAAGTCAGTTGGGGTTTACGAAGCTATAAGCTTAAATGAATCCTTTGACCAATGAATTAACCTAAAACCTTAGAAAAAAAACTAAAATATCAGACCGCAAAGAGCTCTAAGAAATTAAGTTCGTTTAAGTGCTATTAAGTGCTTATAAGAAATTAAAATGATGATAAAAGTCTTAATAGAACTTAATCGAACTTATCGGCACTTTCTTACAACCACGTAACCATGCAACCATGCTTAAAAATACCTTGTATTAAAAATGTTTTTAATAGAACTTAAAAGCACTTATTAGCACTTCTCAGTTTTGGTTGTGATGATTAATGTATTCGGATTATTTCCGGTTGTCGCCGAAGTGTTTTTCGATATATTTTTTAAGTAATGCGGTAGCTTCTTCCTGACACTGTCCGCAAACTGTGCCAAGTTTAGTGCGTTCCTGCAATTCCAGATAAGTGCGAGCGCCCTCTAAAACGGCTTCTTCGATTTCATGGTCGGTGACGTTCATACATTGGCAGATAACGCGGGCTTCTTCGTGTTTGATTTTATCAAACATTCCGTTACGCCGATAATAATCGTCAATAGCGGCACGCAAGGCTTTGTCACCCAACACAGAGCAATGGATTTTATGTTCTGGCAAACTGCCGAGATTTTTGACAACATCTTTGGGAGTTAGGCGATAGGCATCTTCGAGTTTCATCCCTTTGACCATTTCCGAAAGAACGGAAGTACTGGCGATGGCACTGGCACAACCGTAAGTTCGCCAACGACAGTCTGTTATTATACCTTTTTGTTTGTCAACTTGAATGAGAAACTGCATCTCGTCGCCGCATTTGATATTGCCGGTAATGCCGACTCCATCAGCGGCAAAATCCTCATTATCCCATAAAATATTACGAGGATTCATAAAATGTTCTTTGACAATTTCTGAATATAGCCAGCCGGATTGATCACTCATACCGATTTCCTTTGATAAGTCGTTGACATATCGCGCACCTTTTTCACCACGCGCTCCAGAGCCGAAACAGTATAATAAATGTCATTGCTGGTATTTTCACGTCCCATACTAATGCGAATTGAACCGTGGGCTAACTCGGCGCCAACGCCTGTTGCCAGAATTACATGGGAAGGATCGAGAGAACCGGAAGCGCAGGCTGAGCCGGTTGAAACTCCAATTCCTTCCAGGTCTAAGTAGAGTAAAATTGATTCACCTTCGGCTCCGGCGAAGGAGACATTCAACGTCCCGGGTAAAGCATCGGTAGGATGACCATTGAATTGCACGTCGGGAATATTATATTTGATTCCGTCAATTAACATTTTTTTAAACCGGCGCAAGCGTTCGGCTTCGTCGGACATCTCTAACTTGCGCATTTCAATGGCCTTGGCAAAAGCTACAATGCCGATCGTATTTTCAGTGCCGGCGCGTCGGCCGCGTTCTTGATGACCGCCGCGAATTAAGGGGCAGAAGGGAGTGCCGCGTTTGACATAAAGCGCGCCAACCCCTTTCGGGCCATAGATTTTGTGGGCGGAAAATGTCAGAAAATCAACGTCCAGATCTTTGATATCGACGGGAATTTTTCCGACGGCTTGAACGGCATCGGTATGGAAAAAAGCGCCTTGAGAATGAGTCATTTCGATAATGGTTTTTATATCTTGAATGGTGCCGATTTCATTGTTGGCATACATAACCGAAACCAGAGCCGTTTTTTCCGTCAGTAGTTCTTTAAGCACCTCGAGTTTAACTTTTCCGGTGGCGTCAACGGGTAAATAATTGACAGTTGTGCCGCGTTCTCGCAGACATTTGGAAGTTTCCAGAACACAGGGATGTTCGATAGCTGTGGTGATTATTTCATCGCGGAGATTGCGTTCCAAACGGCAAACCTGAGAAGGGCAGGAGAGACTATTAAGAACGGTATTGTTGGCTTCGCTGCCACTGCCGACGAAAATGATTTCGTCCGGTGCGGCGCCGATGAAATTTGCGACAATTTCGCGAGCCTGTTCGATTTTGTGTCGAGCTATTCGGCCGACAGTGTGGAGACTGGAGGGATTTCCGTAAATATCCAGCATTTCGTTGATAGTTATTTTGACTTCCGGGTGCAATGGAGTCGTAGCATTGTGATCTAAGTAAATAAATCTATCTGGCATTTTATCCTCTATAAAATGAATTCTTTTATCAATTTTTCGATTGCAAAATTACTACGACCTCGATTATTAAAAAAGGGCAAACTATTAAGAAGTTGCCCTTTTTAGAGATAGAGAGGAGGATGATTGTTACACTAATTTTTTGCCACGCGGCATATAGCTAGTATGCAAGAGTTTGTGACTTTTATGACCACAGGGACCATCTACCAGGAATTCCTGATAAAGTCTGATAATGGCTGGATTTTCATAGGATTTGCGAACTTCGCTGGCTTCGTCCTCAGCATAAATAGCTCGCGCTCTTGCAGCACGAATTTCTTCATTAGTTGGAATCGGCATTCCACCGCCACCCAGACAACCACCTGGGCAAGCCATAAATTCAATAAAATGGCATTCACTCAATTTGCCGCCGGATTTAATATTTTCCAGCACTTTCTTAGCATTGGCTGTGCCATGCGCTACCGCCACTTTCAGAGTAGCACCTTTTAGCCAATCCCAATTAGGAATTAAATGCTTTAGCAAATCCGGAACCGGACCGACTTTGGTTATTGGTAACTCGGCGTAGCGCACGCCTTCAAAGCCGCGCACGGGCATTACGCGAGCATGTTCAAATAGATTGTCAATGCGGTCGCCGGTGATCAATTCATAGACAGTCCGAATAGCGGATTCCATAACGCCGCCGGTTGCCCCGAAAATAACACCCGAACCGGTGCGAGTGCCGAACGGTTCATCGAAATCGGATTTAGGCATATTCGGTAAATCTATTCCAGCTTCCTGGAACATTCCAGCCAATTCGCGCGTCGTCAAACCATAGTCAATATCTTTAAAACCGGAGGAATTCATCTCAGGGCGATTACACTCGAATTTCTTAGCCGTACAGGGCATTAAGGCTACGGTAACAATATCGGCCGGATCAATGTTATTAAGCTCAGCATAATAAGTTTTAATGACGGCACCGAACATTTGTTGGGGGCTCTTGGCCGACGACAGGTGCGATAACATTTCCGGGTAAAAATGTTCGATATATTTTACCCAGCCGGGCGAACAGGAGGTAAAGAGCGGCAATGACACGGGTTCTTTCTTTACCAAAGCCTTATACAGTCTCAAAATAAGTTCGGTGCCCTCTTCAATAATGGTTAAATCGGCCGAAAAGTTGGTGTCGAAAACTTTATCGAAACCACAATATCGCATAGCGGTATTCATTTCAAAAGTTAGCGGATTGCCAGCCGGTAAACCAAAACACTCGCCAATAGCCGACCGCGGCGCCGGGGCAGTCTGAATTACAACATGCTTAGTCGGATCATCAATTGCGGCCCAGATCGCATCACTTGGATCGTTGGCGTGCAAAGCACCGGTCGGACAACGATTGATACATTGTCCGCAATTAATGCAAATCAGTTGCGCCATAGGATTGTCCATAAAAGTGCCGATGCGAGTTTTATTACCGCGCTCGACGGCTTCATAGACGCCGACTTCCTGTAAATCAATGCAAGTGCGAACGCAACGACGGCAAAGGATACATTTATCCATATCGCGCACGATCGCATAACTAGAATTATCGCAGCCATAGGTTGGTTTATCAACGTGTCCAAACCGATAGAAATCAACACCATATTCGTGAGCTAATTGTTGCAATTCGCAGTTATTATTGCGCACGCAAGAATAGCATTCACCATAATGACGCGCGAGCAGAAGGTCAATAACATGACGCCGTGCCTGGCGAACTTTGCGAGTATGAGTATGAACCACGATCGGCTGGCTTATAGGATAAGCACAGGAAGCCTGGAGAGTTCGCATCCCTTCGACTTCCACAACACAAATACGGCAAACGCCGCTGATACACAAGTCGTTATGATGACAGAGAGTTGGAATATTAATGCCGAGCATGCGGGCGGCATTCAGAATCGTAGTTCCCAGCGGAACGCGAATTTCTTTCCCGTCAATGACTACCTTGATAGTCGCACCAATCGCGCCGACATCTTCCGGTGCTTTGATAGTAGAAGGAGTTGTACTTTTGGGGGCGCGAACCGTGGACTCGGTTATTACTTTTTCTTTATCTTCCATAAATATCCTCTTTAGGCTTTTTCAGGCACACGGCCTAAAATTTCTGATTTAAAATTTTCAATAATTGAGACAAAGGCATTCGGACTGGATTGACCCAAACCGCATTTGGAAGCCAGTTGAATTGTTTCTGCCAGACGCATCAGTTCATTTAGATAGGAAACCGAACAGCGTCCTTTTTCGAGTAGTTTTAAACCTTCGAGAAGCTTAACATTACCGTCGCGGCAGGGGGTACATTGACCACAGGATTCTTCCACGAAAAATTCCATAAAATTGATAGCGACCTCAAGCATATCCACTTGCGGACCGAAGATAATAATCGAGCCGCCGGACGAAATATCCTCAAAGGCAATAGTTCGGTTGAAATCCTTGCGCGCTACACAGCGGCCGGAAGCGCCGCCAATTTGTACCGCCTTGGCATTTTCGCCCTTGACTTCTTTTAACAATTGCTCAATGGTGATACCGAACGGCAATTCGTAGATACCGGGTTTTTCACAGTCACCTGAAACGCTGAAAAGTTTGGTGCCGCTGGATTTCTCGGTGCCGTGTTCATTGAACCACTTAGCGCCTTTGACACAAATGAGAGCTGCATCCAGAAAAGTTTCGACGTTATTGACAATGGTCGGATGATTTTGAAAACCGGTATCAACCGGGAAAGGCGGGCGGTTACGCGGTTCACCGCGGTAGCCCTCCAACGATTCGATCAGTGCGGTTTCTTCGCCACAGACATAAGCGCCGGAACCCATTCTGATCTCGATGTCGAAATTGAAACCTTCCTTGCCAAGAATGTTTTCGCCGAGTAAGTTATTCTGGCGACGATTTTCGAGTATTTCCTGGAGGTGTTTTTTGAGATAGAGGTATTCACCACGTAAATAAACAAAACCTTTATCTGCGCCAATGGCATAAGCAGCAATCGTCATTCCGTCGAAAATCATTTCGGTGTGGTCAAAAAGTAAATAGCGATCCTTGAATGTTCCCGGTTCACCTTCATCGGCATTACAGACTACGAATTTCTTAGCACTTTGTGCCGCTCCCGCCAGTTGCCATTTGACTGCTGTTGGGAAACCAGCCCCGCCGCGACCTTTCAGCCCGGATTCGCGAATTAGGCCGATCACACCGGAACGAGTATTCTTCAGAGCGGCTTTCAGACCTTCTCCCGGTTTTAAATCATGAGACAGGATTGGGCCGCTTTTTTTGACATTGGAGGGCACTATCTTCGGAAATTCGGACTTGACAAAATCACGCCGACAATCGGCAATAATTTGAGGTACTTTCTCAGGAGTAACTTTAGCAAACAAACGATCATTGATTAACAGAGCCGGCCCCTGATCACACATTCCGAGGCAGTTGGTATATTCGAGAGTGAACATCCCGTCTTTGGTAGTTTCGCCGAATTTGATGCCGAGTTCATTCTCCAATTGGCGGGCGACCTTGGCTTTGCCGCTCAGATCGCAGGAAATCGTCTGGCAGAGGCGCAAAACGTATTTGCCTTGTTTTTCTTTGCGCCGGAAAAAACTATAAAAGCTGGCGACGCTTTCAACTTCTACGGGATGAATGTCGAGAGCGTGCGCTGTTTCTTGCATTACTAAATTCGGCAAATAACCATACTTTTCCTGCAAATCTTGTAGAATCGGAAGCAGGGCTGAACGGTCATCGCCGTAGGTTTTTTTCAGGTCGGAAATCTCCTGATTGATTTTAACACGATCCAATACTTGCATTGGTTTTTCCTTTTTTATTTTAATAATTGATTGATTCGTTCCAGCAGGACGGATGGCCTGATTGGTTTTTGCTCAAAAGCATCCACCGGCACCATTTCCGAATCTTTTCCGAAATCCAGACCGGTAACCTGTCCAACGTTGGTCAGCATCAAAATCGGGACGCGGGCTTTGGCTTTCAAATCCTGCGCCATAACGAAACCGTCGTCCGGTTCCTGCATCATAACGTCCAGAACAACAATATCCGGTTTGTCTTTATCGAACACCTGCATACCTTCCTGGCGGGAATGGGCTTTGGATACTTTATGTCCGGCACTTTCCAGGACAATCGTGACCGCCGATACGAAATCCGGATCGTCATCAACGACCAAAACTTTTGCCATAAAATTTTCCTCCGTTTATATAATAAATCAAGTTGATCAGATCACGATTGCCAAATAGACAAACTATCGGATGAATTGGGTTATAATACAAATCTCCCTCGGGATTGGAGCGGTTCAGCTGTAGATTCATACGGTTTTTACGACTCTCGATAATTAATAATATTAGCTATTCTGTATCGTTTTCCTGAATATTTATCTTGCCAAAAAAGCGCCCAAAGTTAGATAAAATAATTTAATTTTTCACGGGAAATCTTGAGGATTTATTAAAAATCTCTTAGTTGGATACTGAAAGAATAATAAGATTCGAAATAGTTCAAAATGTAAATAGTTATCATTTTCTATTTAACGGAAAATCTTTACATTCTCTTCCGTGAACGAATTGATTGCTATAATAGATGATGAGCCGGACATTCTCCAACTGGTGGTTTTGCAACTGAAGAAAAATGGGTTCCGTACCGCCGGATTTGCCGGCGCCAATGGATTTTATAATTTCCTGAATGAAAAATCGCCTGACCTTGTCATTCTCGACCTGATGTTGCCGGATATTGACGGAGTGGAAATTTGTAAGCAACTGAAAAGCGATCCAAAGACGGCGAAAATTCCGATTATAATGTTGACCGCTCGCAGTGAGGAGTTCGACAAAGTCCTCGGATTGGAAATCGGCGCCGACGATTATGTCACTAAGCCGTTTTCATCCCGAGAATTGATTGCGCGGGTAAAAGCCGTTTTACGACGTTCGCAACCGACTTCAGGCGAAAATATTCTGAAAATCGCCGACGGTTTGATAATTGATCTGGAAAAATATATCGTTTTGGCAAACGGTAAACCGATTACCCTAACCGCCACCGAGTTTAATCTCCTGAAAATATTGGCGCAAAAACCGGGGCATGTTTTTTCCCGGGAAAATTTGCTGGATCAACTCTGGGGTGAAGATAAAATCGTAGTCAATCGCACTATTGACGTTCATATAAAAAACCTGCGGGAAAAGCTGGGCGAATACGGTCGCTTGATCCGCAATTTAAGAGGAGTCGGTTACAAACTCGAGATATGAAGAAGTCCTTTTTTTACCGCATTTTTTCCGGCTATTTAATTCTGATAGTATCTTTGACGATTCTGATTGTTGCGCTGTCATACAATTCACTTCGTAAACAATTCGTTGAAACTCAGATTGTTAACCTGCAGGATTTGAACACCAGTCTGTCGGTTTTATTGCTATCGGACAAAGAGCAGAGCCGATCCGATTTAGACCAGCTGATTAAATCGCTGGGAACTGAAATCCAAGCGCGTATCACAATTATTGATACCACCGGTAAAGTCCTAGCCGATTCCGAGTCAGATCCACGCACGATGAAAAACCATCGCCGACGGCCGGAAATCGAGCAGGCTCTGAGGGGAAATATTTCGCATACTCAACGGTTCAGCACGACAGTCGAAGAAAATATGCTTTACGTCGCCTCGCCGCTGGTTCGGAACGGTCAGACCGTGGCCGTCGTGCGCACGAGCATTTACCTGAGTCATTTAAACGACATTTTCAAGCCAATTCTCAATCGAATTATCAAAATCGCTATACTCATAATTATAATTGCGTTGAGTGCGGCTTTTCTACTGGCACGTTATTATTCCAAACCGGTCAATCAATTGGTTACGGCCGCCCGTCAAATTGCACAGGGTAAACTCGATACTCGCGTTAATATTAAGACCAGCGATGAATTCGCGGAATTGGCTGATAGCTTTAATGCAATGACAGTCGAGTTGAATCGCTTGCTGGCGGATGTTGCCCGACAACGCGACGAATTGCAGACAATCATTGCGGCGGTACCTTCCGGTTTGCTCGTACTGGCGAACGACGGGCGAGTAGCCTTTTACAATCGTGAATTTCAAAAAATTACCGAGCGGGAAGAACTGCGGGATAAATTCTATTGGGAAGTTTTACGTCAGCCTCAGTTTACCGAATTTATCAAAGACCTTCAGGCGAATCGGGGCAATCGCACGCAGGAAATCGTTATCAATAGCAAAACCTATTTGTGTAGCGCTACCGCGGAGACAACTGGCGGTGAAATAGTTCTGATCTTTTCCGACATTTCGGAATTGAAAGCCGTTCAAAAGATGAAGCGGGACTTCGTGGTCAATGTTTCCCACGAGTTGCGTACGCCACTGACCGCTATCAAAGGCTTTGTCGAGACGCTTCTGGAAGAAACCTCCGGCAATGAGCAGCGCTACTTGACAATCATTGCGCGACATACCGACCGTTTGATCAATATTGTCAATGACTTGCTGACGCTGGCGGAAATTGAAGAAAAAAGTCAGTTGGAATATGAGACTATTAGTCTATCGAATTTGATTAATGATACTCTTAAAATTTTTGAGGAACGCCTGCAGGCTAAAAATCTTAAAGTAGCAGTTGAAATCGCCAGTGACCTGACGACGATCAAGGTTGACCCATTCAAATTCCAACAGGTTTTAATCAATCTTCTGGATAATGCCATTAAATACACCGAAAAGGGGCAAATCACCATCCGCGCGCAAAAGAAAGCAGATCAGGTACAAATCACCATTCAGGATACCGGTTGCGGCATTCCGCCGGAGCATCTGCCGCGAATTTTTGAGCGGTTTTATGTTGTGGATAAAGCCCGCTCGCGTCAGATGGGCGGCACCGGTTTAGGACTGGCAATTGCCAAACACATTGTTCTACTCCATAATGGTAATATCGAGGTCGAGAGCCAACCGGGATTCGGGACTAATTTTATTATTACTCTGCCGGTATATAAATAACCTCTCGCAAAGGCACAAAGAAAATTTATTATGTTTGTCGGAAGCCCGAATGGGTGCATGATTGCATGATTGCATGAATGCATGATTGGGGAGTGCCTTTAAGTGCTATTAAGAAACTCGCTATTACGAAGTTGTTTCGATGCACGGTTGTATAAATGCATGGATGAATGAGTGAATGGATGGATAGAATTTTATTGAAAATTAATTAAGTACTGTTAAGTGCTTTTAAGTGATAGTTTGTTTGTTATTTTTCCCGCCGAGCGGGATTCTCTCACCAGAGACTTCTCCGGAGCCTCCGGAGTATTCGGGGGCTAATTGAATACATCAAGATTACTTAAACTGTTTTAACAGTTTCTAATTAGCACTTTTCTTTTTTTTCTATTTTCTTAATCTTAGCTTTACTTGAGGCGTCACTCTTCGATGGACTCAGAGTGACATTGTAAGTTTTCCTGTCATCCTGAGTTTATCGAAGGATGAGTTAATCGGAAAACTACAGGTCGAGTTACCAACTCGACCTACATCACTAAGCCTGCTAAAAAAAAGCTTGCTATTTTAAATAGAAGGTTAGAATATATGATAGTTGCGGAAAGGAAATATTAACGGTTTTTATTAAGAAAATAGGGAGGAAAAAATGAAAAAGAGAGAACGGTTTACATTGGCTGTTGTGGGAATGTTAACATTGTGTTTATTTGTTGTCCCCATAATAGCAAATTCTGCTACGTTGTATGTAGCAACAAATGGTTCGGATACAGCGCCTTATGACACCTGGGAAAAAGCGGCATCCAGCATTCAAGCTGCAATTGATGCTGCAAGCGCTGGCGACATTATTATTGTTGGCAGTAGCGACACCGGACATGGGACTGGAGAATACACCGAGAATGTGGATGTAAACAAAAGCCTGACCATTAAATCGGAGAGAGGCTCTGACAATACCACCGTTATAGCAAAAAATGCATGGGACCATGTGTTTGATGTGCAGGCTAACAGTGTAACTATTGGTGGCGAGAACTGTGGCTTCTCAATTTACGGAGCAACTGGTGATTGGAAGGCAGGCATATACCTCGGAAGTGGCATTACCGGTTGCACCATCCAGGATAACCGTTGCGGTTGGGACAACACAAATAACAACGACTACGGCATCTACCTGGTTTCTTCGAGCAACAACACACTCACGAATAACAATGCCTCGAACAACAGCTTCGGCATCATCCTGAACGAATCTGGCAACAACACACTTACGGGCAACACTGCTAACAATAATTACTACGATGGTATCTACCTGGATCATTCGAGCAACAACACACTTACGGGCAACACTGCCAGCTCTAACGCCAGCTACGGCATCTACCTGGAAGATTCTGGCAACAACACACTTACGGGCAACACTGCCAGCTCGAACTACAACGGCATCTACCTGGAAGAATCTGGCAACAACACGCTCACGGGCAACACTGCCAGCTCTAACGCCGACTGCGGCATCTACCTGGATTATTCATGCAATGCCAACACACTTACGGGCAACACTGCCAGCTCTAACGGCAACAGCGGCATCTACCTGTATTCTTCGAGCAACGACACACTTACGGACAACACGATGTCTGGAAATCAATATAACTTTTCAGTTGAAGGCAAACTTCTCTCTGATTATACCCATAACATAGATTCATCAAATATGGTTGAGAGTAAACCTATTTATTATTGGGTCAATCAGCAAAATAAACAAATACCGAGCGATGCTGGTTATGTCGGGATTGTGAATTCTAATAACATAATTGTAAAAGACTTAACCTTAGAAAACAATGGCCAAGGGGTGCTTTTTGCGTACACAGCTGGTTCCCGGATAGAAAATGTTAATGCATCAAACAACTACAATGGTATCAAACTGTATTCTTCTATTAACAACACACTTACGGACAACACAGCTAACAATAATGAATACGAGGGCATCTACCTGTACGATTCTAACAACGACACACTTATGGGCAACACTGCCAGCTCTAACAACAACTACGGCATCTACCTGGAAGAATCTGGCAACAACACACTTACGGACAACACAGCTAACAATAATGAATACGAGGGCATCTACCTGTACGATTCTGACAACAACACGCTCACGGGCAACACTGCCGAATCGAACGCCAGCTGCGGCATCTACCTGTACGAATCTGGCAACAACACACTTACGGACAACACAGCTGACAATAATTACTACAATGGTATATACCTGTCTTCTTCGAGCAACAACACACTCACGGGCAACACTGCTGACAATAATGAATACGAGGGCATCGAACTGTATTCTTCATGCAACGCCAACACACTTACGGGCAATACTGCTGACAATAATGGAGACTGCGGCATCTACCTGGGATATTCTGGCAACAACACACTTACGGGCAACACTGCCATCTCTAACGCCGACCGCGGCATCTACCTGTATTCTTCGAGCAACAATACCATTTACCTGAATAATTTATCCGACAATTCTTCCGGAAATACTTATGTAAATGAAAGTAGCGGCAACATCTGGAACTCGCCTACTCCGATATATTATGACTACACCAGCGGCTCTTTCCATAAGAACTATCTTGGTAATTATTACGGAGATTATAATAAAACAGATCAAGATTCAGATGGAGATGGAATTGGAAATACTGCTTATAACGGTACGGGTATGACTGATAGCTATCCTTTGATGGATACTTCAGCTTGCTATTCCCTTCAGGCGTGGTGGCTAAATAGCGATAGCAAGATGTATCGAGATGATAGGAGCAAAGTCCCGGGAAGCGTTACCATAGCTAATAGTGGTTCTCACATCTGGATAGCCGATCAGGCGGCACTGATGGATATTGAATTTTCAAACGGAACATGGACTGGGCAGATAGTTTTCACTTCAGCGCCAGCAAGTGGTGCGACTTTTACAGTTGAGATAGGTTCATCAACCGATGGGAGTAATTTCACCGCTGGCCCAAGTGCTACCATAACTGGAGATGATAACACGACATTCTTTAACTACGAGACAAGTGAAAGCGCTTTTACCATCACCACCGGAAATTATTTAGCACTCAGGATTACAAACGGTTCCGATAATAATTACGCTGTGCAAACCGGCGGCGCCTGGAGCTACTGTTCTTCACCGAATGGTAGTGGTAATTATTTTCTATCGGTAGAATTCGTTTTATTTACAGGAACTATTTCGAGTAATGGAGTAGAGTTAAGATGGCAGACAGCGAGAGAAGTCAATAACTACGGATTTGAGGTAGAGAGGAAATTGGCAGATTCGGAAGGATGGATAAAACTGGGATTCGTAGAAGGGAGTGGAAATAGCGACTCACTGAAGGAATATTCTTATGTGGATACTGATATAAAGGAACAACCAATAGGGAAATATTACTATCGCTTAAAACAGATAGATACGGTGAATGCAAGTTTTAATTATTCCAAAACAATAGAAGTAGAATGGACAGGGGTATCCATAATAGATGAAAGGCAGAATATACCAAAGCAATATGCATTACGGCAGAACTATCCCAATCCGTTCAATCCGGTGACGACTATATCCTACGACTTACCGAAAGATGTTTATGTAGAGTTAACCGTCTATAATATGCTTGGCGAGAAGGTTACCACACTGGTCAAGGGTAATCAACCGGCTGGTTATTATAATGTAGAATGGGATGGCCGAAATAGTCGTGGTAGGATAGTGTCTTCCGGGATGTATTTTCTCAGGATTAGCGCCGGTAGTTATTGTAAGACGAATAAGATGGTGTTTGTAAGGTAGGCTGAGGCTAAGTTCGAGGCTAAGGTCACTCTTCGATGGACTCAGAGTGACATTGTAAGTTTTCCTGTCATGCTGAGTTCATCGAAGCATGAGTTTATCGAAGGATGAGGTTATCGGAAAACCACTGGTCGAGTTACCAACTCGACCTACATTTTCTCTTTTCTTGACCTTCCGCTTGATCACGCCGGCTGGAGTAGGATAGGTTGAAACAGTTTAGAATAGATCGCAATTCAGAATAGCCCCCGAATTTCCCGCCGCCGCGGGACTCCTCCGGAGTATTCGGGGGCTAATTGAATACATTAAGATTACTTAAACTGTTTTAACAGTTTCTAATTAGCACTTTTCTTTTTTTCTATTTTCTTAATCTTAGCTTTACTCGGGTCGTCACTCTTCGATGGACTCAGAGTGACATTGTAAGTTTTCCTGTCATCCTGAGTTTATCGAAGGATGAGTTTATCGAAGGATGAGGTTATCGGAAAACCATCGGTCGAGTTGGCAACTCGACCTACATCTTCTCTTTTCTCGACCTCGACCTTGACCTTGATCTTATTATGATTGTTTATGCCAATGTTTTATTAAAACTTCGTGTCTTTGAGTCTTAGTGGTTAAAGTTTTCCGAAAGCGCTGAAAATTCCATTTTTCCCGCTGGGACTGCGCTCCCCAGCCGGAGATGTTCTATATGCCGTAACTAAGGTTTGGGTTTTTGAAATTTTGTTATTTGTCCCGCCGAGCGGGATTCTCTCACCAGAGATTCCTCCGGAGCTTGCGAATAATTCGTGGGCTATTCTTAACCGATAATCTGAAACCCGTTACCCGAAACCTCTTTTCTCGGTCTCGACCTTGACCTCGACCTCTTTAAGCCCTGTAAGGGCGGCTCTATTTGTAGAACCGAAATCCAACAACAACCCTTAGCCCCATAGGGGCGATCTATTTCTTATTTGGGTTTAGCTCTTTTGTTATAAATAGAACGCACCTACGGCGCTTAATTTTGAGTTTCTTACAATAAACTACAAATAGCACCGCCACTACGTGGCTGGCATTAATTTAATTACTTTTAACTCAAGTCGTCTTACGTCGCCTTAAGTCAAGGGTGCTTTGTGTCTTAGAGCCTTTGTGGTTCAAAAGGCTTTTCCAATCACAATCGGTCGAGTTACCAACTCGACCTACATCACTAAGTCTGCTAAAAAAAAGCTTGCTATTTTAAATAGAAGGTTAGAATATATGATAGTTGCAGAAAGGAAATATTAACGGTTTTTATTAAAAAAATAGGGAGGAAAAAATGAAAAAGAGAGAACGGTTTACATTGGTTGTTTTGGGAATGTTAGCTCTATGCTTATTTGTATTCCCAAGTATAGCCAGCGCTAATGGAAGTACCTGGCATGTTGCTGCCACCGGTAGTGATGAGAGTGGAAATGGAAGTTCAGAGAATCCATGGCAAACGATTCAAGGAGCAATTAACAAACCTGAGGTAATTAATGACGACGTCATCATCGTTCACGACGGTACATACAATGAGAACGTGTATGTAAACAGAAGCCTTACCATTAAATCGGAGAGTGGATATGCTAAAACTACGGTTGTAGCGGCAAGCGCCAACGACCATGTGTTTGATGTACGAGCAAGTAATGTAACTATTGGTGGCGAGAACTGTGGCTTCTCAATTTACGGAGCAACTGGTTACTATATGGCGGGCATATACCTCGGAAGTGGCATTACCGGTTGCACCATCCAGGATAACCGTTGCGGTTGGGATGACACACATAACAACAACTACGGCATCTACCTGGACGAATCTGGCAACAACACGCTCACGGGCAACACTGCCAGCTCTAACACCGACCGCGGCATCTACCTGTATTCTTCGAGCAACAACACACTTACGGACAACACAGCTAACAATAATGAATACGAGGGCATCTACCTGTACGAATCTGGCAACAACACACTTACGGGCAACACTGCCAGCTCTAACGCCAGCTACGGCATCTACCTGTATTCTTCGAGCATCAACACACTCACGAATAACAATGCCTCGAACAACTACTGCGGTATCATCCTGGACGGATCTGGCAAAAACACACTTACGGGCAACACTGCCAGCTCTAACGACATCTACGGCATCTTCCTGTATTATTCAAGCAACAACACATTCACGGGCAACACTGCCAGATCTAACACCAACTACGGCATCTACCTGTATTATTCGAGCAACGACACACTTACGGACAACACGATGTCCGGAAATCAATATAACTTTTCAGTTGAAGGCGAACTTCTCTCTGAGTATACCCATAACATAGATGCATCAAATATGGTTGAGAGTAAACCTATTTATTATTGGGTCAATCAGCAAAATAAACAAATACCGAGCGATGCTGGTTATGTCGGGATTGTGAATTCTAATAACATAATTGTAAAAGACTTAACCTTAGAAAACAATGGCGAAGGGGTGCTTTTTGCGTACACAACTGGTTCCCGGATAGAAAATGTTAATGCATCAAACAACAGCTACGGCATCTACCTGAATGATTCATGCAACGCCAACACACTTACGGGCAACACTGCCAGCTCTAACGTCAACTACGGCATCTTCCTGTACGATTCTGGCAACAACACACTTACGAATAACAATGCCTCGAACAACGACTACGGCATCTACCTGTATTCTTCGAGCAACGACACACTTACGAATAACAATGCCTCGAACAACAGCTTCGGCATCTACCTGTATTCTTCGAGCAACGACACACTTACGAATAACAATGCCTCGAACAACAGCTTCGGCATTTACCTGTACGAATCTGGCAACAACACACTTACGGACAACACAGCTGACAATAATTACTACGATGGTATATACCTGAATCATTCGAGCAACAACACACTTACGGACAACACAGCTAACAATAATGAATACGAGGGCATCTACCTGTACGAATCTGGCAACAACACGCTCACGGGCAACACAGCTAACAATAATGAAAATGAGGGCATCTACCTGGATTGGTCATGCAACGCCAACACAATTACGGGCAACACTGCCAGCTCTAACTTCTACGGCATCTTACTGTCTTCTTCGAGCAGCAACACCATTTACCTGAATAATTTATCCGACAACACATGTGGAAATGCTTCTGTTATGGGAGAATGTTCTGGCAACATCTGGAACTCGCCTACTCCGATATATTATGACTACACCAGCGGCTCTTTCCATAAGAACTATCTTGGTAATTATTACAGCGATTATGACACAACTGGAAAAGATTTAGATAGAGATGGAATTGGAGATAGTGTCTACACTACGATTGATGGGTATCCCTTGACGACAACTTCAGATCATTATTCACTTCAGGCCTGGTGGATTAATAGCGATAGCAAGATGTATAAAGATGATAGGAGCAAATCAATAAATAGCATTTCATTAAATAGCGGTAGCTCTAACATCTGGACAGCCGACCAGGCGACATTGATGGATATTGAATTCTCAGGAGGCGATACCTGGACCGGTCAAATAGTCTTCACTTCAGCGCCGGAAAGTGATCATACTTTCACAATTGAAATAGGTTCTTCAACCGATGGGAGTGATTTCACCGCTGGCGGTCCTGATGCAACAATAAATGGAAATGGAAGCGCAACTGTATTTACTTACACGACCGATGCCAGCGGTTTTACCGTTACTACTGGAAACTATTTAGCGCTCAGGATTACAAACAATAGCAGTTCAAGTTACGATGTTCAAACCGGCGGCGCCTGGAGCTATTGTTCTTCACCGCTCAATAGCACTGACTACTCGCTTCCAGTCGAGCTCACTTCTTTCACGGCTACTCCCGGGAATGGAATCATCACTCTCAATTGGCTTACCGAAAGTGAAATCGAAAACCTCGGCTTCAATATCTACCGCAGTACAAATACCAATTTAGAATTTATAATTTTGAATGCAGAATTAATTCCAGGAGCGGGAAGTAGTTCGGAAAAACACGAGTATAGTTATGTTGATCATGATGTCAAGAGTGGAATAACCTACTGGTATAAGCTGGAAGATGTTGACTATAAGGGCAAGACTGAACTCCACGGAGCGATTTCCGCCGCGGTGCTGGGACCGAAGGAGTTTTGTTTACACCCGAACTATCCCAATCCGTTCAATCCGGTGACGACTATATCCTACGACTTACCGCAAGATGTTTATGTAGAGTTAACCGTCTATAATATGCTTGGTGAGAAGGTTACCACACTGGTCAAGGGTAATCAGCCGGCTGGTTATTATAATGTAGAATGGGATGGCCGAAATAGTCAGGGCAGGATAGTTTCTTCCGGAATGTATTTTCTCAGGATTAGCGCCGGTAGTTATTGTAAGACGAATAAGATGGTGTTTGTCAGGTAGTCTAAGGCTAAGGTCGAGGCTAAGGTCACTCTTCGATGGACTCAGAGTGACATTGTAAGTTTTCCTGTCATGCTGAGTTCATCGAAGCATGAGTTTATCGAAGGATGAGGTTATCGGAAAACCACTGGTCGAGTTGCCAACTCGACCTACATCTTCTCTTTTCTCAGCCTCGACCTTGACCTTGACCTCTTTAAGCCCTGTAAGGGCGGCTCTATTTGTAGAACCGAAATCCAACAACAACACTTAGCCCCATAGGGGCGATCTATTTCTTATTTGGGTTTAGCTCTTTTGTTATAAATAGAATGCACCTACGGCGCTTAATTTTGAGTTTCTTACAATAAACTACAAATAGCACCGCCACTACGTGGCTGGCATTAATTTAATTACTTTTAACTCAAGTCGTCTTACGTCGCCTTGAGTCAAGGGCGCTTTGTGTCTTAGAGCCTTTGTGGTTCAAAAGGCTTTTCCAATCACAATCGGTCGAGTTACCAACTCGACCTACATTTTCTATTTTCTCAGCCTCAGCCTTTTTCTGTTATTATTGCGCTTGAGCGTTTAAAGGCAATAAATCTTAACCAAAAATTAACCGTTCGTTTACTAAATCTTAAAACGAGTTTCTTAATTATTGGCGTGAAAAATGATACAACCAACCAAAAAAGGAGAAAAAATGAAAATGAGGACTTGGAAAATCAACGCTATTTTAGCAATGCTCGGCTTTTGTGCCCTAACGCTGAACGCTGGGGAACTCGACCGATTAGTTAATGAATTGGTTGATAAAGGCGTGCTGGATGCCGGCAAGGCTCAGGAAATTTTAACCTTGACCGAAGAGGAGATGCGAGCAGAAATGAATGCCGGTAAGGTAACTACTCTACCGACTTGGATTCAAACCCTGAACCTTAAAGGCGATTTTCGCTTCCGCAATCAGTGGGAAGCCACCGAAGACGACTCCGTCTCGCGGATGCGCCAGAGAATTCGCTTTCGCCTAAATGGTGAAGCCGCGGTAACGCCGAGTTTTAAAGTCGGTTTCGGCTTGGCGACCGGTTCTAACGATCCGCGTTCCACCAATCAAACGCTGGATAATTCATTCGAAACCAAGCCGATTATGCTGGACTATGCTTACGGTAGTTATACTTTTCCGAAATATGCGAACGTTCTGCTCGGCAAATTTTACAGCAACCTCGCTTTTTGGACGCCGACCGATTATATGTGGGATAGCGACATTACAGTTGAAGGCGTTGCGGCGCTGTTCAATCACAAAAAGCTATTTCTCAATACCGGTATATATTTTCTGGATGAAAAGGGCAAGGTAGAAGATGTCATCGCTGATAATCCGCGGATGTTGGTTCTACAACCCGGTTTCAATCTGGCTAAAGAAGGCAAGTACAGTTTAAAAGCCGCCGCGACTTATTATCATTTTAATAAAACCAAGGATCTGGCTTTCGACCACGCCAAATGGTCTAATTCTTACTATACCGTTGGCGGATCGAAATACCTGACAATGGGCTACAACAATTTCAACTTTGCAACCGATGTCGCAATCTATAGTATAATCTTTCCCTATATTGGCGTCAGTTTTGAAATCAATCAAAATCTGCAGGCGGAATCTGACACAGCGAAAAATGGCATTGCTTGCGGCTTGACTTTTGGTTCCGAAAAGATCAAAGATAAAGGTCAATGGCAGGTGAAGTATGTTTACCGTAAACTCGAAAAAGACGCCTGGTTGGATTTTCTGCCGGATTCCGATACTTACGGCGGAAAAACCGACATCAAGGGAAGCGAATTGATTGCTCAGTACGGATTGCGTAAAAACGTCGTTTTGGCTCTTGATTACTACAAAATCGAGAATCTACACGGAGCGATTGAGCCAGAAACTTTGTTACAAGCCGATATTCAATTTAAATTCTAATTAAGAAAGGAACTAAAAATGAAGAAGTTATTTAACACATCAATTTTGATTTTAGCGATTGCGTCGCTGGTAGTGGCTGGTGAAGCTGTCAAAATCCGCATAGAAGGCAGTACGACCGTTCTGCCAATTGCGCAGTTATCTGCTGAGGAATTTATGAACGCTAATCCAGACGTGACAATCTCGGTGCAGGGTGGCGGTTCCGGCGTGGGAATTGCATCTTTGATTGACAAGACCTGCGACATTGCAACTTCCTCTCGCGCTATGAAAGATGACGAAATTAAAAATGCTATCGCTAAGGGCGTTACCCCGGTAGCGCATATTGTAGCTATGGATGGAATTGCGGTCATTCTGCATCCTTCGAATAAAATCAACAATCTGACTGTCGAGCAAATTCGGAAAATTTACACCGGCAAAATCTCGAACTGGAAGGAAGTTGGCGGAGAAGATAAGAAAATCGTAGTGCTGTCCCGCGATACCGCCAGCGGCACTTTCGAGGCTTTCAGCAAATTAGCTCTCAATGACGAGAAAGTCCGTAAAGATGCGCTGATGAATGCCTCCAATCAAGCCATTGCGACCACGGTCGAAAGGACGCCCGGCGCAATTGGTTACGTCGGCATCGGATATATTTCGAGTAAGGTCAAGGCTATTACAGTAGAAAATGTAACTTGCACCAAAAAGAATATTTTGACCAAAACCTACCCACTTTCGCGACCTCTTTTTATGTACACCAATGGCAAACCCAAAGGCGTCGTAAAGGATTTTATAGACTTTATCCTGAGTGCAGAAGGGCAGGAGCTGGTCGAAACTGCCGGATATATTGGCTTAAAATAATATCGAAAAGTTTTTTAATTCAGTATTAATTTATAGTATGACAGGCGAAGGTCTGTCATACTGCAATTATGAGAACGAATTATGAAATTGAAGAGTGAAAAGATAATTAAGCCAGTATTTGGTGGATTGGCATTCGCCTCACTTGTGTTTTTGTTGGGCATTATTTTGATTTTGTTCCAACAGGGTTTGCCGATTTTTGGTGTCGTCAACCTTTTTGAATTTGTCGGCGGAAAAGCCTGGTATCCGACGGCTGAACCGGCTGAGTTCGGCATTTTACCGTTAATATTAGGCACTTTGTGGATCACTCTGGGAGCAATGCTATTTTGCATTCCAGTTGGCATCGGCAGTGCGCTTTTTCTGCATGAAATTGCCGGGTTTCGCCTGCGTTCGATATTGAAACCAATTATCGAAATCCTGGCTGGAATTCCTTCAATCGTCTATGGCTTTTTCGGTATGGTGATTATTGCGCCTTTTCTGCAAAACCTGCTCGATATTCCGATTGGGCAATGCGCCCTGACAGCCAGTTTGATTCTCGGAGTAATGGCCGTGCCGACGGTCTGCAGTCTGGCGGAAGACGCCTTGAATTTCGTGCCGAAAAGTTTCCGGGAAGCCTCTTACGCACTGGGCGCCAATCGCTGGCAAACTCTGACGCGCGTAGTGATTCCTGCGGCCGGTTCGGGAATTTCGACGGCTATTATACTTGGGATGAGCCGGGTTGTGGGCGAAACGATGACAGTTCTAATGGTTGCCGGTGGGGCAGCGGTGATTCCCAAAAGTTTTCTCGATCCGGTTCGCCCGATGACGGCTACGATTGCGGCTGAGATGGGCGAAGCCGTAGTCGGTAGTCCCCATTATCACGCGCTGTTTGCCATCGGCTTGGTGCTTTTTATAATTACGATGGCTTTCAATGTCATTGCGGAAATAATTAGCCGCAATTATCGCTTGAAACTGGGGTTGGGACGATGAAAAGAAATTCACGCATTCAGAATCTCGGTTTTGGATTTTTGTATCTGGCAATTTTTATCGCAGTCCTGACGTTAGGCGCAATCATTTATTTTATTACGGTCAATGGTATCAAGGTCATCAATTGGGAATTTCTGACGCAAGTGCCGCGACGAGCGATGACTAAAGGTGGAATTGCACCAGCTTTAGTCGGTACCTTTTATCTCACCATCGGCGCGATAATTTTTGCTTTGCCGATGGGATTGGCGTGTGCCATTTACCTGACGGAATATAGTCCGAAAAGCGCCGTAGCCAACGTCATTCGGATGAGCATCAATAATTTAGCGGGTGTGCCGTCGGTAGTTTTCGGATTATTCGGATTGACGGTATTCGTAAAATTTTTCGGGTTTGGAGTTTCGATTCTGTCTGGCAGTTTGACGCTGGGTATTATGATTTTGCCGGGGATTATTTCCGCCGCTCAGGAAGCACTGATCGCCGTACCGCAATCTCTTAGAGAGGCATCGCTGGCATTAGGCGCAACGCAGTGGCAAACGATTCGCAAAATTGTTTTACCGACGGCCATGCCGGGAGTTTTGACCGGCGTAATTCTCAGCGTCGGTCGGGCGGCAGGTGAGACGGCCCCGATTATGTTCACTGCGGCGACCTTTTACACGCGGGGCTTTCCTAATTCAATTATGGATGAAGTTATGGCTTTGCCTTATCATATTTATGCCCTGATGACCGAGGGCACATTTCCAGAACGCCAAACCATGATTGCTTATGGTTGTGCGTTGATCCTTTTATTTCTAGTATTAATGGTTTCGGGATTGGCGATTTATTTACGACAAAGACAGAGGAAATATGAACTTGTCTGAAGAAATCCGCATTCAGGCGGAAAAAATTAATTTTTATTACGGCGCTAAACAGACCTTGAAAAATGTCAATATGTCTATTTTCAAAAACCGGGTAACAGCGATCATCGGGCCGTCCGGTTGCGGCAAATCAACATTTATTCGCCTTCTAAATCGGATGAACGATCTGATTCCCAATACTCGTGTGGAAGGGCGGATTATACTCGATAATCAGAATATTTATGACCCCGGTGTGGATGTCGTAGCATTGCGCCGCAAAGTCGGGATGGTTTTTCAAAAACCGAATCCCTTTCCGAAAAGTATTCGCGACAATCTCAGCTATGGATTAAAGATTAATGGCATTCGAGGCGTTGATTCAATTGAAGATACCATTCGTCGCTCCCTCGAGGAAGCCGCACTCTGGGATGAGGTCAAAGATCGCCTGAATGAAAGCGCCTTGCGGCTTTCCGGCGGTCAGCAACAGCGTCTATGCATTGCGCGTTGTCTGGCAGTGAAACCGGAGGTTATTCTGTTCGATGAACCCTGCGCCAGTCTCGACCCGATTTCAACCAAGCGCATCGAGGAATTGATCGAGCAATTGAAACAGCGCTATACGATCGTAATCGTCACGCATAATATGCAACAAGCGGCACGGGTCTCCGATTATACGGCGTTTATGTATCTCGGTGAACTGATCGAATTTGGTCCGACCGAGAAGATTTTCACTGTGCCGGAAGATAAACGCACCGAAGATTATATTTCCGGCAAATTTGGTTAATAAAAAATATTATAAGGTAAAATATGTTGACAGAACGTATTCAAGAACTAAAACAAGCCATCGTCGAATATGCCGCGCTGGTCGAAAGTATGATCACTAAAAGTCTACAAGCGTTGAGTGCTAAGGACTCTAATACGCTGAAAACAATTATTGATGTTGAAGAACCCAAAGCTAACGATTTCGATTTGCGGATGGATGGAGCTTGTATTCAGACTATTGCTCAGTATCAGCCGCGGGCACGCGATCTGCGCACGATTATTATGATTCTGAAAATGAGTAATGACCTCGAACGGCTTGGTGACGGCGCGGTGCATATTTGTCGCGATGCTCTGTATCTGATCGAGCGGCCGAGCTTTAAACCAATTCCGCTTTTGAACCAATTAGCGCAGGAATCGCTCGGAATGTTGCACGACAGCATTGATGCTTTTATCAATAATGATGCCGAAGCGGCGCACGAAATCTGCCTACGAGATGATGTGGTTGACGATCTGCGCGATAAAATAATTGCCGAGATGACTCAATTGATGAGTGAACAACCAGCAACTGTGCCAATTGCCCTGCGCGTAATGGACATTAGTCGCAAACTGGAACGTGCCGCCGACCTTTCGACGAATATCTGCGAAGATACAATTTTCATAGTCCAGGGGCGAGTGATCAAGCATGGGAAAAATTGAAATAAAATTTCGTGAAGAAATACAATTCACCGGATGCGACTTTTGGCTATTCGAGTTCAAAGACAAAATATCCATCAAATTGATACCGAACGATTTCTCTGAACAATGACTGAGCCGTTAAAAACTTTATAAAATGTTCTGATATTTTACAAATAATGCTCAGTATTCTGTTTGAAATTCGACCGATTGTTTCTTAAAATAGCGACTTGAAAATGAGAAATAAAATAGAATTATTTATATTTATCCTGACAATTGGCTTGTTCGCAACTTTATGTTCTAAAAAACAATCGGAAACAACTGGTGAATTCATCCCGCAAGTTGGTGACCTACTGTTTCAAGATTTAGATGGCAGTCCGTTCTACGAGGCAATTGAAGCGGTTACGAAAGGCTATCAAGGTGCAAATCTCAGCCATATTGGCATCGTTACCAAAGATTCCAGCGGCAATCTCGTTGTGCTGGAAGCCATACTTGCCGGAGTCACTTTAACACCGTTTGCTGAATTTTTATCACGAAGTTATGATACACAAAATCATCCCAAAGTTTTAGTTGGCCGACTCAAATCGAAATATCGTCACCAAATTCAACCAGCGTTGCAGAGAGCTCTAAAACTGCTTGGTAAACCCTATGACAATGTTTTTGACATCGAAAATAAGGCTTACTATTGTTCTGAAGTAATTTATTATGCTTTTCTCGAATCAACTGACAGTCAGCCACTTTTTGAATTGAAACCAATGACATTTGTTGATCCAAAAACGGGCGCGACTTTTCCGGTTTGGCAGGAATATTTCGCTGAACTGGGAGTAACAATTCCGGAAGGTGAGCCAGGTATCAATCCTGGTGATATATCTCGTTCAAAAGCTATTGATATTGTACATAATTACGGAATACCAGACGGCTGGAAAAACTCAATAAAGAAATATAAATAAAGATGAAAGGAATACACCATTGAAAAAAATCAGAATAGGTATCGTCGGATACGGAAATGTTGGTCGGGGAGTAGAACAGGCTATAACTCAAAATACGGATACGGAATTAATAGCCGTTTTTACTAGAAGAGACCCAACTAAAATTACTATAGCAAATGAATCAGCTAAAGTATTGAGTATCAATGAATCAACCGGTATGCAATCAGCAATTGATGTAATGATTTTGTGCGGTGGTTCAGCGACCGATTTGCCGGAGCAAGGCCCGGCTTTTGCTTCGTTGTTTAACATAGTTGATAGCTTTGATACGCACGCTAAAATTCCACAATATTTCACTAAAGTTGACCAAGCCGCGCGAAATAGTAGTCATCTGGCGATTATTTCAGTGGGTTGGGATCCCGGACTGTTTTCGATTAATAGATTATTTGCCGAGGCAATTTTACCCGACGGCAACAGTTACACTTTCTGGGGGAAAGGAGTTAGCCAGGGACATTCGGATGCAATTCGGCGAATTAAAGGTGTTAAAAATGCTATCCAATACACTATACCTATCGAGGAATCGCTTGTGGCAGTTCGTAGCGGTATCAATCCCCAATTGACTCCTCGCCAAAAACATCGCCGCGAATGTTTTGTAGTGCTTGGAGAAGGTGCAGATAAAAAGTATATCGAGGACACTATAATAAATATGCCCAACTACTTTGCTGATTATGATACAGTTGTGCATTTTATTTCTGAAGAAGAATTAAAGAAAAATCACGGCAAAATGAATCACGGTGGATTTGTACTTCGCAGTGGACTTACTGGAGCAGGGAATAAGCATATTATTGAATATTCGTTGAAGTTAGATTCTAATCCCGAATTTACCGGAAATGTACTGATTTGCTATGCCCGCGCGGCTTATCGTTTAGCACAGAGCGGTGAAATAGGTGCTAGAACAGCATTTGATATTCCACCGGCTTTATTGTCAGCTAAAAGTGGTGAACAGATACGGAGCGAGTTGCTGTGATTATTCATGGACAACTTAAACTTGTTTATTGGCAAATTTTATTTTAGGAACCAAATTAGTTGAAATGAAAGCTGTATTCCTCACCGGAATCAAGCGATTCAGCCTCCAACAAGTTGCTGATCCAACGATTGTTAAAGACACTGATGTATTGATACGGGTCAAAATGGTCGGAGTTTGCGGCTCGGATATTCACTATTACAAAAATGGTCGAATTGGGTCGCAGGTTATCCAATTTCCATTTATCGTCGGACATGAAGCGGCTGGAATTGTTGAAGGAATCGGTAATAAAGTTACTCGCGTCGAAATCGGTCAGCGGATTGCTATTGATCCGACAGTTTATTGTGGCAGTTGCGACCAATGTCGCTCAGGTCGAGAAAACACCTGCCGCAATTTGAAATTTCTGGGGACTCCGAAACAGCTGAGTGGTGCTTTGTGCGAGTATATTGTGCTTCCCGAAAATTGTTGTTATCCAATCAGTGAGAGAATGACATTCGAGGAGGCTGTTTTATCCGAACCACTGGCGATTGCAATTTATTCTGTTGAAAGATCCCATCTTCAGGATAATGCCAATGTTGCCATTCTGGGCGTCGGACCAATTGGTATGTCGGTTTTCTACGTCCTGCGGACGAAAAACGTCGGCAATATTTACATTACTGATAAAATTCAAGAGCGCCTCGGATTTGCCCAGCAATTAAATCCCAGGTGGAGCGGCAACCCAGATTTGACCGATATAGTTAGCAGAATTAATAAACAAGAGCCACAGCAACTGGATGTTGTTTATGAATGTAGCGGGGATATGACGGCAATTAGTCAGGCGGTTCAGTTACTGAAACCTGGCGGTACTCTGGTTTTGGTAGGTATTCCTGAAATTGACGAAATCTCATTCCCGGTTCACGAACTCCGCCGCAAGGAAATAACCGTAATTAACGTCCGACGCCAGGCTCATTGCACCCAAAAAGCTATTGATTTATTAGAAAATCACCTATTAAATATAAAGGCGATGGCGACCCATCACTTTTCACTTGAAGAAACCGGCGAAGCATTTGAACTGGTTGCCAATTATCAAGACGGCGTGATGAAAGCGCTGATTTCCATAGATTAGCGCTTTTCATTGCTATTTTCATAGTCGAAAGGGTAGAGGTAAAAAGGAGAAATTTTATCATGCAAAAAATTACCAGAAAAATAATGACTTGGGGCAATCTATTAGAATTAATTATGATAATATTGGTTCTGAGCCAATTTTCTTCGGTTCTAATTGCTCGCGATACATCCATGGCAGTTTATCATCCCGATCCGACTCAATATCCCGACCATATAATTCTTTCCTGGAGTGATGATCCTACAAGCACTCAATCGGTAACTTGGCGGACAGATACCAGCATTAAATCGGCTTATGCCGAAATAGCGCGCGCTGACGCATCACCCAATTTTGTTTATCAAGCTCAGCGAGTACCCGCCAGAACTGAACTATTGAATTTCGATGGAAAAAGCGCCAATTATCATTCAGTAACTTTTAAAGGTTTGCAATCAAATACAATATATGTTTATCGAGTGGGTTCAGAAAAACGATGGAGCGAGTGGTTTCAATTCCGAACTGCCAGTAAAAAACCAGAGCCTTTTAGATTTATTTACTTGGGCGATGGGCAAGAAGATCTACTTTCTGTATGGTCAAGAGCGATCCGCACCGCCTATAAAACTGCGCCGGATGCGCGGTTTATCATCCATGGCGGGGATCTGGTCAATAATGCTCGTGCCTATTCCGCCTTAAATGAATGGTTTGTATCCGCTAGCTGGATCAACGCTACTATTCCGATTATGCCGGTGATCGGTAACCACGAATATTATGATGGAAATTGGAGTACACATTTTTTTATGCCCTACTGGCGACCGCAATTTACTTTACCTTTAAATGGAATCGCGGAACTCCCTGAGACTAACTATTATTTCGATTTTCAGGGATTACGTGTTATTATACTTAATTCAAATCTTGAATTAGAGAAACAGGCTCAGTGGTTAGAAGGAATTTTGAAAAATAATTCTAATCAGTGGACGATTGTAGCCTTTCACCATCCAATTTATTGCGGAGCAGAAAATCGTGATTATCCAAAAATTCGGGATACCTGGAATCCAATTTTTAAAAAGTATAAGGTTGATCTAATCCTAAACGGTCATGACCATACTTATGCCCGTGGGAATAATCCGGAGCGCTTACCGATTCATCCTGATGATCCAACAGGACCGGTTTATGTTGTTTCTGTCAGTGGTCCGAAATTATATAATATTAATAAAAATCGCTGGATGGATCGTGCCGCTGAAAATACCCAGCTCTATCAAATTATAACCATCGAAAATAATACTCTCGATTATAAAGCCTATACCGTTACTGAGGAACTATATGATGCCTTCCAAATCATTGAAAAATCAAAAGGTCATAGAGTATTCGTTGACTTACAATCTAAGAATTTTCCAGAACGGATGTATAACAATACTTTAAATGCTCCAGATGATTAGAATAATGAAAATGGAATACGATAAAGATAAAGTTGATGATATGATTTTAGCACTTTTGTATCTTACCAGTTCAACTGATATATTTGGTACCAAGGCGTGGAAGGGATTTGATTTTGAAGCTTTTGAGCGATTATATCAAAAAGGCTTTATCAGCAATTCGAAAGATAAATCAGCAACTGTAACCTTAAGTGAAAAAGGTGCAAAACTATCTAAATAATTATTCTTTAAATATTTTTGATTGATTATTATTCATAGTATTATTGTTTGCTAATCATAGAAAATTATTATAATTCTGACTAAAAAAGAATTTAGTTGATTCATACTGGAATAGAAGGTAAGAGAATCTGAAATTTCCATCTTATTTGACTTCTTAAAATTTATCTATAGGTTTACATAATATATCTTATGCGTATATTGATTTGAGGGCGTTTTCAGTTTTGGTAATCTTGATCATTTAATTTTGAATTATGTTGGAGTTGGTTAAATTTTATATAGTATGATATGTATAAAAAAATTATTTTGTTAATGTTAATTTTTTTTATCGATGTCAGCGCTGACGATTATGAATATAATTTCTATAATCCTGACATTAACTATGGCTCTGAGTCAATTTTTAACCCGGTGAGTTTGTTCATTAATGGTTCATTTGATATTTTGAGAAATGTCGGCCACACTAAAAATGTTTTTGACCAGCCCTATGAAACTGGTTTTAATAATGTTATTGATAATATTTTTAATCCTATAGATAATATTCGAAATTATGGCGTAAAAAATTTTGTAAATTGTAAAATATTTAATCTCAGAATAAATAAAAACGAATCCAAATTTCTGCCCAACATCGGTTTACATTTGATTGGTAACGGAATGCAATATCGTAAACTAGCAGAATGGTATGATTACCATAAATTTCCTACCCCTAAGATGCAATATCATTTTCCGCAGGTGCTGTTGTGGCTAAATTAAAGCCTAATGAAGAATTTTCTAATCGCTTTTTGATACCAAATCTTGATTATGCTGTGGCTTTTTTCTATGATAGAAATAATTCACTACTCGGGTCGTTAATTTTGTTTGGTCCTAAGTTTTATAACCTACGTCTGGAAATATTCCAAGTTACAATTGGACTTAAAGGTTATAAGCCAGGTTTTTTTATAGGAATTGGTGAAATGGATGATTTTCAGATTGGGATCTCATTGCCGCCTATTCCTCTTGGAATCGTTGGAAAATTAAAGAACTAAAATGGATGAATTATGAAAATATTAATGACAGGTGGCGCCGGTTATATCGGAAGCCACACCTTGGTTGAATTGTTAAACGAAAACCACGAAATAACGGTTATTGATAATCTCTCTAACAGCAAAATAGAGTCTATAAAAAGAGTTAAAGCAATAACTAGTAAAGACCTGATATTCAGTAAGAATGACCTATGTGATATTATCGAACTTGAACAAGTTTTCTCTAATAATAAATTTGAAGCAATAATCCATTTCGCCGGTTTGAAAGCCGTCGGCGAATCCGTAGAAAAGCCTTTACTATACTACTACAATAACGTTACTGGAACGATTAACCTTTGCCGAATGATGGTTAAATATAATGTCAAGAATATAGTTTTCAGTTCTTCTGCGACCGTGTACGGTAATCCGACCTCAGTTCCAATTACTGAAGATTTCCCGATTAACCCTATGAATCCTTATGGCGCTACTAAATATATTATCGAAACGATTCTAAAAGACATTCAAATTGCTAATCCGGATTGGAATGTCATAATTTTACGATATTTTAATCCGGTTGGTGCTCATGAATCCGGCTTAATCGGCGAAGACCCTAATGGAATTCCAAATAATTTAATGCCTTATATTTCCCAAGTTGCGGTGGGACGTCTCCCCTATTTGAAGGTTTATGGAAATGATTATCCAACCAAAGATGGCACTGGAGTACGAGATTACATTCACGTTGTTGATTTAGCCAAAGGCCATTTAAAAGCATTGGACAAATTACTGACAAATCCAGGTTATTGCATTTACAATTTAGGTACTGGTCAGGGATACAGTGTGCTGGATGTAATTACGACTTTTGAGAAATGGGCTGAACGTAAAATTCCCTATAAAATCGTTGGCAGGCGACCGGGTGATATTGCTGAATGTTACGCCGATCCGAGCAAAGCCAATCGCGAACTGGGTTGGAAAGCCGAACGAAATTTAGATGACATGTGTCGAGACACCTGGAACTGGCAGAAGAAAAATCCTAACGGCTATCCGGACTAATTTTCAGAGATTTGATACTAGAGTATTTATACATTCTATTAAATATCCATAAAACCCGGAATGGTTCCGGTATAACTTTTTTGTAATTCAGTTAACGGTAAATCAATAATATCATTAATTGTCAAGCGACCATTATCTTTAACGCGTCCGATTGTTACGCTTGGGATAATATTCTTGGAGGCAATTCGTTCTATATCAAGCAAATATTTTTCACTAATGGATAAGAGGATAACCGATTGACTTTCACCAAAAAACAGTTCATCATTTCTTAGTTTCCGCGAAATATAGATTGACGCTCCTAACGGCTTTTCAGGATTGGAGATGCACGCTTCAACCAGGGCTACGGCCAAACCGCCGTCCGATACATCAATCGCCGAATTCACGATTCCCTTTTGAATGGCTTCCAGGGTAGCGTTATAGATTCTTTTTTCGAATGTTAAATCTATATCGGGAGCATCACCAGCGATAATGTTATGAACTACTTTCAGATATTCACTTCCTCCCAATTCGCCTTTCAAGGCTCCCAATAATATGATAAAGTCACCGTCATTTTTAAACCAGGAAGTGGTAACGTTTTTAATATCTTCAATTAAACCAACCATACCAACTACCGGGGTTGGAAAAATAGCGCCTTTAGGAGACTCGTTATAGAAACTGACATTCCCTCCAGTTACCGGTGTATCAAAAACGCGACAGGCATCACCTATGCCCTGCACAGCCATTTTAAATTGATAATAAATTTCAGGATCGTACGGATTACCGAAATTTAGACAATTGGTAATTGCAAGCGGTCGGGCACCGGAACAGACAACATTTCTGGCTGATTCGGCGACGGCGATTGCGCCACCTTTATAAGGATTAAGGTAAGTATAACGACCATTTCCATCAGTCTTAACAGCCAGCGCTTTGCGAGTGCCTTTAATCCGAATAACTGCAGATGAACTACCCGGTTTAACCATTGTGTTTGATCTCACGGAATAATCATACTGGCGATATACCCAAGATTTATCGGCGATATTCGGTGATGATAAAAGTTGTAAAAGTACTTTATTATAGTCCTTTGGTTCAGGTATTTTCTTTAAATTTCGTCCTTGAACTTTTTTCAAATAAGCTGGTTCTTTGGCCTCTCGCCTATAAACTGGTGCGCCACCACCCAATACCAGATGCCAGGCGGGCAGAGAAACAACTTTCTTATTATCCATAAAAATATCCAGGTTGCCAGAATTGATAACTTTGCCAATTTTGATGCAGTTTAAATCCCATTTTTCAAAAATCGCTTTTGTCTCTTCTTCAAAACCTTTTCTGACGACAACTAACATTCGTTCTTGCGATTCGGACAACATAATTTCATAAGGGCTCATACCAGTTTCACGAAGAGGAACCGAATCAAGGTTGATAATCATTCCTGTTTTACCTCTAGCCGCCATTTCGGAAGTCGAGCAGGCAATCCCAGCCGCACCTAAGTCTTGAATACCAATGAGAAAATCCTGTTTGGCAAGTTCGAGAGTAGCCTCCAGTAATAATTTTTCGGTAAAGGGGTCCCCAACCTGAACCGAGGAACGCCGATTTTCGGATTCCTCAGATAATTCAACCGAAGCGAAAGTCGCTCCATGGATACCATCTCTTCCGGTGGCAGAACCGACAATCATTACCGTATTTCCTTCTCCTTTGGCAACGGCACTGACGACATTTTTATGCTTGACCAATCCAATAGTCATCACATTGACCAGTGGATTGTCGGTATAGCAATCCTCAAAGTAAACCTCGCCAGCTACAGTCGGTACACCGACGCAATTTCCATATTGAGCTATCCCCTTCACAACGTTGTCGAAAAGATAGCGGTTGCGCGCTACATTTAGTGGGCCAAAACGAAGCGAATCGAGCGAAGCAATCGGGCGCGCCCCCATTGTAAAAATATCACGTAAAATACCGCCAACGCCAGTCGCCGCTCCCTGAAACGGCTCAATTGCCGATGGATGATTGTGACTCTCGATTTTAAAACAAATCGCCATTCCATCTCCAATATCAACTAAACCCGCATTTTCTTCGCCAGCACTAACTAAAAGACGCTTACCATTTCTGGGCAGAGTTTTTATTAAGGCTATCGAATTTTTATAGCTACAATGTTCACTCCACATCACTGAAAAAATACCCAGTTCGGTATAAGTGGGTACCCGGCCTAAAATTTGTAGAATTTTATTCCACTCTTCCTCAGTTAAACCGTGCTGAATAGCAGTTTCTAAATTTACTTCCGGTTCGTTTTTGTAAGCCATTAATTCTCCAATAAGGTATTAATTGTCAGTGAATTACAGGATATTTAATCCGATTCCAATAATCACTCATTATCTCACGTCGGGTAATTTCAACAGCTTTTCCATTGATTATAGCCACTTCGGCTGGACGAAGTCGGTGATTATAGGTCATTGACATTGTACTTCCGTAAGCCCCAGCCTGAGTAAAAATTAGCAAATCGCCTTCTTCTAATTTGGGTAAAGGCCGCCCAACAGTGAAAATATCGGTATTTTCACAAATCTGACCACAAAGGTTAATCGGAAAAAGTGTTTTCTCATCTTCTTTACCGTCAACAATAACCGGATGCTGGGCTTTATAAAGTGCCGAACGAATCAAAGTATTGAATCCGGCGTCCAGTCCGGCAAATGTTTGATAGCTTTCCTTAATTCCCAAAACTCGAGTCAACAAGTAACCGGCATCACCGACGAGATAACGACCGGGTTCTAAATGTAAGGCTGGTTTGCCAATTGATAAACTTTCGGACTTGGTTTTAAGTACCTTGAGGCATTCTCTTCCAACGCATTGAATATCAAGTTCGTGATCATCTCCGTAGTAAGGTATCCCGAATCCACCACCCATATCAATATATTCAAAAGTTATTCCGAGTTTTTGGCTGATTTGACCTAAAATATTCAACAATAATTCCAGCATCCGTGGAAAATGTTCTTCATCGAGAATTCCGGAACCAGTCATCATCTGAGCGCCATAACGATTAATTCCCACATAACGGGCTTTTTCATAAGCGAGCCAGGCTTTTTCGTGTGGCACACCGAATTTTGCCTTCTCACCACCGGTGGTAATTTGTTCATACTTACCTCTCCCCTTCCCTGGATTTATCCGAAAACTAATTACTTCAGGACAATTAATCCGTAATAAACGATCCAGCGAGGTAATGTCGTCCAAAATAATATTCACTCCCGCTTTGACGGCGACGTTGAAATCTTCCATACTTTCGTAATTACCGGCAAAGATTATGTCCGATGGTTTTACTCCAGTTTTTAGTGCAATTTCGATTTCACCGGGGCTGACGCAATCACAGCCATAACCACAATCTTTCAACAATTGGACAATCGCGGGATGCGAATTAGCTTTCACAGCATAAAAAAAAGCCGTTTTAATCTCATCAGAATAAAAAGCATTTTTTAGACGCTGAGCATTGTCTTGAATACGATCAAAATCGTAAACATAAAGCGGTGTTCCAAATTCATCAGCTAAATCTCTGACATTCAATCCATTAATCTTCATCTAAATTCCTATTTTATAAATATAATTTTATTTTCTGGGCAAGTTTAGGTCCAATTCCTTTGACATTCATCAAGTCTTCTATACTGGCGGATTTAATATTGGTAATCGTCTTAAAATGGTTTAATAAAGCCCTTTTAGCATTCAGGCTCAAGCCCGGGATTTCATCGAGTTTGGTAGAAATTCCACCTTTTCCCCGTATTTTGCGATGATAAGTAATGGCAAAGCGATGCGCTTCGTTTCTTACCCGCTGTAAAAGACTGAGCGCCAGGCTATTGCGCGGTAATAATAATGGTTCATCGTTCCCTGGCACAAATATCTCCTCCAATCTTTTTGCCAGACCAATAATGGGAATTCCGGCTAAATTCAATTCCTGCAATACCGTTACAGCGGCATTCAATTGCCCTTTTCCGCCATCTATTAGAATCAGATTCGGCAGAGGCTTTTCTTCACGTAGAAGACGTTTATATCGGCGCTGAACGACTTCCGCCAGCATTGCATAATCATTACTTCCGGTTACAGTTTTTATTTTGAATCGCCGGTACTCACTGCTTTTCGCGGCGCCGTTAATAAATGTAATCATAGAACCGACGGCAAATTTACCGCCAATATTAGATATATCAAAAGCCTCAATCCGTCGCGGTAACTCTTTTAATCCCAATTCATTCTGGAGAGCGACTAACGATTTCGGCACGAACTCGGTTTTTTGGCTTTGTTTCATTTGCAACTCGCTGATTTGCAATTCGGCATTGCGGATAGCCATTTTCATCAATCGGGCTTTATCACCTCGTTGGGGCTGAAGGATACTGACCCGAGCACCTTTTTGAGACATAAGCCATTTTTCGAGTACTTCTGGTTCTTCCGGCAGATAGTTTACCAATATTTCTGATGGTATGCTGGTTGCGCTATCATAATAGCGCAAAAGCAAGTCGTGAGTAATTACCGGGTAATCATAGTTTTCGGCTCCTTCCAATAAAAATTTATCGCGACCGATTAATTTTCCCCGCCTGACCCGAAAAATGACGGCGCAGCAGTTTTCGGCTTCTTTCAGAACGGCGATTAAGTCACGGTCAAGACCATCATTCAACTCAACAGACTGACGATTGGAATAATTCTTGAGAATGGAAATTTTATCCCGGTAGGCGGCGGCTGTTTCGAATTGCAGATTCGCTGCGGCAGTATTCATTTTTTCCTCAAAATATTCAATAGCCTCTTCGGTTCGCCCGTTTAAAAATGCGATTACCTGGTTGATCATCCGGTTATATTCCTCGAGTGAAACCAGTCCTTGACAGGGACCCTCGCACTTTTTAATATGATAATCCAGGCAAACCTTGATTTGTCCGCTATTAATGGTTTTATCGTTCAAATGATGTTTACAGCTCCGAATGGGGAAAATATTTTTGATGATTTCGAGAGTATCCCGCAGGAGACGACTATCGGTATAAGGACCAAAATATTTCGAGCCGTCACGCACGATGGTACGAGTCAGAAATACCTGCGGAAAAGGTTCATTGGTAATGCGAACATAGGGATAAGTTTTATCATCACGGAAAAAGATGTTATACTTAGGATGATACGTCTTAATTAGGGTATTTTCGAGAATCAGGGCTTCGATTTCCGAATTAGTCAGAATGAACTCGACATCGGCAATATTACTCACTAACGCGGCGGTTTTAGGTTCTTTATAACCACCAACGAAATATGACCTTACACGATTCCGGATGTTCTTGGCTTTACCGATATAAATAATTTTACCAGCTGAATTGCGGTAAATATAACAACCCGGATCAGTCGGAGCAGTCCGAATTTTCTCGAGAATTTTCTCCGGGAATGATTGTTCGGCCATCATTGAATATTCACAACCTTAGGCCAATATCTACTTTTGCTGAAAAATTATGAGTGAATAAAAATAAAAACATTCGATCAGGTAGTTTATTCATTGGCTGATTTGCCGCATTCAATTTGTTCAGCCGGACAAATCCCATTCTTATCAACTAATCTATCCAGAAGTTGGCAATGAATTGCAATGAAGGTCTGACAGGTGGCTGAACCATCCGACAGTTTATCTGGAAATTCCGCATATTTACAAGTCAAATCACAATATTTCATTCACCACCCTACCAATTCGCTCGCAAATTTAAAATGAAAAACGGGTAGAATCAAACCATCTCGTAATTCTACCCGTTTTTTACTTGATTTGGTTATTTTACTAAATTGATATCAAAGCCTTCTGGTCTTCCAATCGGCTCGGCGGCTTCAACTAATCCTTTTTTTATCTTTCGTTTCAATGAAACTTGCTCAAAGAAAAGGTAAATTATGGGTATCAAAATTAAGGTAAATACGGTGGCAAATGTCAATCCGCCGATTACTGCTAACGCCATCGGAGCCCACAACTCCGCTCCTGTGCCAAGACCCAATGCCAGAGGTAACATTCCAAATATAGTAGTTAAGGCGGTCATCAAGACTGGCCTTAATCTCCTTCTACCTCCTGCCAGGATCGCAATCCACAGATGATAGTTATGTTTATACCTTAACTGATTGATATAGTCAACTAGCACGATTCCATTATTTATGACGATACCGACTAATAATACACATCCCACTAATGCCATTACGCTCAGCTTCGTTTTAGTGATAAATAATAGCCAGATTACTCCTATCATTGCCAGTGGAATGGTAAAAATGATAATAAATGGCTCGAGAAACGATTCAAATTGGGAAGCCATCACCATATAAACGAGAATTATAGCCGCAGCTAGAGCGATGTAGAGATACATAAAAGATTCACGCCTTTCTTGCTCCATCCCACCAATTTCCCATCTAAACTCAGAAGGGAAATTTATTTTTTTCAAACCGGCGGTAATATCCCTGGTAACACTTTGAATATCCCTACCAGAAACCGAACAGGAAATATTAATTCTTCTTTCCTGATCTTCACGGATAATATCTTCTTCAGCATTTCCAGGTACAACTGTGGCCACATTATTTAATGGAATTTGCGCTCCGGCTGGTGTGGTAATATAAATATTTTCAATATCAGCTTTTGATTTTCTGAATTGTTTGTCTAATTGGACTATAACATCATATTCATCACTTTGTTCGCGAAATCTGGTAGCACGTGTTCCTCTTATACTTGTTCCTATTATACTTGCAATCTGATAAGTACTTAGACCGAGCGCTGAGGCTTTATCCCGATCAATGATAATCTGGTATTCTGGTTTGGGAAGACTATAACTCTTGGTCACATCAACGACCCCTTTTACACTTGTCAGCATATCTGCCACTTGATCACCTAACTCTCTGGCAATTAATCTATCGTAGCCGAAAATATTGACGCTAATATCGCCACCCATCAAACCACCACCCATAGATGAAATATCCTCACTACTAGCGATAGTAATATTAGCACCTGGGATTTTTTTAAATCTTTCTCTTAGAATATCTTGAATTTCAAAGGAAGTCCTCTCTCTCTCATTTACATCAGGCAAGCGAATGGTAATACTACCGGAATTGGAACTTGCCATTATCGCAGTAAGTCCCTCACCAACTCCAAAGTTAACCTGAATATTCTTGGCTTCGGGCACCTCTTCGCGGATTATTCGTTCTATTTCTCTAAATGTCCTATCAGTCGAGGCTAAAGAAGATCCAGTTTCTCTTTCGACGCTGATTCTAATACTTGAACGATCAGCCTCTGGTAAAAATTCACCACCTAAAAATGGAAACATTAAAATAGTAATTACAAAAATGACTATTAATCCAGCTAAAAATACTTTTTTATGGCCGAGAAAATAATCTAATATTTTTACATAACCATCCTGAAGTCCTTGAAGAAATTTATCAACTCCGGAATCCATTTTTCTAAGTATTTTAAGTTTTGATTTCTTTTTGTCACCCTTTAACCACCAGGTGGATAATAATGGAACTAAGGTCAAAGCAATTAACAGCGAAACAGTTAGCGAAGATACCATAACAACTACTAAATCTTTAAAAAGTACGCCGGAAATCCCAGGTAAAAAAAGAACCGGAATGAAAATTGCCAGAGTTGTCAAAGTTGAAGCCGTAATCGCCATTGAAACTTCACTTGCTCCTTCATCGGCTGCTTTTTTAATTTCTATCCCGCCACTCTTAAGTCGGAATATATTTTCAAGAACGACAATTGAATTATCCACCAGCATACCGATACCAAGCGCCAGTCCGGCCATAGTTATTACGTTAAAAGTCATATTAAGTAAATACATTACAAAGAAGGTAACTATTATCGAAACTGGAATGGAAATAGCGGTTACAAGGGAACTTCGAATGTGTCTGAGAAAGAATAATAGTACTAGAAATGTTAAAATAAATGCCTGAACTGCGGTACTAACCAAGTTATTTAACGATTTCGTAATAAAGTCAGAAGTGTCAAAGATAACCTCAAGTGTCAAATCTTTGCCAATCGATTCCATTATCTTCGGTAGTTCTTTTGTCACTGCTCTTGCCGTCTGAACCGTATTGGCATCAGATTGTTTCTGGATAAAAAGCATCACTGCGTCTTCACCATTATTCCGCACAATCTGGTTCTGTTCTTTGTATCCATCAATGACATTCGCTACATTCTTTAAATAAATCGGTGTACCACTTACATTTCCGATGACGGTATTAGAAATTTGGTCAACAGTTTTATATTCACTATAAGTACGGACGGAATATTCTTGGTATTCGTCATCAACAATACCAGCCGGAATCTGGACATTCTCCATCTGCAGTTTCTGGACAATTTGTTGAACGGGTATTCCAAAAGCTGCGACTTTTTGCGGATCAAGTAGCACTTTAATTTGCCGCTCTAATCCGCCTCCAGAAGTAGCTGAAGCCACGCCTTTTATTCTCTCGATTCGCGGACGAACATCATCGTCAATTACCCTTCTTAATTCTGCCATACCAAGTTGACCTGACCTGGCTGAGATAAGCATTACCGGTGTCATTGACGGATCAAAACTGAGGGTTATAGGGTCGGAAGCATCTGGAGGTAGGTAATCCCGGATTAAATCTATATTCTTGCGGACATCCATTTCCGATAGTTTAATATCTGTATTCCAATCAAATTGCAATATTATCAAAGAACTACCAACACTCGACATAGAAATAATTTTATCAACATTTTCAACCGCGACCAAGGTTTGCTCTAATGGACGAGTGATAACATTCTCGATATCTTCCGGTCCTACACCGGTGTATTGGGTCATTACTCCGACAACTGGTATGGTGATGTTCGGATATAAATCTAATTTTATTTGAGTTAGTCCAAAAATACCGAACCCTATTACAATTAAATAAATCATTGTAAAGGTAATACCTCGTTTAATGGAAAGGTTAGATAAACTCATATTGATTTTCCTTTCTCAATAATCTCAACTTTCACCGAATCTGAAAGATTATGCTGTCCTAATGAAACAATCAAATCGCCATCCTTTAGCCCTTGTAATATTTCCACTATTTTTCCGTTTTCAATGCCAGTTTCGATTGGTACTTCTCTGGCAATTCCGGATTCGACGACAAAGACAAATTTATTTACGATAGTCTTTGTTGAACTAATGTCACCGCCAATGTATTCCAGCGAAGTTCTTTCGATAATAGAATATTTCGGGATAATTAAAGCATCTTTATGAATATCGGTGATCACATCAACTCTGGCAAACATTCCCGGTCTTAGTTTATGTCCTGGATTGGGAATAATTATTTCCGCCGTTGCAGTTTTTGTCATAATATTTAATGTCGGACTGATTTTAGAGATTTTCCCGATAAAAACTGTATCCGGATATGTATCAACATTAATATATGCCTTTTGCCCAATCTGTATCTTATTAAACTGGGATTCAATAACCTCAATCGTAATTTTAACATTATCCATTTCGACAATAGTGAAGACCGGTATTTGAGGAGATGCTTGATCACCAACATCTAGTAAACGTGAAGAAATAATCCCGTTAATCGGCGCTTTGATATTGGTATCTTCTAATTGTTTTTTAGCTGTAGCTACAGCGGCTTCCAGTTGCTTTACGTTAGCTCTGGCGGCATCTCGCTGAGTGGTGATCGCATCATACTGCGATTTACTAACCGCATTATCATCATATAATTTTTTGATTCTGTTCCACTCGGTTTCGATGTTTTTGCATTGAGCTTTGGCGGCTTCAAGTCCGGCATTGGCTTGTTTAACAGCTTCCTCTATCTTATCACTTTCAACTACTGCTAAAATGGCGCCTTTATTGACCCAATCGCCTACATCTACATTTATCTTGATTATTTTATTAGGAATTAAGGAATAAATTTTGATTTCCCTAAAACCCTTAATATTTCCCAAAAAATTGATTTTCTCTTCGATAGTTCCTCTTTCAGCGGTAACAACATTAACCGGAACAATGGTCTCAGTTTGTTCTTCACTAGTTTGGGTTTTGCTACAGGCACTCACATAGTAGATTATCCCGAAAACCAGCATCAGATTCAGAATATTTTTCGATATTTTCATTTTTATCTCCTTAATTATAGTTGATTTATGGCTTTTTTTAAATTCGCTAAAGCTACGTTGTATTCGTATAACGATTTCTGATAATTCATTTTGGCTTGATTGAGTGCGACATTGGCATTCAATACATCCAGCTGGGTGCTGGCGCCTTCGGAATACATTAATTCGGCTAATCGCAAGGCTTCTTTAGCTTGCTCAATGGTCTTCTTTTGAGTTTGGACATTTTCATTAGTCTCTTTCATTTTGAAATAAGCTGATTTGACTTCCAGCTTTATTCCGTCAATAGCGGATTCAGATTGATAGTCAGCTTCCTTGACGGCTATTTTCGCCTGCTGAACTTTAGCCTTGGTGGCGAAACCGGAAAAAATCGGAATACTCAAACTAATTGAGGAATTGAATGATTTTACTAGGTCGTCTGAAGTAAAATTAAAATCATCCCTGAAGGCTTGATATTGATATGCTGTACCAAAAATTAATGACGGTGAATATTGAGCCTTGGTTAAAGCAACTTGTTTTTCGGCCAATTTCTTCCGATCATTAAGCATAGCTATTTCAGAACGTCCATTAAGAGCAATTGTGATTAATTCATCCAGCGTCGTATTGATCAAATCGGATTCAATATATGACAATTTTTCTAAGTAGTTTATATTTATATCTTCGTCAATTCCTAAGGTTAGTCTTAAACTTGATTCGGCTAATTTCTTAGCATTGTTAGCTGACACTACCATAGGTTTAAAATTTGCTACTTGTACCTCCGCTCTTAAAACATCAAAACGGGAAGCTTTACCGACATCGAAAAACTTCTGAACCTGAGCTAGATTTTGTTCCGCAGAATGTAAAGCCTCTTCTGCTACTTCGCTGGCTGAGTTGGCAAATAAGACACCATAATAAGCGTTGGTTACATCACTCAATATTTTTTGTTCAGTAGCTTTGAGTTGAGACTCCGTGATTCTTACGCCAATTTTCGACATTTTATATGAATTCAGAATTAAACCACCGGTAAAAACAGGCTGAGATAAATTTAAACCGGCTGCAAATGTGTTCTCTCTTTCAAAAGACATTACGTCCGGAGGCTCGGCTCCCGGATTAAAAAGCTTAATCAAGTTTTTAAAATCTTCTGGCATCGGCATTCCACCAATTTCCCAGGCGTGCTTAAATTGCGAAAAGGCACTAACTGAGGGCAACATTTTACTTCTTACTTCGTTGACACTGGCTCTGGATTTCAATACAGCTTCGCGGGCTAATTTCAACGACGGATTGTGCTGCAAGGCTATTTCCCGGGCAGTCTTGATGTCAAGGTTAAGTTCTTCCGCAAATAGACTGGCGCAAGTAATTAGAAATATTACACCAATCTTCAATTTCAATTTCATTAAACTCTCCTAATATTTATTTAAATAATTTTAGTAATTACGTATGCCATCAAGTAGTATGCTAACGATTATCTTTGCTTTTTGTTCACTTAATTCTTCAGTCCCTTGTTTAATATGCCACATGATAAATTGATTAACGCCTCCTAAATAACAATGCAAAAAGGCATCAACGTCTAAATCGGATTTAAAATAACCTTTTTCTTTACCGTCGTTAATGATATTAACAAGCATCTCTCTATTTTTTTTCATTTGCTTGACAAACTCAATTTTTGTTTCATTAGGAATATTGCGGATAGGTGCATTAATTAAAAACTTAGTTATTTCAGGAATACGTTTTATACCGGTCACTTGCATAATGGCAATGTCATATAGTTTACTTACCGGGTCTTTTTCCGATTGGTAGATTTCGGTTAAAAATTTAACAGAATAATCAGCAATGGCATTGATGATTTCAGTGAATAGAGTATTTTTATCTTGAAAATAGTAATAGAGAGCCGGTTTGGTCAACTCGCAGGATTCCGCAATTTCGCGCATTGAAGTCGCCTCGAATCCCTTGTCGGCGAACAACCTGGCCGCCGTCTTTAAAATTTTTTCTCTTGTTACATTATCACATCTCATTTTATCAATCCTTACTTACCGGTAAGTAAGTTACAAATAATTGTCATAATCATCCAAATATATTTTATAAAATATTTTCAAAAATATACTAATTGTGATTCTGTTATATATTTAATTACAAGTAATTATAACGATAAATTAAAAGCTATTTTCTAATATAAATTTGCGATTCTAAGGCTTTTTATCCCCAAAGAGCTGATTTAGCAATCATAGTAAAGATAGAACTCATAAGGATGCGGTCTTAAAGACAATTCGTGTAATTCTTTTTCACGTTTCCAGTTGATCCAGGTTTGAACTAAGTCTGTCGTAAATACATTGCCTACAAGTAAAAATTCATAATCCTTTTCCAGCGCATCAATAGCCTCAGCCAGATTTCCCGGTGTCTTGGGATATTTTTTCAGTTCTTCTGGCGTCATTTCGTATATGTCGCGATCGAGCGGTTCGCCAGGATCTATTTTATTTTCGATTCCATCAATAGCCGCCATTAGCATAGCAGTCCAGGTTAAATAACCGTTAGCAGTTGGGTCGGGGCAACGGAATTCTAAGCGTTTGGCTTTAGGATTATTCGAGTACATCGGAATACGGACTGCCGCTGAACGATTACGGGCACTCATTACGAGGTTAACCGGGGCTTCAAAACCGGGTACGAGCCGCCGATAAGAATTGGTCGTCGGTGCAGCAAAGGCTAATATCGCCGGAGCATGTTTCAAGATACCGCCGATTGCATATAAACCGATCTTGCTCAGACCGGCGTAACCGGCATCAGCAAATAGCGGTTTGCCATTTTTCCATAATGAGAAATGGGTGTGCATTCCGCTGCCGTTATCTTGAAAAATCGGTTTGGGCATAAAAGTTACCGTTTTATTATGGCGTTTTGCCACATTTTTTACGATATACTTGAACCACATAAACTGGTCAGCCATTTTTGTTAAAGGCATATATTGCATATCTATTTCACTTTGCCCGGCAGTGGCTACCTCATGATGGTGAACCTCCACGTTAATTCCGACCTTTTGCATTTCGAGAGCCATTTCGGTTCGTAAATCGTAATAAGTATCGGTTGGGCTGACCGGGAAATAACCACCTTTAAAGCTTGGTTTATATCCCAGATTGGGTTCTTCGAAACGTCCGGTGTTCCAAGCGCCCTCGATGGAATTTATTAGATACATACCGGTATGTTGATTTTGTTCATATCTAACTTCATCAAAGATGAAGAATTCTGGCTCCGGACCAATATAGCAAATATCGGCGATCCCGGTTTTTTTCAAATATGCTTCACCTTTCCTGGCTACGAATCGCGGATCGCGACTGTAATATTCTCTACTAATTGGATCAACAATGTCTGCGATGACACTGACGGTCGGTTCTTTAAAAAAACGATCCATCACAGCCGTATCTGGATCCGGGATGGCCAGCATATCCGATAAATGTATCCCCTGCCAACCACGAATCGAAGAACCATCAAATCCAACACCATCTATAAAGGTACTTTCATTCCAAGAATTGATTGGAAAAGTACAATGTTGCCAGGTACCAAGCAGGTCGGTAAACTTCAAATCCACCATTTTAGCATCATTTTGTTTGGCAAATTTAAAAAATTCTTTTGATGTCATATAAAATTCCTTTTAATTTTGTTATATTTATAAATAAACACAAAAAATGTGGCCTTATATTAAGTATTAAAGGAAATACTTACAAATTATTTTATTAATTATCATAAATAACATAAATATTATAGCAGTTTTCAATTTGTCTTTACAATATTAATTATTAGAAATGTTATAATGCTTATGTTCTTAATATTATTAATCACTAACATACTAGTTAAGGTTGCTACTTAAAATCGTATTTAAATTTTAAAGCAATGGACTGCTCAAGAAGCAGATTATTATCAGAACAACCAGAGAAAAAGTGTCAATTCAATCGTTGCTTGTGACCTGCATCCGTATCCATTCCAAATATTTTTTCGATCCTGTTGTAATTGGTATAGCGATTATTTCGGGTAGTTTGTATGTATGGTTAGAAAGTATTTCTTTTTCGACAGAATTGTACAAATCTTTGATAGTTTTTATCTGGCATATCCATTCAGTGGTATTTTCTATTTTTCCTTCCCAGCGATAGATACTGGTTACCGGCCCGATGACCTGTACACAGGCAGCTAACCCTTTTTCTACCAGAATAAAAGCGATTCTTTCAGCTTCTTCTTTCGTATTAGTGGTAGTAATAATTTGCAAATAAGCCTCTTTTTTCATTTTTTTTATACTCCAAATAATAATCATGATAAAATTTAAATATTAGAATACAAAAGGTAATAACCTATTATATAAGCAGGGTTTTACTTTTTCTTGTCTTATTGATTCAATTAATTTAAACTATATCGCTTTTTGGAGAGATGTCCGAGTGGTTTAAGGAGCACGCTTGGAAAGCGTGTGTAGGCTTATCCCCTACCCGGGGTTCAAATCCCCGTCTCTCCGCAGATTATTTCTGACAAGATTGACAAGATTTACCAATAAATATTTTCCAATTGGGATTCTATAGGCAGTTGCTTGGAAATTCTATTCATTTTCAATCCCTTTGAGATTGGAAAATATACTCATAAAACACAATCTACAACTCCGTCAGGAGTTGAAATTGCTTACCTCAGGATTATATCCTGAGACCAAAAAGGCCGAACAATATGCCAACCCCGAAGGGGTTGAATTTATCTAAAAGGAAAATACTTATCCACTATCGCTTCTATTACACATTTTCCCTTTATTCTGATTTATTAAGCGGGCTCTAATATTTTAGAAAATTTTTATCTGAAGTAAACGAAATGTATTATTATACTGTTATTTGTCCAGCTCTTTTTTCAGCAGATTATTAGCGACGCTCGGATTAGCCTTACCCTTCGTTTTTTTCATCACTTGTCCCATAAAGAAGGCGAAAAGGTTTTTGGCTCCTCCTCGATAGCGCTCAACCTCATTGGGATTCTCAGAAATTACCGCATGGATTATTTGCTCCAGTTCGACATTATCGCTAACCTGAGCTAACTTCTCACGCTCGACGATAGTTTTGGCTGATTCATTATTTTCTACCATTTTATCAAAGACTTCTTTACCGATATTGGCCGAAATTGTACCGGATTTTATCAAATTAAGTAATTCGGCGAGGTTTTTCGCCGCCAGCGGAATCTGTTTCGGGGTAAGGTTTTTCTGCGACAAAATGCGCAATACTTCGCCTTGGATCCATTTGCTAACTAGCTGAGGATCATTAATTAAAGCATTTACCTTTTCGAAATAGTCAGCGAGATATTTATCACTGGTCAAAATAGCCACATCATAGGAACGCAAATTATAATTATTTAAGAAACGAAAATATTTCTGATCAGGTAACTCAGGTAAATCATTCAATATCTTCATTTTCCAATTTTCGTCTACCTCAAGTGGCACGAGATCGGGTTCCGGGAAATATCTATAATCATGCGATTCTTCTTTAGAACGCATAGGGCGGGCTTCGCCTTTGGCTTCGTCCCAGAGCATCGTTTGCTGAATAATATTTTCCCCTTTCTCCAAAAGAGCTTTTTGTCTTTCAATCTCGAATCTCAAAGCTTTCTCGACCCCACGGAATGAATTCATATTTTTCATTTCGGTTTTAGTCCCGAATTTTTCCTCTCCAGCCAGTCGTAAAGAAATATTAGCGTCACATCGCAAACTACCTTCTTCCATATTGCAATCGCAAATTTCTAAATATTCAAGGATTTGCTTCAATTTCATAAGATAAGCATAAGCTTCTTCCGGCGAACGCAATTCCGGTTCGGACACAATCTCTATTAGCGGAACGCCACAACGATTGAAATCCACCAAAGTATTATCGAAACCATGAATGGATTTACCGGCATCTTCTTCAATGTGAATTCGGGTTATACCAACGTTTTTTTCTACGCCATTCACCTGTACTTGAATCTTTCCATTGCGGCAAAGCGGCTCATCATATTGTGAAATTTGATAACCTTTCGGCAAGTCTGGATAAAAGTAGTTCTTACGAGCAAAACGCGAAAAAGCGGTAATCGAGCAATCCGTCGCCAGCCCCATTTTAATGGCATACTCAACGGCTTTCCGATTCAAAACCGGTAAAGTGCCGGGCATTCCCAGACAAACCGGACAGGTTAGTGAATTAGGCGGTGCGCCATAAGCATTCCTACAACTGCAAAATATTTTCGTGTCAGTCAGAAGTTGAGCATGAACTTCCAAGCCGATGACGGCTTCAAATTTTTCGGACATTTTTGGTCTTTCTATCTAACGGATACATCACGTCGTAATTTGATAGTAATTTGGCAAAAAGACAAATTATGAATCGTCTCGAGGAAGAATTTTCCGAATATTAATTTTGAATCCTTCCGCCGTCTTTTTAATTTACTTTTAAATATTTTTGTATTTATTTAACTATGAATAATTCACTCAATCTTATTAAATTTTGCTGATTACCAATGACTTTAAGACAATTATTTAAACGTGCGGATACTTTTAAAATTTTAATAATCCTGATTATTGTCCCAATTGGTTTTTATACAAAATTCTACTCTGGACCTTTACAAAAATGGGTAAGCTACTCGTTGGGTGATTTTTTATATGAAATTTTCTGGTGTTTGTTAATCTCATTGTTTTTCCCGCGCCTGCAATATTTTCGAGTCGCAATAATAGTTTTTTCTGCCACTGGAATTATCGAATTCTTGCAATTGTGGCATTTACCAATTTTAGAGAAAATCCGAGAAACTTTTTTAGGGCGCACTTTAATCGGAAATTACTTTATCTGGAGTGATTTTATATATTACGCTATAGGATGCTTAGCCGGATATTTTATCTTAAAAGTTATTGACCGGGTCAAAACGGCCAAGTGATTTTACCGGGAAATTGAAATTTGTTCTTTAAGAAATTCACAGAAGTAATTTCCTAATTCCTCCGTGCCGATTAAACCTCCCATATCAATCGTAACTAAGTGTTTCTGTAGAATTTTAATAAGCGACTGTTCTACGGCTTCAGCCGCTTGATCGAGCTCCAGAAATTTCAGCATCTCAATCGTGGCAATGAAGGCTCCTAAAGGATTAGCGCGATTGTGTCCCGCTATTTTGACTGCTGATGCTTGTGTAATGCGAAACGCACCGATTTTCGCAGGATTAATTTCACAGATATGAGCCATTCCATAACTGCCTTGCAAAAATAAACCGGCTGTGTAAACAGAATCAGCTAGGTCGCCTGGCGCAATTATTATTTCAAATTTAGTAGGCTCGCTAAGCAGTTCAAATAAAAGGGCATCAATATTCATCGTATTAGCATTTATCTCGGGGAATGCCGTAGTTTTTTCCTGAAAAATTTTTAACCATAGTTCGTGCAAGTTGGTCATTAAAGTATTTTTATGTACCAATACGACTTTTTTATAATTGCGCTTCCGGGCAAATTCAAATGCCCGTTGAATAAATCTATCAACATTCTGGCGAGTATAAAGAGATGATTGGACCGCGATTTCGTTATTCGTATCGCGATAGTAACTACCACCCGGTCTGGGATTAATGCTTTCCAGATTTTCGCGAATTATATAAAAATCAGCTAATCCCTCCAGCGTATTTTTTAGTGGGCTCATCCAGGAATCGTAAACCTTGACGTGCTGATAACCAAAAAATAAATCAAGTTTATTCCGAATGCCCCAAATGATTTCGCGTGCGTAACGACCGTCAGGAAGGCGCGGGTCTCCGAATGGTCCCATCAAAATAGCATCGTAATTCTTTTCGAGTTCGGCAATAAACTCATCTGGAATCGAAACTTTGGTATTTAGATAATATTCCGCCGAGTAAGGTGCCTGAGTAATTGCCAGATCAATTTGGCCATAGTTTCTCAGCACTTCGAATACTTTAACTACCTGTTTGGTAATTTCTGGGCCGATACCATCTCCGGCGATGACAGCAATTTTACGGGATTTGAGCATTAGTAAAAACTACCATAATAGTTCAAAGGCGTAATTAAGCGGTATTCTCCAAAACCGGTTTCATCAACGAAGATGAATGTTCGATTTAATTCATAGTAATACCAGATTTCATACGGTTTGGTTTGAATTTCAAAAGGATGACGTTCTATATCGTTCGGCGGACCGAACAGGATGTAAATCATTCCCATATCGGTTTTCCAGCCTTCCAAATAACCGCTGAAATTTTGATTAGCATAAGCAACGCGGCGGTAATATTCGTTCATTAATTCATTTTCTTCTGTTCCGGGAGTTGGGTCTCTCTCCCTCCAAAATTCAAGAAATAGGTTCTTTTTTTCTTCACCACTGGCTTTTTTCATTTTACTAATGACATCACCCCGGGCGATATACCTGAGTTGGTCGATTGCATCATCGAGATTATAGATCATATCAGACATACCGGCCCAGCGAATCTGGATTATTTTTTCGGCCTTGACTTCTTCAGAACCGATTTTAACAGTAAGAACTAAACGATATTTACTGTAAGACAACTTATGACGCGGAATGCTAATTCTCTGGTGGTCTATCCCCTTCTTAAAATTATGATCAATCTTATCTTCAAGAACTACCTTTTTGTTCATATTATAAATGCTATATTTAATCGTTCCCTTTCCTCCGCCAGATAATACGAAAAACGAGATGTCGAATTTTTCACGTTTATTGCTTAGCGTACCGTTTAATGAAGAAACATCGGTACTATCACCACTACTGTCAGCGATAGTATCTTCGATTATGTTGATACTACTGAGAGTAATTGATTTTTTATAATAGTTTTTTAAATTCAATTCCCGTTTTCGATGAGTAGTCTTTCGAGTATCTAAATCCATCACTCCAATTGTTAGTGAATAATCACTCGGTTTTACCTTATAGGTTAGTGTATTAATGTCATAACGTTCATTAGAATAAGTTTCCTCAAAATTCGTAGTTTGAAGAGCTCTAGTCCAGATTTTACTGATGGCATTAACTTCCTTCTCATCCAGCAACATAACTGATATTTCATATTTGCCAATGAAAATCGTATCCTTTTTGACAAATTGGATTGCGCTGTAAGGTACCTTGATTATTATATCAATTTTAATACTATCTCTGGTCACAATTGGCATAATGCTGACATCGTAGATAAAGTTCGGAATTTCCGGCTCCAGGTCTCTTCTAAAGTCGGCCGGCTCCTGGGCAAGAGTCACCGTTAATAAACCACAAATTATCAATAATATTTTACTCGGTGAGCGTGACATATTTTCTCCAGTTATATTTTGTCAGACCGCAATCGGTAGCAAACCAAACCCAATCGCCATCTATAAAAATTTTAAAGACGTTATTACCAGCCAGACCATCCACAATAGTATAATTCTCGCAATAATAATCGGACAAACGCATCAGAAATGCACCTCGATCAGTTCCCAGCCACATATAGTTCCCATCAATTGCAATATCAAAAAAGTTGGCTTCATTTAACTGCTCTATCAAGGGAATATTAGTCCATTTCTTATTGCTATACGAATATTGCAGAAGGTCGTGATAACGCCCAAAAACCGCTACCGAATCACTGCATCCAATAGCCGTGACATTGCCGGCTACCGCATCATCCAAACCTATTTGTGCTCCAAACATATCATAATGTTCGACATTATGATTGAATTTGTCAATAGAGTAAATTCCATTATCGCTACTAATCCAAATTTTTTTTGAATCTATGGTAATTTTAAAGATTTTCAAGATATTCTGACGGGGCGATAGACGTTGACGACGCACTTTATAACTCGGGATACTGACGAGACTCAGTCCACGCGGAGTTCCAATCCAGGCAAGCGTATCTTCGAGTGCAATTGAGGTAATGACTTCATCGGCTAAGCCGCTTGACATAGACAATCGCTTCCAGCGGTTTTTATTTTGATCGTAAATTGACAAACCCTGGTTGGTACCGATCCAGAGCCGATTATTTTTATAAGCCAGGTCGTTGACCACCGGTGTAGCCAATTCACTGATCAATAAACTCTCAAAATATTCCCAGAAACCATCTTTCTGATTATAACCTGAGATTCCCGATTTGGAAAAAATAGGATTCGAAATATTCTGAACTCCTCCAACCCAAATTCGATCATCATCTACAGCCATAGCATTAAGGTAATTTTGCATTGGACCGAAAGAATGTAAATGAAGCGTTTTAATATTGGCATTTCCCTCAAAAAGTCCCAATCCGGCGATTCCACCATAAATATCATTGTTTATTTTAGCAAAAATTGTTACTCTGTATTCACGAAGGTTCTGATCTAAAATCAAACCACGCCCATCAATTTGAAAATCCTGATCTATGGTATAACTTCTCATATCCGGTACGCCGTCAAGGGAAGTCGGCTGCCATTTAACCGCCTCTGAAGCTGATTCTTCCTCTGCTTGATAAAATCCCAGTATCTTATTGATAGTGAATAAATAACCGCCTTCAGCCTGAACCCAAATTGAATTGCCGTCCGTGCCAAGCCGAACAATCAGATTCGATTCCGGTAAATTCAAATCGGCGTCGGAAACATTAATCCAGCGAAAACTACTGGGGGTTAAATAGCTGACGCCTTTATTATGCGCTGCCCATAAATAGCGCGTTGTTTCGTCATAAAGCACTGCCGTTATAAAGTCATCACTCAAGCCATTGCTGGTAGTAAACGGCTCAGTCCAGTAACGTCCGTATTTATGAAAAGCATAAATGCCGCCGCTAGTGCCGAAATAAATAAATTCAACTCCCTCGGTCAAACTGGTCGGATAATTGCTATATTTATACGAAATCCAGTCCCACAATTGATAAAGCCGAACCGGTCGGTCAGGAAAATCTTGCGATGAACTTTTCTGCGAGAAGAATAAAATCAAAAAACAGATGGAAAAAATAATCCAGAAATTGCCATTAATTTTCTTAAATATTTGCACTTATTATCCTGCTTTAATGAACATTTTCCCCGCCAATTGCCGCACCGCTCCCTTTAATTCAAGCGAGAGCAAAGTTGCCAGCGTCGAATAGGTATTTTTACCGAGTTTTTGAGCCAAGTCATCTATGTGAATTGGATCAGTCGAAAGCGCTTCGTAAATCGCTTTCTCATCTCCATTTTCGAATTCAAAGCTAATTTCGAGCTGGCGAGGCTGACGTGGAAAACGACGATTGGCGTCAATTTCATCCAATATATCGCTGACGGATGTGACTAGTTTGGCGCCCTTTTGAATAAGGTGATTGGTGCCATAACTTTTTTCGTCGGTAATTCTCCCGGGAACAGCAAAAACCTCGCGATTTTGGTCAAGAGCGTAATAAGCAGTTAGCAATGCACCACTCTTTTCACCGGCCGAAATAACGACAGTTCCTAAACTTAATCCAGAGATAATCCGGTTACGACGCGGAAAATTGACCGCGTCCGGTTTGGTTCCAAAAGGAAATTCCGAACAATAGACGCCCTGCGTTACCAATTTATCCCGTAATAAATGATTTTCCGGTGGATAAACTCGGTCAATGCCGTTACCCAGAACAGCGATTGTTCGCCCACCTTTTTCTAGAGCGGTTTTATGAGCGATGGTGTCAATTCCGCGTGCAAATCCGCTGACGATCGTTATATTCTGCTCGACTAATTGACTAACCAAAAGAGCCGCTACTTCTTTGCCGTAATGATCCGGATTGCGGGTTCCCACAATGGCAATCGCATCTTCGTCCTGCGGCACAAATTCACCTTGTCTAAATAAAACTACTGGCGGTTCGTAGATATTTCTTAACCGCGCCGGATAATCATCGTCAATGATAGTCGTAATTTTATATGGTCTATTTTTCAGCCAGTTTAATTGCTGATCTACAAATTGGTGATCAACGTTATTTTTTATTCGTTCGGCAATAATTAGATCAATGCCCGGCACCTCAATCAAACGTTTAGGTGAAACGCTGAATACTTCCTGAATATCAGGGAATTGTCGGTATAGGTTCAAAATGCGATGTGAACCTAATCCATTGACACTCATTAAACTTAGAATAGCCTGCAGGTTATCCATTTTGCGATAATAATTTAAGCGATTGTTGGATAAATAACTCCAGCCCTACGCCGGTAACGGCAGAGATGGGAACGACCGCCAGATTATCGAATTTTAGGGTGGGAAGTTCTTGCACCAAATCAGTTTTCGTAATTACGATAAAACGTGGTTTATTCTCAAAACCGGATAAATATTTTACTAACTCGGTGTTAAGCGTTTGGTAAGTCAATTCGGGATTAGGATCGGTTGCTTCGATTAAAAAAGCCAGAACCTTTGTGCGCTCAATGTGTCTGAGAAAACGAAAGCCCAGCCCTTTTCCTTGATGCGCGCCTTCGATCAAACCGGGAATATCGGCTATCAAAAAACTCTTATAGTCGCCAAATTTGACAATTCCAAGATTGGGAGTCAGAGTAGTAAAGGGATAATCGGCAATTTTGGGACGAGCGGCGGTAATTTTCGAGATCAAAGTTGATTTGCCGGCATTGGGCAAACCTACCAGTCCTACATCCGAGAGCAGTTTCAGCTCGAAAACCAGGTCTTTTTTCTCACCCGGTAAACCCGGCTCGGCATAACGAGGAGTTTGTTTCGTCGGCGTGGCAAAATGGGCATTGCCGCGTCCACCCTTTCCGCCTCGGGCAATAACTACTTCCTGATTATCTTCGACCAGGTCTGCCAGAATTTCATTAGTTAATTCATCACGAATCAATGTTCCTTTCGGCACGCGAATTATAACCGATGCACCATCAGCGCCGCTTTTTAAACTGCCCTGACCGGGTTCGCCATTTTGAGCTTTATAACTTTTATGATATTTGATATCCTGCAGAGTATTGAGATTATAATCAACTTTAACGATTACATCACCGCCCCGCCCGCCATCGCCGCCGCTGGGACCGCCTTTTGGAACGAACTTTTCATGTCGAAAAGCCACACAGCCCTTACCACCGCTACCGGATTGCACTGATACTTTGGTGTAATCTACGAACAAATGGTTTTCTTTTTCCTTTCAAGTCTATACATCAGGTTTAAACTAAAGAGGAAATACAAAGTTGCCAATAAAAATCTTTTGTCAGCCGTAATTAAATTTAGTGTTTTAAACGTAGGACAGTCTTTCCAGGCTGTCCTTACATAATCGTTAAGAAAATTGTAAGGCGATTTGCTAAATCGCCATGGTCGAAATACCATTTCGACCTACATTTTATTATTGACAGGCAGGAATGCCGGTCCTAAGATTCTAAAACGTTGGACAGCCTTTTAGGCTGTCAACTCTTTCTGATACCTTCTGGTAAAGAGCTATAACAATTTAATTGACAGGCAAGAATGCCTGTCCTACGATTTGCTTATTGGGTTGCGGTAGTTAAAATATCAACCATACGCGCGACAAATTCGGTCGGATTTTCCAAAGTGCCGTCAAGTAACAAAGCCGATTCATAAACCTGGAGAATTGACTGACGCAGAAGTGGATGGTGACTATTACCAAGATTCAAACGGGAGAGGTTTTTAATCAAGGGATGGGTCGGATTAATTTCCAGGATTTTCTTCTGCGGTTTGATTTCTTGATTCATCATTTTCATAAATTTTTCGACTTGCGGCTCGAGTCCTTCTTTACCCACTACCAGAGTAGCCGGTGAATCTACCAATCGGCTTGACACGGTTACGTCTTCGACTTTATCACCCAGCGTTTCTTTAAAAACCGTTATCAGCGAATTTAGCAGATTTTCTTCAAGCGCTTCACCTTCCGCCGGTTGATCCTTCTTTTCCAGCTTCAGGTCGGCTTTTTCGATTGACTGAAATTTCTTCTTCTCGTATTCGTAAATCGTAGGTACAATGAAAATGTCAATTGGGTCAACCAGCAAAAGAACTTCAAGATTGTGTTTCCTGAAATATTCTAATTTGGGATTACGCTCAGCAATTTCGCGGTTTTCGCCAGTCAGGTAATAGATTTCCTTCTGGTCTTTCGGCATACGCGCGATGTATTCGTCCAGCGAGGTCAATTCGCCCTTGCTTTTCGCAGTAGTCTCGAAACGCAAGAGTTTGACGATTTTATCTTTATTGGTAAAATCAGTGGTAACTCCCAGTTTAAAAATGTGACCGAAGTTTTTATAAAATTTTTCATATTTGCCGACGTCATTCTTCGCCCAATCTTCTAACATTGCCAGGATGCGAGTAGTCAATACATTCCGGATTTTGGCCATTATCGGACTGTCCTGCGTCACCTGGCGGGAAATATTTAGCGGCAGGTCTTCGGTATCAACCACACCTTTGATAAATCGCAAGTATTCCGGCAATAGTTCGGTGGCGTTGTCTTGTACGAAAACCCGATTGGCATAGAGATGCAAGGATTTTTCGCGGATTTCATAAAAAATGTCATAAGGCGCACTTGACGGCACGAACAACAAGGCTTTGAAATTAACCGAGCCTTCCAGCGACAAATGGAGATGTCCCAGCGGCGGATTAATATCGTTTGTCAGAAATTTATAAAATTCGATCAGTTCATCTTCTTTTATTTCATCTTTAGGCTTACGCCAGAGCGCTTCGACGCTGTTAACTCGCTCCTTACCGACATAGATCGGGAAGTTGATGAAATTGGAATATTTCTGGATAATGGACTTGACGTAATACTCTTCGGCAAAATCTTTGAATTCTTCTTTCAAGGTAAATGAAATGCGGGTACCGCGTTCCGGTCGAATAATTTCTGAAATGCTGAAAGTTCCTTTCCCATCGGATTTCCAGAGATAAGCTTTGGAATCCGGACTGGCGTGGCGGGTTTCGATCGTGACTTCGTCAGTCACCATAAATACGGAGTAAAAACCGACTCCGAACTGACCAATAATATCGGCGTCAATCTTCTTCCCTTCTTTCTGAATTTGCTCTAAATATTGCAGTGTTCCTGATTTAGCAACGGTACCGATATTTTCGATCAGTTCTTCGCGAGTCATACCAATGCCGGTGTCTTCAATCGAAAAGATACGTTTCTTGGGATCAACTTCGATTTTGATTTTCAGCTCACGTTCCGGATCGAGAATATTCTGATTGGTCAATTGCATAAACCGGACTTTATTCAAAGCATCCGAAGCATTCGAAATCAGCTCGCGCAAAAATATCTCAGGCTGAGTATATAATGAATGAATAATTAAATGAAGTAGTTGTTTGAGTTCGGCTTTGAACTCATAAGTTTGGGTTTCATCGGTTTTTTTCTTTGGCATAAAGTCTCCTTTTATTATTTGATTATTTTTAAAAAGCACCAGGAAAGTTACCAATTGCGTGCCAGAAAAAGTTGCCGGTCAGTTTGGCAGATGGTGGGCAAAAGGTGGACGATGGTGAGACGATAGTTGTACGATAGTTGTACAATAGTTATACAATAGTAATTCAGTAGCGATTCAGTTGTAATTCATCGTTAGAGATGGTGGCTCTTATAGACAATAATGATTGTTTATTGGTATGATTAAGATAAACCGGATATTGAAATTTGAAATATTTTGAATTTATAGTGAGTATAACGAATCTACTCAAAATCCTGCGGTAAAATCAAAAAACAATTTCTACTTACCCATACAAATCTGTGATGAACCAAATTTATAAGGAATAACCCCATTGTCAGTTTATTTAATTTCATAGTATTCTCCCAGCATCTCTTTCAATAGTAATTGTACCTTTTGTTTTAACAGATCGACACTGAATTCACTCCCTAATGAAAGTTTATTTCCAAGATATAATGATTGGTTATCATCAATTATTTTACCATCAACAACTTCAAAAACGGCTTGATCTTTTGTAAACCAATCTATTGCACTGAATTCATAATTTATACCGTCGATATGGCCATTATTTTCGTATAAAATTTCTAAATGTTCTTTACTAAGTACAACAAGATACTGCATTCCATTTTCCAAATTATATTTATTTGGAAAAGCGGTAACGGTTATTTTATTAGGTCCTTTAAAATTCCCAATTATATCATTCTTAACATAACAACCAAAATAATCAGCTCTATTCAGAGCATTATCAGGCATTCTGGTATCTATAATAACATTCTTTTGATTCGTAAATGGTTCAACAACTAAAATATATCCTGTTTTTATAAAGTAGTGCCACATCCAGGGCATTCGTTTTGATATTTGTTCACTGATATAAATATTTAAACACCAGCCAGGTCTTTCCAAACGGGCTTCATCCCATGTACCCCCCTCTTTTTCCATTTTTATATATCTATGGAATTGTTCATCTGATGATTTATTTGCTAATGTTATATATTCATGTCTTACTGAATCAGAATAAAATCTTGCCCACAATTTTGCCAGTGCAAATGCCTCGAGCATTTCCTGGGGCATGTCAGTATCAGCCCAGTCTATATATCCTTCCGGATGCTTACTATCATTAATTCCCGGATAACTATTAACCCAATCATAAAATTCGACAAATAAGGAATCCAAAACCTTATAGGGCTTTGGGAAGTCTTGCTTATCGGTTGGTTTTTCAAATTTCGTTTTGACATTTAGTTTGTCTGCAACCTTAAAACTAGGAGAGACATTCTCTTGAGAGAGTAAATGACATTGCATAACAATAAGAAAGATCATACTAAGTAATGTTCTGCTTTTAAAATTAATCATTTTGTCTTATTCCTTTTATTTTTGTTAATTGATCGAAGTAACAAATAACTGGCTTAGATAAAAAAGCCAAGAAATTATTTGTACCACATTTTTCCTCTTCCTTTTCAATGCACTCGCACCTATCCAATTAATTCAAATTAATAACCTTCCTTAAAAATCTCTAACCGCCATTATTATAACTTCAGTACTTAATGCAATGTATAAAGTAAATTTTTTATTGCCAAGTTTTTTTACAATCCAATATTTTCGAAATTATTTCATCAACATCATTTTGCCGGTAAAACAATGCATTTCTTTCTGCGGGTCTTCCGCCAGCATCTGTGCCCGGATTATATAGATTCCGCTGGGCAAATTACTGCCATTGAAAGTAACCGTATGCGAACCGGCTGAATATTGTCCACTGGCAACCACCGCAACAGATAAGGATAAACCCTATGACTATCATCCTTTATACTGGTGTGAGGTCTTGGGTAGATGGCCATGATGCCCATTTTACGCATTAAACGTTCTACACGTTTATGATTTACCCGGTATCCCTCACGTCTAAGCGATTCGGTCATCTGTCGAACGCCATAAAGTGGACGCTTGGTATATTGCTTATCAATGAGCTCCATGAGATGCAGATTCAATTCACTCTCGGGCTGTAACTGGTAATAATAACTGGATCGGGATAATCCCAATAACTCACACTGAATGCGGATAGGGATAGTATCTCCAGTATCGATCATTTTCCTTCTCATTTTAACTGAACTTGCCTTACGTCAGTCAGGTAAATCCGGTCTTTTTTTTTAACCAATTCAACTCTACCTGAAGCTGACCAATCTCCTGATATAATTTTTCAACTTTTTTCTCTTCACTGCTATGATCACTATTTCGTCCGTCTTTGAATATTTGGGGCGCTTGAGTCAGTAGCTGTTTTTTCCATTTGCTAATCTGGTTGGGATGTACTTCATATTCTGAAGATAGTTCTTAAGCGTCTTAAGCCTCCGAATGGCTTCTATGGCAACTTTTGTCTTTTCCAAAGGAATCCCTATGGGAGAATTCTGCACTAAATTTTCGTTGTTTCATGGTAACCCCTTTCTGGCAATAAGTTAAGTTTTTTTCACCTTAACTACCTGTCCAGTTTTTGGGGTACAGTTTAGGTGATATTCTCTGAATTGACTGTGCCAAATACTATGTAGCCGTCTGTCTCGCTCACTGGAAGTAGGGAATAGTGAATAGCGATTTGTTTTAAGGGTAAGTAATCCATTGTTGGAAAATTATGAGATTATTGGTTGAAACACAATCGGATTGTTTACATATGACCTACAGAAAATACTTTACTGGTCACTGTTATTTTCACAACTATAAAAAGAAACTTAGACAGATGAAATTTATTATTGTCTCGTTTGAATTACATAAAAAGACCGGACCAAATATGCCTAACAAATACGAAAATAAAACACATATTCTATTGTTGATCATTTACGACTTGTTAGGGAGCGAATAATTATGGATATTCTAAAGTCCAATTCCACTTATCAAGGTTTTCTGGAGTTAATTCCCATTTTTTTAATAGAAAGGGGGAATCAATTTCATCGATAATTTCTCTTGCCGATTTCGAAGATACAGGATTATCCCAATAAAAATCTAATTGTTGATCAATAAGTGAATCTAGTGATTCATTTGCTCTAAAAAGTAATAAAAACACTTCAGAATATTCTTTAAATATTTCAGTCCAATCAAACAAGTCATCTGGTGTATTAATTATTAATTTTGATTCAACATCTGTTCTACCAGGCTCTATGATAGTCCAAGAATTATTTGATTGTCTATGTGTTTTGTTATACCCAGCCCATTTTATCCAATTAGTGTCTCTAATTTTACAAATATACACAAGAACGGTCTGAAAGTCTATGGATCTATTTATAATTATGGATAAAGATGTATCTACACTTTCTACATCAGTGCAAAACTGATATTTTGAATCTTTCCAAATTATTTCTCCGACTTCTGGTGTAGATGCAACATATATTATTTTGTTAGAGGTTAAATTTACTGGATAATATAATGCAGCTTGTTCACTACCAATTTTATAGAAAAAATCTAAGGATATTTGATTATTATCCAGATTACTTAATATAGCTAGAAAACATTTAGGGCTATATTTAATATTGTTTTCTTGATATTTTCCTATAACTGCCATATCCATTATCTCATCACTATTAAAATCACCTACTAAATTTATATAATAATTATTAGTAGAATCTTTAAAATAATTATTAAGCGGTTTCCAGTTTTTAATTTTGTAATTACCTATTTTTGCATTGATTTCTACTTTTCCAATATCTGAAAATATTTTATCGATCTCTTTAGGAGTTATTTTATTTATTTTTATGCAAGCAAATAAAATATACCCTAATATTAATAACATAAATAATAAATACTTTTTCATGGTTTCCTCATTTTTTTAGTATAAAAGTCGGATTAAATCTAATACCATTAAAATATGTTATCATATGTGTATGTGGACCAAATATTCTTCCAGTTTTTGACTGAACTCCAATATTTGTTCCAACATTGACATTTGCGCCCTTGGAAATAGTAGAAGAAGGAGTAACATGATAATAAGTAATACTAAGCCCCTTGACTTTAGTTTGAATATTAACAAAATTCCCTTTTCCCATATATGTTCCATTTGATCTCATAGAAACAACCTCACCGGAAGATATTGAATTAACGTTAGTGCCATATTTATTATCACTTGTAGCCCTTGCATCGATACTATTATGCCATTCCTGCACACCGTTTAATGTCCGATTTCCATAATTACTAATTATTTCAGCATCTGCATTATCATATAAATTATTTAAATCAAATTCTGGGTTTGATAATCCTTCAGGTGATTTGTCCGTACCTAAATCAGTTCCTTGTACATGTTTTTGGGGACCTCCAATATCTCCCAAATTATCTTCTGCCGCATTAGCTGCCAATGCTTTATTTCCGTAATATCCTATACCCGCAGACAACGCCCCACCAATACCACCAGATATTGCACCGTCTTTAAAATTACCACCAAACATTGCGGATACGGTTCCTCCTGTAATCGCACCACTTAATCCTCCTGATAGCATTGTCCCTATTGGTCCTGAACCAAAATTAACGACACCCCCAACAGCGCTACCAATAACATACGATGCTCCCATTTGCATACCCGCAGTCATCATAGCATTAAAACCACCGTGTTGGTAAGCATCGTACATTTGATATGCCATATTCGCATATGAGTAAATTTGATAAAGTCTATATGCAATAACAAGGGCTTCTATTACAAATTCCCCATCCGGGTCGACCATATTTACGGGATTGCCGCCGCAGTATACATACGGGCTCCAGCCCTGCTCAGCCGGATCGCAGGACAGCCAGCGCTTAAAGTTAGGGTCGTAGTATCGGGCTCCAAAATAATAAAAGCCCGTTCTGTCCAGTTCTTTACCACTGTACTGATAATCAGATATATTCCCGGTACCGGTCCGAATTGCTCCGTAAGGATAATAGTGCCGGGTTTGATCTATATTGCCGCTTTCATCCACCAGCGCTTTGGAACTCATGATCTGATCGGCGCAGACATAATAGATATCGTTTCCCGGAATCAAGGTTGCCAATTGCATATTACCGTTGTAGATATGCACGGCGTCTACGCTCTGGCTGTTATTGTATTCTTCCAGGATATTCATCCCGGAGGTCAGATAATAACGGTATGATCCTTCGTACTTCCGGACTCTTTCACCAAAAGCATCGTAGGTATAGGTCCAGGTCGATCCATACCCCGTCATCAGGTTGCGCCAATCGTAAGTGATCGTCGAATAATCATGTTCGATCAAATTGCCATTGGCGTCGTAAGCATAACCGGAATTGGTAATTATGTTACTGGTGGACGATATAGTAAAACTGGTTCCTTGCAGATAGTTAATTATTTCAATTTATTTTTCACCATGTTTCTTATTTGATAATAAGATAGTGTATCTGAAAAAGGATTGATGGGATAAAGATTTGTTCCTCTTTTAATTACATTAGTTATTATGTCCTTTCTATTATCATTGTTTATATCAAAAAGAACAAATTCTTTTAATGTCTCATCATTTGAGAGATTAATATTTCCGTATATCTCAGGTGAAAAAACATCAATCAGATCGACTTTTCGGTAATATGGATATATAGTATCGGAAATAAGCACGCCTATTATTGAATAATCTTCTAAATTATAACAGTAAATAAAATCTGGAAGTTTATCAAAGTTTAAGAATAAAGTATCAATGTCACAATATACTCCATCTAATGAACAGTCTTCGAAAAAAAGAACCTTACTTTTTTCACTTATTCTTATACTTATGTGTTTATTACAGAAACCAGTTTCAACAATAAAATCACCAAATGTATATATTTTAGTGAATTCGTATTGTTCTGCAGAAAAAGAAATATTTAATATAAAAAAACAGATGAATATTAATTTAATCATAATCTCTCCTTTCATCGCCACCATGGCATGACAAAACCCTGATAACCTCCCGGTAGTGGTCTCCATACTGATATATGTACATGTGTAGGAGAACCATTAGGTATCCCATATCTTCCCATATACCCTATTAAATCTCCCGATCTTACTACATCTCCTGCTGCTACAATGCTTTTAGATAGATGTCCATAATCAACATTATAGTTCTTACCATTTAAAACAGAATTCACTCTAACTGATTCTGGGCCATAAGACTTTCCAAGTCCTATTTTTGTAACTGTCCCATCATACATATCATATACATTATCATCTACGTCACCTACATAATCAGTTCCAAAATGTGGACGTGTTCCTCCGTCTCTTGTATAACCATACTTACCATAATTAGGATTATTATCTGTTGTTGCAATTTCTCCCGTGTCTGTTGGTTTATGACCGGCTGGTATTTCTTCGTCTAAAAACTTACCTTTAGCTCCAAAGTTACCACCGCTCTCATAAACTTTTCCATTCCAAAAATTAGCATTACTTTTAAGAGCATCAATTCCAGCTACAGTACCCGATAATAGTCCTCCTGTTAATGCTCCAATTCCTCCCGCTTCTACCCCTGCTAATAAACCCTCTCTAAAATTTGCTCCACTCATCCAAGTATTGCCAGATCCACCAACAAACCCTCCAATAAATCCTCCAGAAGCACCCGTCACAAATCCACCTGCAAATCCGCCAAATGAAATGGCGCCTGCTATTGCACTTCCTACAAAGGCTCCCCCACCTCCTGCTAAAGCGCCAACTGCAGCATATCCCAGAAAATCTCCAATATTGTCGATATTTTGAGCATTCATCATTGTATTAAATAATGCTCCAATTATCATAGCTTCAATAAAAAACTCTCCATCGGGGTCGACCATATTTACGGGATTGCCGCCGCAGTATACATACGGGCTCCAGCCCTGCTCATCCGGATCGCAGGACAGCCAGCGCTTAAAGTTAGGGTCGTAGTATCGGGCTCCAAAATAATAAAAGCCCGTTCTGTCCAGCTCTTTTCCACTGTACTGATAATCAGATATATTCCCGGTACCGGTCCGAATTGCTCCGTAAGGATAATAGTGCCGGGTTTGATCTATATTGCCGCTTTCATCCACCAGCGCTTTGGAACTCATGATCTGATCCGTTAGGTGTACCCCATTCTTTGGACAGTAATTGATTGAGTTTAAGGTGTATTTCTTCATTTATTTGTTCATAAGAATTGGGTTTATTAATGCATTTTCCATAAGATATCTCTGAGCATAATATACTTCACTGGGAGTCTGATAATCAAGGGAACTATGGAATCTTTCTTCATTGTAAAATCTGAAATATTTATTTAAAGCAAAATAGGCATCTATCCCATCTTGATAATCGTTAAGGTATACTTCTTCGTATTTGACAGTTCTCCATAAACGCTCAATAAAGATATTGTCAAAGGCTCTACCACGCCCATCCCTGCCCGCCGGTCAGGCAGGCATACTAATC
>Ga0209407_1000227_pt1 | contig 79971 bp, 77 predicted proteins | sample AD_JPNHG3_MetaG_FD_184410 | JGI IMG/M metagenome (GOLD analysis project Ga0209407, IMG submission 184410) | Active sludge microbial communities of municipal wastewater-treating anaerobic digesters from Japan - AD_JPNHG3_MetaG (SPAdes) (version 2) | ecosystem: Engineered > Bioreactor > Anaerobic...
GCATACGAAAGGGATCGTGAACCTGAGGTTATGGCCGGATGCGTTTAATAAAATGACACCCCTATTCGGGGAGACTGCTGAATATTAAGCCCGAGAAAAAAATGTGCGAAAAATTCTTGACACTACCCATGGCTACCCTTCCGGAGAGGCTGGACTGGCTCTGGTTCCTGGGTTACGACCTCGACACGAAAATCCCCGACCACAGCGTCCTCTCCAAGGCTCGGAAGCGCTGGAGGGCGGAGGTGTTCAGGAACTTCTTCGAGCGGATAGTTTTCCAGTGCGTTGAGGCAGGTTGGTGAACGGCGGCAAGATCTTTGTCGACGCCAGCCTTGTCGAAGCCGACGGGTCGAACAACTCGTTCTAGTGATGACTAAACACAACCTTAATCTATGTCAAATATTACTAACAAAGTATTGGTACGTTATGAAAATCGGTCTTCCATCATAGCACCAAGATGTGCCTGTAGTGCATTGTTAGCGTAAATGCCAACTATGCCACATTCTTTCTTCTCAGGTTTCTCCCAACTTTCAATACGTTTTGTAATCTCATCTTTCGAAACGTCAAGGTCGACGGTACGATTTACAATATCAATCTTAAGGACATCACCATCTTGAATTACGCCAATTACTCCGCCAATTGCTGCCTCAGGTGAGACATGTCCAATTGCCATTCCTTCCGTAAAACCCGAGAAACGGCCATCTGTGAGGACAAAAACGTCATGTCCCATACCTTTTCCCACCAATGCATCTGTTGTGAGCATAACTTCTCTCATGCCTGGAGCTCCGCGTGGCCCTTCATATCTGATTACGACGACATCGCCAATCTTGATCGTTCCGTTAAGTACCGCCTCATGTGCATCTTCGTCACAGTCAAAGACCTTTGCTATACCCGTAAAAGCATATTTTTCTTTTGGGATTGTCGTTGTCCTGCAAATGGCACCGTTTAGTGCAATATTGCCTTTCATTACCGCTATGCCTCCATTGGGGAAGACGGGATTGTCCACGGTCGTTATAACGTTACAATCACGAGATTTTGATTTTTCTGAAATTTGTCCTATCGTTAGCCCTGATACTGTTATGCAATCCTTATGTAGGAATTGCTTTATCTCGCCCATCAAAGCAGGCACACCACCAGCACGGTAAAAATCGACAACAGTTGCCATGCCCGTCGGTTTTACTCTACTGATCACTGGCACAATTTTTGACAACCTGTCAAAATCAAGAAGCGTGAGATCAACTCCAACTTCGCGCGCAAAACTCAAGAGGTGCAATACAGCGTTAGTAGAACCGGCTACTGCCATTGTCGCCGCTATTCCATTTAAGAAAGCTGCTTTTGTCATAATATCACTAGGCTTTATGTTTTTTTCAACAAGTGTAATAATACTACGGCCAGTTTGGGTAGCAAAGCGTTCCTTTTCTGCGTATGTTGCAGGTATTACAGAAGATCCTGGCAAAGAGAGCCCGAGCACTTCCGTAAGTATTTGCATTGTGTTCGCTGTCCCCATGAGGGAACATGCCCCAGGACCAGGACAGACATTGTTTTCAAGATATTTTATCTTTTTGTCGATTTCTTCATTGTGATCAAATTGATTACCAAAAACAATTTGATCAAGCTCGCTGATTAATGTTTGTTTATTGTTATACACACACACATCTTGGCATCCCCCCGTTATAACAATGGTAGGAATTTTGGCACGTATTGCACCAATAATTACACCTGGTATGATGCTATCGCATGATGCTATCAACACCAGACCGTCAAAAAGATGACTGCCCGCCATAATTTCTACAGAAGATGCGACGACGTCCCTAATCATCAGTTCATGGCGGAAATATGGTGTACCTATGGATACAGTTCCACATGTAGAAATAGTGCCAAACTCGAAGGGGGTACCACCAGCTTCGAGGATTCCGTTGCGCACTCTTTTCGCAAGTCTGCCAAGATGTACATGTCCAAGAGCCGCATCGTTGGCCGTATTTACGATGCCTATTAACGGCTTTTTCAACTCGTCATCATCGTAGCCACAACCTTTATATATTGCACGGCGTGACCCAGAACTTCTCTTGGAATATCCAAATCTCGTATTAAGATAGTCCGTAATGGGTAATCTCTCCTTTAAAAAATATTTAAACCTAACATTAAATATCGATTCGTTATCCTCTTTAGATACTTTAATTACAACGTTAGGAAAAACAGAAAACTCATTTCTTGTTAGATTTTAATCTCGCGCCCAATTCCAGCTCTTATAGCATTGTTATAAATGTTCCATGCAGCAACCACGTCCAGCACTGCATATCCCACCGTTTTCATCACCGTGATCTGGTTCGGATTCTGACGACCATCGATCTTACCGTCTAGAACCTCTCCAAGCTCACCGGCGATACAATCAAAACTGTACTTGCCCTCGTTGATTGGTATAATAAAATCTCCAGCTTCGGCAAATACAGATTCTTTGTTGTCAACAAATACGCGCGCCCTCCGGATTAACGATAAATCAAGTTCTCTTTTGTTTGGTGTGTATGAACCTACTCCGTTTACATGGGCCCCATATTTTATCCTTTTACCATCAAAAACTGGACTTTCGGATGTCGTTACGGTTGTTATTACATCTGCTTCATCTGTCGCTTCTTCTGGCGAAGACGTAGCTACCAGTTTTACTCCGAATCGCTCCGCAGTATCCATTTCTCGGGTGACGAAACTTTTTATCCTTTCTTTCGATACATCATATATTCTTACTTCTTCGATATTTCTTACCATAAGCATTGCTTCAAGCTGTCTATGCGCTTGCCCTCCAGTACCAAAAAGAGCCGCAACTTTGCTGTTATTTCTTGCAAGAATGTCAGTAGCCGCACCGGATATTGCTCCTGTCCTTATCCTTGTAACCTCTGTACCATCGATCATCGCACAAACTTCACCTGTCTCATGATCCAGCAATAATACCTGAGCAGTAACAACGGGAGTATTCTTATTTATGTTGTCCAGAAAAGTGGACACAATTTTTATTCCTATACGGTTTACATAACTCTTCACGTATGCCGGCATAAACTGTGACATGCTAGCCTCATTTACTCTAAAGCTAATGCGCACCGGAACCTCTGTCTGCCTCTGCGAATGGAGTAAAAACGCCGTTTTATTCGATTGGATTGCATCCCGCATTGTAAAAATTTTGTTAATATCCTGTGCGTCCAATAAAAGCATTAATATTTCCTCAACCTATTATTATTAAAACTATTTTAGAGGTGCCCTTCATATTGCTTCGGGGTAACTGCGTTATATACGTGTTTAATCATCGTTATAAAATCATAGATTGGAAGGCCTGTGTGATCGTGGAGCAGTTTCGCATACGGAGGTAGGTCGCTGCATTCAAGAAGAATCGCACCGATGGTCCCTTCTCTCTCTATCATCTCATCAACAACCTCAATGATCTCTTTCTGCATTAGCTCATTGTCAAGTGTGCCCCTACAATGAAGAATGGCTTCAAGGAATTCAGGCTTATTCTCCATGCCGTAAACGACAACAGGCATATCTTCAGTGACACCAACACTGCGGAAATGACTAGTGGTGAGCTTTGATTTATTAGCTGTAATGACCCCCAATTTCTGTCTTGAACTTAAGGTCTGTACTATAAAAGGTATCTGTAACAAACTTGAAAGGAACACGGGAACATCAACGGCATCCGCAACTTCCTTTTGGAAAAGGGCCATAAAACCACATGCTCCTGTTATTGCGCGTACGCCTTCTCTTTCCAGCTGCTTTGCACCTTCGACAAAAGCGGACACCAAACTTTTGTCAGCCTGATAAACCATCCTTTGCGTATCCGCTCCCTTAACTTCATGGTACCTTACTGGAAATGGATAGGTATTAGCATTTGCAACATTTCCTGGAATATAAGGATACGCACAATCCAGCACCAGTATACCAACAGCCTCACCACTCCACGATTTACTTCTCTTATCAAGTGTGTAAATCATTTTTTAACCCTCCAAATTTTTTAATATGTATCTTTTGTTCAGTCACAAAATACCAAAGTATCTTCTGAACATCATGATGATTAATATGCGTTTTATTTGGCAGATAATTTTTTTCGAGATAAAGTGGATTGTTTAGTTTATACTGTCCCCAAAACCAGCTTGGGTAACCAGAGAGAAAGCTCTGGGAAATATGTTACGGCTATCAGTGTAGGAAACCATGCGAATAATATGAACCACATTGTTGGGGGAAGCATCTCTAAAGCAGAAACTCCTGAAACTCGGGAGCCAAGGTAGAGCAAAGGGGCACACGGCGGTGTTATAACTCCAAGACCAAGGTTTACACCAACAATTGCAGCAAGATGCACAGGGTGAACGCCGAAACTTGCCACCACAGGGACAAGGATAGGAACGCTGAGCAACATAGCTGATAGGTCATCCATGATCATCCCCAAGCCGAGAAGCATCAAGTTGATTATCAGCAATATAACTCTCGGATCCTTGCTTATACTCTTAAGTACGCCCATCATTAGCTCGGGAAGTTCTTGCATTATAAGCAAGCGGCTTAGAATCATTATGCCAAATGACATCACGAGGACGGAGCCAGTAGTTTCTGCCGCATCGAGAAGGGCTTCCATTAAGAATCTCAATGTTAACTTCTTGTAAAATAAAAACCCCACAGGGATAGCATAGAAAACTGCTATGGCCGCAGATTCAGTTGGCGTAAATATCCCTGAATAAGTTCCGCCAAGAACGATTATCGGCATAAGCAGAGCTGGCGTACCCCACTTAGTCTTGGTCTTTATTTCGTCCCAACGTTCTCGACCGTATTTCTTCTCCACCAGCTGTATGTTTGTGTTATTACGAAGCATTACAAGGTTCGTTATCGAAAGGGTTGTTGCAAGAAATAAACCAGGTAAAACCGTCGCAAGGAAACAAGCTAATATTGACTGCCTTGCAACCCATGCGTAAATGATCATTGTTGAACTGGGCGGTATCAAAAGCCCAAGAGGCGCCGCATTTGTAATCAATGCCGCAGCATGGCCTTTCGGATAACCTTGATCGTACATCTTAGGCAGCATGACCGAACCAATGCACACTAGCGTAGCGTTGCAGCTTCCAGATATAGCTCCGAATACTGCTGAGGAATATACAGATACTACTCCAAGTCCTCCACGAATATTTCCGACAAATAGATCAATAAAATCTACAAGTGCTTCCCCTATTGCACTTTTCTGCATAATATTACCTACCAGAATATAAAGGGGAACACAAAGCATCACTACAGCATTTAAGACATCGAAACCATAAGGAAGCATAAATGAGGGATCAAGTTTCAAATGGTACACCAGGATAAAAACTGCTGTTATAAACGAATACATTACAGGGACACTTAATGTTAACATTATAACGACAATGAGCATAGCCAGTCCGACTACAAGCATTTAATCATCCCCACAATACATTATTCATAAATCCCAGCTTTATATTTACGAATATCTCTCGATAGATAAACAATAGAAAACAACAACATAAGAAGGTATCCAATTAATATCGCACTTTGGGGCACAAGAAGAGGTATTTTCCATATCACAGTCACTGGATTAAATTCAAGGTCAAATAGAAGCATCTGAACTGCTAGAATAACAAGTGGAATTCCTAAGATAACCTGAATTATTTTTGAAATCAGTGAAACTATTAAACTAGTCTTTTTTGACACAAAAACAGCCAGAAAATCTGCCTTTATTTCAGTTTCTCGAAATGAGGAATAGGCGGCACCAATAAAATACATCCAAAACGCCCCAACAAGAACAAATTCTTCATAACCAATAAAATTTTTGTATAAAACATAACGAAATAATACGACAACACCCAATATTACTGTTACAAGTACAGTTGACAAAATCATTAAAAATCTTAAGGTTTTTAAAAGAACCTTCCAGAAGATTGTGCGCTGAATTCTTTCGTCCCAGTGCATTACTTCTCTCCTTCCTACTTCTTTCTTGCGCGAATCTCTTGTAAGAATAAGCGAAGCAACATAACATGCTTGAAAACAATGCCATGCCATGTTGCCTCGCTCATGTTTAAAATTGGGGAATAAACCTCTTCCCTGTTATTTTGTGATATAGGCGACAATCGAATCCATCAGTTCTTTAGAAAAAGTATCGGAATACTTTGGCCATATTGTATCGCGAGCGAGTTTCGCCATAAACTCCCTTTCGTTTTGAGTAGGTTCTATCACCTCTATACCAAATTCTTTCATTTCTGCGATATATTGGTTATGGCTCCTTTCTGCTTCCGCGTTCGTCCACTTTGCGACTTCCGCAAAAGCTTCTCTCATTATTTTCTGATTCTTTTCACCAAGTGCTTCCCATGCCTTTTTGCTTATGACGTAATCATTAAGTGCAAAAACGCAGTCATAAGTGATGTATGATCCTACAGCATCACGAAGTTCGAGAAAAACGGCTTCTGGACTGTCACCTGTATTCCCGTTGATGACGTTTGTCTGCATTGATGAGAAAACTTCTGTGCGAGGCAATGTAGCTACCTGATAGCCCATTGCCATGTACCACTCTCTCTTCGGGGGTGTCGCTTCAACTCTGACCGTCATCTTTTTTGTATCTGTCGTAAAGGGCGTAGTGACAGTTTTCCCTTTTGAAATGGCGGCGCCCTGAATTCCGTCAATAACGGAACCAATATAGACAACTCCGCATTCTTCGTATGCCATCGCAAAAAATTTCGCAAAGGGTGATTCTGGTTCAAGAAGCGCATTCAACTCTTTAAAATCTTTAACAATGAATGGTAATGTTTGAATGTCAAACTTTTTGTTAAATCTCGGAGTTGCATAATTACCTTCCATATCAACGGTTCCACGAATCACTTCCTGAAACACGTTCTCGTAACTACCAAGCTGACTTGATGGGAAAACTCTAATCTCGACTTCCCCGTTTGTACGTTCTTTCATTATTCGAGCAAATTTTTCATAGCCTTCTGTTAGAAATGAGCCAGGGGGGAACAACCCAGAAAAGCGAAGTTTCAGCGGCTGTGCTTCTGCAGCCATACATAAAAATGGAACTAGGATTATTGTCAATAATACTGTGCTAACAAACGTTTTTTTGGTCATAATAATTACCTCCCTGCATTATCTAAATAAAAGTACGAATGAAACACTGCGTGCTATTATTCATGATCCTCTTCTCACTATCTGAGTCTGATCTAATCACCTCCATTCAAGTTCACATATTTCGCTTGTCAATCGTCTGAACCACTAGATTCTTAGTCATCTCGGTCGTAATACTCTCAGTCAGTTCGGAATTGCTTTAAATATTTAACAACTCTGAAGGATTTTATAATCTCAATTTTCCGCGCCAGGTTAGAATAACCTCCTTCCTGGACTACTTATTTCCCCTATCGTTCTCTGAACTCCCTATGGTGAATTAAAAGCAATCCAATCCTTTGCATCAAACCTTTTTCCCAAAAAGTAAGAACCAAATAAGAAGTCATGAAATTCTCTACTTCTATGTTTTATGTGGTGGAATAAATTAAAGTTAATAATAAGGTTTTTTATACTGGCACTACCATGGATAGACCATAAATATAAGTGACTATACAATAGAACCATTTTTTTGTCTAGCTTCCGAGTTACCTCTGTGATCGGACAGCGGTAATTTCCCACCTCAGGGTTTTGTTAGAGATTGTATCCCATGAAGGACGAGGGTGACATCAGGTTGCCCATCAAGCAGGCGCGGAGACTTCACGTTCTTGAAGAGGTGACGGGCGGGGTGATAACCAACAGGGAGGCTTCAGCCGCTTTGGAGCTGTCGGTGCGGCAGGTCCAGAGGATAAAGGCCGGCTACGAGGAGGCGGGAGCGTCATCGCTGGTCCAGGGCAACACCGGCCGCAAGCCTTCCAACTTCATCCCCACCAACATAAGGGCCTTGGTGGCAGAGCGTGCCGTTGGCCTGTGGAAGGGAGCCAGCGCCAGCCACATGTCGGAGCTACTCTTTACCGAAGCGGGGCGGCGGACCCGTTAAGGACCCGGCGGTGATAGCCCGGGTCCTGAAGGTGGATCATACCAAGGCCTTTGTTCTTTTTTCAAAGATTCTCAAACGATTCAGCTTTGCTCACAAGGGACGACCGATTACCTGTCCCGCCTTATTTGTTTTTTGTAGAACTCAAAGGACTCAATTGAGCAACAGCTGAGCAACAGCCCGTCAAGACCTGACACCAATCAGGTCTTACCGGTGATAATCCTTATTCACGAGCCAGAAAGCCACAGAGCCGTCCTTTTCCCTGTAAAGGAAGACTTTGTACCGTTCTCTCTCCCAAAGGCTGCTTTTATTCGGCGAATAGGTATCGGCCGGGCCGAGGAAGCTCTCAAAAAATGCTTTCAGCCCCTCAAAGGCCTCCCTGTCCTTGGGCAATGCCGTGCCCCTCAGCATGGAGAAAGTGGAGTTTTTGAAACCGTACAGGAAAGCGCCCTTCTTCATGGGGATCCCGCCCAATTCTGAAACTTTGAGGTCCCCTTGTCCAAGGTAGTAACTGATGTTCAGGTCGTGATCCCGAGAGACGAACTTGATATTTACGGTCCCGTAGGACTTGGCTCCCCACCTGAGGCCCTTGAATCCGTCTTCGAAGGGATCCTCCGGGGCCGGCGGGCATGACTCCTCGCCATCCAGGCCCTCCAGGTACGCCCCGGCGGAGACCAGGTTGCTCTCGTCGTCAGGGTCGTGGACTATCTGTACCCAGTTGTTGGGGCTTTCCCATCTCACGTAGTCCAACTCGGCCGAGCCTCGAGACGGGGTCCCCAGCTCCCTCTCCAGGACTTCGCACCAGGTCTCCCATTCAGCCCGCCCGGGACATCCCTCGGCCAGGAAACCCTCGAACCTGAGTTGGTTGAAGAAGAAAAGGGGGCTTTCAACGAACTTAAGACCCTTCCAGGTCCTGGCGACACTGTCGGCGCGGGCCCAGGTCAGTTGCCCCTCTTCCTCGTCGCATTCCTCGTGGTCCGACAGGTCCTGGAACTCCGAAAAGGGCTGACCCCACCGGTAGCTGTCGTAACCCTCCGGTTCATTGAAGGAAAAAGCCGGCGAGGCCGCCAACAATGTCAACAGGGTGAAAAATACCAGGGCCTTTTTCAAAGCCATCCCTCCCTTGCCTAGGTCACGGGCTCTCTAGAAATTCCTCTTAAATCAACACTGTCGAAGGCCGGATCAGGGACCCTGTCAAATGAGCCCAAAGGTTCGCATGAAAGGGCTTTCCTTGGAAAAAACAGGCGAAGAAGAGTTGACCGGTGGTCCCGCCGGGCCGGGACGTTTTTTGATCTTCCCTTTCCTGGTGACCCTGTAGGGCCTATCGCCGGGAAAAGCCTTCATTCCCATGGTTTTCACCTCTCCACCCAACCCCGGTAATTGAAATGATTGTATACTATTCTTGCCTTTCAGGGATTTGTGTCTATAATACCCGCGTCAGTATGAAATCACCCCTAAAGCCCATGGGGGTGACCCTATTTCAAAGGGGGCGGGTTTTTGACCCGAAGACTCCTGAGGGATCTTGTCCCGGCGGTCGCCTTGGTGTGTGCGGCTTTAGCCCTGCTTCACACCATCCAAGGAGAACGCCCGGAGAGTTCCCCGGTGAACGCCGTCTCCGAATGGAGCCGGGAGCGTGCCGTAGCCGACCGTGTTTCTCAGCTCGACGGCACCGTCACCTCAACGCTCAAGGAAATGAACCTTAAACCCGAAGATCTTGTCCAATGGCAAATGGAAAACCCCGAGTCGGTCCTTCGCAGGCTCTGGCGCATGGACCCTGCCAACCAGAAAAACGCCTCCGTCATTGCCCTTTACATCCTTCACCAGAACCGTAACATCGAACCCCTCACCGCCTGGCGGGAAGCGGTCTCCTTCGTGTACTACAGCCGCAAGTACGATGTCCCCCTCACGCTCGCCGTGGCGGTGGGCAACGCCGAGAGCCACTTTGACCCCGAGGCGAGGAGCTCCTACGGCGCCGCCGGGGTCATGCAGGTGGTATGGAGGGTCCATTCGTACCTCCTCGTGGCTCACGCCGGGCTCGAGGCCGAAGAGGACCTCTGTCACCCCGAGAAGGGCGTATCCGCCGGCATCCTGCTGCTTTCCAGGTACATGAAGACCTACGGCAGCACGAAGAAGGCCCTGGGGAGATACTGCGGCGGGGGCGTCGAGCGGTACTGGTCCAGGGTCTCCAGGGGCATGAAGCAGGTCGCCAGTTACGGCCTGGACCCCGAGATCTGATCCCCCTTTGCCCACAAGACCATCCCCACCTTGTGGATGCCCGTCGAAGAAGCGCGTCGTCCCCGGGGCCGGCACGGACCGTGGAAGGCTTTAGAGGTCCCTACAGCCTGAATTCGCCGACGACCACGGTGTGGTCCGATGGTTTCTCCCAGGCGCGGGGTTCCCGGTCGGCGTAGCTGTCGATGGAACGCTCGGCCAGCGGAGCCGTAGCGAGAATGTGGTCGATCCTCCAACCGATGTTCCTCTCGAGGGAATTTGGAACCCTGTAATCCCAGAAGGAGTACTCCCCCTCGCCGGGGCGGTGCTTCCTGAAGACGTCCACCAGGCCCAGGGAGCAGAGGCTCCGGAAGGCCTCCCTGACGTCCTCGTGGAAGCAGACATGGTTCTTCTTGTTCCCGGGATTGGTCACGTCCATCTCCGTGGGCGCCACGTTGAGGTCGCCCACCAGGGCCAGCTGCCCCCCCGGGACCCCCTTGGATCGCAGCAACCCCTCTAGCCTTTTGAAGAACCGGAGTTTCATGGGGTAATCGGGGTTGTCTATGGTTTTGCCCTGGGGAACGTAGGCGTTGACCACCCGGAGTTCACCGAAGCGGCACCAGGCGATGCGGGTCTTGCCCGAAGGCTCCTCGCCGTCGCCGAGGCCGAAGCCGTACTCGTCGGGGGGGACCATCGACGCGATGGCCACGCCGTTGTAGGACTTCTCGCCGCTGAAGCAAAGGTGGAAGCCCAGGTCCTCGAAGAAGGAGGCCGGGAACGAGCTGTCCTCCACCTTCGTCTCCTGGAGGCAGAGGCAGTCCACCCTGTTGCCGGCGAGCCACCTTTCGAGGATGGGCAGCCGGCTCCTGACGGAATTCACATTGAACGTGGCGATCTTGAAATTGCCCATGCTTCAACCCCTTCCCGGTCGCCCGTTACGAGGACCTGGTTTTGTATTCAGGGCGGCGAAGACGAGGCCCTTTTCCCCCGCCGTGACAGTGGGGGCATGCCCTTGGCCTTTCACGTCCTTCAGGCCCAAGCCTCGCGTCTTCCTTTTCACTATCTTATTCACTTCATAGGCTAATCGAGTACTGGATCGTGACGACGGCCTTCACGGCTTTTTCTATCGTCGACGTGTCGTACCTCCCCCAGTCCTCCACGTCGGTGGAGAAAAGGGGCGTGATCTGGAATACCCCCTGGCTCGCCGCCCTCAGGGGCCCCACCTTCCCGCCGCTGTTGACGGCCAGCTGCTCCGCCCTCTGGCGGGCGTTCTTCGTCGCCTCACCCAGCAGCCGGATCTTTATGTCCTCGATCCCCGAGTAGTAGTACTCCGGCGAGAAGGAGAAGAACTCCACCCCTTCCCTTATCAGGGTGGTGGACTCCCTCGAGAGGGACGCCACCAGGTCCACTTCCTTCGACCTCACCGTGACGGTCTGGTCCAGTACGTACTGCTCGATCTCGTTGGTGTCGTACCCCTGGGAGGTCTTGCGGTACTGGATCATGGTGGTGACGGCCGAGACTTCGATCTCCTCCCTGGCGATGCCGCTCCTCCCCAGGAAGCCCAGCACCTTCTCCAGGTCCGACTCGAGCCTGGAGTAGGCCTGGACCAGGTCCGCGTCCCTGGTGGTGAAGCGCCCCGTCCAAAGGGCTATGTCCGACCGTACGTCCACCTGGGCGGTGCCCTTGACGGCGATTGTCTGGTTGGCCAGTTTTACGTTCTTCACCGTGTCCGACACGAGCCATGACGAGAGGACCATTCCCGCCGCGAGGGCGATGCCGAGAACGACGAGCCCCCCGTTGATGGACCTCTTCCCGCTCTCCTCCATGGCGATCAGCCTTCCTTTCCCGTTTTATGGCGGGGCAGCCCGCCTTCGGAACCGAACTTCTTCCTGTAAAGCGCCATGAGCCTCGCCAGGTCCTCGGCGACGTCGTCCCTTCCCACCGCGGGGCGGACCTCCTCCAGGCAGGCGGCGACCTCACCGGCGACGGGCTTCAGTGGCTTGGGTTCACGCGACCTTTTCTCGGGGGGTTTCCTCCCGCGGGGCCTCCCGACCCTGGCACTGACTCCCGAGACCTCGAGGCCCCATTTTTCCTTCACCCTGGAGGCGATGTCCCCCCCTCTCATGGTTATCTCCTGGCACAGGAGGGGGTCGGAGGCCACGACGACGAGGGTGCCGTCGAGCAGTTGCCCCGGGGAACTTCTCCGGGCGAGCTTCGGACCCACCACCTCGCACCACCGGGAGCAGAGGTCGGCGAAGAGGAGCATCGACGCCTGCTCCCGGGAGAGGGAGGCCATGAGGAGCGACCCGACCTTCGAAAGACCCTGCCGGCTACACCTCGCCCTTTTCCTGGCCACCATTGCCCCTCTCCCTCCGGAGGCGTTCGATGAAGACCTCCAGCAACATTATATCCGCTGGCGTCACCCCCGATATCCTCCCCGCCTGCCCAAGGTTCCTGGGGCGGACCGCCTCCAGTTTCTGCCTGCTCTCGTCGAGGAGGCCCGTCACGGAAGAGTAGTCCAGCTCCTCGGGTACGCACACCTGTTCCATTCTCTTCATCCTCTCCACCTGGGAGAGCTGCCGGGCCACGTACCCCTCGTACTTGATCTCCACCTGGGCCCGTTCCGTAATCTCCCGGTCAAGGGGTTCCGGCGGCGGCGCGGCACGGGCCACCATCTCCCAGGTCACGCCGGGCCTCTTCAGCAATTCGGCGGCGGTGACGCCGGGCTGGGACGAACCGCTCCCGGCCCCCCCCAGGACCGTCTCCACCAACCCAGCGTCGCGGATCCTGGTGTTTTTCAGCCTATCGATCTCCCCGTCCAGGGCGGCCCACCGGGTCTTTAGGACCTTCCAGCGGCGGTGGTCCAGCAGGCCGAGCCTCCTCGCTACGGGGGCCAACCGCCTGTCGGCGTTGTCGTGCCTCAGCAGGAGCCTGTACTCGCAGCGGCTGGTGAGCATCCTGTAGGGTTCGTCGGTCCCCCGGGTGACGAGGTCGTCCACGAGCACCCCCAGGTATCCCCGGGACCTCTCGATCACCAGCGGCTCCTCCCCCCGGGTCGAAAGGGCCGCGTTGATGCCGGCCAGGACCCCCTGGGCGGCGGCTTCCTCGTAGCCCGAGGTGCCGTTGACCTGCCCCGCGCAGAAGAGACCCCCGATGCCTTTCACTTCCAGCCAGGGCTCCAGCTGGGTGGGGGGGATGAAGTCGTACTCGATCCCGTAGCCGGGCCTCATTATCCTGGCCTTCCCACAGCCGGGGAGGGACCGGACCATCTTCAACTGGACGTCGAGGGGGAGGCCGGTGGTGAAGTTCTGCATGTAGATCTCAACGCTCTCCCTGCCTACGGGTTCGAGGAAGACCGGGTGGCTCTCCTTCTCGGGGAACCGGGCCACCCTTTCTTCGATGGAGGTGCAGTACCTGGGTCCCTTGACCTCGCCCGTCTCGAGGGATTCGGGCGACCTTTCCTGGCAGTCCCTGATGATCCGGTGGGTCTCCTCGCCGGTCCTGGTGGAGTAGCAGGCGTGGCCGCTGTAGACCCTCGGGGTCCCCCAATGGCTGAAGCAGTGGGGTTCGGCGTCGCTCTCCTGCCTGGTGAGGGAGCCCCAGTCGACGCTGCCGGCGTGGATCCTGGGGGTAGTGCCCGTCCTCAGCCTCCCGACCTGGAGGCCCGCCCCCCGGAGGTCCGCGCCGAGGGCCTCGGTGGAGACCTGTCCCAGCGGCCCCGACGGGAAGGAGACCTGCCCGATATGGACCCTCCCGCCTAGGAAGGTCCCCGTGGCGATGACGACCGCCCGGGCCTCGTAGAGGGTGCCCATCCTGGTCCTCAGGCCCCTGACCCTCCCGCCATCGACCCAAAGGCCGGTGACCTCGTCCTGCATGACCTCGAGCCCGGCCTGGCCGTCGCAGGCCCTTCTATACCAGCGGTGGTAGTCGCCCAGGTCGCACTGGGCCCTCAGGGCCCTGACGGCCGCGCCCTTGGAGGTGTTGAGCATCCTGATGTGGAGGGTGGAGGCGTCGGCGGCGGCGCCCTGTTCACCGCCGAGGGCGTCCACCTCCCGGGTGAGGTGCCCCTTGGCCGGGCCCCCGATGGAGGGGTTGCAGGGCATCATGGCCGCGTTGTCCAGCAGGAGGTTGAGCAGGAGGGTCCTCGCCCCCATCCTGGCCGAAGCCAGGGCGGCCTCGCACCCGGCGTGGCCGCCGCCCACCACTATGACATCGAAGGGACCGTCACGCCGCATCGACACACCCCCCTTCCACGGACCAGACCTTCCCGGGCCATTCGGGTGCGCAGGCCTCCGCCGTGGCGGCGAAGACCTGCCAGCCAGTGCGGAGGAGGACCTCGATGAGCCTCTCTCTCCCCTCCAGGTCCAGTTCGGCCATGACCTCGTCGAGGAGGAGGATGGGCTTTCTCCGCATCTTCCTCTCCACGGCCCATCCCGAGGAGATCAAGAGGGCTATGGCGACCCTCCTCCTGTAGCCGCGGCTGAAACACCGTGCCACGTCCTTTTCGCCGAAGCGGATGAGGAGGTCGTCCCTGTGGGGCCCGACGGGGCAGGCGCCCATGCCCCTCTCGTGACCCTGGCAGGCCTCGAGGGACTCCCAGAAGTCGAGGTGAAGGTCTTCGAGCCCCTTGCCTCCCCTCTTGAGTTCCACCGTGACGCCCTGGGGGAGAAGGCCCCCGCCGTTTTCGAGGCCCTTGCGGAGGAGGTCCGTGGCGGTGAGCCGGCAGGCCCATATCCAGGCCGCCAGGGGGGCCATGACCCTGGCGGTGGCGGCCAGGTTCCTTCCCTGCCGGAGGGCGGCGTTCCTTTGCCTCAGGGCCTTGCCGTACTCGTGGAGCCTCAAGGCGTACACGGGGAAAAGGAGGGCGCAAAGACGGTCCACGAGCCGCCTTCTCGTCGCCGGGGAACCCTCCACCAGCGAGAGGTCGTTGGGAAGGAAGATCAGCGAGGGGACCAGGGGCCTGAGCTGGGAAGACCGTATTGAAGACCCTCCCTTCTTCGCTACGATGCGGGCGCCGATGCCGACCCTGACGTCGAGGGCTTCTTCCCCTTCGAAGCCGGCGGAGAGGAAGGTTCCCCTACCTGGGTCGGACCAGCTGCGGAGGTCGGAGGTCCTCTCTCCCCTTAGGGACCCCCACCCCGTCAGCACGTGGAGCGCCTCGAGAATATTGGTCTTTCCGGAACCGTTCGGACCCAGAAGCAGGTGAAGCCCCTCCGCCCATTGCAGGCGCCGGGGCTTCAGGTTTCTGAATCCTTCCCATTGGGTGACCGCGATCTTCATGCCGTCTCTTGCCCGCTCTCCTCCTCGGGAAGGGTTATGGGCATCAGGACGTAGAGGAAGCTGTCCTCCCTCGGCCTGGATAGGGTCATCTGGCCGTTGGGGCCGTTGAAGGACAGGTGCGCCACAGTGCCGTGAAGGGCTTTCAGCCCTTCCAGCAGGTACTTCACGTTGAAGGCTATCCTGATGGGTTCCCCATCGCAGTCGCCGGCGATCTCCTCGAAGGCCTCGCCCACCTCGGGGGCTTTGGCCCGCATCTTGAGGTTACCGGCGGGGGCGAACTCGAGGACGACCATTCGACTGAAATCGCGCACCACCACCTCGGCCCTCTCGAGGGCCTCGATGAAGAGATCCCGGTCGATGGTCAACCAGGATGTCCTGTCCGTGGAAAGGACCTTTTCGTAGGGTGGGAACCTCGATTCCACCCTCCTCACGGAAAACTCGATACTTTTCGTCTTGAAGTAGACCTGGGCGTCGTCTTTAAGGACGACGACCTCCTCATCGCCCTCTACAGCGGAGAGGGCCCTCTGGAGTTCCCTCAGCCCGGCAAGGGGGAGCAGCACCTGGTCCGGTTCCCCCTCCACGGTGACTACGCCCTGGGAGAGGGAAAGCCTCCTGCCGTCGGTGGATACCACCCTGACCTTGTCCTCGATGGTCTGGACCAGGCCGGCGCTAAGGTACTGGGGAAATTCCTCCCCCGGCGACCCCGAGAAGGTGCCCTCCTCGAGGAGCCTCTTCAGGTCGACGCACTCCACCCGGAAAAAGGGCTGGGCCTTGTCCGAGGTCGGCAATTTCGGAAATTCCGTTACGGGATAGGTGGCGAAAGAATAGACACTGGCGCCGGAGACGACCGTGGCCTTCCCCTTGTCCACCTCGACGGTGAAGTTCTCCCCGGGGGCTTTCTTGAAGAACTCGCCGATGTTCTTGACGGGGAAAATGGAACCCCCTTCCCGGAGAACCTCCACCCCGTCGGCGTCGCAGCTTATCGAGGTCTTGAGATCGGTCGCCTTCAGGAACACCCCTTCAGCCGAAGCCTCGCACTTGACGCCGGTGAGGACCGAGATGGTGCTCCTCTGGCCCGCGCTCCTTTCCGCCAGGTTCCAACTTTTCAGGAACTTCGCCTTGTCCACGAGGAGCTTCAAGGTGGCACCACTCCCTTCTTCTTATCACTTATATATGAAATAAATAAGTAGGTCTAGTAGTAAGGGTGTGATTCATGGGGATAACTGTCGAAACCCATGGAGCCCCCGTTTTTTTCCTGTGGGTATCATCGCCGGAAATTGTGGAGACCCTTCCACATGGCCGCTCCTTTTCGCGTCGGGGGAGAGGGTTCTGTGGAGTACTTTCCCAGGAACACACCGGGTTCACAACTTTTCCCTGAGGTTGTCCACCATGCCCTTCATGTTCGGGTCTTTCTTTATGGATTCCTCGATCTTCCTGCAGGCGTGGATCACGGTGGTGTGGTCCTTCCTGTTGAAGGCGTAGCCGATCTGCTGGAGCGTTGTGCCCGTCAGGTCCCTGCTGAGGTACATGGCCACCTGCCGGGCCAGGGCTATCTCGGAGGTCCTCTTGTTGCCCGAAAGGGAGGAAACGGGTATGCCGAAGGACTCGGCCGTCACCTGCTGGATGAGATCGATGGTCACCTGGCCCCGGGAGGACCGCCGGATGAGGTCCTTGAGCCATCGCGAGGCGTTCTCCACGGTCACCGATTCATTGTTCAGTTCGGCGAAGAACATGACGCTGTTCAGGGAGCCCTCCAGCTCGCGGATGTTGCTGGGTATATTCTGGGCCAGGAAGTCGATCACGTCGTCGGGGATGAAGTAGTTCCTCAGGGCCGCCTTCTTTTTGAGGATGGCGATCCTGGTCTCCAGGTCGGGGGGTTGTATGTCCGTGACCAGGCCCCACTCGAAACGGCTCACCAGCCGCTCCTCGATGTTGTGTATGTCCTTGGGGGGCTTGTCGGAGGTGAGGACGATCTGCTTCTTGGCGTCGTGGAGGCTGTTGAAGGTGTGGAAGAACTCCTCCTGGGTGCTCTCCTTGTTGGCGAGGAAGTGGATGTCGTCGATGAGAAGGACGTCGACGCCGCGGTACTTCTGCTTGAATTCGTGGGTCTTGTTATTCTGGATGGAGAGGATGAATTCGTTGATGAACTTCTCGGAACTGATATAAGCTATCTTGATCCCCTCGTTGTGCCGGGCGACGAAGTTGCCGATGGCGTGGAGGAGGTGGGTCTTCCCCAGGCCGACGCCTCCCCAGAAGAAGAGGGGGTTGTAGGCGACGCCGGGGGATTCGGCCACGGCGAGGCTGGCGGCGTGGGCGAGCCGGTTGGACTTGCCCACCACGAAGGAGTCGAACTGGTAGTCGGGGTTGAGGCCGTTCCTGGGCCTCTCCGCTTCCCGGGAGATCCGCTCGGCCCGCTTGATCTCGTCCTTCTTGGCGCCGCCCACCTCGAGGACGATCTTGTCGGCCAGCCCCCTCTGGGAGGAAAGGGCGGTGAGCTTCTCGATGAACCTCGACTGGATCTGCTCCCTCACGAAGACGTTCGGGACGTCCAACGTGAGCACCTTGCCCTCCAGGGAGACGGGGAGACACGTCTTGAGCCAGATGTCCGCGGCTCCCTTGGGCAGACTCTCCTCGGCTATCCCGAGGATCTCTCTCCAGACCTGATCGGTTTTTTCCTGCAAGGGGGCTCACCTCACGACCTTTTTGGACCGATGGCGAAGTCAATATTACCATATTTGAATCCACAAATTTTATCCACATATCCACATTTTGTTCATAATGCCCGGATAAGGGGAAAAACCCGCAGGGTGATGTATGTTTTCAAACTGGTCGTAAAAAAAATACTATTTGACCAATCGTAATTAAGCCGGTCCTTTCGGGCCAAAAAGTTGTTCGCATTCCTGTTCACATCGGCTGTGGATTTCTGGCCTATAATACCGGTAGCCCGCCGCCGCCCCGCGGGGCGCCGATCCTCGGGCTGGGAAGGAGGCCCCTACCATGAGCCGTGCCGGCCTTCACGTGATAAGCCATACCGATCTCGACGGCGTGACGTCGGCCCTCGTGGCGTGGACCTACGCCCGCCCCAGGATGAGCCCCGTCAGGGTTTCCCTGGTCGGCTACGGCGAGGTGGACCTCCTGGTGATGGATTCCCTCTCCAGGGGCGAGCCCTTCGTGGTGCTGGACCTCTTCTGCCAGAGGCCCCAGACGGTGGAGGAGATCGACCGCGCCTTCGTCCAGGGTGATCCTCCCCTGTTCTTCGACCACCACCAGAGCACGCTGGAACGGTACGGGAACAGGCCCTGGGTTCACGGTGACGTGAAAAGCTGCGCGGCCCTGGTCTATTACCGCTGGCTCATGGAGAAGGCCGCCGGGGAGGACCGCCGGCGGCTGGCTCGCCTGGAGGGGATCGTGGAGACCGCCAACGACCGCGACCTCTGGCTCAACCGAATCCCCGAGAGCAGGCTGTGGCAGGCCCTGGTCACCCTCTGCGGCCCGTGGGCCGTCCTGGCCCGCCTGATCGAGGACCCTTCACCGGGGCTGGGGCCCGACGAGAAGGCCTTCACCGAGGCCTTCGTCCGGGAGCAGGAGGCGCGATTCGGCCTCGCCCTGGAGAAGGCGATGCGGTCCGGTGAGGACCTGCTCTTCGTCGGCCCTGGTTCACTCGAGTTCGGCGACGTCTCGGACTTCTGCGGCCTCGTCCTGGATCGGATGGCGTCGCCCCCGAGGCTGGTGGCGGTCCTCAGCCGGCGCCCCGCCGGCGACTGGAGCGTCTCCCTCAGGAGCAGGGAGGGCTTTGCGGGGAGGGTGACGGGGCTGCTCCGGGACGGCAAAAAGGTCCGGGGAGGCGGCCACGAGGACTCGGCGGGGCTTTACTTCCCGCCCCATTACAGGCCCGAGGAGATCCGCGATTCGCTCCTATCGGCGGTGAGATCCGCCCTGGAGTCCGACGCCCCCTCGGGGCTTACGCTGGGCGACCTGCTGAAACAAGCCATGAAGGAAAAGGAGTGAAACCCGGGGAGGGTGAGGTCCTTGTCATTTCGAGCGGCCCTTCTTTACGCTTCCGTCGGGACCGGCCACAGGAGCGCGGCCCTGGCCCTGGAGAAGTGGTTCGGGCGGGAGGTGCCCCACTCGCGGGTCCTCTGCCTGGACACGCTCTCCTTCGCCCTACCCATAGTGAGGGGCGTCTACACCAGGTCCTACCTGGAGATGGTGAGGCACATGCCCCACCTCTGGGGTTACTTCTACGAGACCACCGACGACCTCCAGACGAGGGACGGCGTTCTAGCTACCCTGGGGGAACTGACGGAAAAACTGAACCTCCAGGGGCTCAAAAAGGCCCTCTCCTCCTTTTCACCCGACGTCATCATCTTCACCCACTTCTTCGGCGCCGCCGCCATAGCCGAGTCCTTCGCCCCGGGCGTTCCCATCTGCTACGTCAACACCGACTTCCTGAGCCACGTCTTCCACCGTAATCCCTCTTTCTCGGCCTGGTTCGTCTCCAGCGACGAGACCCTTCGCCAGTACCTGGCCGACGGCCTGCCCCCCGACAGGGTATTCCCGACGGGTATCCCCGTGGACCCCGTCTACGCCGAGCCCCCGGGGAAGGAAGAGGCCCGCCGGCGCCTAGGCCTGGACGCCGATGACAGGGTCGCCCTGGTGATGGGAGGGGGGATAGGGGTGGGCCCCATCGAGGAAGTGGTGGCCTCCCTCGTGGGGGGCGGTTTCACCGCGGAGGTCATCTGCGGCATAAACGAGAAGGTCCGGGAGGCCATCCTGGAAAGGTTCACCGGCCGGCCGGGCCTGCGGGTCCACGGTTTCGTGGACGACATGCCCTACCGCTACGCTTCGGCGGACATCATTTTCATGAAACCCGGGGGTCTCTCCACCTCGGAAGCCCTCTGCGTGGGTACCCCCATAGTGATCACCGACCCCATACCGGGGCAGGAGCAGCGCAACAGCGACTTCCTGCTCGACCGGGGAGCCGCCAGGACCCTCTTCGACTACCGGCTGGCCGCCGAGAAGGCCGAGGGCCTCCTGTCGGCCCGGGACGAGAGGTACCGCCTCCGGCGGGCGGCGGCCGAAATAGCCCGGCCCCTGGCGGGGAGGGACATCGTCAGGGAGGTGCTGAAGCTCAAAGATCAGTAAAGATCAAAGGTTCCATCCTCTTATTTTCCCTTTCGTCGCCCTCCCGCTCCGCCGGGAATCTTCCCTCCCTCACCGCGGCCGGCCGCCGGGGCGCCGCGGCGAACCCGACTCCGGCCTGAAGGGGAAGTCCCTTTTCGTGTATCATCGACCCAGGCAAGTCCTTACCAGGAGGTGTTGATCGTGAAGATCGATCCCGGGATAACCGATGTTCTTCTGGCCGCCCGCTTCCTCCAGGGGAGGGTCCGCCGCACCCCGACGGAGCGGTCGGAGCCCCTGAGCAGGCTCACGGGGGGCGAGGTTTTCCTGAAATGGGAGAACCAGCAACTCTGCGGCTCTTTCAAGATCCGGGGGGCGCTGAACAGGATGTACAGCCTCACCGCCGAGGAGAGGGCCCGGGGGGTTGTAACGGCCTCCAGCGGGAACCACGCCCAGGGCGTCGCCCTGGCCGCCAGGGCCCTTTCGACCAGGGCGGTGATATGCGTGCCCGGCGTCTGCCCCGAGACGAAGCGGGAGGCCATCAAGAGGCTGGGCGGCGACATGGTGGAACTCAGGGTCACGGGCCATTTCTACGACGACGCTGAAGAGGCGGCCCACCGCCTCCAGGAGGAAGAAGGCATGACCTACGTATCATCCTACGCCGATCCCTTCATCATCAGCGGCGCCGGGACCCTGGGGCTGGAGATGGTCATGGACGAGCCGGAACTGGACATGGTCATCGTGCCGGCCGGCGGCGGCGGGCTGATTAACGGCGTAGCCATCGCGGTGAAGGCCCTCAGCCCCGAAACCCTGGTATGGGGGGTCCAGTCGGTGGCGTCCAACCCCTTCGTGGTCTCCTGGCCCGGTGGCAAGGTCCTCGAGGTGGAATACCAGGACTCCCTGGCCGACGGCCTCACGGGGCTGATACCTCAGAGCCTCCTGGACCTGGCGAAGAAAAGGGTGACTGGCTTCGTGGACGTCGAGGAGAAGGACATCGCGAAGGCCATAGCCTTCCTCCATTCCAACCATCACCAGGTGGTCGAGGGTTCCGGGGCCGTGGGCGTGGCTGCCATGGCGAGCGGCCGGATCGCCGTGAAGGGTTTGCGGGTGGGCGTGGTCATCTCCGGCGGCAATATCGACCATCCCCGCCTCATGGAGATCCTGGAAGAATACTCCCGTTGAAGGGACCGTTGTTTCACGTGAAACAGGGGCGGCCCGGGCCGCCCCTGTTTTTTATTCGCCGGTGCTCTCCCCGGTCGGGATGCTGATGGTCACCTTGTGCCCCCTGTCGTCCTGCAAGGTCTGGCCTGTGCCGTTAGGGTCCGGTTGGGGACGGGAGGCATCCCGAGGCGGTGCCACCCTGAAGCCGGTGAAGAGAGGGTTGGACCACGTCCCCTCCACCCGGAAGCTGGTGTCCCGGAAGTCCTGCTTCCCCATGCCCCCCACGACTCCGCCGATGAGGCCTTCCAGGATGGCCCCGGGGGAGGCCGACCCCGCCACGGCCAGCCCCTGGATGGCACCGAGCAGGGTGTTCAGGGCCTGCACGTTGACGAGCCCCGAACAGTAGAGGTTGAGGTTGCCGCCGGGACCGGCCGCCCCGTCGAAGGTGAGGTAGCGGTAAAGGGCGTCGTCAGCCCCTGCCGTGGCCCGGCTGCCGGGGAGGAGGGTCACCACGTTGCCGTCGACCTTGAAGTTGGCGTCGATCCTCCCGTAGCGAAGGGCGGACATGCCGTAGGCCGAGGAAATGGCCTTGAGAGCCTTGAAACCCGACACCTCCCCCTCGGTGGCGGTGAAGGCCCCGCCGCCCGTCACGAGGAGGTGCTTCCCGAGGGCCCCAGAAAGAGCCAGGTCGAGGTCGCCCTTCCCGGTGATCCTCCCTTCTAGGTCCGTGACGGCCTTGACGGCCCGCTCCATGTCGGCGCCCCGGAGGGCGGCCCTGATGTTCCATCGGCCCGTGGCCGTCTCCAGTCCGCCGCCGCCCTCGAGGAGCCCTTCGCAGAACCGCGCCGAGACGTTCTCGGCCCTCACGCCACCCTCCTCGAGTACCAGTGGGAGCGTTACGTCATCGAAGTCGAGGCCGAAGGCCCTCACCCTATCGGAATGGAGTTCTCCCTTGCCGGCCCAGGCCCCCTCCTTCAGGGAACCCGAGAGGGTCACGTCCGCCGTGCCCGCCAGGGCCGGCGACCCGTTGCGCTTGAGTTCTTTCGCGACCCGGGCGAGGTCGAGGCCGGAACCTTCTAGGCTGAAGCCCAGTTCCACGCCGCCGGGAAGAAGATCGACCGTCCCCGTCGCCGTCAGGGCGCCCCGGCCGGCGTAACCCTTCAGCTCCTCCAGGGTCACGCGCGAGGTGTCGCCCCTGGCGGTGAAGTCGAGGTCCGCCAGGTGGAGGCCGGCGAGGACGATGGAGGGGGAGCGCCCCCTGAGGGTGATCTCGGGGCCCGGCAGGGCGCCCTTGATGGAGAAGTCCGTCTCCAGGGGCCCGTGTATCTCGAAGGGAGCCTTGTCGCCAAGGATGGAGAGGTCCACCCCGGTGGCGGTGCCCTTGAGGTCCACGCTGCCGGCCCCGTTCCTCCCCGGCAGCCTCGCCGACCCGGTGAGGGAGAGGGATGCCCCGAGGGTCTCGCCCTGGGCGTTTTCTATGTTCATGACACCCGAGGAGACGGTGAAAGCCGTCCTCAACCCTGTGAGGGTCGCCGAGGGGAGTTCGAGGCTTTCGGCGGCCAGGTCGAGCCTCATGTCGGGGGTGTCCCCCGACGGTGGGAGGGAGACCTTGGTGAGGATCTTCATCCCCGCGAGGCTCGCCCTTTCGGGGAGGGTCACCCTGGGGGAGCGTATCTCCAGGGCGAGGACGGGTTTCTCGAGGGGGCCCTTGAGGGTCCAGGACATCGCTGCCGTTCCCTCAAGCCCCAATTCCTTCAGCGCCGGGACGAAGGCGGCCAGGTTGGATACGGGCCCCTCGGAGGCGGTCCCCTTGAGGTCGAAGGCCCCGGGACCGCCCTTCAGGCCCGTGACCTGTCCCGACCCGGCGACGGCCGAACCTCTCCACCGGGCGCCCAGGGAGCTGAGGGTCAACGTCCCGTCGGAGTATGCGAAGGCGACCTTCGGTTTTTCGAGGGTCTCCCCCGATGCTTCGACCCCTTCGGAAAGGATGGTTCCCTCGGCCTCAAGTCCGTCGGGAGCGCCGAAGAGGCGGACCTTGGCGGCGGCCCTCCCCGAAAGGGGCAGTTTCAGGGCGGGCAGGGCCTCCGCGGCGCGGGAGAGGTCGAGGTCGCTTCCCGAGAGGGTGAGGTCGACGGTCGGCCCGGCGCCGATGGCTACACTCCCCTCCCCCTTCACGGCGGAGCCGATCCACTCCGCCCCCAGTTCCAGCTCCAGGGCCGTACTATCCTTTAGCGCCAGGGTGCCCCCGACCCCCGAGAGGGGCTGCCCCGCCAGGTTGAGTTCCGAGGCCTTGAGGGTAATTGTCCCCGACAGCGAGTTCGAGGGGCCGACGAGGTTAACGTCGAGGGAGTCGATGACACCCTCGGCCAGGGGGTGGAGCCAGGGGAAGGTTTTCGCCCAGGACTTCACCTCGGCCCCGCGGGCCGTGATGTCGATGGCGGCGACGGGCGGCAGGGCGCTGAAGGAAAACCGCAGCGTCCCCGAAAGGGGCGTGCCGCCGGCCAGCCCCCTGACCCCCTTCATTTCCAGGGTGTCGCCGGTGAAGGTCCAGGAGGAGGAAAGGTCCTCCACGTCGATGCCGTAGACCTCGCCCCGGGGGGCGGCCAGGTCGCCTTCCAGGGTGACCCCGGGCCAGTGGCCCCTGGCCGAAAAGGTGGTAGAGAACTTCCCCGAATAACCCTGTCCTGCCAGTTCGGGCCAGAACCCCTCCAGCACCTCGACATCGAGGTCGGAGACCTCGCCCACCAGGTCCATCACCGGAAGGACCCGCCCTGAAGCGGTCAGGCTTCCCTGGGCTGTCTTGACGGAGAGCCTGCGAAGGAGGAGCTCATCCCCGGCCGGTTCGAGTTCCGCCCTGACCGAAAAGGGTGTCTCCTGATAAAGGAGGGACCCCGACGCGCCGATCGTCCCCTCCCCGAGGGAAACCTTCCCCTCTTCTATCTTGAGGTCGCCCCGGGGAGTCCGCAGGATGCACTTTTGGGCCAGGAGCGTGTCGAAGGGGAGCGCCAACGGCCTTGGCGCCCCCTCCCGGGAAGACGGGAGGTGAAGGCCGCCCGGGTCGAACAGGGCTCCGCCGATGGAGATGGACCTGATCCTCGGCGATCCCTTGAGCAGCGAGAGGGGTTCAAAGGCTACGGCCACCTCGGGTGCGGAAAAGAACACCCGGCCGCCGCGCCTGAGGGCGACGTTTTTCATCTTGAAGCCCTTGATGGGGTTACCCGACAGCGACGAAAGGGATAGTTCGGCATCCAGTTGCCGCCTGGCGGCCTTCCCAAGTTCGGAGACGGCGAAACCGGCCCCTATGTCGCCCCTCGAGATCAGGACGAGGACCCCTGCGGCGGCCAGGGAGAGCAGGATGAACAGGACCAGCAGAGCCTTCCAGCATTTTGCCAAAGGGTGAACCTCCCGGAGATCGATCGCAGGAAGCCCCATGATAAGGGCGGCCCGGGAAAGAATCAATCAGGGTAAATACCTAGAGGCCAGAAAGGGCGGAAGGGTTTTCTGAATACCCGTTATGGACGGACACCGGGAACCCCCGGAACCTCGGGAAGTCAAGGTTGTATGCACAAGGCAGCCTCGGGGGGTATTCTCTGTGGAGTACTGCCGATTATTGTCAAAATGACCGGAAAGGGGATGTGGAGATGTGGAAAAACTTGTGGATAAGCGCGGGTCACCGGGAGGACAAGACCTGAGACGGGTCGGCCAGGAGGATCTCGGGCCCCCCGAAACCCGGCGTGACCTTTCCCACGACGGTGAGGGTTTTCCCGACTGACTCCTCGAAGGGGCCGAATTGACCGGCATCGCTCTTGTGGACGATGAGGGAGGCGTTGCCCTTATCGGAGCGTAGGGTGATGCGGGTCTCCGATGAGACCACCTCCTGGACCTTGAAACGGACAGTGATGAAGTGCCCGGCCACCGTGGGCAGTTCAGCCCAGACCTGGGCCGGCGTGAACACTCTCCCCCGGGCCCTGGACCAGAGGCCCTTCCCCGAAGCCCGTGCACGGCCGAAGGCCTCCCTGAAAAGTTCGGTGTGCCGCAGGTTCGGTGGAAAGGAGTAGGGGAGGGCGAAGCCCTCGGCCACCATCAGTTCGTTGATCATGGCGCCCTTTCCCTCGTCGGCGAGCCACAGGTAGGCCAGGGTCCTCCCGTAGCGGTCCCTCCTCTGCAGGTCAAACTCAAGGAGGACCCTCTTCCCCAGCACCAGCGACTCGTTGAACCGGGAGGCCTCCCGCCCCAGTTCTTCCACCCTCCTGCGAGGGTGGTGGGTCTCAGGGGAGTCGATGCCGATATAGCGGACCTGCTCGACGGTCCCATCGTCGGCAGCGACGGTCACCGTATCGCCGTCGGCGACCCTCACGACCCGGCCGGGGAGGGCCGCCCCGGGCCAGGCCTGAAGGGGCGTGAGAAGGAGCAGGAGGCAGGCCGCCAGGGCCGCGAGGCCCTTCATTTCTTCCGGGGGAAGAACCTCATGGGCTCTCCCTCCACGATGACCTTTCTTTCGAAGGCAAGCCCTTGGGGTACCAGGAACACCATCTCGCAGGTGAAGTTGACCGTCCCGCTGAAGAGGTGGCCGCCGATGACGGAGTGGTCCTTACCCGCCAGCGAGGCATGGGCGTGGATAAAGGGCTTTCCGTCCTGCTGGCGGTTCACCGTTCCCGAAAGGGAGAGGATCTCGCAGGGTTCGTGGAATCGCTTTTTCTCGTAGCCCTCGGGGCCCAGCCAGCCTATCTCGAAGTCGCGGAGCATGCCGACGGCGGAGATGATCACCGCCGATGTCGTATCGCCCAGGGTCTCGAGAAGGCGGGGGATGAGATCCTCGCCGTCGTCGAAACGCAGGGCTACCAGGTTCTCGTCCCGTTCAACGATCAACCTTTACCCTCCCTCGCGTAATATATTTTGGGTCCCTTGACCCTTTTATACCAGTCTATCATCGAAAAGCACCATCCACACGCCGGGTTTTTCGGGTAAGATAGCAGGGCGGGAGGGGGTGCGAAGCGGGCCGGCCTCCCGGAAAGGATGGATTAGCTTGACTGGATCCTTTCCCGAATACAGGCTGCAGCCGGAAGATTCCCTCGCCGAACTCCAGGAGAACAGGGAAAGGATAGAGCATTACGTCTTTCTCCTGGCTTCATTCAACGAGAGGGCGAGGCTTACCGGCCCCACGGAGCCCCGGGAGATAATGGAACATATCAGGGACTGCGCCGTATCCCTTGCCTTCGCCCCCGACATCGGCGCCGTCGTGGATATCGGGACCGGTGGGGGCCTTCCTGGGATCGTTTGGGCCCTGTGCAGGCCGAAACTGAAGATCACGTTGCTCGAGAGCGTCGAGAAAAAGTGCGATATCCTGGAGGAGATGGCCCGTATGCTCCGCTTGCCCAACGTGGAGGTGGCCTGCGCGAGGTCGGAGGCTCTCTCCCTGGAGCGGCGGGAGAGTTACCGCATCGCCCTTTCAAGGGGTGTGGGCCACCTGGGCGTCGTCGCCGAATACGCCTCTCCCCTCCTGGGGGTGGGCGGCTTCTCCTATTTTTTCAAGGGGCCCAAGGTCGCCGAGGAGCTGCGCGACGTGGGAGACCGGTGGGCGACCCTCGGTTTTGACGACCCCGTGATTTACCCTTACGACCTGGATGGTAAAAACCTTTGCCTGGTGGGGCTTGAAAAGACCGCCCCGTGCCCGGTGAAGTACCCGAGGCGCCCCGGCAAGGCCGGTAAAAGTCCCTGGTGGAGGTGAGATTTTTGAAGACCGTCGCCGTCGCGAACCAGAAGGGGGGCGTAGGCAAGACCACCTGCTGCGTGAACCTGGCCGCCGAGCTCGGCAGGCAGGGCAAGAAGGTGCTCGTGCTCGATATCGACCCCCAGGGCAACAGCACCAGCGGCCTCGGCGTGGATGTCTCCAACGTCCATAACAGCATGTACCACGTTATCCTCGACGAGGTGTCCCCGACGAGCGCGATCATCCCGTCGGCCTGGGAGGGGGTCTGGGTCCTTCCCGCCACCCTCGACCTGGCCGGCTCCGAGGTGGAACTGGCCGGGGTGATGAGCCGCGAGACGAGGCTGGCGAGGCACATGGGCGCCATGAAGGACTTCGACATCGGCTTCATCGACTGTCCCCCATCGCTGGGGCTCCTCACCGTCAACGCCCTGGTCGCCGCCGACAGCCTCCTGGTCCCGATCCAGTGCGAGTATTACGCCCTGGAGGGCGTGGGACAGCTCATGAGGACCATCTCGCTGGTCCAGAGATACCTCAACGAGAATCTCAACCTGGATGGCGTCGTACTCACCATGTACGACGTCAGGACCAACCTCTCCAAGGAAGTGGCCGACGAGGTCAGGAACCAGTTCCGCGAGGCCGTCTTCGATACCCTCATCCCCAGGAACGTCAGGCTTTCCGAGGCACCCAGCCACGGCAAGCCCATTTGCTACTACGACCCGGAGAGCGCCGGAGCGGGCGCCTTCCGGAACCTTGCCCGGGAGGTGCAGCAGCGATGGCTCGCCCAAGAGCGCTAGGGAAGGGCCTGGGGGCCCTCATCCCGGGGGCGCAGGCGGAGCCCCTCCCGCCGGAAGGCGCGACGGAGGTCCTCCGCCTGAGACTTAAGGAGATAAAGCCCTCGCCGAACCAGCCCAGGAAGGATTTCGGGCCCGAGGGGCTGGAGGCCCTGGCCGCTTCCATCAGGGAACACGGTGTCGTACAGCCCGTGGTCGTCCGGAAGCTCGACGGCGGTTACGAGATCGTGGCCGGTGAGAGAAGGTGGCGCGCCGCAGGGATGGCGGGCCTCGACGAGGTGCCCGTCCGGGTCATCGATGTGGACGAGAACAGGGTCATCGAGCTCTCCCTGGTGGAGAACCTCCAGAGGGAGGACCTCTCCCCCTTGGAGGCCGCCAAGGGTATAGGCGAACTGGTGGACAAGTTCTCCCTCACCCAGGAACAGGCGGCCCGGAAACTGGGGTGGAGCAGGGCGGCCGTGGCCAACAAGCTGAGGCTCCTGAACCTCCCCGAGGAACTCCAGGCGATGCTCCACCGGGGGGACTTGAGCGAGGGCCACGCCAGGGCTCTGCTCTCCCTTGAGGATCCCCTTGAGCAGGTCCAGCTGGCGAGGCAATGCGTGGACCGGGGCATGTCGGTCCGGGAGGTCGAGGAGGCCGTCCGCAAGCCCTCGGGCGAACGGAAGGCCAGGAGGAGCCGTTCGTCCCAGTCGGTCCTCGTCCCCGAGCCCGTCCTCAGGGTCTCGGAGCGCTACGGCATCGACATCAGGGTGAGCGGGCGCGGGGACAACGTGAGGGTCATGCTGGGCGGGTTGAGTGAGGACGAGGCCCACAGGCTCTTCGAGATGATAGACCGGAGCGGGGAGATACTGTTCCCCGGCAAGTGAGGGCCGAGGGTCGCGGCGATGTCGAGGCTCACCGGGGACCTGGCCGCCTTCTCGAGGGTGCTCTCTTCGGCGCTCCTCCTCTGCGGTTTTATTATCCTCGGCGTGGTTGGAGGAAGGGCCCTGGTCTCACGGGGGTACCCCGGGTGGACCCAACCGGCTGCCATCGTGGGCGGGACGGCCCTCGGCGCCTGGCAGGCCTGGGGTTTCCTGAAGGCCGGGATGAAGAGGGGGCGGGGTGGAAACCCGTGAATCGGAAAGGCAAGGCAACATGCATCAGGCGACAGAAAACCGAGGAACTAAGATAAAACCTAAAGGCGTAAGATTTTAATCGGGAGACGTAAGGGCAAGGCCCGTGAATCGTAAATCGTGAATCGTAAATCGGAAAGGCAAGGTAACAGGCATCAGGCGACAGAAAACCCCGGAACAAAGACAAAACCTAAAGGCGGGAGACGTAAGGGCAGAATCCGTGAAGCGAAAGACCTTGGGCTGGGGTTTGCAGCCCTTCACCACCAACTCTCAGGCTTTTCATTTTAAGACCGGCGGCCCGCCGCGGGTGTTTCACGTGAAACATACACGGTCATGGCTGACATGGAAGGGGGGGGCTCTTTGGACCAACTCTTCGCACCCTGGCGGATGGCCTATATCGACGGGGCCGACAAGCAGGAAGGGTGCATCTTCTGCGATTTTCCCAAGGCGAATGAAGACAGGAAGCGGCTCATCCTCGCCCGGGGGGAACTGGTTTTCGTGATACTCAACGCCTTCCCCTACAACCCCGGGCACCTCATGGTGGCCCCCTTCAGGCACGAGGGGGACTACGAGAACCTCAAGGACGAAGAATGCCTGGAGATGCACCGCTTCGGGCAGAGGTGCGTCACCGTCCTCAAGGAAGCCATGAACCCCCAGGGCTTCAACCTGGGCATAAACATCGGCAGGACCGCCGGGGCGGGCTTCGCCGATCATGTTCATCTTCACATCGTCCCCAGGTGGAACGGGGACACCAACTTCATGCCCGTCATAGCCGGCACGAAGGTCCTGCCGGCCTCGCTGCAGGAGACCTGGGAGAGCCTGAAGAAGGTTTGGGAGGCCCATGACCGGCGGCGGTGAATTCTTCGAGCCGGCCACCTTCGCCGAGGTCGAAACTAGGCACAAGCGTTCCCTTTTCATTGGTAGGGTCTTTCGCGCGGGCACCGAAGAGGAAGCCCGGGAATACGTCAGAGAGATATCTCGGCGACATGCTGACGCTACGCATCACTGTTGGGCCTACAAAGTGGGCTTCCCCCAGGCGACGGAGTACTACTCCGATGCCGGCGAGCCTTCGGGGACGGCGGGCAGGCCCATCCTCGGGGCCATCCACCGGGCCGGCGTCGTCAACACGGTGGTGGTGGTCACCCGGTACTTCGGGGGGACGAAGCTGGGCGTGAGGGGCCTCATCGAGGCCTACGGCGAGTGTGCCGCGCTGGCCCTGGCGGCGGCCGGGCGAAGGGGGCGCGTCAGGTCCAGGGAGGCTTCCCTGGAGTGCCCCTATGAGCACGCCCGGTCGGTCCTGAAGCAGCTGGCGGACCTCGGCCTGCCAGAGAGCGCCGTGGAGACGGAGTGGGGTGCCGCGGTGACCCTCACAGCGGCGGTGCCCCTGTCCCTCGCCGACGATGCCGCTTCCCTCTTCGATAATTACGAAGAAAGAGGTTTAATTACCCGCTGGGAATGGAAAAAATAGGACTGGAGGGGATCATCAGTGCAGCACACCGATGACCGTTCATCGTTCAGTGAGAAGCTGGCCCACCCCGTGAGCCGGAGCCTCCTCCGGGACGTCACCGAGGATGAACTCAGGGCCATGGCTTTCCACGAAGCCGTGCCCAACGACCAGGGAGCCTCCCTCTACGTAACGAAAATCCGCTCCAGGAGCGCGGCCTTCACCGATATCGTCTACGAGGTCGACGAGCCCCTGGTGGCGCTGCTGGAACAGGTATGGGGTTACCTCCGGTGGCAGCAGATGATCCGCGTAACGGCCAGGATAGGCTCACCGGACCGCCGGCCGATGCTGGCGAACTTCTACGTGACCCGCAGGTATGCCAGGCTGGCCCAGATGTTCGCCATGAACTTCTCCACGGAACTGGACCGGGACTATGCCGACATAGTCACCGTGGCCGTCCCCGAGTGGCACCAGCGCAAGATCATCGTCCTCCCCAGGCAGAGGGTCACCTACATCCTGGGGAGCGACTACTACGGCGAGACCAAGATGGCCACCCTGAGGATGGTCATGCACCTGGGGCGCGAAACGATGAACGCCCTCGGCCTTCACGCCGGCAGCAAGGTCATCAGGGTGAACACCCCCAGGGGGCTGGAGGAGAAGGGAGTGCTCATCTTCGGGCTTTCCGGCACCGGCAAGACCACCATCACCACGGCCGATCACGGCCTGGAGGCGCCCGAGGGCGTGGAGGTGCTTCAGGACGATATAAACATCCTCCTCTCCAACGGCAGCGCCCTGGGTTCGGAGGCCAACTTCTACATAAAGACCGACAACGTGACGAAGCAGCCGGCTCTCCTGTGGGCCGCCCGGGACAGGAAGGCCCTCATAGAGAACTGCTGGGTGGACGATGACGACCATATCAACTTCGACGACCACGCCCTGACGACCAACGGCAGGGCCGTCGTCCCCCGGGAGGCGATACCCAACACGTCGGGCCGGATAGACCTGGACAAGGTCGACTGCCTGCTTTTCAACATGAGGAGGTACGACACCCCGCCCATCGGGCGCCTCGTCTCGCCGGAGCAGGCCGCGGCCTACTTCATGCTGGGGGAGTCGACCATCACCAGCGCGGACGACCCCTCCAGGGTGGGCCAGGCCAAGAGAGTGGTTGGCTTCGACCCCTTCGTCATCGACAACCCCCACATCAACGGCAACAGGCTGTTGAGGATCCTGAGGGACAACCCGGGCATCCGGTGCTACCTCCTCAACACCGGGAGGATTGGGGGCAAGGACGGGGCCAACATCACCGTCGAGGCCACCACCACGGCCGTCAGAGAAGCCATGAGGGAGACCCTGGAGTGGCGCTACGACGATATCCTGGGTTACGAGGTACCCTCGTCGCTGCCGGTGCCCCAGGGAGGGGACCTCGACCCCTACCGGTGGTACTCCCGGGAGGAATACGCCTCCATGATCGGCGACCTTCGCAGGGAAAGAAAGGAATACCTGCAACAGTTCAAGGGCCTGGCCCCGGAGATCGTCGACGGGGTCTGACGGGAGAACCGCCCTAAGGCCAAGCTAGAGCCCTTCCTGGACGGCCCTCTCCCAGGCGCTCCCGAGGTGGCAGGCCTCGCCCAGGACGAGGACCTCCAGCCCCCGGGGCGTCTCCTCCAGGAGGGTGATGCTGCCGTTCCCGAGGCGGAACCTCCAGAAGCTGCCCAAGGGCGCGTCGAAGACCCGGCAGAGGAGGACCTTGAGGACCGCGTCGTGGGAGAAGAGGGCCAGGGCGTCCCCCGGGCCCGCCAGGATCTCCCTGAAGGCCCCCCATGCCCGGCGGGAGACCCCGTGGAGGTTCTCCCCCCCCGGCATGGTCACCTCCTCCGGCCTGGAGTGCCAGAGGGAGAGCATCCCCGGCCACAGGCTTTCCACTTCCCCGGCGGTGTGCCCCTCCCAGAGACCATGGTCTATTTCGATCAAGCCCGGGTGGGTCTCAAGACCTAACCCAAGGAGGGAGGCCGCGGCCTCCGCCGTCTCGTAGGCGCGGGAGAGGGGGCTCGACACCACCCTGTCCACGGAAGAGCGAAGGAGCGCCCCCGCGGCGGAGCGGGCCTGCCCCCTGCCCAGGTCGTTCAGGGGGATGTCCCTCCTGCCCTGGAAGCGCCCTTCCCGGTTCCAGTCCGTCTCGCCGTGCCTTACCATGAAGATCCGCCTCATCTAGAGGTCCTCCGTAAAGCGGACCTTCACCGCCCAGAGCAGGTCCACATCCTTTTTCAGTTCCTCCAGGACGGGCATGGGGACGTCGTCGTCGATCTGCAGGGCCCCCACGGCCAACCCGCTCCCGTTCCTGCGCCCCAGGGCGAAGTTGGCTATGTTCGTCCCGGCCCTCCCCAGGAGGGTTCCCACCTTCCCGATCACGCCGGGGCGGTCGTGGTTGCTGAAGAGGAGCACCGTCCCCTCGGGGATGAACTCTATCCAGTAGCCTCCTATGTTGACCACCCTCTGGCGCCCCTCTTCGGTTATCGTCCCCGACACGGAGATGCCTTCCCGGGAACCGGGCGACAGGAGTTCCAGTTCGACCTGGTTGCGCCAGGTCCCGGGGCCGGTACGGCTCTCCTCGATCCTGATGCCCTTGTCCTCCGCCAGCATCGGCGCCGACATGTAGTTCACCTCGGGGCCGTGGGAGTATTCCAGGTAGCCCTTGAGCCCCGCCACGGTGAAGGGAGAGAAGTGGTAGGGGATCTCGAAGCATACGGGCTCGTCGGCGGGCGAGAAGAGGGGTCCCCGCAGGCTGACCTTCAGCCGCGTGGCCGGTTCCCACGAGAGGTGCGCCGCCAGGTAGCCGAGTTTGCGGGCCAGCGAGAGGAAGGCCCTGGTGCCCTCGGGGAGGGACTGCTCCACGAAGGGGAGGTTTACGGCGTTCTCACAGGGCTTCCCCTTGAGGGCGGCCAGGAGGTTCGAGCAGGCGATGACGGCCACCGCCGACTGGGCCTCCTCGGTGTTGGCCCCGATGTGAGGCGTCAGGACCACCCTCTCACGGATGTCCCCGGCAAGCAGGGGGTTGTCGGGCCGCGGTGGCTCGCCGTCGAAGACGTCGATGGCGGCCCCGGCCAGGTGTCCCGAGCGCAGGGCCTCCGCGCAGGCAGCTTCGTCCACGAGCCCGCCCCTGGCGCAGTTGACCAGGTAGGCTCCCGGCCTGCAGGCTTTTATGGCCTCCCCGTCGATGATACCCCGCGTCTCGGCCGTCAGGGGGACGTGCAGGGTGATCACGTCGGCCAGGGAAAGGGCGCCCTTGAGGTCTTCCACCAGGCGGGCGCCGGCCCTGTCGGCCTTGGCCGGGGAGATGTAGGGGTCGTAGGCGGATACCTCCATGCCGAAAGCCCTGCACCGGGCGGCCACCTGGGTCCCTATCCTGCCCAGCCCGACGATGAGGAGCCTTTTGCCCGAAAGCTGCCTGCCCAGGAAGCGGCTCCTCTTCCACTCGCCCGAGGCCAGCGACTGGAAGGCCTGGGGCACCTTCCTGACCAGGGAGAGCATCATGGCCATGGTATGCTCCGCCGCCGCCAGGGTGTTCCCCGTGGGTGCGTTTATTACCACGACGCCCCTGCGGCTCGCTTCGGCGAGGTCTATGTTGTCCAGTCCCACGCCGGCCCTCGCCGCCGCCCGCAGCCTTTTCGCGGCGTCCAGGATCTCGGGGTCGAGGGGGGTCCCGCTCCGGGTGATCATCCCGTCCACGTCCCCCACTTCCGCCAAGAGTTCCTCCCGGGAGAGGCCCGTTTTGACGTGCAGCTGCACCTCCGGGTCCTGCCGGAGCACGTCCAGCCCAGCCTCGGAGATCTTTTCCGTTACCAGTACCTTCAGCATGACCGATCCCCTTCCCTGTCCCACGTCTTGAGGGCTTCGTCCAGAAAACCGTTCCCCGCGTCGATGCCGCATTCCCTGGCTGCGCCGAAGACTCCGCCCGCCAGCAGGCATACCTCCGGCCACCCCCCGGGGTTGTAGTGGGCGATCCGCAGGGTGCCGCCGTCACGCCCCTGCCCCTCGGCGACGATGATGCCCATATCTTCGAGGGCCTTCTTCATGGGCCGCTCTTTCCCTGCGGGCACCTCGAGGGCGGTCATGACGGGCGATCGGTACTCCCTTTCCCTCACGAAAAGTTCGAAACCCATCGCCTCGCAGGCGGCCTCGAAGGAGCGAGCCTTCCTGCGCGTCCTGTCGGCCCAGGCGTCCCATCCGAAGCCCTCGAGAAGGCGGAGCGACTCGGCCAGTCCGTAAAAGACGCTCACGGGAGGAGTGAAGGGGTTCTGGGGCCTCCCCTTTTTCAGGAATCTCCTGTGGAGGGTCAGGTCGAAGAAGTATGAGGGGCAGGCCCCCTTGGCGGCCCTTTCCCAACCCCGTTCCGAGAGGTGGACCAGGGCAAGGCCGGGGGGAGCGAGAAGCCCCTTCTGGGAGCAGGAGGCGAGGCCGTCGATCCCCCACTTCGAGGGGCGGCAGGTCATGGCTCCGAGGGAGCTCACGGCGTCGACCAGCACAAGCGGTCCGTCGGCGGGGACCTCCGCCAGGAGTTCTTCCAGGGGGTTGACCACGCCCGTGGAAGTCTCGTGGTGGGTGAAAAGTAGTGCATCAGCCCCGGGATATCTTTCCAGGGCTTCCCTGACGTGCCCTCTCGTGAATCCCTCGCCCCGGGGTGCGTCAAGGGCGTGGATCTTGGCGCCTCTCCTCGATGCGATCTCCCGGAAACGGTCCCCGAAGGTCCCGCAGGAGAAGGAGATCACCTCGTCGTCGGGCGACAACAGGTTGGCCGTCAGGGTTTCCAGGGCCCCTGTGCCGGAACCCGGAAGGATGACCACGGGTTCCTCGACGTCCAGGAGTCTTTCAAGGCGGCCCGTTACTTCCTCCAGCAGGTCGGACCATTCCTCGCTCCGATGGCTGATCATGGGCCCGGCCGCCGCCCTCCTGACGGAAAAGGGCACGTCCACCGGCCCGGGAGTGTACAGGTATCGCGTCATGGGATCCCCTCCTCGTAGATAAAAAAGGCCGGGAGAACACTTCTCCCGGCCTGTATCTCCCTGAAACGCTGTGTTTTTTCCCCAGTTGTCCTGGGTCTACCGCGGTCCTCCCCCTGCCGGCAAAGAGAGGCCTGCCCTTCCGGGCCAACCGGAAGAGGAGCTGGAAGAAGAGCTACCGGCCTTGCCGACAAAAAGGTAAACCTCGATCAAGAGAAAACACTTCCCTGTGAAAACATTGTCCGATTTATACCACGAGAGCGTTCAAAGGTAAATAGCCGCCCCGGGCCCCGGGCGGCGCCTCTTGTTTGACGTATGCGTCTGCAGCCTCTACGATGATGCCTCAAATAGACCCTCCAAGGGGCTCGATCCTTAACGGGAAAACGCGAAGGGAGATGTAGAAAATGAGGATAGCCTGTGTCCAGATGGAAGCGCCGGAATTGGCCGATTTTGAAAAGACTTTTAGCAGGATCCAACGTCTCCTGGATGAGGCCCTCCGGCCCGGCGTCGACCTGGTGGTGTTCCCGGAATGCTCATGGCCGGCCTACTTCATCGATCCCGCGGAGAAACAGTCCCTCAAGGAGGCCCTGTCGCTCAACGAACGATTGATCGACCATATCAGCAGGAAAGCCAGTGAACACGCTTCCTACGTGGCTTTCGGGCTGGTGGAGGAAAAGGACGGGAAGCTCGGCAACAATGCCATCCTCGTGGACCCCTCGGGAGAAATAGTCCTCAGGGTGTCAAAGATGAACCTTTGGCATTTCGACAGGGACCTCTACGAGCCGGGCCGCAGTTTTGACGTGGTCGACTCGCCCTTCGGGCGGATCGGCCTCCTGATATGCGCCGACGCGCGTCTCCCGGAAATCGCGCGGGTGCTCTCCGTGATGGGGGCCGATCTCATCATCGACCCGGCGAACCTCACGGGCTACGCCGCTTCACCCCGGGGCCTGACTAACCCGCAGCTGGATTTCATGTTGCCCGCCAGGGCTTTCGAGAACGGGGCATGGTGGATCCTCTCGAACAAGTGCGGGATCGAGTCGGCGGCGGTCCCCTACGTGGGCGGCAGCAGGGTGATATCTCCAGAAGGAGCCTGTATCGCTTCGGCAAGCCCGGACAGGGAAGAGATCCTCTTCGCCGATATCGACCTGCCGGGGAAAAGGCTCGGGCCCCGTCCTGAAAGGGCCCCCGCGATGTACGGGGTGCTCGCCGAGCCCACCGAGAGTCTTCCTGTGACGGGGATCACTTCCCAACCCGCCGTCCCCTCCTGCAATAGCTTTTTCCTGGGGGCCGTACAGTTCGGAGCGGGGGATGCCGAAGAGTACATCCTCAAGGCGGGGAAGCACCTGGCCGCCCTGGGCCGGCTGCACGCATCCGTCGCGGCCCTTCCGCCGGCGGCATTCCTTCCCGCCCCCGACGTCCTCCGGTTAGCTGAAGCAATAAGGGAAAGGCACGGGTCGGCGATCGGGGGGATGGTCGTCGCCCTCGCCCACGGCGGGGGTGACGGTGGACCCCTTGGAGTACTTTTCGACGCGGGGAAGATCCTGGCATCCTCCCGGGGCCTTCCGCCCCTCTCGGGATCGGATGTCATCGGGACGCCCCACGGTAACTTCGCTTTCGTCCACGGCGAGGGGATCGTCCTCCCCGAATACGCCAGGATCCTGACCCTCCTGGGCGCGGATTTGCTGTTTTCCCTTACGGACACCTTGACGGGGCCTTCCCTTGAGATCGCCAGGACGCGGGCCTACGAGAACAAGGTCTTCCTGGTGCGCGCCGCCTCCCCCGGTGAGGGCAAGAGGTCCTTCATCTGTGACCCCTACGGGAGGGTCCTCTCCAGTGCCTTCATCGGGGTTGAGCAGGTCTTCGGCTGCCAGGCGGAACTCTTGTCGGCGAGGTGCAAAGAGGTCGTCCCGGGCACCGACGTGATAAGAGGCAGGAGACCTTCCGACTATCGGTCGCTCTGCCGGTAAACCGTTCCTTCGAAGTCGCCTGCGGGCCTATTTCCCAGTTCACCAGGGTGATCCTCTATAAGTGCATTGCCGTCTTGACAAGATTCATATAGTCTATATTCTATAGACCATAGGAACTGGACCACGCCATCCACTATTCTCAGGAGGTGCTTGTATGGAGAAAAAGGTCATACCGTTCGGCAGCGCCATGGGAATGAAGGTAGCCTTCAGTACCGCCGTAAGCGTGGATGTCAAGTCCGTCGAGAAGATCATCTGGGTCTCCGGCCAGGTCTCTTTCGACGAAAAGGGGAACATCCTGGGTAAGGACGACATGTTCGTCCAGACGGAGCACGTTATCCGGAACATTCAAAGCGCCCTGGCGGAGTTCGGGGCCGGCCTAGATGACGTGGTCGAGGTCAACGTGTTCGTCAGGGACATGAGCCGGCTCAAGGAGATCCACGAAGCGAGGCTCAAATATTTCAAGGAGCCTTTCCCCACCAGCACCCTGGTTGAGGTCAACAAATTCGTGCATCCCGACGCCCTGATCGAGATCAATGCCGTGGCAGTGATCTAGAAACCCGGTCCGGGAAAGCAGATATCTGACATCGTAAGGGGGAGAAGAGATGAAAAGGAAGAGCTTTATCGCGGTTCTGCTGGTTGTACTGGTTATGAGCCTGGCCTCGGCCGCCGTGGCCGAGGAAAAGTTCCACTGGAGGCTGCAGTCCAGTTGGGCCACGGGGCTGGAGATCCAGAGGCAGGTCGAGAGGTTCGCCGAACTCGTGACAAAAATGAGTGGAGGACGGTTGACTATTACTGCCCTTCCGGCGGGCGCGGTGGTGGGGGGGCTTGAGGTTTTCGACGCCGTGAGCCAGGGCGTCATTGACGCCATGAACAGCCTTTCCGCGTACTGGATCGGGAAAGAGCCCGCGGCGCCCATGTTCTCGGCGATCCCGCTCGGTATGGATGTCATGCAGTACTACGCCTGGTATTACTACGGTGACGGCCTCGACCTCATGCAGGAGATGTACGCCAAGCACAACATCGGTTACGCCGCTTTCTGCGCGATAAACCCGGCCGAGGACTTCCTCTGGGCCCACAAACCGATCACGAAGCTCAGCGATTTCAAAGGCCTGAAGATCCGCACCGTCGGCTACTGGGGCGAGATCGCGACCAAACTCGGTGCCCGCGTCGTCACCCTCCCGGGCGGTGAGCTCTACGGCGCCCTTGAGAAACGAATAATCGACGCGGCCGAGTTCTGCAACCCCGAGTCGGATTTCAAGTCCGGCCTGCATGAAGTGGCGAAGTACGTCCACGTCCCCGGCGTCCACCAGCCCGTGTCTTTCCTCGAGCTCCTCATCAACAAGCAGTCCTGGGACGCCCTGCCCGAAGACCTCCAGGAGATCGTGAAGTCGGCGGCAAAGGCTTCCGTCCTGGAAGGGTATGTCACCTGCCTCATGGCCGACGGCGAGGCCCTGAGGGAATTCGAGAAGAATAAGAACGTCATAGTGAAGCTCCCCCCGGAGATGATCGCCGAACTGAAGAAACTCGCATGGGAGCTCTACGACGAGAAGGCGGCGAAAGACCCGTTCTTCAAAAAGGTTTGGGATTCCCAGCGCAAGATCATAGCTGATTACGACCACTGGGCATCCTACATGGTCCCGCCGAGGCTGGACTAAGTTCGCCTGTCCGTCCCCCCGGACGGTCGGGCTTATGGGGGGCAGGGCCACGGATCGTTCCTCCGTGGCCCTGATCTTATTGACCCAGGAGACGTTCTGAGAGGAGAAATTCCATGGTCCGTAAATTCGTGAATTTCATCGATGCCCTCAACCTTTTCGTCGGACGGTCCGCGAGGTGGCTCGTGCTCATATTGACGGGCTGTTTCACCTATGAAGTGATAATGCGGTACGGGTTCAACAACCCCACGGTCTGGATCTTCGACGTCAGCTACATGCTCGGGGGGAGCTTCTTCGTCCTCGGGATGGGTTACACCCTGTTGAAGAACAACCACGTCAGGGTCGATGTTTTTTCTTCCAAGTTCAACGTGAAGGTGAAGGCCTTCATAGAGATCGTGCTCACCCTTTTCCTCTTCTACCCGGCGTGGGGCATCCTGATATACCGGGCTATCCCTTACGTCTACCGGTCCTGGATCACCAGGGAAAAGGCCCTGGAGAGTTTCTGGCAGCCCCCGATATACCCATTCAAGACGATCTTTCTCCTGGGCGTGATCCTGCTCCTGCTCCAGGTGACGGCCGAATTGTTCCGTTCCTTCGAAGTGTTCTTCAGCAAGGGAGGTGCCGGTGATGCCAACGTTTAGCCCCGAGATGAACACCCTCCTGATGTTCGGCTCCTTGCTGATCCTCCTGTTCCTCGGTTTCCCGCTGGCCTTCGTGTTGACCGGCATCGGCCTCCTGTTCGGCGTCTCCCTTTTCGGGCTGAATTACGCCGGGGCTTTCATCCTCGCCTTCCTGTCGACGATGAAGAACTACATCCTGCTGGCGATCCCCCTTTTCGTGTTCATGGGGGCGATAATGCAGTACTCCGACGTCAGCGACAGGCTTTTCGGCACCGTCTACGTGCTGTTCGGGAAGTTGCGGGGAGGCCTTGCTATTACCAGCAACATACTGTCGACCATTTTCGCCGCCTGCACGGGGGTCGTGGGGGCGTCGGTGGTGACCGTGGGGCTGCTCTCCATGCCCCCGATGCTGAAAAGGAACTACGACAAGAAACTCATCGCCGGGATAATCTGCGCCGGCGGCTGCCTGGGGGTCCTGATCCCACCCAGCATCATGGTGATAGTCTACGGGCCCGCGGCAGGGGTCTCGGTGGGCAAGCTCTTCATGGGACTGATCGGGCCGGGGCTTTTGCTCTCAGCCCTTTACACCCTCTACATCGTCGTCCTGACGTCGATCTTCCCTGAAGCGGGCCCCCCGATCTCAAAGGAGGACCTCGCCGATTTTCCCTGGGCTAAAACAAAGAGAGGCGTGGCCTTAAGGGTCCTCTCTTCCCTTGTGGCGCCCCTCGTGATCATCCTGGCAGTCCTCGGCACCATATTCTTCGGCGTGGCTTCCCCGACGGAAGCGGCCGGGGTGGGCGCGGCGGCGGCGATAGCCCTCGCCTTCGCCTATAAAAAACTGAACGTGAAGATGCTCGTCGACGCCTCGGACTCGGCCCTCAAAACGACCTGCATGATCCTGACCATGACGGTGGGGGCCGTCCTGTTCGTGTCAACCTTCATGTCGATGGGAGGCGGCGCCGTCGTTGAGCGTTTCATCATGGGTCTCCCCTTCGGGAAATGGGGGATCTTCTTCCTCATGTTCGCCGTCGTCACCATACTGGGCATGTTCCTTGACTGGATTGGGATCGTCCTCCTGATCGTCCCCCTATTCACGCCCATCGCCGCCAACCTGGGTTTCGACCCGGTCTGGTTCTCCATAATGATGATCCTCTTCCTGCAGCTGTCCTACCTTACGCCGCCCTTCGCGCTGGCGATATTCTATTTCAAGGGCATCTGCCCACCGGAGATCACGACGATGGACATCTACAAGGGGGTCGTTCCCTTCATCGCGATCCAGGTCTTCGCCTTCACTCTCTGCATCCTGTTCCCGGGGATCATCCTGTGGCTGCCCTCCGTGTCAGTCACGGGCTGGTAGCAGCGCTGTCGAGGGTTTTATCATGAATTCAAGGAGGGTTCGCTCGTGAAAGAGATCCTGGTCAAGGGTGGTACCGCTGAAGCTTTCGAAGTCCGAAAGGGCGGTAAATTCAAACTCACCGACGTCGTAGGCGGCCAGGTCGCCGATTTCGTGGCCTTCAACAGGAACGACCTGAAAGAAAAGTCTTCGCCCGGCCATACCCGCATCTCTAACCGTTCCCTCAGGTTGAAGACCGGCGACAGCATCCGCTCAAACCTGAGGCATGAAATGATCCGCCTGCTGGAAGAGACCGCCGGGCACCACGACATCCTGATCGTCGCCTGCGATGAGCAGCGGTACCTCGTGGACTACGGCGTGGCCGATCATCGAAGCTGCGTTAACAATTTCGAGCAGGTGCTCGGGCGATACGGGATCGACCGGTGGGTCCTCCCCGACCCCGTCAACTTTTTCCAGCACACGAGGATCGGGGACGACGGAGAGATCATCCAATTGCCTTCGGTCAACCCGGGAGGCTCCTTCGTGATGATGGAGGCCATGATGGACCTGGTCTGCGCGGTTTCCGCATGCCCCATGGACCTCAACCCCATTGGGGGGAGCGATATAACCGATATTCTTGTTACCCTATATGATTAGTAGGCCGGGGTAGGAGGCGAAGGGGACCCCTTTGGAGTCCTTTGCGCGGCCGCCCGGTACTGCTGCGAAAGGACATAAAAAGAGGTGTGGCCTTAAATGACAGCGAAGAAAGCGGAAAAGGGCTACTTGACGAAAAGCCAATACGCCTACATGACCCTTAGGGAAGGGATCATCACCCGTCGTTACCGTCCCGGGTCCCCGATGATAATCACGAGCCTCAGCAAAAGCCTAGGCGTGAGTGAAACGCCCGTCAGGGACGCCATAAAGATGCTCATTTCGGAAGGGTTCGTGGTCTCCAACGATCACGTGGGAGCGAAGGTGGCCAGCCCCTCCCTGGAGGACCTGAAGAACATGTTCGAGATGCTCCTGAGCCTCCAGGGCATCGCCACGAGGATGGCCGTGTACCAGGACCCGGGGGGCCTCCTCGAGGAACTGGAAGAGATCCTGGAGAAGACTAAGCTCTACATTCACGAGCAGCGCCACGAGGAATACGGGATCCTGAACGACCGGTTCCATGATTCCATCGAGAGCCGGTGCCGCAACCTTGAACTGGTCTCGACCATCAATTCCTACAGGGAAAAGACCGCCTGGGTGCGCTCCCTCTTCGTGTTGAATCCGAAACGCCTCGAGGAATCCTTTGATGAGCACGTTGAGATTTTCGGCGCCCTCAAGGAGCGAAAAGCCAGGGCGGCGGAAAAAATCTTGAAAAAACACCTGTTAATATCCTTCAACGGCTATCTCGATTTCCTGAAAAAAGAGAAAGGGTACGAGGGGAAGGAATACGAGATAGACGGGAACCGCTGGATCTGAACCGGCAGGGCCTTCGGGCCGGCCGTAGCACGAAAGGGCTCCCCGCCCCTGTGTAGGGACGGGGAGCCCCAGGGTGCGCGCCCTGTTCAGTTACAGGGCGGCGACAGTCTGGACCTCGACGAGGAAAGGTTCCTGGACGAGCCTGTCTACCATCAGAAGGGTGTTGGGCGGGTAGACCCCGTCGGGGAAGAGGCGAGGAAACTCCCGTTTCCGGAATTCCATGAATTTCGGGATATCCTGGGAGTGGACCAGGTAGGTAGTGAACTGCACGACCTGGCCCCAGCCGGCACCCGCCGAGGCGAGGGCTTCACCGATGTTCTTGAAGACCTGGGTGCACTGGGCGTCGAAGTCGTCTTTCCCGACCACGTTACCGGCCCTGTCGGACGAGAGCATGCCGGAGATGAAAAGCAGCTCGCCGGCCTTGACCCGGGCGATATGTGAATATTGTCCCAGGGGTTTCCCCAGGGTTTCAGCGTTGTAGATCTTGATCTCGGCCATTGGTTCATCCTCCCCTATCATTAATTGGGCTTCGGGTCCCGGGACCGAGGAGTCCGCGGCCGAAGCGCCCGTTATCAACTCTGTCGGGCAGTACTTTTCAAGTATATAACACAAGGTGCGTCTCGAGGCAAGATAGTATACAGCAATGGGCCGCCCGTAAAGTGACAGGCCAGGCCGATCAAGAAAAAGAAAAGGAGAGGAGAGTTTTCGCAATGTGGAAGGACATTAAATTCGTGACCCCCGATATCGTTTTCGGCATGGACGCCGTGAGCGCCGTCGGGGACAAGATCAGGGCCCTCAAGGGGAAAAGGGCCCTGGTGATCACCGGCCCCTCGGTGAAGGCTTCGGGGGCGCTGGACAAGGTACTGGAATCCGCCAGGGACGCCGGCGTGGACCTCGACGTCAATGTCCAGCAACGGTCGACCCCGGAGCCCACCACCGACCTCGCCGAGGAAGTGGCGAAGTACATCGTTGACGGCAAATTCGACGTGGTGGTGGGGCTTGGCGGCGGCAGCATCCTCGACGTGGCGAAGATGTCCTCGGCGCTCACCACGAACCCCGGCAAGACGAGAGACTATTTCGGTCCCGGGAAGGTCAAGAACAAGGGGCTCCCCACCATCATGATCCCCACGACAGCGGGGACCGGCTCAGAGGTCACCAAGCACGCCATCTTCCTGGACCAGGAGAACAATGTTAAAAAGGCCGTCGCTTCTTCGGCCCTTCTCCCCGACGTGGCCATCGTCGACCCGATGCTGACCGTGTCGTCGCCGCGCCACGTCACCAGCGCGTCGGGGTTCGATGCCTGGCTCCACGCAGCGGAGCCTTTTGTCTCCAAGAACGCGAACCCCATCACCGACGCCCTGGCCCTCCAGGCCGTGAGCATTATCGCGAAGCACCTGGGCGTGGCCTGGTCCGACCCTAACGACCTAGACGCCCGGTACCACGTATCCCTCGGTTCCCTGATGTCCGGCATGGTCCTCAACAATGCGGGGACCAGCCTGGTGCATGCCCTGGCTTACCCCATAGGGGGCGAGTACCACGCAACCCACGGTATCTCCCTCAGCGTGCTCCTCATCGCCTGCTTCAAGGCGATAGCCGCCTCCAAGGGCGAGCGTATCGTCCAGATAGCCAGGGCCATGGGCGAGAACGTGGACGGCCTCTCCACCCGTGAGGGCGTGGAGGTTGCCCTCGACGCCATGGCGGCTTTCATGAAGAGCGTGGAACTGCCCATCAGCCTCGAAGAGATAGGGATAACGGACCGGTCCGGTGTCGAGCGGTGGGCCGTGGAGGGGTGGAATGAAAGGCGCCTCCTGGGCCGCTGTGCCCGCGACCTGACCGTTGAGGATATAGCCGCCATCTACGGGGATGCCTTCGAGGCGAGGAACTTTTGCTGGGAATAGGCGGCGCGATCCGTGAGAATAGGGCGTGAGAGGGCGTCATCGACGGGCCTGCCCGGTGGCGGTCGAGCCTAAGCCCATCGCCCGCGATAGATGAACAGGACACCCACGCCGGCTTTCCCGGGCGCCCTGCGTAAACCGGCCCCGGGTGGCTTTGCAGAGGAGGAATGAAAATTGGCTACGATCCACAACAAGAGCGCGACACCCTGGAAGACTGACAAGTGGTACACGAGTCCCTGGAACTTCATCCCCGAGGTCCGGGAGGGGATGAAGTTTTCCCCGAACATCCAGTTCCACGACGTGTCCCTCCGGGACGGCGAGCAGCAGGCGGGCCTCCTTTTCAACAAGGACCAGAAGATAGCCATTGCCGAAAAACTGGCTGAACTGGGCATCCAGAGGATCGAGGCCGGCATGCCCGTGGTTTCGGAGCAGGATGCCGAGGCCATCAGGGAGATCGTCAAGAGGAACCTCGGTCCGAAGATCTTTTCCTTCGCAAGGTGCATGAAGGAGGACGTGAAGAGGTCCGTCGATATCGGCGTGAAGAACATAGTCATGGAGGTCCCCGCCAGCGACCATATCCTGAAGTACGCCTACCGCTGGGAGTTCGAGAAGGCCATCGAAGTGTCGATCGAGGCCACCCTCTACGCGAAGGAGAACGGCCTTTACGTCTCCTTCTTCACCATCGACGGCACCAGGGCCGACATCGACGACTATCTGAAGATCGTCGACCGGGTCTCCTCGGAGGGTCACATGGACGAACTCACCGTGGTGGACACCTTCGGCGGGCTGAACCCCCATTCGGTCCCCTACCTCATCAAGAAGGTCAAGGAGCACATACCCGACAAGCCCATCGGTGTCCATTTCCACGACGACTTCGGCCTGGGAGCGGCCACGACGATCATGGGGCTCGCCTCGGGAGCGGACATAGCCCATACCTCCATATCGGGCATCGGCGAGAGGGCCGGCAACGCGCCCTACGAAGATGTGGCCATGGCCCTTCTGACGATGTACGGCGTCGACACGGGTCTCCGCTACGAGAAGATCTACCCCCTCTCGAAATACCTCCGGGAGATCACGGGGCTTACGGTGCGGCAGAACAGGGGCATCGTAGGGGATTACGTGGCCGATATCGAGTCGGGGATCGTAGCGGCCTGGTACAAGAACGTGGAGGGTATAGCGCCCCTTGAACTTTCCCCCTTCCTCTACGACCTGGTGGGCCACCCCGACACGAAGGTGGTCATCGGGAAGCTTAGCGGTCTTCCCACGGTGGATATCTACCTGGACAAGCTGGGCATCGAGACCGACGACAAGGACGCCAAGGCGGAGATCCTGAAGAGGATCAAGGACACGGCGCTGGAGAAGAGGCGCCTGCTGACCATCGAGGAGTTCGGAGAGATAGCGACGTCGGTCCTGGACAAGTCCTAAGGAGGTTCTGTCATTCTCCTGACCCCGTCTCCTGAGGGTGTTTGCCCTGGGCACCCGGATTTTGTAGGTTTGGGGGCGTTGCCTCCGGATGCAGTTTTTTAAATGACCCAACGAGGCGCTATCGAAGATGTTGTGGCAGTGTCGGTCAACATGACCGTCGGGGTCGCCAGGGAAAGGGCCTCTATTATCGTAGTAACAAGAGAGAGCAACCAGGGATACATTAAAAAGTTGGGTCTGACCAATGCCCCCGATTTCTCTACGGCAACGGGATTGGCAGAAAAGAAATCGGGAGACATCGAAAGCATAGGGATCATCACCCACGGTGGAGATTTCGCACCCAAGTTTTAACAAAAGTGAAATTATGCAAAGATTCTATGGGGTTGAGGTGGTCATCGTGGAACGTGAACCGATACTTGACAGGGTCGAATCCCTGGGTATTGAGTATGAAAGGAAGTACGGGGGATGCTCCCAGTGCGTTATAGGAGCCATCCGGGATACTTTCGGCGGGATTGACGACAGCGTGTTCAAGGCTGCTACTGGTCTGGCCGGCGGAGTTGGGCTGACAGGGGCTACCTGCGGGGCCTTGACTGGTGCAGCAATGGCGATCGGTGCCTTCCTGGGAAGGGAGTACGATCAGTTCGCCGATCCCGAAAGGATCAGGTTCACGACCTTTGAACTGGTTCGTCGCATGGTGGCCCGCTTTGAAGAAGAATACGGAAGCACCCTGTGCCAGCATATTCAGGAAAAGATCATGGGCCGCTCCTACAGGCTCTATGACGAAGGTGAGCACAAGGCCTTTATTGAAGCCGGGGGCCACGATGACAAATGTCCTGTTGTCGTCGGTAAGGCCGCCCGATGGGCGGCCGAGATCCTGTTCGATGAGGGCCTTGTGCAAGGTCATTGAGCATTTAAGATCTCAACCTGGGAGGTCAACTCAATGAAAAGAGAGATCCGCACTGACCGGTCGCCCGACCCGATAGGACCCTATTCCCAGGGCCTGGTGGTGGGCCGCAGGATTTACGTCTCGGGGCAGGGGCCGCTGGACCCCGCCACCGGCAAGACCCCTGGGACCATCGAGGAGCAGACACGGCAGGTCCTGACCAACATCAGGAATATCCTCGAAGCCGGCGGTGCCACCATGGAACAGGTGGTCAAGACCACCGTCCACCTCGCCGATCTCAAGGATTTCCAGGCCTTCAACGACGTTTACAAGGAATTTTTTAATCCCCCTTACCCGGTGAGGACCACCGTGGGGAGCGCGCTGTTGGGCATCCTCGTGGAGATCGACGTCATCGCGGAGCTGTAAAAGGCTGCTTTTTTCAACTTAAGAAATGTAAAGGCTCCTTTTACAAGGGGTTACCCTTCTTGACGGCCCTTAAGACCTCTATGGGGTAGTATGGTGAGAACCTTGCCGATCGGGGGGAAAAGCCGTGGAGCGGATACTGCTCGCCGATGACGACGCCGGCCTTTGCGAATTGCTCACCGAGTTCCTTGAGTCGGAAGGCTTCAAGGTCGAGTCCGTCCACGACGGGAGCAAGGTCGTCGCCAGGGTCCTGGCGGAACGGTTCTCGCTGCTGATACTGGACGTGATGCTCCCCGGGCTCTCGGGCATGGAGGTCCTCAAGGAGATCCGGCGGCAGTCGGCCATCCCCGTCCTGATGCTCACCGCCCGGGGCGACGACGTGGACCGCATCGTGGGCCTCGAACTGGGGGCCGACGATTACCTGCCCAAGCCCTTCAACCCCAGGGAACTGGTTGCTCGGATCCGGGCCGTGCTGCGCCGGGGGCGACTTGATGGTTCCCGGGCCCCCCAGGCGGAGGTCTACCGCGTAGGCGACATGGTCATTGACCCCGCCGCCAGGCACGTGAACACCGGCGGCACCCGGATAGACCTGACCACCGTGGAGTTCGACCTGCTGGAGACCCTCGCCCAGTCATCGGGGGTCGCCCTGTCGAGGGAGGCCCTGGTGAAAAGCGTCCTGAAAAGGTCCTTCTCCCCCTTCGACAGGAGCCTCGATGTCCATATCAGCAACCTCCGCCGGAAGATCGGCACCTACCCCGACGGGTCCGAGCGCATCAAAACCATCCGGAGCCTGGGCTACATCCTCGCTTTGCCGCCGGAGGACTTCAAGCCGTGAGGGAGCGGAAGCTTTTCCTGAGGATATTCCTATGGTTTCTGGGGGCCATGCTTTTGATGGCCCTGGTGAGCGTCCTCCTGACGGTCTTCATGACCCAGCAGGGCATCATCCTCACCGGGCAGCAGGAAGCCCTCTCGAACGCCCTGGACAGGAACGGGAAAAGGCTTCTGGAGCTCCATGAGACGGAGACCCCCTCCCGCCTGAGTGAAGAGATCGAAAGGATCAGGAATGAAACGGGCCTCGCCATATTCATCTTCGACGGGCGGGGGACGCCAGTGCCCATCGAAGGCGGCCCATCGGGGGAATTCCTGGTGAGGCTCGGCAAAGATGCCCTGAACCTCCTCGACCAGGGGACGACCTTCCAGACCAGGGGGCAGTTCTCCTCGGTCTTCAGGCGGCTGGTTTCCCCCTCCGGCAAGGACTACATCCTGGTCGGGTCCTTCCGGAGGTCGCCCTACATCGCGAGGGTCCTTACGGGAAACCCCAAGGCGCTGGCGATCCACCTCCTGGGGCTCCTCGTCACAGCTCTCGTGTTTTGCTTCCTCCTCGCCCGGTACCTTGCGGATCCCCTGGTCCGGCTGAGCAGGACCGCCCGGTCCGTCTCGGGGGGACGCCTGGACACCCCGGTGGACGACGGGGTGAAGAAACGCTCCGACGAGATAGGGGAACTGGCCCGCAGCTTCGAGGCCATGACCAGGCATCTGACGACCCTGCTCGAAGCCCAGCGGCGGCTCATCCAGGACATTTCCCATGAACTGCGCACCCCCCTCGCCCGGCTTGGTGTGGCTCTTGAACTGGCGAGGAAAAAGTCCGGGGCCGTGGCGAAGGAGTCCCTGGACAGGATAGGACGTGAATCGGAGGTACTGAACGTCATGATAGGGGACCTGCTCTCCCTGTCGAGGCTCGAGGCGGAGATGGAGCACATGGACTATGAGAAGGCCGATCTCGGGTCCATCCTCGAATCCGTCGTCGAGGACGCCAACTTCGAGGCGAGGGCCATGAAACGCAAGGTGGAGCTCGTCTACCCCGACGACCTGGGGCTGGTGAGGCTTTACAACGAACTGGTCCGAAGGGCCGTGGAGAACATCGTTCGCAACGGTCTCCGGTACGCCCCCGAAGGGACCTCCGTCATAGTCAGGGCGGAACCTCTGGACAGGGATGGCCGCCCGGGGGTCTCCATCTCGGTCCGCGACCGGGGGCCCGGGGTTCCTGAAGCGGAACTGGAGGAGATCTTCAAACCCTTCTACAGGACCGAGGCATCCCGCTCCCGTGATACGGGCGGTACCGGCCTCGGCCTCGCCATCGCACGGAAGGCGGCCCTCGCCCACGGGGGCGATATCCGTGCCGTGCTGCCCCCGGGAGGCGGTCTTCTGGTGGAGATGTGGCTCCCTATCAACCCGCAGGGCCGGGTATGACCGCCGCCCCTTTAGCAATGATCTCTTCAGTGTGTATAATCGAAAGCGCTGAGGCAGTCCAAGTTCACAAAAGGTGAGATGACCCTTGAAGGACGATCGCATGACGCCCCCGGTCCTGGCCGCCCTGGTAGCGGTTTATTTTTTTTGGGGGACCACGTACCTGGGGATGAAATTCGCCATCGAGACGCTCCCCCCCTTCATCATGCTCGGCCTCCGGTTCACCGTGGCGGGAGCGATCATGTTCGCCTGGGAATGGGTGCGACTCAGGCCCAGGATAACCTTGGGCCAGTGGAGGGGCATGGGGATGGTCGGTGCCCTCATGCTCCTGGGCGGGACCGGTGGCGTCGCCTGGTCGGAACAGGTGGTGCCTTCCAACATCGCCGCTGTCGTGGTGGCCACGGTGCCGCTCTGGATAGCCGTTATCCGCTGGGTCTTCCTCCGCCACGACCGCCCCGAGAGGGTGACCATCGTGGGGCTGCTGACGGGTTTCGCCGGGATAATCATGCTGGTGGTCTATACCAGCGGCCCCTCCGCGGCCGAGGGTTACGGCCTGGGGCTCGTCGTCCTCGGTTTTTCGACCTTCCTGTGGTCGGCGGGTTCACTATATTCGAGGGCGGCCGATCAGCCCGACTCCCCGGCCCTGGGCATCTCGATGCAGATGCTCGTCGGGGGCCTTCTTAACCTCATCGTGGGGATCCTGTGCAACGGCGGTTCCATGGTGCCCCTGGCAGAGGTGTCTATGAGGTCCGCCGTGGCACTGGCCTACCTGGTCGTGTTCGGGTCGATCGTGGGTTTCAGTTCCTATATCTGGCTCCTGAAGAAGACCGACCCGGCCCTGGCCTCCAGCTACGCCTACGTGAACCCAGTGGTGGCGATAATCCTCGGGTGGCTCCTAGCCGGCGAGAGGCTCAACACGGGGAGCCTTGCCGCGACGGCGGTCATCCTGTTCGGCGTGATCCTTATCGTGAGGGGGACCGTGAGGCCGGCCGCCCGGTCGTCCTGACACCCTGGGCCTCGCCGGGAAGTGACAAAAAAGGGAGGGTTCACCCCCAAGGGTGAGCCCTCCCTCTTGTTACTGGTGAGGAACTTATTTTCCGTCCTTCACCGGTTTCTTCACGACCGGTGGAAGCGGTTTTTTCTGTCCCGGGGCGGGCCCGGGGTTCTTCGTCAGTACAGGCGGCACCGGCTTGTTCGGTATCTTCGGCGGTGCCGGTTTTTCCTGGAACTTTGGCGGCGCCGGTTTGTTCGGTACCTTTGGCGGTGCCGGTTTTTCCTGGAACTTCGGCGGTGCCGGTTTTTCCTGGAACTTTGGTGGTGCCGGTTTTTCCTGGAACTTGGGTGGTGCCGGTTTTTCCTGGAACTTGGGTGGCGCCGGTTTTTCCTGGAACTTTGGCGGTGTCGGTTTTTCCTGGAACTTGGGTGGCGTCGGCTTTTCCTGGAACTTGGGTGGCGTCGGCCTGTCCTGGAACTTCGGTGGCGTCGGCTTTTCCTGGAACTTTGGCGGTGCCGGCCTGTCCTGGAACTTCGGCGGCGTCGGCCTTTCGCGGTCCCTCTCCCGGATCAGGGAATCGAAGGTCTTCCGCTGCCCGTCGTCGAGTATCGACCGGAACCTGTCCCTCGAGTCGCGGGGCGGTGTCAGGCTTTCCTGGCGCCTTTGGAGGAGGTCCCGCCTGTACCGGTCGATATCGCGGAAGGAATCGCGGTCCCAGTTCCTCTTCAAGTAATCCTTCTCGAGGTCCCTGTAGCGCCTCTCCCTCTCCCACCGGCGGTTGTAGAGGTCGTCGTAGTAGCGCTCCATGTCCCTTCTCTGCTTTTCGCTCAGGTGGAGCCTCCGGTCCCAATCCCTCATCGCTTCCCGGTAATAGCGGTAGTGGTAATCTCTGAAGCGGTCGGGCCTGTAGTAGTAGTCGTCGTACCAGCGGTCGAAGTAGATCTTGAAGGTATAGCGCTGGTTCATGTCCAGGATCCTGAAGAACAGGTAGAGAAAATCGTCGATCCTGACCCATCGGCCCGGCCCGTAACCGTAGTCATAGCCATAGCCGGGGTCGTAATACCGGTCGGTATCCTGGGACTGGCTGAGCAGGAGGCCGAAGGCGAGGAGGGCCAGGAAGGTCCGAAGGTTATCGTTCTCCCGTTCGATCACGACCCTGGGGCCGCCGGGCCTTATCATTCCGCCGAGGCCGAAGAGAGCATCCAGTTGTCCGGAATAGCGGTGCTCAGGGCGGTAACCCCAATCCCTGTCACGGAGTTCCTGGAAGGAACCCCTCTGGCTGGGCGTAAGAGCGAGGGCCCTCATCAGTTCCGGGGAAAAGAGGCTGTCCACCTCCTCCTCGGCCCAGTAAACCACCCCGTCGAGGTCGGGTCCGGCGGCCGAAGCCGCCACGGAGAGGCCCGTGCCGAGGAACAGGCTTCCCAAAACGAGCAGGGCTGTTATCTTTTTCATGGGGCGTACCTCCGTTTCTCGAGAAAGGTATTCCTTTCGTGATCTCATCGCGGGTCCATTACTGATCCTCATTCTAGGGCCCATCTCATTAAGGTGCCCTTTGAATATGTAAAGAATTGTATAGACCGCGAATACGAAGGGTACGCCCCAGGGTCCACCCCCTCCAGGGGCTTTATTCGATCTCTTGCATGGCCTGGGCTCTCGCTTCGGCCGAAAGGGCTCGGGCCCTGGCGGAAGCCGCGCTGATGGCCTTCATGAAGGCCGTCCGTATGCGGCTTTCCTCGAGTTCGTAGATCCCGTCGATGGTCACCCCTCCCGGGGTCAGCACCATGTCCCTCAACTCGGCGGGGTGTTTCCCCGTCTCCAGTAGGAGGCACGACGCTCCTATGGCCGTGTGGGCCGCCGCCATCAAGGCGAGGTTCCTGGGGAGCCCCTCCCTGAGCGCGCCGTATATCATCGATTCGATCACGGTGAAGATGTAGGCCGGCCCCGAACCCGACATGGCGGTGAGGACGTCCAGGTACTGCTCGTCCACCTGCTGGATCTCACCCAGTTCCATCAGTATCCTCTCGAGCAGGGGAAGCCTCTCCGCCGGGAAATCCGGCTCGGGGTAGAAGAGGGTGAACCCCTTGTGGATCCGGACGGCGATATTCGTCATCGCCCTGACGAAGTGGGCCTTCGGCGCCGCCAGCCTCAGTATGTCCGTCGAAATGGCTGCTGCAAAGGAGACGACGGTCTTGCCGCTGACGGTCTCGGCGATTTCCTTGAGGACCGGGACGACCTGGGCCGGCTTGACGGACAGGATCACCAGGTCGGCATCCTCGGCGGCCGCCCTGTTGTCGGAGGTCACCTTGACGCCCTTTTCGCTGAGCCCGTTCAGCTTGTCGAAGCTCCGGCGCGTCGCCGTCACCGGGTATCGCGGCACAAGCGCCTCCGAGATGGCTCCCCCGACGATGCCGGCGCCGATCACGCATATCCTTGTCTCGTCTTTCTCCTTCATTGATGATCCCCCCTGGATAATGAAATGCCGCCGACCCGGAGGTCGGCGGCCCTGGATGCCTTTTGCGTCGAACAGGTCACTGGGTCAGGACAAGACCGTACCTTCCCGGGAGAGGCTCTTTCGGGACCTTGGCGGGATGCACGGGTTAGGTCGGGTCGTCCTTCTGACGGAAACCTGCATGACAACGCTCCTCGCTTGAAGTCACCTGGATCGGTTGAGGAAAAAGATACCCCCAGATCCCGCTTTCGTCAATACCCGGCATCGACCTTGCTTGAAAAGGGGAGGATCTTGAGGTTAACCTTTACTCGGGAGGGGTCCGTAATGGCAAGATGGCTCATGGTTGCCGGCGTGGTCCTGTTACTGTTGGGGGCGGTCCTTCACCTCGCCCCCTGGCTCCTGTCATGGTTCGGCAAACTCCCCGGGGATATCCGCTACGAGACGGGGCGGACGAGGGTTTTCATACCTATCACTTCGATGGTCGTCATCAGCCTGGTACTTACGCTGGTGATGAACCTGCTCTCCAGGAGGTGACGGGTACTCCGGCAGGCCTTCCCCTGCCGGCCCTCAAGTCGCGCTCCTTACCGCTTCAACCCCGGCTGTCGATGGCCGTCACGGCGTGGTAGAGCAGTTCGACGCCCTTTTGAAGGTCCTCGTAGTCGGTCCATTCCTCCGGGCAGTGGCTCCTGCCCCCCTTGCTCGGGACGAAGATCATCCCCGTGGGGAAAAAGGGGGCCATTATCATGGCGTCGTGTCCCGCCCCGCTGCTCATGGCCCGCCAGGAAAAGCCCAGTCCGTCGGCCTGGTCCTGGAGCACCCGGCGTATCCCCTCATCCAGTTCCACCGGCCCGACTTCAAGAAGTTGCTCCGCCCGGTAGGCCGTCCCGTCGGCGGCGGACCTCTCGTCCAGTTCCCTCCTGACCCTGTCCTTGACCGTCTTGATGGAGAGGGCGTCGAGGGAGCGGATGTCCAGGGTGAATTCGACCTCGCCGGGGACTACGTTCGCGGCCCCGGGCCTCACGACGAGAGAACCCACCGTCGCCACGGTGTCTCCGCCCTGTTCCGCGGCGAAGGATGGGACCCTCCCGATGACGGCCGCCGCCGTCCTGAGGGCGTCGCGCCTCATGTCCATGGGGGTCGTCCCGGCGTGGTCGGGCCTCCCTTCGACGGTCACCCTGGTGAGGTCGGTGCCCACGATGCTCGTGACGATGCCCAGTTCGAAGCCCTCCCTTTCCAGCACGGGGCCCTGCTCGATGTGCATTTCCAGGAAGGCCCGCACTTCCCCCGGCTTTCTCCTCGCCTCGGCGATCCTCGCGGGGTCGAACCCAAAGCGGGTTAAGGCCTCGGCCAGGGTGACCCCGTCCTCGTCCTTGCGCTGTTCCAGTTCCTCCCGGGTGACCCCCCGGGTCATGGCGCGGCTTGAGAGGAAGCCGGCCCCGAAGCGCCCCCCTTCCTCCTCGATCATGGCTATCATCTCGACGGGGTGGGCCGTACGCACGCCCCTCTCCTCCAGGCAGCGGAGTACTTCCAGGGCCGCCACCACCCCGGCCTGCCCGTCGAAGTTGCCTCCGTGCCGCACGGAATCGATGTGGGAGCCCATCATGATGGGCGGGAGGGAAGGGTCGCCGCCTTCTCTCCTCCCAAAAAGGTTCGCGGCGGCGTCTTCGTAGACATGGACCCCAAGTTCTCTAAGGCGCCCTGACAGGTAGTCCCGGGCCCCGCGGTCCTCGGGCGTCAGGGAAAAGCGGGTGAGACCCTTACCCGGGGTCGCGTTGAAGAGGGCCAGGTTTTCCAGGTCCTTCCGGATCCTGTCGAGGTCCGCCTTCACGGGGTCTCCTCCTCTCCCGTCTCGGGCAGCAACTCGCCGCTGACGGTATCCCTATCCCGTAGGGACATCAGGACACGGCGGGCGAGGTTCCTGCAAAGATCCAGGAAGATGCCGTAGGGGCGGCCGGCAAGGGAAAAAATCAGCGACATGAAGGCCGAGGAAACCGCTATCTGCTTCCAGGTCGCCCCCGCGAAGAGGAGGACGATGACATAAAGGGGCACCTGGAATATTACGAAGGCCAGGGTATCGCCCCCGATCATCTTCAGGGGCATTGTCCGGTCTATCCCCAGGAAGGTGAAAAGCCTGTCCCTGAACCAGCCGTAAGGCCTCCCGGTGATCAGGTTGACCGGTATGGCGGCGATCCTCGCCTGGACGGACTGGAAAAAGGTTAGCCTGGCGATGAAGATCTCGATCATCATGCACAAGGCCGTGGAGAAGATCATCATGGCCGTGATATCGGCGGCGGCCATGACAAGCCTGTCGCGTCTTTCACTCCGCCTGACGGTCCCATCCGTCAAGGCACTCCGCCCCCTTCTCGCCCGCCGGTGGACCGGCTCCTCAAGACTCGCCGGCCGGCCGACCCCTAATATCTAAATACTATATGAAACCCCCGCGAAGGGCCAGCCTCCTGGTGTCGCGGCGGCAGGGCGCCGGGGTTCTGTATCGCGTAGGCGAGCCTGGTGCTATGATATCAGGGTAAATATCCCCGATACGGACAGGAAAGGAGCTGGAGGAGTTGGCGAAGAGGTTGTTTTCCTCCTGGACCATCCTTTTTTTACTTCTCGTCTCCTTCAATGCCGCCCAGGCCCAGGATCTTTCCGGTTACTGGGATGTCAAGGTGCAAGGCGCCGATCATTTCACCGACAGGGAGCCCTCCCAGGTACCCATCACTGAGACGGAGACTTTCATGCAGATCGACCGCTACGACGGGAAGGTGGTGATCACCTTCGGCGGTTTCGGAGGGGTCCACTCAGCCACCCTCTTCAAGGGGGCGGCGGGGGAGGACAGCTTCGTGGCGACCTGGTGGTACGAGGCCTACCCCTATGAGACCAAGGTCCTCACGGGGCTGTACGAACCTTCCAGCGGCAAGATAAGGGGGAGGATGATCTACCCCAGGGTCTCCGAAAGGCCGGGGCTTGTATCGGGCTGGGTGGACGTCGAATACGTGGCTACCAGGAGGATCGTCATGGCGCCCGGCCGTTGAGAGCGGTCATCTCCGCCGTTCAAATGATAATGTTCCTTTTCCGTGCCATTTCAAGGACCCTCTCCTCGAGGTCGGGCCCTTCCAGTTCGGCAGCGACGTCCTTCAGAATAAGGGGGATATTGAGGCCCTGGGGGCATTTTCCCAGGCATTTCCCGCACTCGACGCACTGGGAGGCGAAACCGCTCCCGCTCCTTTGCAAAACGCCGCTCATCCTCATCACGTAAGAGTCCTTGGACCCCTCAAGGTCCCCGAAAAGGTGGACCTTGTTAAAGACCTCGAAGCAAGCGGGGATGTTCACCCCCGCAGGGCAGGGCATGCAGTACCCGCATCCCGAACAGCCGACCTTCATCAACTCCCTGTACCGGGTGGCCGCCCGTTTGACGAGGGCCCTCTCCCCGGGGGTCAACGAATTGGGGAGGGCCTCGCCGGCTGTCCCCAGGTTCTCATCTATGTGAGCTTCATCGTTCATGCCCGAGAGGACCACGACGACTTCAGGATGATCCCAGACCCAACGCAGGGCCCATTCTGCGGGGGTTCTCCTGACGGGGGCCTCGTCCCACAGGGCGGCGACGGAAGGCGGCGCTTCGGGGAAACCCAGGTTCCCGCCTCGGAGGGGTTCCATGACGAAGACCCCCAGGCCCTTCGATGCGGCGTACTCGAGCCCCCTGGTGCCGGCCTGGTTTTCCTCGTCCAGGTAGTTGTACTGGATGAGGCAGCATTCCCAGGGGTAGGCGTCGACGATGGGGGCGAAATCCGCTCCGAGGCCGTGGAAGGAGAACCCCGCGTTCACGATCCTGCCGTCGGCCTTGGCCCTGTCGAGGAAATCCCTCGCACCCAAGGCGTCGAGGCGTTCCCACTGAGGTCCGGTGAGGGTGTGCATGAGGTAGTAGTCGATGTGGTCCGTCTGGAGTTTCTCCAGTTGGGTCTCCAGGAAGCGGTCCATGTCACCCGGGGACTTCACCAGGAAGGAGGGCAGCTTCGTGGCCAGTCTCACTCTCTCCCTGTAGCCGTCCCGGAGGGCCCTCCCGAGGAAGCTCTCGCTCTCTCCCCCGTGATAGGTCCAGGCGGTGTCGATATAATTGACGCCCCTGTCTATGGCGTACCGGACCTGGGCGGCGGCCCGTTCCTCGTCGATATGGCCTTCCTTCGTCGGGAGGCGCATACATCCGAATCCCAGTATAGAGAGTTCATCGCCCGTTTTCGGCACTTTACGGTAGAGCATCGCAAGGATCACTCCTTCATGGAGGGTCGTGGAAGCCGCTCCCCCTGTGTCTCGATCTCCCTGGTCAGAGGTTTCGATCAGTCTTGGGGGTCCAGTTCGCCTGGTGCAGGTGCCTTTCCCTTTTCCAGTATTTTCCAGAGGCTGTCCATAATATGCGTCTGCAGTAGGTCCCTTGCGCCCTTTGGATCCTTGTTCTTTATTCTGTCCAGGATCTCGGCATGTTCAAGTGAAAATTTACGACGATCCTCAATAGGCCACTCCTTGAATTTTTTCCTCTGGATCGAGATCTCCGCCCTGATCGAGTTGTAAAGCTGGATCAGGAGCTTGTTGCCTGATAGTTTCACTATAGTGTCATGAAACTTCGCGTGAAGATCAACATCGGGTTCAGGCAGGCGCTTGTCCTCCTTGAGGATCGCCTCCAGTTCAGCGATCGTTTCTTTTGTCGCTCGCTCAGAAGCCCAGTAGGCCGCCTGGGCTTCAATAAGAAGACGGACCTCCATAAGTTCAATAAGTGAGGAACGTCCCGAAATTAGCTTGACAAGCTCCGTGTTGTGGATATTCCTCAAAGCATTGGGGGAGAGAAAAGTGCCGTTCCCCGGACGGGGTTCGACTATCCCGAAGAAGGCAAGGGATTTCATTACTTCCCTGATCGAGTTGCGGCTCACCTGGAACTCTGAAGCCAATGCACTCTCTCCAGGCATGCGGCTGCCTGGTTCCCAGTAACCTCTTTCAATGGCGGACAACATCTGGGTCAGGACCGATTCGTAAAGGGTTGAACGCACAACCGGTTTGATCATTTCCTATCCTCTTTCTCTTGTTTTGTTATTATCTCCCAAGAAGGGGGGGATCCCCAAAAGGTGATCCATTCTTTTTTTCAAAATTATATATGAGAGCCTGTCGATGCTCCAATTTTAATAAAGAGATCCTCCCACCCCCTCGGTCTTTTTTATCTGATATCCCCTCTCACGTAGGATTATATTGACAGCAGTATGCCCATTTGTTACTCTATTTGAGTACTGTGAATTATCCTACAATAGGATAATATTATCAAGGTAAGGAGAATATTTCGTCGCTTCGCTCAAGCTAAACCAAGGGGGAGGGAAATCATGTCTGCGAAAGATGTTGCTAAAAGATTCTGGTCTATGCTCTACAGAATTCAGGGATTTGTATTGTTCATACTGATGCTTGGAGTAACGGTCCTCGTCTTTGTGCAGGTGATCATGCGGTATGTTCTTCATGCTCCTCTCATGGGAATAGAAGAACTGTTGCTTTTCCCGGCGATATGGCTCTACCTCCTGGGAGGAGCAAGCGCTTCAATGGAAAGGACCCATATAGAGTGCAATGTGATCAATGTTTACGTAAAGCGTCCCCTCGCGCTCAAATTACTGGAGATCCTGAAATCGTCCATTTCCCTGGGCGTATGCCTGTGGCTCACCTATTGGGCTTTTGAATACCTGCAGTATTCGTTGAGGGTCTGGAAACTCAGTAACCTCCTCTACATTCCTCTCTTCTTCGGAGAAAGCGCTATATTCGTCTGCCTGTCCTTAATGGCGATCTACACCGCGGTGGAGCTTGGAGACGGCTTCCTCGGCCTCAGGACTGCTTTGCAAAGCAAGGAGGCGGAATAACCATGAGTCTCACGACAGTAATTCTTCTCGATGTTATGATCCTTGTCCTTCTTTTGATCTTGAGTGTTCCGCTGCCCTTCTGTTTTGGGGGCGCCCTGCTTTTTCTGACTTTGTTCGGGAACGTATCCATGGCCAGCATGATGATGTGGGGATTCAACCAGATGATCGCCATGGTCCTCTTGGCAAGTCCCCTTTTCATTTTCGCGGGGCTCCTGATGGCGAACAGCGGGATCGCTGACACTCTTCTAGATTTCGTGGATCTGTTTGTTGGGAGAATCAAGGGTGGGTTGGGTGTCGTCAGTACTGTAACCTGCGCCATAATCGGAGCCATTTCGGGCAGCGGCTTCACCGGTGTAGCGGCAACGGGCCCCATAATGGTCCCCCGCATGGTTGCCCAGGGTTATCCCAGGGGTTACGCCACCGCCCTGGTCACCGTTTCCTCCATCCTGGGACTCCTGATACCGCCGAGCGTGACCATGATCATCTTCGGATGGGTGACGGAGACATCGATCCTGGCCTGTTTCCTTTCCACCGTTGGCCCGGGGCTCCTGATCACCCTGTCACTTTCCATCGTGAACCTCGTATGGGTTCGCAAGATGCCCGATATTATCCTGGAAGACCTCGAGACGCATAAACAGAGAAGAAAGGAAATGCCCGCCCGTTTCATCAGGGCCATTCCGGCCCTTTCTATTCCCTTCGTGATCCTGGGGGGGATCTACGGTGGTGTGTTTACACCCACCGAAGCGGCCGCCGTGGCCGGCATTATGGCTCTCCCGATAGGGTTCTGGGTTTACAAGGGGCTGAATCTCAAGAATTTTATTCCCATCGTGAGGGAATCGGCGACGTCCGTCGGGGCCATCATGACGATGATCCTTTTCACCTTGATCCTGAGCCAGACCTTCGTCATGCTCAGGGTTCCCCAAATGCTCGTCCAGGTGGTGTTCCGCCTAACTGAAAACTATTGGCTGATCCTTTTCCTCATCAATATTTTCCTCTTCTTCGTGGGAATGATAGTCAACGATATTACCGGGATAATCCTGATCGCCCCTCTCCTTCTCCCCCTCGTCAGGGAAATGGGCATGAATCCGATCCAACTGGCGGCCATCATGGGGACTAACCTCGCCATGGGCGGCGTGACGCCTCCTTATGCCAGCATCCTCTACCTCGGGATGAGGGTGGGCAAATGTGAATTCACCGATATCCTCAAACCTACCATGGTTTTTTTGATCGTTGCCTATATCCCCATCGTCTTTCTTACGACCTACTGGGCCCCGCTTTCCATGTGGTTGCCTACGGTCCTCGGTTATGTGAAATGAGAGAAGAGGAGCTCTTCCGTTGCGACCTTCAAGTATCAAGGAGCGTGGTGAAATGAAACCGGTAGTTTCTGTTCTAGGTGCGGGAAATGGTGGACAGGCCCTGGCAGGTCACTTGGCGCTCAAAGGGTACAGCGTCAAGCTTTTTGAACACCCTGATTTTGGAGAAAAAGTTTCCGTTATTGAGAGCAGGGGCGGAATTGAACTGAAAGGTAACCTCAAAGGCTTCGGCAAACTCGAAAAAACCACGACAAACGCCGGAGAAGCCCTCGCGGGGGCTGATGTCGTCTACGTCACCGCGCCATCTTTCGCCCAGAAACCCATCATGGATAAAGCGGGCCCTTATATCGACGAAGGGATGAAAGTAGTGTTCATACCGGGGAACTTCGGCTCCCTGGAGGCCGCCAGCTGGCTGAATGCCGGGAAAAAAGAAGGGATCCTCCTGGGGGAGACCAATACTCTTCCCTATGCCTGCAGACAGATCGAACCCGGCATTGTGGACATCTGGGGAGTCAAGACGAAGGTCCTAATGGCGGCTTTGCCATCCAAAAGAAACGAAGAGTTGATCCAGACCGTGAAAGATATGTTCCCAACGGACATTGTCAAGATGTCCAACGTTCTGGAGACAAGTTTCTCCAACCTTAACATGGTGCTCCACTGCCCGACCATGATCCTCAATACCGGGCGGATAGAGTCAAGGGAGGCGGGTTTCCGTTTCTATACCGATGGGATGACGCCGTCGGTCTGCAAAATATCCGAGATCGCCGATGAAGAGAGGATCTCAATAGGGAGGGCCCTTGGGTTAAACCTTCAACCCCAGACCCAGTGGCTCAAAGAGACCTACGGCCTGGAAGGAGGAAACCTGTTCGAAGTACTCCAGGGCAGCGATGTTTACGGCGGTCATGGTGTTGACGCTCCCAAAACCATGACCCACCGGTATCTTACGGAAGATGTGCCTTACCTTCTCGTACCGGTTGCCTCCTTCGGACGGGCTTTGGGTATCCCTTGTCCCGTTATCGAGAGCATCATTCTCCTGGCGGGTAAGATCAACGGCAAGGATTACTTTTCTGAAGGACGGACATTGGAAAGGATGGGATTCCCCTCCGCAGGCATCGAAAGCATCAGGGAAAAGCTGGTGGAAGGAGCATAGCTCGGGGAGGATCAGGGGATGGCTGTTCTCGAAGTGCCGGGAAGCATTTTTGACATCCTGGGCCCCATCATGACGGGACCCTCAAGCTCGCACACTGCCGGAGCCGTTCGCATAGGCCTCATGGCTCGCGGCATCGCCGGAGGGTCCCCAAAGAAGGCCGTCATCACCTTTTACGGGTCCCTGGCCGAAACCTACAAGGGCCACATGACGGATTCCGGGGTCGTCGCCGGGCTTCTGGGCATGGGTGTTGACGATCCCGGCATTAAGGAAGCCCTTGAAAGCGCGAAGAAAAAAGGCATCTCCATCCAGATACTCGCTCTCCCGTCGGAAACGAAAAATCCCAACACGATAGTGGTAGAACTCGAGACCCCCGAAGGGAGAGCATACCGCGTAGAGGGCGTCACCGTGGGCGGCGGGGAGATACAGATCTCCTCCATCGATGATTTCCTCGTCGACCTCAGGGGGAAACACGACGAGGTCCTTTTGTTCACCGGGCCCGGAACGGCTCTCCCCGATGAGGCGAAGGCCATCGCCTCCGGGCGTGAACCCTCCGTCTTGGAAGGACCCGGCGGGGCGAGACTGTTCGTGATCAGGCCCTTCGCGTCCCCTGAAAGATCCGTGCTAGAGGGGTTGGGAAAGGCGAACGGTGTCCTGGGAGTCAGCTTCCTCCCGCGGCTTTACGACTACGGAAAGGCGGACGGTCCTGCCCTTTTCAGCACCGTGGCGGGTATGCTCCGGCTTTCCGGGGAGATCGGGTTGCTCCCGGCCCTGGAGAACTATGAAACAGGGCGTAGCGGGCTGAACAGGGAAGAGGTCCGGGAGAAACTGGCCCGTGCCTGGTCCGTCATGGAGGGATCGACGAAGGCGGGCCTTTCGGGCCGCAACAAGATGGTCGGCGGTTTTATGCCGGGCGATGACGGGCGTAGACTCCTCGATGCCTTGAACTCGGGGGTCACCCTGTCGGGGCCGGTCCTGCCCCTGGCCGTAGCGAAAGCCATCTCCGCCATGGAGGTCAACGCTTCCATGGGCCGGGTCTGCGCCGCGCCGACGGCGGGCTCCTGCGGGGTGCTGCCGGGGGTCCTTTCCGCGATGAAGGAACAGAGGTCTTTGCAAGACGATACTCTGGTGGACGCACTGCTGGTGGCGGGTGTCTACGGGGCCCTGGTAGCTTTCAGGGCGCCCATATCGGGGGCCCTGGGGGGGTGCCAGTCCGAGATAGGGGTGGCCTCGGCGATGGCCGCCGCTGCCCTGGCCTACATAGGGGGAGGATCGGCCGAAGCGACGGCCCACGCCATGGCACTGGCCTTGAAGAGTTTGTTGGGCCTCGTCTGTGACCCCGTGGCCGGTCCCGTCGAGATCCCCTGCATCAAGCGAAACGCCGTGGGTGTGGCCAACGCCTTCGCCGCCGCTGACATGGCGCTGGCCGGAATAAGAAGCGTGATCCCCCCCGATGAAGTGATCGATGCCCTGGTGAACGTCCAGCAATTATTGCCGGTGGAACTCAGAGGTTCCACCCAGGGGAGCCTGGGGGTGACAAAGACTGCGATCCGCCTGAAGGAAGAGTGGCTCTCGCGGTGCAGGCACTGCAAGGATAATTGTCGTTGACATAATCCAAAGGATATGGAGGGAGGATAACATGTTTAAAACAAGACTGTTGAGCCAGGAAGAAGTGAAGAAACTTGTCTCGATGAAGGATGTGATCGATGCGGCGGAAAAAACCTTCAGAGGGATGGGTGATGGGACGGTGGTCAATCCCACGAAAGTCGGCCTCGACCTTGGAGAGACAGCGGAATTCCCACCCTATGAGGGATTCATGAATGCCATGCCCGCTTATATCGGCTGGTTGGACTCGGCGGGGATCAAGTGGGCAGGTGGTTTTCTTGGTGAGAGAAAGAAAAGGGGCCTTCCTTACATTACCTCCCTGATCCTCCTCATCGATCCGAAAATAGGGAATTTCCGTGCCGTAATGGATGGCGCCTACATCACCAACATGAGGACCGGAGCCCAAACAGCGGTAGCCCTGAAATACCTCCACCCCGGGAAAAACTTGAAGTTGGGGCTTTTCGGGGCCGGGATGCAGGGGCATACCCAGACCATGGCAATAGCGGAACTTTTTCATATCGACGAGGTCCACGTCTACGATATTTCTCCAGAGGCCAGCAGGAAGTACGCGGAAGACATGAAGGATACGGTCCAGGGGAAGATCGTCATCGCGAAAACCCCGGAAGAGACTGCAACCAGTGCCGACGTCGTCGTCTGCGTGACCCAGTCCAAAGATAAGTACGTTAAGGACGCCTGGATCAAACCCGGTGGGATCCTCTTTCCCATGGGTTCGTACCAGGAGTGTGAAGATGCCTACATCCTCAACGCCGACAGGATCATCGTGGACCATGTCGGACAATGCCTGCACAGGGGAGCATTAAAGGAACTGAGCGAAGCCGGAAAGATAACCGAAAAGAACATCTATGCCACTATAGGAGAGATCGTGGCAGGGAAAAAGAAGGGTCCGGGACCGTCATCGGAAAGGACTCTTTGCATTCCTATAGGGACCGGGGCGATGGACATAGCGGTTGCTTCGATCGCCCTCAAAAAAGCTGAAGAGAAAGGGATCGGAGGAAGCTACGAATTCGCTTAAAGTATTAGTTCTGTACCGTATCTTAATAGGGGGTGAAAGGATGACAGCTTTACTCATCACGCAGAAAGAGATCGGCGAACTGGTTTCCATGGCTGAAGTGATCGATGCGGTCGAGAAAACCTTCCGGGGTATGGGGGAAGGATCGGTCATCAACCCCACGAAGGTTCACCTGGACCTGGGGGATGGTGAAAGCGGCCTTCCCTATCATGCCGGAATGAATTCAATGCCGGCTTACATCGGTTGGCTTGAGTCGGCGGGGATTAAGTTCATAGGGGGATGGGAAGATAATCCGAAGAAGGGATTGCCCTACATAAGCGGGATGATACTCCTGGTTGACCCCAGGGATGGTCGATTCCTGTCCGTCATGGACGGTACTCTCGTGACGGCTCTCAGAACAGGTGCCCAGACGGCTGTCGCCCTAAAATACCTGGTATCAGAACCCCGGAACCCTGTAATAGCCCTTTATGGAGCAGGGGCCCAGGGACGGACCCAGGCCGAAGCCATTGCTACCGCTTTCAAGGTTAAGGAGTTCCGGGTTTTTGATATTAAGGAAGAAGCTTCTAGGATTTTTGCAGAAGAAATGACCGCCAAACTAGGGGTGCCTATAAGGGTAATGGACAGGCCGGAAGATGCTGTCAAGGGAGCCCACGCGGTTGTGTCGGTAACACATGCCCGGAACAAATTCATCAAGAATGAAATGATAGGGGAAGGTGTCACCGTCTGCCCCCTGGGTTCCTTCAGGGAATGTGAGGATGAACTGATCCTCTCCGTCGACAAGATCATCGTGGATCATGTCGGCCAGACTTTACACAGGGGAGCGCTCAAGGATGTCAGTGAATCAGGCCGTCTCGTGGAAGAGGACCTGTACGGGACCATAGGGGAAGTCGTCGCAGGAAAGAAGAAAGGCAGGGAAAACTCAAAGGAAAGGATCCTCTGTATTCCCATAGGTACAGGGGCGATGGATGTTACCGTCGCTACCCTGGCTTACCGAAAAGCTCTTGAAAAAGGCGTGGGCAAGGAATTTCCCTTTATTTAGGTCAGGAAATTTTTCTTGACCTGGTATTGGGGAAATATCATCGGTGACAACGGGATGTTGCCGGTGAACAGCAGGGATAAAAAGAAAAAAAAGGGAGGGAATGGCATGAGGGCGAAATGGTTGGTTCTTGGGACAGCGTTGCTGGTTGCCATCATGGTCACAACGGCTGGCACGGCTGTCGCGGCGGCACAGTACCATTGGAAGATCGGTCACATCAGGCCTACCGGGACGGATGTCGACAAGGACGTTAACTGGCTTGTCGAAAAGATCAAGGAAGAGTCCGGCGGACGGATCGAGATCGACATTTTTCCCGCAAGCCAACTGGGGGACTACACTGTCGTCCAGGAAAGAGTATCGATGGGCGCTATCGAGATGCAGTTGGCCTGCCTGGGTACGACGGTTTCCAAGGCCCTGAATCTCACGGCCGCGCCATACCTGGCCACAAATTACGAAGAGGCGGAGAAACTCTTTGGCCCGGAAGGTGTAGTATACCAAGTAGTGAATGAGGTTCTTGACAAGAAAGAGAACATTCATCTTATCTCAGGATGGCCTAACTATTTTGGGGGTATCGCGCTAGGCAAGGAAGCTCCGGCTCCAGGAGACCCCAATGTCCCCAAGAACATCAAGATCCGCGTCCCGCCGATCAAGTCCTATGAATTGACCGCAGATGCTTTGGGGTACATGGCCACGCCTATCCCCTGGGCCGAGACTTTCACGGCCTTGCAGACGGGCATAGTCAACGGAGCGATCGGGGCGGGGGCCGAGGGATACTATGCAGACCTCAGGGATCTCATGAAGGAGTACCTTGTAATTAACGACCACTTTGAAATGTGGTTCTGGTACATGAATAAGGACCTCTGGAACAAGCTCTCCAAGGAGGACCAGGACCTTCTCACTAAGCTAGGCCGCGAATTAGAGGCCAAGAGGTGGAAAGCCGCTCCTGAAGCTCAAAAAGCAAACGAAAAAAGGCTTGCCGATTTTGGTGTAAAGGTTATCTACATCAAGCCGGAAGAATTCGAGGTCATTGTTAAAAAGGCGGAGGAGAAAGTTTGGCCGGCACTCAAGGGAGATATCGGGGAAGAGTACTTTAACAGAACGATGGAAGTGCTGAAGAAATAGCCTATCAACGTTTAGTGCTTCCCGCTTAACCGTTCTTTGAGCGATGGGCCGGGGGGCGCAAGTCCCCCGGCTTTTTCCAAAAACCTTGGGAAGGGCTTTCCTCTGCTAATTTGGAAGAAGAGCGTTTAAAGATAGGCCTCAGAATTCGAATGCTGGGTGGTACGAGAGGGTGAATACCATGGTTGTCGAAACCTGTCTTGAAAAAGAAAAGAAGGAAGGCGCTACTGTAACGGAAGGACCGTTGAAAATCCGGAAAGTATTGGTACAGGATGTACGATTTGGCGAAGAGACGGAGATCAGGGGCAAAACACTTTTCCTAAACCCTGATGATATTCGAAGAGAATTACTTGAGGATAAACACCTCCTTTCCGTCGACGTGAAGATCGCCAGGCCCGGAGAGAGCACCAGGATAATCCCCGTTAAGGATATTCTGGCGCCGGCGGTTAAAGTGGACGGTCCCGGTTGTGTCTTCCCGGGCTTTATAGGAAACCCCGCCAGGACGATCGCCGGGAGGGGCACTACGGCGTTCCTCGAAGGCGTGGCCGTGGTGACCTCGGGAAGGCTGGTCAACTTCCAGGAGGGCCTGATCGACATGACTGGCCCCGGGGCCGAATATTCGATCTTCTCCAGGTTGGTCAATGTGGTCCTCGTCCTTGAACCGGTTGAAGGGCTTGGGAAGCACGAACATGAGAGAGTCGTCAGGGAAGCCGGTGTGAAGGCCGCTGCTTTCATAGGGAAAGCCGCGGCAACGGCTGAGTTTTCCGAAGAGATGGTCTATGCCAACGAAACCATCCCCGAGATCCACTCGAAATACCCCGACCTGCCGAAAGTGGTATATGTCAGGCAGGTCTTGGCTCAAGGGTTGCTCCATGACAATTTCCTTTACGGATTGAACGCTAGGGAAGGTGCAATCCCTCTGTACATGCAGGCCACGGAACTCTTTGACGGGGCCATCGTCAGCGGGAACTGCGCCGCCCCCTGTCATAAACACACCACCTATCACCACCAAAAGGACCCCATTTCCGAGGACCTTCTCGCGGAGCATGGAAAATCCCTGGCTTTTCTGGGTATCATCGCCCAACCTGTAAGGACGGCTTTCTCTGAAAAAGAAAGGAATTCCTTCCAGGTCCTCAAGATCGCGAAAAGCCTGGGAGCCGACGGCGCCATTATTGCCGAAGACGGCGGTGGCAATCCTGAGTGTGATCTGATGCTTACGGCCAGTATTCTCGAACAGGCCGGCATCAAGACCGTCATCGTGACCGACGAATACGCCGGTGGCGACGGGGCGTCTCCGGGATTGGCGGATATTTCTCCTTACGCCGATGCCGTTGTCACCAACGGTAACGGGAATGAACGCGTGGTATTGCCCCCGATGGAAAAGGTCATCGGACACCTGGAGACTATCGAAGTGATCACCGGCGGCCATTCGGGAAGTCTTTTGAAGGATGGATCGATAAACATGGAAATAGCCGGCATCATGGGTTCCACGAACGAACTGGGTATGGAAAACCTCTCCACAAGGGCAATATGAGGGATGGTGCTGGGAAGATGAAAAAGTATAGGGTCGTTCACTATATCAATCAATTCTTTGCCGGCATCGGGGGTGAAGAAAAAGCGGGGGTCGGGCCATGGTTCGAAGACAAGCCGGTGGGTTTCGGCAAGCAGATCGAGGTGGCTTCCTGCGACCGTCTCGAGGTCGTGCGGACAGTGATATGCGGGGACAACTTTGCTGCGGAAAATCTCGAGGAATTCGAAAAAACCGTTCTCCCCTGGATAAAAGAAGTTGACGCGGACCTTCTTTTCGCGGGCCCGGCCTTCGGTGCCGGGCGTTACGGAACCGCTTGCGGGACTCTTTGTGACCGTGTTTCATCGCGATTGGGGCTGATTGCGGTCTCTGGAATGCATGAGACAAACCCCGGGGTAGATGTAGCGAAAAGGACAACTTACGTTTTGAAGACAGGAGATTCAGCGAGAAAGATCGGTACGGTGGTTCAAGAAATGGTCCAGTTCGGCCTCCGTCTCCTCGATGGCGATGAGATAGGAAGCCCGGAAGAGGAAGGATATCACCCACGGGGAGTCCGCATAAACTTCCGAAGAAAAGAGCGAGGATCGAAAAGGGCCGTATCCATGCTCCTCAAGAAAATACATGGCGGGTCTTTCGAAACGGAACTGCCCATGCCGGTTTATGACCTCGTCCCGCCTGCGCCTCCCGTCGTGAACCTCGAGGAAGCCCTTATTGCCATCGGTACGGAGGGTGGTATCGTACCCAGGGGTAACCCCGATCGGATCGAAGCCCATAATGCTTCCAAATGGTGTGCCTATTCCCTGGCGGGTTTGGACAACCTCAAAAAAGGTGATTACGAAGTCGCCCATGGTGGCTATGACTTGGTCCATGCTACCGAGGACCCCGACAGAGTTTTACCTTTGGACGGCATGCGACGCCTTGAAAAAGAAGGCAGATTCCGAAAACTGCTTGAAAAATATTTCGTCACCGTGGGGAACGTCACGGCCGTGAAATCAGCTGAGCGATATGGGCGCGAGATCGCGGCGATGCTTCACGATGAAGGGGTCGATGGTGTAGTGATGACCTCCACCTGAGGCACCGGCACGCGTTGCGGCGCAACGCTCGCAAGGGAGATCGAAAGATCCGGGATACCAACAGCCCTGATCACGGCTATACCGAGCATCGCCCTCACCGTCGGGGCCAACAGGATAGTCCAGGGGGTGGCGATACCTCACCCCGTCGGTTCCATCACGGAAGATAGCTACGAGGCGGAGATGGAGATAAGGATGGAGATATTGGAGCGAGCCCTGAACGCCATCTGTACGCCCATCACTGAACAGACTGTTTTCCGCAAGGGGGAACAGGTGGAGGTGACAGCGGCTGGAAAGGGGTAAGGGCCTCTCCGGGAAAAAGATTATCTCTAACAATCCCCTGGTGATCGAAAGGTTTAAAGAGAGCATCCCGGTGGAAGGGGGCCCCGTTGAGGTTTTCAAGGAAGCTCTGCTGCTCCTTGAAAATGGCGCTGTTCTCTCGGGGCATCCCCTTTCCGGAAGCATAAGGCTCACGGTGAACCCTTACCGTTCCATTGTCGTCGAAACTCCGGAAGGGGCCGCCCTGGACAGGAATGGGGTGGCCGCCCTCCTGGACGCGATAGATCGTGTCGAGAGAGCGTCGAGAGAAAGAACCGTGCCACGGGAATGCCTGGAGGATTATGCGTTCATTGACCTGGACCTTTTAAAGGCCGGGATCACCGATAACCCGGAGAAAAAGTTCGAACCCTGAAGTCCTTCAGACGGGATTGGTTCAGGCGCAGTAATTCTTCAGGGTGCCCACCCCTTCGATCTCCACTTCCACCACGTTGCCCGCCCTCAGGGGGCCTATGCCAGCCGGGGTGCCCGTGGCGATCACGTCGCCCGGGGAGAGCGTGGCGAAACGGCTTATGAGGGCGATGATCCGCGTAGCGGGAAACCCCATGGCGTCGGTGTTCGATGACTGGACCACCTTGCCGTTGAGCCTGGTCTCGATCTTCCTGCCCCCCGCGTCCCGGCTGTCCACAAGCCATGGTCCCATGGGGCAGAAGGTGTCGAAGCTCTTGGAGCGGGTCAGGCGCGCGTCCTTTTTCGTCAGGTCCCTGGCCGTGACGTCGTTGAGGCAGGTAAGCCCGAAGATCACGTCCCGGGCCTCTTCTTCGGGGACGTCCCTGCACCTTTTGCCGATGACCACCGCCATCTCCCCCTCGTAGTCGACCCTCCCCGGCCAGGAGGGGATGATTATCGTCCCCTCGTGCCCCAGGAGTGAATTCACCCCCTTGAGGAAGATGTTCGGCTCCTCGGGCATCGGGGTGCCCGACTCCTCGGCGTGGTCGGCGTAGTTCAGGCCCACGCAGAAGATGTTGCCCGGCTCCGCCGGCGGCAGGAGACTCACTTCTCCGATCAGGGTCTGTTCTCCCGTCGGTTCCCTGGTGACCCAGGGTGCCCCCGCCAGGGCGGATATCACGTCGCCCTCAAGCATACCCCAGTTCGTTTCACCGGCCTTTTGATACCTGACGAATTTCATGGACCTTCCTTCCCTTCTTTCGGCCATCCCGCCCTCGAAGGAGCGGGAAGCCCTGTTTATTTTGAACATGCCGTGCCTTCCTTCACCAAGTATAGCCTCACACTCCCGGTCGTGAAGATGGGAATGGCCTTCCCGTCATCCCGCCGCCAGCAGCGCTATGCCCGCCAGGATGATGGCCGACCCCGTCATCCTGCGCTTCCTGTCGCCCTCCCCGAGGACCGACGTCCCCAGGTATGTCCCGATCACGACGCTGACCTCCCTCGCCGGGGCCACCAGGCTCAGGGAGGTGAAGGAGAGGGCGTAGAGCACGGCCAGGTAAGCCGCTGCCGACATAAGGGCAATGAAAAAGGCCGGCCTCCTGTTGCGCTCCCACTGAAAGAGGATCCCCTCGGGGTCGCGGAGGGCGGGAGGGGAGAGAAATACCGTCTGGAAGGCGATGATGGCGAAGAAAAAAAGGACGGGGGGGAAGGACCGGAGCCCCACGGCCATCCTGTCCACCAGGGAGTAACCGGCGATGCACGCCCCCGTCGCGATGCCCAGGAGGGGAGCCGTCCTCGAGCGGGAGTCCCTGAAGAGGGAGGCGCCCCCGGCGATCCAGAGTATCCCCGCGATGACCAGGCCCGTACCGGCCTGGTTCAGCAGCGTGGGCTCCTCGCCCAGCAGCGCGATCGCCAGCAGGGTGGAAAGCAGCGGGCCCGTCCCCCTCGCGAGGGGGTAGACGACGGACAGGTCGCCGGCCCTGTACCCCTTCTGGAGGAGGATATAGTAACCGGCCTCGAAGGCGGCGCTGGCCGCGGCCAGGAGGACGAGGGGCGTCCCGAAGCAGCAGCCCCCGTCCCGGGAGGCGTAAAGAGCGAAGGGAAAAAGGAGCAGTGAGGCGAAAAGGGAGAAAAGCCACGCAAAGGCCGCGCCGCCGGCGACGCGCTTGGCGACCAGGTTCCACCCCGCGTGGAGAAAAGCCGCTGTAACGATCAGGGACAGGGAAAACAGCGTCATGGCAGCCGTTGACCTTTCGCGCCTTCTGGCTTTTTTCGATTCACGACTGGCGATTCACGGTTTCTTCACTCCACCCCCGGCTCCACCACGGTCAGCGTCGACCTAGAACCGTCCAGCACAGCCCGCGCCCCCAGGGGCAGGGTGGCCTTCCTCGGCCCGTGGCCGAAGCAGGCGTTCACCAGCGTCGGTTTTCCCTCGGGGACGATGATCGCCTCCAGGACCTCCGACAGGGTGAAGGAATCCTTCGGCTTCCTCGGCGGGATACGGGTGAACTGGCCCAGCACGATCCCCGCCGCGTCGTCCAGCTTCCCGGCCAGCCTCAGTTGGGTCAGCATCCTGTCTATGCGGAAGACGGGCTCGTCGGTGTCCTCGAGCAGCAGGATCTTCCCCCTGGTGTCGATCTCCCAGGGGGTCCCCATCAGGGCGCAGATGAGGGCGAGGTTCCCGCCGGTCAGTTCGCCTTCGGCCGTACCCGGGACGAGGGTTTCCATGGCGGGGCCGCCCGGGCAGGGAGCGATCTCCCCCAGCGGCTCAACGCCGGTGACCGCCTTGAGGAGGCCGTCGCGAACGTAGCCGGAGAAGTAACTGCTTATGAAATCGGTGGCGGGCATGGGGCCGTGAAAGGTGATGAAGCCCCGGGGCCTGTTCAGCACCAGGTGAAGGGTCGTTATGTCGCTGTAGCCCAGGAACACCTTGGGGTTCCTGTAGATCGCGTCGAGGTCCAGCCGTTGGGGGAGCCTTATGGCGCCGTCACCACCGCGGACGCAGAATACGCCGCTGATCTCGGGGTCGAGGAAAGCCCTGTTTATGTCATCGGCCCTGACGAAATCCCCCCCGGCGTGGTAGCCCTCGGACTCGTAGCAACTCCGGGACAGTTTGACCCGGAACCCCATGTCTTCGGTGATCCTGACGGCTTTTTCGATGGAATCCATCGAGGACTGGCTCGAAGGGGACACGAAGGCGACCGTATCGCCCTCCCTGAGGGCCGGGACTTTCCGCATCGCTGGACACCCCTTTCCGTTTTTTCCCGGTGGTCGTGGCCCACCGGAACAAGGATAATGGATAGGGCTCCCGATAGCACCCCCGACCGTCGGGATCGGACCCGAAAACGAAGGGAGGATTTCCTATGATATTCGATCCGGGACTCGTCCAGGTCTACACCGGCGACGGCAAGGGCAAGACCACGGCGGCCCTGGGCCTCGCAGTGAGGGTTTGCGGCCACGGCGGGAAGGTGGCCTTCATCCAGTTCATGAAGGGCTGGAATTTCTACGGGGAGATAGCGGGGCTCTCCTTCTTGCCCGGCGTCCGCCACGAGCGCACCGGCACCCCCGATTACGTCTACCGGGGCAAGGAGAGCGAGAAAGACCGCGCCGAGGCCGCCAGGGGGCTGTCCCTGGCGAAGGAATGCCTGGCCTCGGGTTTCTACGACCTGGTCGTGCTGGACGAAGTGAACGTCGCGGCCGACTACGGGCTCGTCGACCCCGGGGAGGCGGCCGAGGCGATAAGGAAGAGGCCCCCCCACGTGGAGGTGGTCCTCACCGGCAGGTCCGCCCCGGAGGTCTTCCTGGGCTTGGCCGACCTCGTGACGGAGATGAGGGAGGTCAGGCACCCCTTCAAAAAGGGGCTCGCCTCGAGGAGAGGCTCCGATTTTTGAATTCCCTGCTGGTCAAGGGTTTATATTGGATGTAGAATGATGCATCTACCCTTCATGGTAATGATAATCATGTTCATCTAATCCGCCCTCGGGCGAAAAAAGGAGGTAGGTGCGTTATGGAAAAGCGTTCGGATCTATTGTCCTTCGGAGCACTCGCGGTTATTTCGGCTGCCCTTTTCTCCGGGCATTTCGGCGTGGGAGACGTGATATTCCCGCCGATCCTGGGTAAGGGCGCCGGGGCGGACTGGTTCACCGCCGCCATGGGGTACGGGATCATCAACAGCCTGGGGGTCCTCGTGGCCTATCTCGCCGTGGCGCGGCAGCAGAAGACCCTCCTGGAGATGAGCTCCCGTACCCTGGGAAGGGCCTTCGGCGTGGTATTCACCACGATATGCATGCTTATCATAGGCCCCGTCTTCATACTGCCCCGCGTCTCCTCGGCCACCCACGAGATGGCCGTGGCCCTCTTCTTCCCGGACTTCCCCCTCGTGGCGACGCTGGCCGTGTTCTTCGTCCTGAACTACTGGGTGGCCTGCAACAGGGCCCAGGTCATCGACCGGCTCGGCAAGGTCCTTTCCCCGGCACTGATAGTCTTCATGGCTATTCTCATCATAAAGGGGATCGTCTCGCCGATCGGGCCCGTACCGGCGACGGGTTGTGAGAACCCTCTCGCCGACGGGGTCATCAACGGCTACAACACCATGAACGCCCTCGGGGCCGCCCTGTTCGGGGGATGGGTCCTCAAGGAACTGCACATGAGGGGCATCACCAACAAGGACGCCCAGACGCTGAACCTCTTCTATATCGGCCCCGCCGTCGCCCTGGCGCTCCTCGTCACCTCCACGGGCATCACCTACCTGGGCGCGACGGCCGCCACGGTCTTCCCTGAAGCCGATATAGGCGTCTACACCGTCCTGATCGCTGAGGGAGTGCTCGGGGCCGTGGGCAAGGCCGTCTTCGCGCTCCTCCTGGCCTTCGCCTGCTTCACCACCTCGGTGGGTCTCACCTCCACCGCCGGCGACGTCTTCCAGGAGATGTCCGGCGGTAAACTGCAGTACAAGGCCATCGTCGCGGCCTCCAGCGTCGTGGGCTTCGGGATCGGGACCATCGGCCTCGGCAAGATCGTCGGCTACACCGTGCCCTGGCTTATGCTGGTCTATCCGGCTATCATAGTGCTGCTGGTGGGGAGCCTTTTCGACTTCGACAAGTTCAAGCCCGCCCTCCAGGGGGCCATTGTCACGGCGGTCATCCTCAGCATCGGCGATTTCCTCGGCGCCATGGGCATGGCCGACAACCCCTTCAGCTCCCTGACGGCGAAGCTCCCCCTCGGGGGGCAGGGCCTGGGTTGGCTGGTCCCGGCCCTCGTCGTCGGCGCCCTGGCGATGCTTTTCGCCGGCCGGTCCAAAAAATAGCGGCCCGGGAGGTTGGAGCGATATGCAATTCAAGGGTGAACTGGATTCAGCGCGGGTCATCACGGTCCTCGACGACTACGCCGGGTACGAGACGTCCTTCTTGGCCCAGCACGGCATAGCCATCCTGCTGGAGGCCTCTTCGGGAGAGGAGTGCAAGCGGGTCCTGCTCGACGCGGGGCAGTCCGCCCTCCCGATACTGCACAACCTGGAACTCCTGGGCATCGACCCCTGTTCGATCGACGCCGTTGTGATCTCCCACTGCCATTACGACCACACCGAGGGGCTCGTGGACGTCCTCAAGGCCATCGGCCGGGAAAACGTCCCCGTGGTGGCCCACACGACGATGTTCCGGCCCAATTACATCTTCGACCCCTTCATCCGCAACATCGGCGTCACCGGGAAGAACGGCCCCGCCGCCATAGAGGAGGCGGGGGGGTTGCTGGTCCTCGTCGACGAGCCCTTCGAGATCATGCCCGGCGTCATCGTGACCGGCGAGGTCCCCCGAAGGAGGGCCTTCGAGAAGCAGGGGATCGGGACCTACAACATCGAAGAGGGGAGGGTCGTCCCCGACGAGATCCGCGACGACCTCTCCCTGGCCGTGAAGGTCCGGGGGAAGGGCCTGGCCGTCATCTCCGGCTGCAGCCACGCCGGGATAATAAACATCATCGACTGGTCCAGGGAGATAGCGTCGGAGCCCAGGGTTGACCTGGCCATCGGCGGCTTCCACCTGATCGAGGCCTCACCGGAAAGGATCAGGGATACCGCCCAGGCCTTGAAGGACCTCGACGTGGGCAAGGTCGTCACGGGCCACTGCACGGGCCTGGCCGCCCTGTGCGAGTTTTCCAGGGTGCTGGGGGACCGGTTCGAACAGCTCCACGTCGGGACCACGATAGAGCTTTAAGCCTATCGGCTGTTCCCAAGGCGGCGCCCGTCCCGGAGCGCCGCCTTTTTTTCAAGATGAAAGGGGCTGAGAGGGGATGAAAAAGATCCTGATCCTTTCATTGGCGGTTTTGTTGTCGCTCCCGGCGGCATTGCCGGCCTCCGCCGGCGGGTGCGCCCCCGCGGCCGAAGACCAGGAGCGAAGGGACATCGTCGAGGCCCTCCAGGCGGAACTGTCCGAGACCCTCGGCATCGAGGCCGAATTCGACTTCAACTGGTTCGGCGTCGAGGACGGGTGGGCCTGGGTCGAGACGGAACCGCGGTCGGCGGACGGCCTGAACCGTTACGAGCCCTTCCTCGCGCTCCTGAAAAAGGAGGGCGATACCTGGGTCATCGTCGATGTGCCCGCCCTGGAGGAGGACTCCCCTCCCGTCGACGACGCCTACTTCAGGGGGCTCATGGAGGCCCACCCCGGCCTGCCCGAAGGGATCTTCCCCTGGGGTGAATAATACCCCGCCGTGGCGGGCGGCCCTCCACGGGAGGCCGACCGATGACGGTCCGGGATAACCCGGGTGAAGCAATGGGCAGGAGCTGCGGCCTCCTCCTCCCCGTGACCTCCCTTCCATCCAGGTGGGGCGTCGGCGACCTGGGGAGGGGGGCCGGCCTTTTCCTGGACTTCCTTCTCTCCTCGGGCCAGGGCCTTTGGCAGGTCCTCCCCCTCTCGCCCACCGACCCCGCCCAGGGCCACTCTCCCTACAGCGGCCCTTCGGCCTTCGCTGGGAATACACTTTTCATCAGCCCGGAACTCCTCGTCGAGGGGGGCCTTCTCCATCCTTCGGACCTCGAAGGCAACGAGCCCCTGGAGGGCGGCTCTTGCGATTACGAGGCCGCCGCCGGTCTTAAGCGGGCCCTTTTCGAAAAGGCCTTTGAGAGGTCCGACCTCATCCCCGAGGAGGAGTACCGGCGTTTTCGCGAAAACAACGCCTTCTGGTTGGACGACTACGCGCTCTTTTCATCCTTGAAGAGGTCCCTGGGGCTCCCCTGGTACCGGTGGCCCGCACCGCTGCGCGACAGGGACAGGGGCGCCCTTGAGGAGGCGAAGAGGAGCCTGGCCGACGAGGTGAAAAGGGAGGTCTTCCTCCAGTTCCTCTTCTTCCGCCAGTGGGAGCGCCTCCACGGCCTTTGCCGGGAGCGGGGAGTCCGGGTGATCGGCGACGTGCCGGTCTACGTCAGCCACGACAGCGCCGACCTGTGGGCCCACCGGGAGATCTTCGACCTCGATGCCTCGGGGTGCCCCTCCAGGGTGGCCGGCGTCCCCCCCGACTACTTCTCGGCGAAGGGGCAGCGGTGGGGCAACCCTGTCTACCGCTGGGACGTCATGGAACGGGAAGGTTTCGACTGGTGGCTCCAAAGGCTCCGTCACGGGCTGGCCCTGTTCGACCTGGTCCGAATAGATCACTTCCGGGGCCTGGTAAAATTCTGGTCCATCCCGGCCCGGGAGGACTCCGCCGAGAAGGGCGAGTGGGTCGACGCCTCGCCGGGGGCGTTCCTCGAAGCGGTGCGGGAGAACTTCCCCGGGCTCCCCTTCATCGCCGAGGACCTGGGGTACATCACCCCCGACGTGACGGCTCACATCCGGAGCCTGGGCATCCTCGGTACCCTGGTGCTGCAGTTCGCCTTCGGCCCTGGATTCGATAAAAGCCCCTATGCCCCCCGAAACCACCGGGAGAACGCCTGCGTCTTCACGGGGACCCACGACAACAACACAGCCCGGGGGTGGTTCAAATCCGAGGCGACTCCCCTGGCGCGGGAACAGCTGTCGGCCCTGGTGGGAGGTGCCGTGACCGGCGGAGACGTCTCCCTCAAGATGGTGGAACTGGCCCTCTCCTCCCGGGCGAGGTTCGCCCTCTACCCCATGCAGGACCTCCTCGGGCTGGGCGCCGAGGCGCGGCTCAACACCCCCGGGAAACCCAGGGGCAACTGGCTCTGGAGGGTGAGGGAGGAACAATTGCTGAACGCCCCGGCAGGCGAATTGGCGGCGATGTCGGCCCGACACGGCCGCATATCACCGGGGAGGCAAAACTCGCCCGGGGTGAGATAATGAACGCACCTAGAAGTGAGAGAGCAGGGGGTATTCGAAGGATGCCGAAGATGAACTACGGCAACAACATCGGGGTTTCACTGCGCTTCATGATGGAGCAGGATCCGTCGTTCCGGACGGTGGCGTACTTTTCCATGGAGGTCGGGCTGAAGGCGGGCATACCCACCTACTCGGGCGGGCTGGGTGTCCTGGCCGGGGATATCCTTAAAAGCGCCGCCGACCTGGGGGTGCCCATGGCGGGCGTCACGCTGCTCTACCGCAAGGGCTACTTCCGGCAGACCTTCGACGACTGCCTCCAGGAGGCCCTGCCCGTCGAGTGGGACCCCGGGAAGGAACTGACCCTCCTGCCCAACGAGGTCACGGTGATCATCGAGGAGCGGATCGTGAGGGTCCGCGCCTGGTGCCTGGAAATACAGGGGAGGACGGGGTTCACCGTCCCGGTCTACTTCCTGGACACCGATCTCGACGGCAACACCCCGGAGGACCGTCAACTCACATGGTACCTCTACGGGGGGGACGAGCGCTACCGACTGTGCCAGGAGATCATCCTCGGCTCAGGCGGACTGAGGATGCTCCGCGACCTGGGTTACTCCAACATCGACGACTACCATCTCAACGAAGGCCACGCCGCCTTCCTGCTGCTGGAACTCATCCGGGAGATGGGGTACGAAAACTACGACAGGGTCCGGGAGAGGGGCATCTTCACGACCCACACGCCGGTTTCGGCGGGCCACGACCGCTTCAGCTGGGACCTGGTGAACCGGGTGATGCACCGCTCCATGGCGGGCCGGTTACGGAGGATGATGCCCACCGAGGACGTCTCCATGACGGAGATAGCCCTGCGTTACAGCCATTACATAAACGGCGTCTCGGAAAAACACGCCGAGGTCAGCAGGGCCATGTACGGGAGGGAGGACGTGGACTGCATCACCAACGGCATCCACTCGCTCACGTGGGTGAGCCCCGAAATGGCCGGGCTCTTCACGAAATACATCCCGGGGTGGGACAACGCCCCCGAGCGGCTGGTCAAGGCCGCGCAGATCCCCGTCGAGGAGATCCGCCTTGCCCATGGGGCGGCCAAGAAGAGACTGCTGGACTACGTGAAGGCGACGACCGGTAAAGACCTCGATCCCGGCAGGCTCACCATCGGGTTCGCCCGGAGGGTGGCCCATTACAAGAGGGCCGACCTCGTCCTCCGCGACACCGGCCGGCTGGTCAAGGCCGCCGGCGGGAGGGTGCAGTTCATCTTCTCCGGCAAGGCTCACCCCCAGGACGGCCCGGCCCGGGAGGTGCTGAAGAAACTGCTCTGCGAGGCCCAGAACATGGTGGGCACCGACATCCCCGTCGTCTTCATCGAGGACTACGATATGGACAAGGCCGCCCTTCTCGTGCAGGGCGTCGACCTGTGGCTCAACAACCCCATCAGGCCCCGGGAGGCCTCCGGGACGAGCGGGATGAAGTGCGCCCTCAACGGCATCCCCAACTTTTCCGTCCTGGACGGGTGGTGGATCGAGGGATGCGTCGAGGGCGTCACGGGGTGGAGCATCGGCCCCGAACCGAAGGAGGGCATCGACGACCGGTACGACGACGCCGTCGACCTCGACGACCTCCTGGAAAAGCTGGAGAAGGTGATCATCCCCGCCTTTTACGACACTCCCGATGAATGGGGCAAGGTCATGCGTGGGGCCATCGCCCTGAACGCCAGCTACTTCAACACCCACCGCGTGGTGCGGGAGTACTGCGAAAAGGCCTATGGCATACAGATGAGGGGGCTTTAAAAAAAGTGTGAAGTGTGAAGGGTGAAGTTTGAAAGGAAAGCCAGAAGGAAAAGTTTGAAGTTTGAAGTTAGAAGTGAGAAAAGGGAAGCAGGGAGCCGAACTTAAAGGGCGAAAGGCAAGTCCAGTGGAAGGGACGAAGAAAAGGGTAATTTGGAACCGGCTATCCTGGAAGTAGTTTTTCCTCTAGAAGGAGAAAAGAATGAAATCCAATATTCCTCAAAGGACCTTCGAATTTGCCAGAGAAATAATCGCCTTATGCATTGACCTGGAAAAGCAACCAGGAGTATCTAGGATTATCGGGCGACAGCTTCTTCGTTCAGGTACTTCGGTTGGAGCTAATATCGAAGAAGGTCAGGCTTCTCAAAGTGATGCAGACTTCATCAACAAATACAGTATAGCTTGCAAGGAAGCCCGTGAGACCCGTTATTGGCTTCGTCTGCTTGCTGCTTCGGCAATCGCACCTGGAGAAACGCTCGATAGGATTGATACAGAATGTAATGAGATCATTGCTATCTTGACCAGTATTATCAAGAAAATGAGAGCAAAGCTGAAATAAAGACACGGTTTTGGAGAACCGAGGGGAGTGCGTAATATTTTGTGTAAAGTCCACTGTCGGGGTTGAGTCCTAGTGTTGCTGTTGCATTCTGTCCTCGAAGTATATCATCAGGTCTCCCAGTATCAGCGCCCAGCTTGGTATGGGTTGGGTCCATTTTTCACTGACCCGCATGGTAGTAAGATATAGCATTTTCATCAGGGCGCCCTCGGATACGAAGGCGCC
>Ga0209407_1000229_pt1 | contig 79782 bp, 74 predicted proteins | sample AD_JPNHG3_MetaG_FD_184410 | JGI IMG/M metagenome (GOLD analysis project Ga0209407, IMG submission 184410) | Active sludge microbial communities of municipal wastewater-treating anaerobic digesters from Japan - AD_JPNHG3_MetaG (SPAdes) (version 2) | ecosystem: Engineered > Bioreactor > Anaerobic...
AACAATGCGTAAAATTGCTGATAATAAGCCATTTGCCATACCATCCACGATAGATGATCCGTCAATCCTGGATGAGATTAAAGACGCTCTATCAACGATAAGTATTAGTTAATAAAAAGTAATATCAATCGCATCATCAATTACGGTGATGCGATTGTGTTATACCAGCTTATTGGTTCTGGTCCATATATTCATTTCAGTTGCTTTTTCAATTAATTCATCTCTAAAGTCAGGATGAGCAATGCTTATAAGTGCTTCTGCTCGTTCCCATGTTGATTTTCCTTTTAATTGCACTGCTCCATATTCGGTAACCACATAGTGTACTATGGACCGTGGAACAGTAACTATCGCCCCCTGGGGCAATGTAGGTACAATTCGTGAAACTATATTCCCATGTTTATCATGATAGGTAGATGACAAACAAATAAATCCCTTGCCGCCATGTGAACCAAATGCACCAAATATAAAATCAAGCTGGCCACCCGTACCCGACTTGTGAATTATCCCCACCGATTCAGAAGATACCTGACTGAACAGGTCAACCTCAATGGCATTGTTAACCGCTACTACTTTATCATTAAGTGCAATAATACGTGGATCATTTATATAATTGACAGGGTAGGAAGCACATGTGGGGTTATGATGCAAAAAGTCATATAATTTATCAGTACCCATTGCAAAGGTATAGCTCATTTTATATTTATCGATATTTTTCCGGGAACCGGTAACCCTTCCAGCCTGATATAAATCAACGTAAGAATCAACAAGCATCTCGGTATGAACACCTAAATCCTTGAAATCACCTTCGGCAATCATCTGACCTACTATATTAGGCAATCCGCCTATTCCTAACTGCAAACATGAACCATCTTCAATTTCGGCCAGAAGATGCTTTGCAATCTGTTTATCAATTTCTGTTGGCTCCAATGCAGGTATCTGGGGCAACGGTAAATTTTTTCCTTCCACAATATGGTCAATACGTGATATATGAATTGATTCCTGATTGCCACCCAGACAATACGGAACATGCTCATTAACTTCCACAACAATTTTTTTTGCTTTTGTTACAACAGCCGATGTTACTGAGTTTGCCAGACCATAATTAAAATAACCACGCGGGTCCATGGGGCCTACCGTTAAAAAAACAATATCATAATCAAGATATTTTTTGGTTACCCGCGGTCCCTGATGATAGGTCATGGGTATGTAGTTACAAAGATGCTGATCATACAATCTTCGTGAGATAGTTCCAAAATGAAAGTCATTTAATATAAAATGTTCTCGCTCTGGGTCAGCTTCGACAATTTTTGGAACACGCATGTAACATACGCTACGGACATCAACATCATGCAATTCGTTAGCTCGTTTTGCAAGCTCTTCATCAATAGCTTCAGGAAACAAAACAAATTCACCATAAAAAACCCTGTAACCCGATTTAACAAAACGTGCTGCCTCATCTGCAGTTATCTTTTTTTGATCATATTCCCATTTTTCAATATCACCCATTTTGCCACTTCCCTATCGATATAATCTTATTATTGTATGACTACATAGTATTTTATATTATTGATTATTATAATACAACATCAATGCTCTATATTGAGTATAGCATTAACAAATTTACAATTCAAATTATTATATATTATTTTATACTATATTTTCATTTTTGTTGATTAAATACCAACTGGTTAGTTTATATAAATTATATTAATTGTAAGCACTGACTGTATGAAAATAATGAAACATATTTTTTACATTGTTATGTTGAGTAAGGTATAATTCTTTGTTATTCTATGGTAGTGTCACTTTTTGTCATTTTTAAAAGAATGTAATGACTGAAGTATCTATGTTTTTATAAAATGACATGATTTTTCACTTTGTTCAGAATGACTATCGACTTTACTCATTATAGGCATATTCTGCAAAATGACATTTCAGAAAAATAGTGGACTTTGTTACTGTATTAAGTATATCGGCAACTATCCAATTGATGTCAACAACAGGATAATGCCAATGAATGATACATTGTTCAACACCTATTATCAAAAACGCTATATGGTCCTTGCTGCGATTATGCTGGATAGTAAAACTTTTTTAATACCTATAAACGTTACAAAGGGTTTGACCTATTTATAAATTTATAGCAATAAAAAGTTTTATAATAGGGCATGATATTCTTGTGATGAAGAATATATTTTGATAAAGATTATTTTTTCAAGGTTACGTTGCCATATACTTTAAAAATAGACTGAAAAAATATTGACAGTGTTAGTATTGCAGTTACCATTAATAATACACCATTTGCTTATTATCCTATACTATTCAGGAGAATAGCAAACCACATTTATAAGGAAGATGGGGAAAATAGGCTTTTCATGTTCATCGATATATGACTAAACCATATTGTTTTCAACGGACAGGCATATATAATTCAAATAAAAGTGATATCTATGATAGAAATTAAAGTGCTATTGGAAAATACTTCAATATCAAGTAATTTTACGCCAAAACATGGATTGTCAATTGCAATATATACTGGAAGTTCCAATATTTTACTTGATGTAGGACCTGATAAAACGTTCTATGAAAATGCTAACAAAATGCAATGTAATATAGAGCAGATAGAAACTCTAATCTTATCTCATTCACATATAGACCATGCAGGTGGCTTGAATAAATTTGTTGAGGTAAATAAAAGGGCCGAAATTTTGCTGTTTGATAAATATGACTCTAAATATTTTACAAAAATCATAGGCCCACTTAAAATATCCGTTGGAATTAAATGTAATGATGCTGCTACAAAACGGATAAAAACAATATCAAGCAATCAGCAGATAGATGAAAAAACTACTTTTATCAGAAATAATAGTACTCACTATAAAAAACCTACTTTTAATAAAACTTTATATAAAGCAATAGGAAAAAACTACACGCTAGATAACTTTGAACATGAAGGAATACTCGTTATAGACGATGGGGAATTGGTTATTTTCAACTCGTGTTCTCATAACGGGATTTATAACAGTATTGCAAGTGTAAAAAATATATTTAAAGGTAAAAAGATAAGGAGCTATATTGGAGGATTGCATTATACCAATCCATTTACAAAGCAACATGAGAACACTATTGAACTTGATACGTTAATAGATTTTGTAAAAACTGAAGGAATAAAGCTGTATTCAGGGCATTGTACCGGTAAATATTGTATAAAATATTTGAAAAAAGAGCTTGGGGATAAATTTGTTACTATTGCGACTGGATCTGAATTATTTGTATAAAATGAATCTGCGAATATTTTTGTTGGTATTACTCAATAATCCACCACTCACCCCATTACTTCTTCAAATCCTGCAAGGTCTTGAAAATACGCTTTGCCCTCCATTCATCAATGGTAAATACATACGGTGTTTTTGAACAGGTACATATATAGCGATTATTTTCATATTCTTTATGGACTGTAAGGCTTATCTCTTCGGCAGCTTTTTCATTGTTTTCATTTTGTACTGCAACGGTAAGCGACGCAATTTTACCCTTCAGCATTGCAGTATCAACCTGCGGGAATGAATACGCCTTTAATGGATCAAAGGTATACAGTATCTCTTTTACTTTATTAGTATCCAGTTGCAATGTCGGATTTTCTTTGCAAACCCATTGTTCTTCCTTTTCAGTTTCAACACTTTTTGCATCCTTTTGCTTTTCTTTTAATGGTTTGTCCTTTTCGTCGCTGTCATGCTTTTCATTCTTCTTTTCAACAATCTTTTTTTGCAATGTTATAGAAGAATTTTTATACCACAATTGTATAGTATTAACCCTTGCAATATCAAGCTGCACTATATCCTTGTTGCGCAAATCATCCACAGTCTTGTTAAAATAAGTATCAAGCGTATCTGCTGCTAAATATACCGCTTTATTCCCTTCAAACCGTACATAGGTATGCCTGTAGGTACTTCCTTTTTTACCTACATAAAAATCACGAACCACAGTATCACCACATTTTGCAACTACATGTATTGCATGTTCGGGGTCTAACTCAAATCGTTCATACAGCGGCTTTTCACTGACAAAATCAACCACCTCAATATCTTTCAGCTTGTTTTCAATATTAGCAATAACATTCTTATCAGCTTCAAACCCATTAACCTTCCAGCTATCGCCATCTTTGATTATTGTTATACTGTTCCCATCCTTTGCAATAACTATCTGGCTAATTGCGCATGACACTTCAGGAAGCTGCAAAAGCTCACGAGAACTGAACTTATTTAATAGCAGATAGCCTCCCAGAACAACTATCACCACAATACTTATAACAATATTTTTTTTAACCTGCATTGTACTACCTCTGTTACACTCATTATCTCATCATTGTATACTGTGATTCAATGTGTTTCCTTCGCAATTTTCTTCGCCACATATACACTGCGCCAGCAATAAGCACTAAAATTGGCAACCCGGCAATATTGAAACCTTTTATGATACTTTTTGCAGTATCTGATGTTTCTTTAATTGGATTAAATGATAGTCCCTTGCTTCGCATCTGCGGTATATCATAGTTTCCCTGCATGTAATCTACCACATTATGCATAAAAACAGCGTTAGGCGATTTACCTTCGTCATCGATGATATTCCTTCCAGTAATCTCGGATGTTCCAGCCACAAAAAGTTTAACAGGTTTAACCGTTTCCTTTATCACTTCCTGTTGTATATAATCTTGGCTTTTTGCGTTCTTTCCCTTTGCATCTATGGTTGGCATTTTATCAGTAAAATAACTTTTGAGGTTACCCTGAACCAGTATTGCCAGATTGTACGACGCAAGGTTATTATCCGCAGGAGGATTGACACCCCATGGCATAAAGTTTATTGCACCCTGTTGCAGCCAGCTATAAGGCGATGATTTAACAATATATTTAACCGATGCTTTGTTTGCTTTTAACAAGTCCTCGTCGGCTTCCAACGATGAAGCTTTTAAAAATACAATCTTCTTTAAATATTTAGTAATCTCACAGTCATCAGATAATCCTTCATCATCTATCATTGGTGCAAAGTATATGGTAAGCTCGCCCAAACCCCGCTGTTGAGCAATAAAGCACTGTTTATCCATGACTATATCTTTTCTTATTTTAATTCCATAATGTGCCAGCATCCCCTCTAAACCAGTAATAACTGGCAATGCCTGCGGAGGTCTTTGAAACATCTGCATCCCTTCAGCCTGTTGTTCAACATATGAGTCAAGCAACAGTATTGCATTGCCGCCACGCATCAAAAATTGATCAATCTTGAAAAGTTCATATTCGCTGTACATGGAACGAGGGCCATTGATTATTATGGTGATAACATCATCAGGTATTTCATCCTTTGTAATGTCAACAGTAACAAGGTCATACATATCCGACAGCATCTTCCTGAACTGTGCAGCGCCGTTTTGTTCATCATTAATATCCTTTTCACCATGTCCGGTAATATAGCAAACTTTTGGATTGACACTGATAAGGTTATCGATAGCAGCGTTTAACATATCCTCAAGACGTGATAAATCGCCAATGGCATATTGTCCAAAGATTGAACGGGTAAGTATCTGTACCGTTTCAAACTTATTGTTATGCTCAACAACTATCCCAACCATACCCTGTCCTGGAGGTATGGCTCTACCTTCCATGGTGGTAAATTGCGGCCATTTTAACGTTGGCAGCCCATACATCTGTGCTATGGTCAGCGCCTGTGGATTATTGACCGGATCAACAAAGCGGTATTGGATTTTATTGTAATTACGTATATTACATTTTTGCACCTGAGCATACACCTGCTCATTTAAATTCTGCATTCCAGGGATAGGAAGATTGCTGCTGGCATATAACGTAACAGTAATGGGATCTTTAATCTTTAAAAGAGCATCTATTTTCCCATTCATTTTTTTTATCAGGGTTGTTATGCGGTACTCCAGCCCTTCAGGCTCGGTGATTGAATCTATCTTTTCTATTATATCGGCATGGATGATAGCAAGCCCCATATAAGCATTTCTAAATTTTACCTGATCATTGCGAATCTCACGTATCTGAACAGGATATATCCCAAAGTCACCCGCAGCATCTTTCTGTTTTTCAACATCAATAAATTCATAATGGAAATACCTGTTGCCTGCATTATCATACTCAACCATCAAATCCTGCAAATAACGATAAACAGTATTATACGGCGCCGGCAGGTCTTTGTTAAAGAAAATCTTTACTGTCAGAGGTTCTTCAAGTGTTGAAACCACTGCTTTGCTGATGGGTGATAGTGAATAAACGCTATTTTTTGTGAGGTCTAACCGTACATAGAGGGTTAAACCAACAAGGTTAATCAAAATGATGATAATTCCATATAAAATAAAATGTGAGTAGCTTTTTTGTTTTTGCGGTTTATCAGGTGCTTTCCCTATTTTTTGCATTATGCGCCTGAGTGCTGCATCAAACCTATCAACGATTTTGTTACTGTATTTTTTGATATTTCCCATGTTCATAGCCTATCTTCTCACCTCCAGCTGGTATATGCTTGCCATAGAACTTATGATGATAACCGAAGCAAAATAGATAATATTGCGCGTATCAATAATACCCCGTGCAATGTTTTGAAAATGATAATCTGCGCTGATATATTCAAATAAAGAAACCAATTTGGGTGACACAAAATATAAAAATTTTGTTATGAGCGATAGTACTATGCAAATAGCAAACCCTATGATAAACGCTACTATCTGATTTCTGGTTAACGATGAAGCAAACACGCCTATTGACGCATATGCTGCTGCAAGGATGATAGCACCAATAAATCCTCCAATTATAGGGCCTATATCAGGTGAACCCACAAAAGCAACCGATACTGCGTAAAACAGAGTGGGTAATACCATAATACCGGCAAAAATCGTAGCTGCTAAAATTTTACCGGTAACAATCTGCACAGTGGAAAGTGGTAATGTCATAAGCATTTCAAATGAACCGGTATTCCGCTCTTCGGCAAAAAGGCGCATGGTAATTGCAGGGATAACAAAGGCAAATAAAAGCGGCAATAGTTCAAAATATGCCCGCAGTTCAGCCTGTCCATATAAAAAAAATGTGGAAAAAAACAAAAAGCCGGCAATCACCAGAAAAACTGAAATGACAATATAGCCAATAGGTGTTGAGAAAAAACCAGCCAATTCTTTTTTTGCTACTAACTGTGCGCCCTTCATACTATCCTTAAACTGTTGCATGCCAATCCCTCCTTAAGCTCCTACCGTTAATTCACGGAAAACATGTTCCAGACTTCTATATTCACGATTCATTTCGTATAATACCCAGCCATTATCTTTTATGCAGTTAAAAATTGCAGGGCGTGCATCTATATCCGAACCAGTTATCACCTGTACATGGCACAGCCCCTCCTCATCGTGTATATGGTTCACATTATTAATACCAGGTATCGCACACAATGCTGTCTTTAACTGGTCAAATGAAGCGCCACCTGCCAGAATATTTATTCGGATATCCTTTCCTTTGGCGCTCTTCAGCTCGCTTGTTAAATCATCAGCAACTATCACCCCCTTATCAATGATAATAACTCTGCTACACGTTGCCTCAACCTCCTGCAAGATGTGGGTTGATAGAATAACCGTCTTTTCCCTGCCCAACTCCTTGATAAGGTCACGGATTTCAATTATCTGGTTGGGATCAAGCCCATTAGTTGGTTCATCAAGTATCAAAATTTCAGGGTCATGCAAAATAGCCTGCGCCAGCCCTACCCGCTGTTTATACCCTTTGGAAAGCTCATTGATATTTTTGTGCATTACCTCGGTTATTCCGCATTGTATAGCAACATCCGTTATCCTTTCGACATCATTGATCTCTCTGATATCAGCAATAAATTGTAAAAAGTCATATACCATCATATCAGGATAAAGCGGAGCCGATTCGGGAAGATAGCCAATACGCTTTTTTATCTCAATTGGATTTTCATCCACCAGATAATCATCGATACTTACCATTCCCGATGTTGGTTGAAGATAGCAGGTTAAAATCCGCAACGTGGTGGTTTTACCGGCACCGTTGGGACCTAAAAGTCCAGTAACCTCACCTTTACGAATGGTAAATGATATGCCGTCAACTGCTTTCACATCGCCATAATGTTTAACAAGATTCTGTACGTTTATCATGCAGGGCATTCCTCCTGAAAATAGTTAATCATCAGTTTTATCCTGAAGCGATAGCTGCTGTTAATGCCACCTGATGATTATAATAAAAGTTTTTATTGCAAAGGTCATTTTTAAAAGCTTCAATAACCTTTTATGATAAAGTTATCATGATTATTCAAAAACATTACATTGTAACATTGTATTGTAATATTAAGCTCAAGCTTTGTATGTAGTATGAAAAAATCAATTATAATTTGTTACACACTATTTTATATACGCCCATAATCATCCTCAATACGCTCTATATCATCTTCACCAAAATATTCACCAAGCTGAACCTCTATATACACCACATTTTCATCACCGGTATTTTCCACCCGGTGCACTACATTAAAATCTATATCAACACATTTCCCGACATCAACGGGGATGTTATCTGTATCAAGGGTTACCACCCCCCTGCCATGTATAAAAAACCAATGCTCTTTGCGCCGTGCATGACGCTGAAGGCTTAGCCGTTTATGGGGATACACGGTTATCCGTTTTACCTTGTGAGTTTCAGTGTCCGATAGTACCTCAAAAAAACCCCATGGCCTGTGCTCAGAATATACAGTACGTTCATCCATAATAATCACCCATGTTTTTCCATAAAGCGATGCATAAATTCAACCAGGGTTTGCACCCCTTCTACAGGCATTGCATTGTATAGAGAGGCACGTAATCCTCCTACCGAGCGGTGACCCTTTAATCCGCTTAAACCTTCTTTTTCGGCATCATCGACAAATTTATTTTCTAATTGCTCATCGGGCAGATGCCACACAACATTCATGGCAGAACGGCTGTTTTTATCAACAGGACTGGTATAGTATCCGCCACTGTTGTCAATTGCATCATAGAGCATGGCAGCTTTCCGGTCACGCCGTTTTTCTATCTCCGGCAATCCCCCTATTCCCTTAATCCAGTGCAAGGTAAGGTTGGTCATCCATACGGTAAATGTGGGAGGGGTGTTGTAAAGTGAATTTTCCTTTGCATGCAGATCATACCGTAAATAGGCAGGTATGTCTTTGCGGGCTTTTTCTACCAATGATTTTTTCATAATCACAAGCGCCATCCCTGCTGGAGCTAAATTCTTCTGTGTGCCCGCAAAGAGCATGGAAACCTTATTCCAATCAACCGCTCGTGACATGATATCAGATGACATATCAACAATCAAGGGGGTGTTCCCCGTATCCGGAAGCTGTTGCCACTGTATGCCATCTATCGTTTCATTGGAACATATATGTACATATACAGCATCATCATGCAATGACAATTCATCAATGGAAGGGATACGTCGATATTTTTCACCAGCGCCATCCCAGATTATTCGTGCATTCCCAATAAGCCTTGCATCCTGGTATGCTTTTTTTGCCCATGTACCGGTTATAACAAAATCTGCACTGCTGTCAGCCATAAGCAATGCCATGGGCACCATACCAAACTGCAGTGTTGCGCCGCCCTGAATAAACAAAATATCGTAGTCATCGGGCACCTGTAGCATTTCCCTGACAAGAACTATCGCTTCATTATGCACCTCATCATAGATTTTACCTCTATGGCTCATCTCTATAAGCGACATCCCGGTATTTCTATAATCAACAAGCTGGCGTGAAGCTTCTTCCAATACCTCAACTGGCAATATCGATGGACCTGCTGAAAAATTAAAAATCCGCCCCATTCTGCTCCCCTTAACAATAATTTTAACTTTATACTTGAAAGAAAAGCTATTGTTGGTATACTGCCAAAAAAATCAAGTAAATAAATGAAAACACTCTATGACAGGTAAACTTTATATCATAGCAACACCAATCGGTAATTTAGAGGATATCACCCTGCGTGCGCTCCGTATTTTAAGAGAAGATACCGACATCGTTTATTGCGAAGATACCCGTCAAACAAGCAAACTTTTACAGCATTACGGCATCAGCATCCCCGCACAATCATTGCATGCCCATTCAGGCAAAACAAAATTGGAATACATTATAAGCCAGTTGCTATCAGGAAAAAATATTGCCTATTGTACCGACTCGGGCACACCCGCAATATCTGACCCGGGCGGTGAGCTGGTAGCATTAGCCCGCCATAACAACATACCGGTAATCCCCATTCCGGGGGCATCAGCCGTTACAGCACTGGTATCCGTTTGTGGTTTCCCCTCAAGCTCTTTTTATTTTGCTGGCTTTTTAAGTAAAAAACAGGGGAAGCGCAAAAAGCAGTTGCAACAGTTAGGGCAATTGCAGGCGATAGTTATTGTATATGAATCTCCTTACCGGATAGTCAAATTATTGTACGATATTGCCGAAATAATGCCGCAGGCAACCATCCTGATTGGCAGGGAGATGACCAAACATTTTGAGGAATTTATATACTTCACCGCTGCAGAGGTTGAATCAATAATTCCCTCTCTCCATCAAAAAGGCGAGTTCGTTATAGCACTATACAATGAAGCATCTAAACATTGAGCTTGCAATACCTTTTAAAGCATAAATAGTGATGAAATAGCTATGGTTAACTATTTTTGAATGGCTCGCATACCTTACCATTTTATGAAATAATTACTTGATTAATTTATAGGGAGAGTTTATATTTATACCATTAAATGATTAAGTTTTTATAATGATATGCCGATAGCTACTATAGATTAAAAAAGGGTGATTGCAATGGTTATAGACAAAATAGGAAATATCAAGAATATCGTTGAACCTAAGAATTCTAAATCTGTGGGAAAAACTATATCCACAAATAAAAGCGATTCTGTTGAAATTTCCAGCGAAGCTAAGAAAGCTGCCGAACAATCTAAAATTGCTCATGTTGTAAAGCAAACCCCTGATATCAGAGCCGAACGAGTTAGAGAAATTAAAGAAATGATTGCCAATGGTACTTATAAATTTGATGATGATCGTATCATAGAAAAAGTTGCTGAAAAAATTGCTATGCAGCTTTTGCACAAATAATAACTTCCTTTTTAAGGTTAAAGCTGATGGCCGGCATAATTGATAAAAAAGCGGAATCATTATTCCGTTTTTTTATGTCTAAAACATATGGTGAAACTATTGAAGGATTGTGGCCTGATCTTTATATTCCTACGGCAATATATGCACAGCCCGATGGCATATCGTTACTTCCTTCTATAGTTCAGCTTTTTGGATCACGTGTTTTGTTTATAACAAGTACGGTTGATTTCAACCAGTATAACCATCTCTTCATGTCAATCTCCAGAAGCTTACAAAGCAATAACATTCCTTTTATTGTATACGATGAATTCCCTGAAAGTAACACCGACTATATTGATTCTGCAGTTTATTTTGCTCGTAAAACCCATTGTAATCTTATCATTGGTTTAGGGGGAATTGATTCTATCAATGCTGCTAAAACAGTGGCGCTGTTAACACCTAACTATCTCTTTGCCCATGAACTATTTTCATACCCTCACCTTTATGAGCCAATACCTTTTATAAGCATACCCACTCATCCTCTTTTTGGTTTTGAAATAACGCCATGCACCATTATTAGTGATATTCATGATGGTATAAAAAAAGCATTTTTCCATAACTACATTTTCCCAAAAGCTATCATCATAGATCCCGAATTATCAGTAAGTGTTGAGGAAGATACAATAGCTAAATATACACTGGGCACTCTGGCAATTGCCACAGAATCGGTTATATCAAAAAACATCAACAATATCACCAATACCCTCTCCCTCAGAACTATTGACCTTGTGTTCAAAAACCTGCATGTAGCATTACAAGAAAGTGATAATGAGACGGCAAAACTTAATTTATTGATGGCTTCCCTTATGGCAGGAATAGCTTTTAGCAGTGCTCAGCTTTCTGTTTCGCTGGCAATATCACTTGCGCTTGCTTCATTGACACAGATTGATATTGCATCATATATGAGTGTTATGCTACCGCATATCATGGAATATAACCTGACCTCCGCACCTGGTAAATATGTACAGATGTCCAAAGTAATGGATGAAGATGTGCGCGACATCACCGTTATTGAAGCGGCTATCAAAGCTGTTGAAGGTGTACGAAAGTTAGCGCTTGATATTGATATTCCACAACGGTTGTCGCAATTTGATGTCAATAAAACAATCTTTTCAAAGGTTGCAGAGATAACACTGAGCTACCCCTTTATACAAAATGCTCCGCGAGTGCTCAACCGTGATGAGGTTGAAACAATCCTGATTGCTGCATACTAATCTATGAACTATCGACCTATTAAAAAACTCCTCCAGCAGTTTAAAGATGATACCATTACCATGGATGATTTCATCAGGGAATTAGAGCACCTTAATGTTGAAGATCTTGAACATACAACATTGGACCACCAGCGAAAAGCACGCCTTGGCTTCCCGGAGGTAATCTTTTGCCAGAACAAAACACCTCAGCAGGTGGCAGACATTGCCGGAGCTATCGCAAAGCAAAACTATAGCTTTTTAGCCACCCGTGCGTCATTGGCCCATTTCAAAGCGGTAAAACGTTACATTAAAAAAGCACAGTACAACACATTGGGAAAAACAATATCATTTAGTGCACAAACCATGCATCATAAACCACACAGGCTTTTGATAATTACTGCCGGTACCTCGGATATTCCCGTTGCAGAAGAGGCAAAGGAAACAGCACTGGTGATGGGACTAACGGTAGAAACAATCTATGACATTGGGGTTGCAGGTATTCACAGGGTATTTCACAATTGGGACAAAATCCATGAAGCAACCATCATTATAGTGATTGCCGGTATGGAGGGAGCGCTGCCATCGGTTATTGGCGGATTGGCACCCTGCCCCGTCATTGCCGTACCAACCTCGGTTGGTTATGGTGCATCATTTCAGGGAATTGCTGCGCTTCTCGGGATGCTCAACTCATGCGCACCGGGAATCAGCGTTGTCAATATTGATAACGGTTTTGGCGCGGTATATTGCGCATACCGTATTATTAAAAACCTGCCGGATACCCAATGAAAACACTTTACTGCGATATACAGCTTGGTGCTTCAGGTGACATGCTTATTGGTGCACTGCTTGACGCATGCCTTCCCGTTGATGTATTGCAACAACAGCTTGCATCGTTACCGTTTACTGGCTTTGCGATAGCTCCTGTAAAACAAAAGCGGTATGGTATAACCGGCACGCAGGCAGGGATTACTGCTGTGGAAGACACCCATCACCGAGATTTTACTGCCATAAAAAAAATAATTGCAACCACCTCATGCTCCGACACCGTGAAGAACAATGCAACAGCCATCTTTGAAACACTGGCTACTGCTGAAAGCGAGGTCCATGGCATAGCAAAAGACGAAGTTCACTTCCACGAGGTTGGTGCAGTTGACAGCATCATTGATATACTGGCATTTTGCATTGCGATAGAGTATTTAAACGTTGATGCAATCTATTATAATAATTTTGCATTTGGCAGTGGCACCATTACAACACAGCATGGTGTTATTCCGCTACCAGCTCCTGCTACGGTAAGGCTTACCCACAACAAACAGGTTACGTTTACCTTGAACAATGGAGAGCTTACCACGCCAACCGCTGCTGCCATACTGGTTACACTGGGTACCCAGCAACCTTCTTTCAGCGGCTGTATTGCTGCCACCGGCATTGGATTTGGCACGCGCGATTACGGATTCCCGGGTTATACCCGAATCATACTATTGAATGAAATACATGAAGAAGAAAGCAGCTACAAGCATGAACTGTTGAATGTCATAGAATGTAATATCGATGATATGAATCCTGAACTGGTGCCTTTTGTTGCTGATGCACTTCTGGAAGCGGGTGCACTGGATGTGTACTACCATCAGGTTATCATGAAAAAAGGCCGTCCCGGTGTTGTACTCTGGGCACTGTGTGCCATAGAAAAAACTGATATAGTACAAAAAATTATTTTTTCGCAAACAACAACATTGGGGGTCAGAGCCTATTCAGTCAACCGTTCTTCGTTATCACGGCAGGTGCAGACAGTGACCGTATATGGAGAAAAGATTACCATAAAACTAACCAGCCGGTATCATGAGCTATCGCCGAAACCTGAATTTGAAGATTGTAAACGGTTAGCACTTAAAACAGGCAAAACGGTGCGTACTATCATGGAAGAGGCTCTGAAGGAATACTACAAGCACCAAACATTATAAATTAGTCAATTCATCTGCTGAAAATATCCTGTCAATATCAAGTATGATGACAAACTTGTTTTCAACCTTCCCTATCCCAATGATAAATCGGCCTGATATGCCTTTGACAATAGGTGGTGGTGGTTCAATGTCTTTTTGCTCTAACTTTACAACATGACTTACCTGATCTATTGCAAGCCCTATGCGCTTTCCCTTAATATCCACTACAATAGCACGTTTGTTCTGCGCACTTTTTTCAGAGATTCCAAACCGTACTCCCAGATCAATAATGGGTATTACCTTGCCGCGTAAATCAATAACACCAAGGATATATTCCGCAGATTTTGGCAATGGGGTAACTTCAGGAAGTTTTAAAATTTCCTGTACCTTTAATATCTCTATACCGTATTCTTCTTTGCCAACATTAAAACACACTATCTGCATGGAGGGTGCAACACTTTCTTTTGTCTGGGTTTTCATAAACGATTCCTTGTTTAATGGTTAACTGTACCTTTTATTCTATAGTAGTTTATTTACAATTTTTTTCAAGTTAAAAATTTATTATTTTTTTTAATTACCTTTTTATGACTTCTCATAGTACAATGCAATATTTCATGTTTCGTTAAATCTTTGAAAATTATGCTGCTACCATAATCAATCGGTATAGCATGGCTTCATTGCAATTTTTTTTATACTGTATGATTCTTAAGTCAAGGCAAATATGTGATGTATGTACAATTACTCTGTTAGCTTTTTATAGGTGTGTTGCAACTGTTCAATACCAATCTTCCCTTCATCAAGATACCCCTGTAAGCTTTTAGGCAATGAACCATTTTTGACATAAAGATACCCTGCAAATATAATAAACATGGTGAGCAGTAGCACAACCATCTTCATCAACTGTTTCATAAATATATAGAACAAAACTATAAAACTAAGCAACGCTACTATAGTCAATATAACACCGGTGTCCATGGTTGTACCTTTAATTATTTTTTGCCTTTTTTTTATGCCATGAAATTGAACTAATTGCCATCCCTATTATGATACCGCAAACAAATGTTACAAACAGCATAACAATAAGTGGAAGCGTTACTTCCCAATGAAACAATGAAAATATTACTGGCTGAACATTTTGTACAACGATTATCAAAAATAGCAGTAAAATAATTAAAATTATGATTATTTTTGGTCGCATTATATTCTCTCAACATTTATAATAATGACATATACTATTTTCCAATAGTACAAAATATACAATAAAAAAATAATAGGTACGATAGTTCCCTGTATAATTATCGCTATAATTGCAACAGAATATAATATAATCAAACATTTTATTGTAGCCTGCAAAAAACAATCAGCTTTTTTCCTGAAAATAACATTATTGTATCATTGTCATTACGAGGGACGCAGTCCCGAAACATCTATTCTTTCATAAAACGTTGCGATTCTTCACTATCGCTCAGGATGACGTCCTCGTTTCAGGTCATATTTATAAAAAACTCATCATAAGTTCATAAAATATTTACCATGAAGAGCCAATTTTATAATTAGATTTATGCAATTAATACTGAAGAGGAGTTATGAAAATAAAAAATACATTTGATGAACACATTAATTCACTTATTAATAGTTTTGTCAATGAACAAAAAGTAAGATTTCCGCAAGACGAGATTTTAACTATAGACCTTCACTGTCATGATTACAACAGCAATGTTCCTGATGAATTGCTTGGAAGAATTTTAGGTATCCCTGAAACATGGCTATCAACTGATGAGCTGATTGCTACTCTTAAAAATCACGGCTGTGATACCTTTACGGTGACCAATCATAACAATGCGCGCTCATGCTTTGAACTTCTAGATAAAGGGTTTGATATAGTAGTTGGTGCAGAATTTAGCTGTAGTGTTCCGGACTATGGTGTTGGCATCCATGTTCTTACCTATGGATTTACATCCGAACAGGAGATAAAACTTAATAAATATCGAAATGACATCTATAAATTTCTGGATTATACATCACAAAATGACATACCCACTATATGGGCTCATCCGCTGTATCATTATAAATCCAGAGGCATCCCCCCAATGGATTTCTTTGACAAGATGGCACTTTTGTTCCAACGATTTGAAGTTATTAACGGTCAAAGAGATAGCTGGCAGAATATGCTTGTAAAGCAATGGATTGAATCATTGACACCAGAAAAAATTGAACAGCTTTCAAAAAGATTTGGAATAAAACCAGACAGATATTGCACTCAACCGTATAAAAAATATTTTTCAGGCGGTTCTGATAGTCATATGGGGATTTTTACCGGTCTCACCGGAACATATCTACATATTCCTCATTTAATGAACAGATTACACCATGAAAAACGATCATCGTTAGCGCTTGAGGCTATAAAAAGCGGTACCATGGCACCATTTGGAACACATAACGATAGTGAAAAAATGGCAATATCATTTATAGACTATTTTTGCCAGATTGGAATGAAGATGAAAGATCCTGGTTTGGCCCATATTCTATTGCACAAAGGTGAAACCATTGATAAATTAGCGGCTTTAACAATAGTCAATTCATTTCAGGAATTAAAGCGACACAAAACAACGCTCCATTTTTTAGAGCTTTTTCATCAATCATTGACCGGTAAAACATTTTCAAAATCAAAGCGTTTTTATGTTAATAAAGACTATAAAAAGGTATTTGATATAGCGTATACATTATCACGTTATACTAAAACCCGTAAAAAAGAAGACATAATTTTTTATAATGATTCAATATATGCTATATATAATGAGCTTGCTCAACTATTGATGAAACGAGCACATAAGTATATACATAAATTTTTGAACGATACAGGTTCCGCTACAAATGAATTTGAATCATATTTTCAAAATATTGAAATACCAACTCATTTCAGAAAATATATTGCTCCTTCAAAAGGAGCAGATAGTAATGGTATTCCTGAACTAAACCTTCCAAAGATTTTTGATGAGCTGTCATTCCCCTTTCTGGGTTCTGCGGTTATTGCATCAGCATTTTTTACCAGTGCCAGGGTTATGTACAAAGCAAGACCACTGCTCTATGAATTTGCACAAATACATAATACATTAAAGCACCCTGAACGTACACTATGGTTAACCGATACATTTAATGACCCCAATGGAGTTGCTAATGTTCTGCAGTTGATGCATAAGGAAATAAAGCGCAATGATCTGCCAATTGATATTATAACAGTAAGTGATACATTACAATCAGATGAGCATCTAATCATCATAAAACCACTTAAAGAATACACCATTCCATTTTATCAACAGCAACCGTTGCGAATACCTGATATATTGCAGATTCATAAAATTTTTAAAGAAGGTGAATACAATAAAATTATTGTTTCAACTGAAGGTCCTATGGGGTTGGCAGCATTATGGTTAAAGTATGCTTATTCTGTTCCAGCATATTTTTATTTACATACTGACTGGATGATGTTTGCCGAGAAAACCTTAAAACTAAAAAATGATAACTTAGACAATTTCAGAAGAATTTTGCGTACATTCTATAAAGCATTTGACGGTATATTTGTATTGAACAACGAGCATAAAAAATGGTTAACCGGTAAGGATATGGGGTTTAACTCCTCAAAAGTATTTTTAACATCTCACTGGGTTGAAGAAATTTTTAAACCTCACAAAACCAATAAGGAAGAAGTATTTGGAGTATCCAGCACCACGCCGGTAATACTATTTTCAGGACGATTATCCGAGGAAAAAGGCGTTATGGATATACCGGAAATAATGAATTTAGTAAAACAAAAACATCCTGAAACAAAAATTGCTTTTGCAGGAATTGGACCAAAAGAAACCCAATTGAAAACATTATTGCCTGATGCCATCTTCCTGGGCTGGGTTGATCATACCTTGTTACCTGAAGTATATTCAGCAGCAGATATTCTTGTACTGCCCTCCCGCTTTGATACTTTTGGCTGTGTTGTACTGGAGGCATTATCATGCGGATTGCCAGTTATTGCATACAACAACAAGGGACCCAAAGATATTATTAACAATGGGCTGAATGGTTATCTGGTAAAAAATGAAACCGAAATGGCCCAAAAGATAATAGAACTTATAAGCAATCCTCTGTTGCTAAATCTATTCCGCAATCAATCGCTGTTGAGGGCATATGAATTTAAACCTGATACCATAATGAAACAATTTGTCAATGACCTCAATTCAGCAGCATAATAAACATCCTCTCCATTATGTATGGTGGAAACATGGTGTTATATACCAGATATATCCCCGAAGTTTTTATGATGCAAATGATGATGGCATAGGTGATTTACCTGGCATAATTAAAAAGTTTGATTATTTGATAGATCTTGGCATTGATGCTATATGGCTATCTCCCATTAATACATCCCCTATGTATGATTGCGGTTATGATGTAAGTGATTATTATTCTATTGATCCAATTTTTGGTACATTAAAAGATTTCAAAGAATTATTGGCGATAGCTCATAGCAACAATATTCATATTATCATGGACATGGTTTTAAACCATACTTCACAACTGCATCCATGGTTTGTAGAATCATCATCCTCACGATACAACATGAAAAACGATTGGTATATATGGCATGATGGTTTTAACGGCAAACCTCCCAATAACTGGAAATCTGCCTATCTTTCCAGTGCATGGGAAAAAAATGAAATGCGCGGGCAATATTATCTTCATTCATTTTTAAAAGAACAACCTGATTTAAACTGGCACAATCAGCAGGTAAAACATGCAATGTTTGATATGATGCAGTATTGGCTGGATCTGGGTGTTGATGGATTTAGATTTGATGTTATCAACTATTGCTATAAGGATAAGAATCTGCGTAACAATCCATTTTCCTTTAATCCGTTTAATGATCAAATAGAAAAATATAATAAAAACAGGCTGGAGAGTTACATTTTAGTTCAAGAAATCAGGAAATTAATTGATAAATATGACAATCGTATGACGGTTGGCGAAGTATTCAGCTATCCGCCTGGGAATCCCGCGCTTTCGGCCAGTTATTTGTGTAAAGGGAAAGGTTTGCACCTGGCATTTGATTTTTCATTGTTATATCAACCTTTTGATTCACATAAAATATACCGATGCATTAAAAACTGGTATAATCATATTCCAGAACATTGCTGGCCATGCAATGTATTGTCAAACCATGATCAGCAGCGCTACGCTGATAAATTTGGTCAGGAAGACAATGATTCGATTAAACGTTTAATGGCGCTATTACTGTTAACCTTATGGGGGACTCCATTTATTTATTATGGGGAAGAGATAGGAATGAAAAACACTTCAATCCCGTTACGTAAAATTGTAGATCCCGCTGGTAAAAGATTCTGGCCAATGTATAAAGGGAGGGATTGTGCACGTACACCAATGCAATGGTCAGATGAAGCTAATGCTGGCTTTAGTCATACTATGTGCTGGCTCCCCATTGATAGTAACTATCGCACAATTAATGTAAAACATCAATTAAAAGACCGTTATTCACTTTTAAATTATTATAAAGATTTGATCAGGTTGCGCAAAAAGCATCATGCCCTTACCCATGGTTCATGGGAACCACTGATAAAAGGGAAAAATGGGGTTATTGCATATATACGAAAAGCGGCTTCTGAAACGCTTTGTATACTATTAAATTTTAACGATCATGCAACGCACATCCATCATCACTATGAAGCGCAATGGAAAGTTTTGTTTTCTACGCATCGTAGCCGCTTTGAGCATTTTGCAGATTTACGAATTAATTGCTATCCTTTTGAGGCAACTATACTACAAAAGATTGGAGATTTATAGCAACGTATGAATAAAATAGTAAACTTATTCCAGAAAAAATCATTATCAGATAATACTTCATTAGCTTTACCTGTCTCAATCACACACATACCTATCTGGATTATCATTATTGGCATAGTACTGGCACTACTGATTTCGATAAGCGGTTTTATGAATATATATTTTCTTAATAGCTCCCATCAAGAGATTGAAAAAATCAATACATTAACCTCATTAGCTTTGTCAACACAAATAGAATTTGAAAAGCAATTTAGCATGTTGCACTATATTTTACTGGAGAAAGACCCATTGCAATACCAGACATATTTTCATAAATTTTCATATCAATATACAATTGTTCAGAACCAACTTTTTAATCTAAAACTTCTTTTGAAAGACTTTCCAAACATACACAATAAAATGAATGATATACAGAAATATCATAAAGACTTAACAGAATTATTAATTGATGAGTTGTTTCAATATAAGGATAAGTCAGCTACTGTTGATGATGTATATTCAATAATTAAAGGCAAAGACATAATTGCAATAGAATCGTTAAACACTATTATCTCTGAGATTAACAATATTAATTATGAAATCGCGATGAAAACAAAGAAAAAATATTTTATTTTATCCATTGTTTCGATATCATTAATAAGTATTGTTACATTATCGCTGGTTATAGCTATTCTGTATATTACTAAGTTAGAGAAAAAGTTTATATTTAACATTGGCAAACAGCTTTCATCTTACCTTCCCATACAATTGGTTCAATTAATCCTGCGTCAGGAAAAACAGGAGGTTGTTCCCATCCAGAAAAAATTTATCACTGTGTGTTTTACTGATATAGAGGGATTTACAAAATTAACAGATGCAATCGAACCAGAAATTGTTGCTGAAATACTGAATGATTACCTATCTGAAATGACTGTGGTTGCTCATAAATACAATGGGACTGTGGATAAATTTTTAGGCGATGGAATTATGATATTATTTGGAGCACCCAATTCTATGCCAGCATCAATACAAATTGAAAATGCTATGACAATGGCAGTTGAAATGCAAACAATATTTAAAATGCTCAATGATAAATGGAAAATTAAAATAAACAATAATATACTGCATCTGAGAATTGGCATCCATTGTGGCATGACAACAGTAGGTAGTTTTGGACCTCCAGAACGGTTATCATTTACTGCAATTGGTAAAATAGTTAATATCGCATTTCGCTTGCAGCAGTTATGCAATTCAGATGGTATACTCATTAGTGAAGATGTAAAAAATATAATGCCGCAGATTCCTGTTAATGAAGGAATAGCATTAAATGTTAAAGGAATTGATAAGCCTCTTGAAGTGTATAGTATACAAAGCAATTAACAATAGAGCATTGTTTTACTCATATTTTATGCATGCAATTGTCATGTCATCCTGCTGAGGATAGGTATCACGAAAATTATTAATATCAAATACCATAAGATCCAAAAACTTCTGGACATCTCCATTATAATTTTCTTTCATAAATTGGGTAATTCCTTGAACACCATAAGCAGCACATTCTTTATTGCGCTGTTCAATACATCCATCAGTGATTGTTAATATTGTATCACCAGAATTAAGTTTTGTCTTCCCAAAATTTAATGTATTTATTTTTTGTATACCCATGGGAAAATTTATTTCTTTTAATGAAAGTTTAAAGATAGTATCGTTACGATATAAATACGTCAGCGAATGTCCAAAATCATAGAGAGTTAATAATTCTTTATCTTCATCAACATGCATGAAAGCAGAAGTTACAAATTTTTCTCCTTCAAAATTTGTAAAAATATAATTATTAAGATGAATAAGAAATGTTTCTAAATCATGTGTTTCAAAATCATATATGGACATCATACCATTGAGTAATGTTGTAATCATAGAAGCAGCAATTCCCTTCCCTGAAACATCACATACCACAATAATGTGTTGATTACTTTTTTTAAATGGTATTACTATATAGAAATCGCCACCAACACCCTGCGCCATTACATTTTTTATCCCAATAGTTAATCTTTTAGTATGAACATAATAATCTTTTTTTAATATCCGCTCTATAATTCTTTTTGCCTGTTCAATGTCCTGCTGGTTTAACTTTGATAAAAATATTAACATATCCCTGGTTGAAAATATGCCTTTAAAACAATCATTTTCATCTTCAAGAAGATAATGATCCTGAACACCTGTTAATAAATCTTTTTCAATAGCTTTTGCGCACTCAAAAATATGCATATTATAATTAAACTGTTTTACCTTTTGCATTACTTCATCAGCAGTTTTATTATAATTTAATTCTCTGCCAAAACGGGTTCCTAAAATATCAAAAAGATCTTTACGTATTATTACTCCATACGATTTTTTATTTTTATCAACTACAGCAACAGCATAAATTTTATCATTTCTTGATAACTCATCTGCTAATATTCCAACCTTTGTATCAGTAAAAACATAATAATTTGAACTTATCAGCATACCTATAGTAAACTGTGTACAACTTAATTCTTCGATCTTATGAACAATTGGTTGACATGAAACAACTTGACTATTATTATTCATGAACTAATATCCTCCTGGAAATTATATTATCATTATCATTATAATGAATACTAATAAGTATGGACACCTCTATCAATAGCATTATTCACCGCAACCCTGCCCCTCCCCATGGTAAGGCGAGGGGGCATTGTTTCCATGTCATTCTGAGGGACGCAGTCCCGAAGAATCTATTCGTTCACAAAACGGCGAGATTCTTCGCTATCGCTCAGCATGACATTTCCCGCTCAGGATAAAACCCTGTACATTGTCATTTCAGCTATTACTTTAATGATTCTTCATATAATAAACAAATCATTGTATATAAAATAACAGTTAATTGCTTATAAATATTTTATGAATATATCACTACTTTTTAATCAGGAGTGGTAAAGCTAATCTTTATTTGATGTAGTATCCAGATGTATACAATACTGAATACTTGTTTTTTAAAAAATATTTTTTATAAAAATATGTTGCAAAAAATAATTGATCTAATCTATGATTTATTTTTTAATTGAGTATTATCGTGGGTGCTTTTAATATAACACAATTTTGAAGATATGAATTTATATGAAAAAATCTATAACAAAAACAATGTTGATTATTAATTTTTTTTATATTTCAATACTTTTACTATATACTCAGACATTTGCTGATATCTGCGTAGCACCATATCAAAGCCCTTCTGGTTTTTCTGTTGATTTGCCCGCATGGGACAGATCCGAAATGATGAAACAGGATGCGCTGGAATTTATATGCGCTCATTCTCAATATATCTATATTAAAATAATAAAGCTAAAAAACCCTCCGGATGATATTCTGCACTATATGTCCTGGAAGATATGGGATACCGATCCCAACGCACACTTCGTTATTAAAGATAAATTAGAAGACGGCGGAATAATCATTTCAACATATCGCAACAAAACATATTCTCTTCACAGGGTGCGAATGATACAGCAAAAGGAGTATACCTACATCATTGAATGCAGTGCTCCTGAAAAAAGCTTTTACAACTATGAAAAATATTTTAATAGGGTGTTTAAAAGCTTTACCCTGCAATAATAACAGTAATGATCAATTCCCCTGATGTTCATCACACAGTTTACATCCTGTACATGCTATTTCATTGTAAATTCATTGGCAATCATCAATCATAATTACAGTTACGGGATATGTTGCAACACAATTACTACTTAGTTTGTATAGACTTTCATCATAAATTATCTTATAAATGCATACGCAAGGAACTTTCAAATTTCTCTGCAAATTGTGCTGCTTTTATACTAACACATTATTTACAATAACTATCACATATGACATCATTATCAACCCATTGCTACCTTAAAATATGCATGAGTCATGCATATATGCTTAAAATACAATAACAGATACCTGTTTTAATATCGCAAAAATCAAGAGAATATCATTATCAGTGTTTAGCAAAAAAATATAAATTAAAAGTACTTTGCAAGTAGATGTTGTAATTCTTCAATAGTAAACGGTTTGCTTAATCCATTATTAAAACCATACTCCTCAGGGTTAGCCAACACCTGGTCATCATGATAGCCACTCATAACAAAAGCAGGCACACCAGTATCATGCTGCCGTATAAGCTGTATTGCCTCTGTTCCACCCATACCCCCTTTCACAGTAAGGTCAAAAATTAAGGCATTGAATGGAGTTCCTTTTTCTTTTTCATGAAGAAACAAATTAACTGCACTTTGCCCATCCTCAACTGCCATTGCTTCAAAGCCTAAATGTTCCAGAAAGCTTATCATCAATTTTTGCATCATTGCATCATCATCAAGGACAAGTATCTTCCCTCCCGTTAATTTCTTTTCATACGTTTTATTTTTTTCTTCCATTTCAACCTTTTGTTGTGTAGCAGGTAGATAAATATAAAAAGTTGTGCCCTGCCCCGGTATGGAATCAACCTCTATAGTGCCATTATGGCGTGCTATTATTGAATAGCCTGTAGCCAATCCCAATCCATGTCCTTTGCTTTTTGTTGTAAAAAAAGGATCAAATATTTTTGATAGTATGTCTTTAGGTATTCCAATACCCTTATCTGCAATTGCAATCTTAATATATTTGCCGGCAGGTAGCAGTGGATGCTCATTCAGTGCAAATGTTATATTATGTGCACCAACAGTAATTGTTCCACCCATTGGCATGGCATGCACAGCATTGATGACAATATTTTCAATCACCTGAGCTATCTGATTATAATCAAATTCTGCATTCCATAAATCTTCATCACAATTAAATTCTGCTTTTACATTTGAACCACTTAGAGCAAATTTGACTGTATCCTTTAACAAAGGAATAACCGATTGAGTTTTTTTAATTGGTGTACCACCTTTGGCAAAGGTTAATAACTGCCCGGTAAGTCCTTTAGCCCTTTGGACTGATTTCAACGCCTCCCCTAATAACTCAGAGATATTGTTATCTTTTATATAGGTAGAAGCTAAACCAATATACCCCATTACTCCTTCTAATATATTGTTAAAATCATGGGCAAGGCCGGCAGCTAATTGTCCCAGTGATTCTAAACGCTGTGTACGCTGCACGGCTTCTATAAGCCGTATTTTTTCGCTCATATCTCTAAATACTAAAACAACACCCAGTATTCTACCCATTGCATCTTTGATTGGCGCAGCACTATCGGCTATAATGCGTCTTGTTCCATCTTTCGCTATAAGCATCGTATGGTTTGACAGCTCGTAAATCTGTTGTGTTTGCAATACCTTTTCAACGGGATTGTCAAGAGGTTTGCTCGATAGTTCATGAACAATAACAAAAATTTCAGAGAGCGGTTTACCTTGAGCTTCTTCCTGTGAATAACCTGTTAATTGCTGCGCTGTTTCATTTATAACAGCAATCCTGCCATTAGTATCTGTTGCTATAACACCATCACCAATGCTTTGCAAAGTAATCCTTAACTTTTCCTTTTCTTCTATAAGTGACTCTTCAGCCATTTTACGATCGGTAATATCAAGAATAGAAATCATCCCTGCAGGACGCCCCTTGTAGATAACACTTACTCCACTTAAATACACCCATTTTATCCTGCCATCCTTTGCTATTATTCTAAACTCATAGCTATCCACAGTATCTACATTTGTTTGTCTTTTAGTACCCCGCTCCCTCACTATTTGTTTATCATCAGGATGCACTATATCCCAAAAATTCATATTTAAAAATTCCTCTGCGCTATATCCTGCAATATTTACAGCGGCAGGATTTGCATAAATCCATTTATTATCCTGATATAAAAGTATTGCAGTAGGAGTTGAATTTGCCAAACTTCTGAACTTTTCCTCACTTTCTGCAAGTGCCTGCTCAGATTTTATCTTCTCAATCTTTTGCCAGGCACTGTCCATTAACATGGTAATCTGCAATATATCAATCTCAGTATAATCTGTTTCTTTATTGGCAACACCAACTGTTGCAACAATCCTGTTATCTTTAAAAACAGGTATACCTAAAAAGCGTTGTATATCCACATGCCCCTCAGGATAGCCCCTCTTGGCTGGATGATAATCGTTGTAATTATTAATAACAACCGGACGAGCCTGCTTAATTGTTTCTACCCATATGCCGGCACCTTCTACATTATATATTACCGGCTTGTCTTGAATAGCACATTGATTCATTACCACATCTGACCATGCTTTAATAAAACATCTTTTTTCTTCTTCATTATATTCCATAGCGTATCCAATTGTGCTGTCCGTCAATTTAATAGCTTCATTGAGAACATGATAAAATAGTTCTTCCTCTGTTTTTGCTTCTTTCTGTAACACAGCAATAATCGATTCCAATCGCTCCTTATTCTTTACAAGCAGTTCCTCTGCCATCTTACGCTGTGTTAAATCATGTGCAACTATAAGAATTGCAACCGTTTTACCATTCTTTACAATTGGAGATGATGCAACCTCAACAGGGATTTTTTTCTTTAATTTATTAATAATTTCAGTCTCATATTGATGAAGTCCCATATATCCATTTATGCGCTCCTGATGTAATGTAACAATAGATTGATGGTATTTTTTAGGAATAAATTTAAGTATATTTTTACCAACTATCTCGTCATAACCATAGCCACCAATATTTATACCTGTCTGGTTAACATATTGTATTATCCCATTCATATCATGCAAAACTATAATATCGTGTGTAGTTTCAGTTATTGACCTGTAGCGTTCCTCGCTCTCTTTTAACTTTTCATCTGCCAATTTTTTTGCTGTTATATCTTCATAGGTACCCAGTACCCCTATGATCTCATCCCCAAGGCGCAATGGTATTTTACTGGTTCTAATCCACAAGTTGCTACCATCAGGCGCTGTTTGTGACTCCTCATATCCAATTTTTGGTATGCCCGTTTCTATTACCTCCTTATCATCCATGCGGTATAGTTCTGCTTCACTGCGCCACCCCATATCATAGTCCGTTTTTCCTATGATGTCCTCTGTCTTTTCAAATCCTGCATCAACGGCAAAATGTTTATTACATCCCAAAAATCGTAAATTTCTATCTTTCCAGAATACACGTACCGGAATTGTATTAATAACATTATTCAATAATTGCCGGGATTCTTTTAAAGCCTGTTCTGTTTCTTTAAAATGGGTAATGTCGGTATGCGTGCCATATATCATCAACGGTTGCCTATCAGGCGTCCACTCTATCACCTCTCCCTTCGTCAGTATCCACACCCAGTGTCCCTGTTTATGCTTCATCCTGATTTCACATTCATAGTATGGTTTTTCACCTGTATAATGGTTTACCAGATCTTCATATGCTTTTTTTACATCATCAGGGTGTGTTAGCATCTCCCAGGTTTTTATAGAAATTGGCGATAGTTCCTCAAGAGTGTACCCCAGCAGATGAGCCCACATTTCATTAATTATAAGGGCTCCAGTTTGTAGATTCCATTGCCATGTGCCAGTTTGAGTAGCTTCTATAACATTTTCCATCATCGTGCTGTATTCTGCAATTTTTTCTTCAGCTTTTTTTCTGTCGGTGATATCTGTATACATTGCAAATGAGCCAATATATTTTCCTTTTTCATCCATTATTGGCTGCCCTGAAACTATACACCACAGCTCACTGCCATCTTTTCGTTTCCTCCTGTCCTCATATACATCAGCAATTCCTATTACTCTTCTTGTTTCAATCCGTTCTTTCAATACAGGGATATCATCCTCAAACATAAAATCAAAAATAGGCCTGCCTATCATCTCCTTTTGGGCATATCCCAGCATATCCGCCATCGCTGCATTGACGTAGGTAGTTACATTATTACTATCTATCCTCCATATCCCTTCTTTTGCAGTTTCAACCAGTATACGATATTGTTTTTCACTTTCTTTTAATTGGTTAGTAATGTCTTTCAACTCAGAAACATCACGGGAAACAGCCAATATTCCTAAAGGCTTTAGCTGAGCATCCCGTATCATTGATAAATTTACCTCTAACCATCTGGTTGATCCATCTTTACAATAATGCTCTAACTCCATAATTCTGTTTCGGTCGGGATCTACATTGCCAGCCTTTTCTTTTTCCATCTCTTCTGCATAAACATTGAATGCTGACTGCAGTGAATCGGGCGTTAAAATCTGATCTAATTTTCGTTTTTTATGCTCCTGGGGCGTAAATCCTAAAATTTTTTCAATGGATGGGCTTACAAAAATAATATTAAAATCCATATCAAAAATGGTAAAAATATCTGCACTTTTTTGAGCTATGATGTTGTAGAAATCTAATTGTTGTAAATCACGTCCTGAAACGGTGGATGATATTTGTTTTTTCTTTCTATTAGATGTTCCATCGTGTTTTGATGTTTTTTGCTTTTTATGGCTATCACTCATATATGGCTCCACATATGATTAAAATGTATCATAATTAACTATTGTATGGCACATTGAAAAATCATGTTTCCATTATTGAAAAAAAATAATAGAACTTTTGTCAAATATTTATGCCCACAACAAAATATCAGAAATATAATTATTAAAACCCCGCTTATAATAATAATTGTAACTGTTAATTAAAACAACTAAAATAATAGATCACCATAGTAGTTGCGTTAAAATTTTACAATTTACTACAAATTTTAGTTGAAACAAAATCATGGTATATCTATATTTGTGTATAGTAATATATAATGCGCAAAAGCAATGAGGAATATTATGGCAACAGCTCCATCATCCAAATTACCTCCTCAATTAAAAGGAGAGATTATTAATCTTATCGAGGAACGTTTGAAAGAGCTTTATGTAACATGTTCTGATTTCAGAGCTTTACAAAGAGTCATGAAAGAGCTCGCTGAAGCTGAAAAACGCACTGAACAACGCATCGATTCATTAACACAGCGTATGGAAGAGCTCGCTGAAGCTCAAAAACGTACTGAACAGCACATGGATGTATTAACACAGGCATTAACACAAACTCAGCTAGAATTAAAACAGCTTGTTGAAGAACATAAGGTTACACGAAAACTTTTGGGTGATCTTACCAATACAGTAGGCTACGGACTTGAAGATACCATTATGAAATATATTCATGATTATGCTTTAAAAGAATATGGAATTGCTATTACCACTGTCGATAGACGATATGTTACCTACCCTGATGGGCGCTATGACGAGATTAACATCTATGCTAAAGGTACCAAAAATGGCACAAATGTATATTTAATTGGTGAAAGTAAAGCTCAATTAGGTTAAAAAAGATGCAGATAATTTTAATAAAATGATTTCACGATTACATGACCAGCTACACGGTGAAATTATTCCATTTTTAGTTTGTTATAGCTGTGCTCCAGATGTTGAACAGTATATCAGCACTACCTACCCAATGATTCGCATTCATAAAAGCTTTGAGTTTTATAAATATAAAAAAAGTTTTGATTAATTAACATTATATTTCCTTATCCTCATCGCTCTGAAGATACTGTAAAATCTTTCTGCGTATTGAATCAGGGAGGCGTATTCCCACACTCTTCAATCTACTTTCATATTTTTTAAATGAACGAACATGTTGTGAAGTTGTTACAAATATCCTGAAATATGATCTAATGCTCCCTTCAACTTCTTTTCTAAATTCGATGTCAGCATTTAACATATCCTCAAGAGGTGCTATCACCCTGTAATTGATAGGGCGGCAGATAGAACGGTATGCTACAAAACGTTGCAATGTTTCTGATTCATAATTTTTATCTTTGATATCCTTCTCCACCTCATTTAAGTTTATACAATCAAGCACCTCAAATTTATATTCTTCCTGTAATGCATTTCCAATTAACAGTGCAGCATTTTTACAACAATCACAGGTCAATAAATGATCAGGACATTCAAAATCACAGCGCAAATAGAGCACCATATCAATATCCGAACTGGGCTGCGACAAACCAACATTAACTGAGCCCAGTACATCCATTGCAATATCCTCTATGGCTGGTTCAACTCGCTTTACTATTTCCTCCAATTTTTCCATACGCAGTTCTGATTCCTCAGTCTGGAACATCCTGAAAAAATTTTTAATTTCTTTAAACAGCTCTATCTCAGGTATATGTGAATATTGCTGCACATTCATATCAACATTCAATAATTTCTTTTTTGCACTGAAACGAATATCATCAATGACAGTCTCCACCCATTTCCCATTTTTTTTAGCATATTCCGCTAAATCATACACACGTTCATTATATATCTTTCTATAGAGCACATGAGCTACTGTATAATCCTGTAATTCAATCTGATAAAAAAAACCTCCCTCAAGCACATCATGATGGACTGTTGTAATATCACCCAGCGGTGATGGATTAAGATATAGCGTATTTTCAACCTCCTGCATACCCCATGAGCCATGAATATGTCCGGTTAAACAAAGTATTACAGGATTGTTATCACAATATGTTCTTAATGCCGGTGAGCCGGTAGGACCAACAGGTGCAAGCCAATCTAGCACACCGTGAGCAGGCTGATGAGTAGCGATGATAGTAGGGCGCACCGCTTTGAAAAAATTATACATCTCATTTTTGCGATCATCAATTCCAATTCCAGCTTTATAGGGTACAACATATTTTTGTGGTATACCGGCAGTAAAGGTATCAGCACCTCCATAACCGGCAATAACAGCTTCATCCACCTGATACCAGTGTAGATGCAAATCCCTGTCATGAAGTGATGTATACTTTAAATCCATATCATAATTACCCGGAAGGGCAAATATATGGACCTGAGGTTTAAAACTAAAAATATTGGCAAGCACCTTGTATTTTTGCTGCATGACCCTTCGAGCACGAATGGTATACTGCTGATATTTAGCTCCTAACTCCGCAACTTCTTCAGTAATATGGGGCATATCCATAAGCTCATCAACAAAATCTTCTACTGTAATATCATCGCGCCCCATTTTTTTTCGCATGGTATTAAAATAAAGTTGCAGCTCATAATAACGAATAGCGCTATCCATATTATAAAATGGGATATCAACCAGATCACCTGATATAATATAGACATCAGCAATTGTCTCGTATAACAATTCACGAACGCGTTCAAAAGCACCGTGAACATCAGTACAATAAATTATCCGCATCAGCTCACCATTCTTTTTTCGGTATAGGTTCGAAAGACAATCATGACTGATAGTATTCCCAGAAATAGAAATGCAGTATATAACAAACTATCGCCAGCACGCCTGTATACTGTGACAGTATTGGTACTGGTATCAATATCCCCAATACAATAAGTTTTTTCCATTAACGGTATTGAAGCTGTAATGCGCCCGTATGGATCAATGAGCGCAGTAAAACCAGAATTGCCAGCACTTACAAACCACACGCCATTTTCTATAGCCCTGAAAGTTGAAAAGTAAAAATGCTGCATGGGCCCCACAGGATTATTGGTCCATAGCAAATTTGTTATATTGACATAAAAATCAATCCCCGCTTTTGCATACTTCCTGCACAGTGTATGAAAAATATTTTCATAACATATTAATGGCGCACATTTTAACCCATTAACTGATAAGACAACCATCTTTTCACCAGGCATAAAATTTGAACCGCCAAATGCATCAATTATTGTATTAACAAACGGGAAAAGTTCACCATACGGAAAATACTCTCCAAAAGGCACCAGATACATTTTTGCATAAGTATCTACAACTTCGCCATTACTATTTATAAGCACCATGCTGTTTTGCGGGTAATAACGACGGTTAACAAAATCTTCAACAACGCCAATCTCACCGGTTAAAAGTGCTACCCTGTAGCCTGCAGCAAGCGATAGCACCTCCTCTCCAAAACGGTTAAGGTTGCCATTATAATAGCCATACGAAATATTTTCAAGTGTTGCCGACTCGGACCACACAATAAGATTGGGATTATGCTGCATTGCCTGCTGAGTCAGCTGTTTTAAAATATGCAGATACCTGTACCTATTCTCAATCCAGTTTTCCCACGGCGAGAAACACGATTGTATCATGGCTACACGCAATGTTGAATTCTTTGAAGGTGGATGGTTATGCAACCGTACCCATCCATAGGCTGTTGCAAAAATTACTATCACACATATTATCGCACATGCCCATAATGGTTGGCGATAGTTATTGTTCATTATCCTTGCAGTGATATATTCACTTATACTACTATTGGCTGCAATGATAATAAAGGTTATGCCGTATATTCCGACTATCGATGCGATCTGAATAAAGTTTGTGAATGGATATTGCGTATATCCCCAGAAATTCCATGGGAAAGCCATAGTTCCTACTGTCTGTACCCAATCTATAGCTATCCATACTGATGGATAGATGAGCATCTTTGGTACATTTGATTTTCGCGATAGATATTCAGCAACAAATATCTTTGTAGCAAAAAATACTGAGATACACGGAATAACCAATGCAACAATGATAGGTTTTCCAAACGGAAGCGCCTGTCCAAAATCACCTATCCAGTAATACACAGCTCCAAAACCCAGAATGCCAGTGACAAATGAAAGTATATACACCTGTTTCAGCGGTTTATTACCGACAAAACAAAACAGTGGCACCAATGATACCCATGCAAAAACTGAAAGCAAAGGCAGATGCACATTTAATGATGTAGTAAACGAACAATACATTAATAATACTGACAACAAATAGTAATTATCATACAAAAAGATAGCCAATCGTTTCACTATGTTCATTGATGCTTCCCTATCATCGTCATAAATTCATCCTCTGAAAGAATGCGTATTTGTAATTTTTTTGCTTTATCTAATTTTGATCCAGCCTCTTCCCCTGCAACGACAAAATCGGTTTTACTGCTTACCGAACCAGATGCCCTTCCTCCCATTGATTCAATTAACCCCTCAGCTTCCTCTCGTGTCATATTTTGCATGGTACCGGTAAATACAACTGTTTTTCCTTTAAAAGGGTTGTCAGATGCTTCCTGAACCTTTTCATCTTTTACGGTAACACCATTTGCAAACATCTGACGTATAAGTGTTAATGAACCTTCATTATGAAAAAATTCATATACACTCTGCGCTACGCCTGGACCAACCTCGGGAATTGTCATAAGCTCTTCCTGTGACATCACCATAAGCTTTTGCAACGATCCTGCATGCTTTGCTATAACCTTTGCCATATGATCGCCCACATTGCGAATGCCCAGTGCACGCAAAAAATGTGATAGCGTTACTTCCCTTCTTTTATTGATAGAATCAATGATCTTATCAGCTATCTTTTCACCCATTCGTTCTACCTGCAATAGGTCTTCACGTTTTAATGCATAGATATCCGCTATTGTTTTAATCTTTTTTTGATCGTACAAACGTTTTAAAAGCTCCGGCCCAACATACTCAATATCCATACCGTCCTTTGAAACAAAAAAGCACAATGTCTCATACTCTTTTGCGGGACATGAAGCATTAACACAACGAATATAAATATCTTCATGCTGTAATGTTGAATTACATGCAGGACATGTTTCCGGTACCGCTATTGGACGCACATCCTTCCGTTTATCCTTAATAACTTCTACTACCTTGGGGATAACATCGCCAGCGCGTATTACCTTGACCGTATCACCAATCTTTATATCAAGGCGTTTAACCTCCTGAAAATTATGCAAGGTTGCACGTTTTACCAGTACACCTCCAATATTAATTGGCTCTAAATTTGCTACCGGCGTTATCAATCCTGTACGTCCAACCTGATAATCAACTGATTTTAAAACTGTTATTGCTTCTCGTGCAGGAAACTTCCATGCTATTGCCCAGCGTGGCGCCTTAGAAGTGCTTCCCATTTTCTCTCGTACTGTTATATCATTAACCTTTACAACAACTCCATCAATATCAAAGTCCAGTGTATACCTGTTCTCCATCCAGTATTTATAAAATTGTTTTATACCCTGCAACAAACCAACCTCATAATAATGAGGCGCAGGCAGTCCCACCTTTTTAAAATAATCATAAAGCTGGCTCTGTGTATTAATCATAGATGCAGGTTCCATTTTCCCAATTCCATAGAGTACTATGTCCAATTCACGTTGTGCGGTAATATTGGGATCTAACTGTCTCAGTGACCCGGCAGCGGCATTTCGCGGATTTGCAAACTCCTGCTCACCATTTTGTCTTCGGATTTCGTTTAACCTTTCAAACTCACCATGACGCATAATGACCTCACCGCGAACACTTAAATAATCAGGAGCATCTCCCGGCAACTTTGTAGGTACGCGTTTAATCGTAGCAATATTTTCTGTTACATCTTCACCTACTTCACCATCGCCACGTGTTGAACCCTGAACATAGATGCCATTGCTGTACACCAGTTCTACAGCCAGCCCATCGTATTTCAACTCGGCACAATATTCAATAGTAGATGTCCCCAGCAGTTTACAGCAGCGTTCATAAAAATCATTGATGTCCCCTTCGTCCATGGCATTGGCAAGGCTTAACATTGGTGGATCATGACGCACCTGCTCAAATGAGGTCTGTATAGTAGCACCAACCTTTTTTGAGGGAGAGTCATCGCGCGTTATTTCAGGATAATTTTTTTCAATCGTTAGCAGCTCATTCATTAACTCATCATAGGTTGCATCATCAACCAATGGTTTATCAAGCGTATAGTAGTAGTAATTATATTTGTTTATCAACTTTATAAGTTCATCATACCGTTTTTTTATGTCTTCCATAATACAGTACTCCCGCTACAATAAAAATTTTAACTTTACACACTATGTTCTTCCCATACAATAAATACTATCAATACGTCAAATATATCGTGTGTCAGGTACTTTTACCAATAGTTACCTGCTCCTGCTAATACCAAAGTGCTCTAGTTTTAATAGACTTGAGCAACAGGATACTATGATATAGTCTTGATACTACTATCATGTTTTTTTATTACTACCATTATAAATATACTACACCATGATTTTTAAAATACATGTGCCTTTAGCAAAACTGTAACAAACCTTATTATTACATATCCCTTATAAACCGCAATGTTGTATGGCATTGTCATAAAAACAAGGCAATTGCATCTACATATCCTGAAAAAATATTAATTGACTAAATAAACAATTTTCTTTCATCTATACTATAAATCGTAGAAACCTTACATAGTGAGGTAATAAATGCAACTAAAAAAAGAGATCAAAAAAATTACCATAAAGGACCCATTCCAGCAGTTTAAAGAAACAGAACGTGTCAATGAAATGAGATACTGTCCGTTAACAGGAAGGGTTAGCCGTGTACTGGGACTATCGCTTAAAGAATTTGCATCCAACGATAACACCCATATCATTGAAGAGTCAAAGAAAACATGTCCATTCTGCCCACAATGTATTGATGCTCTGACCCCAAAGTTTACCCCCCCTCTTCAAGAGCAGTATTCGTGGGGCAATGCTCGTTGCTTTCCCAATGCATTTCCATACGATGAAAACAATGCTGTAGTAACCATCACCGATCAGCATTATGTTGCTCTTGATAAATTTACGCACGATATGCTCTCTGATGCATTTCACTGTGCCACCAATTTTTTGTCCGACATTGACCCTGTGCAGTATCCCTATCAGTCAATCAACTGCAACTACATGCCGGCTGCCGGTAGCTCACTGGTTCATCCTCATTTTCAGATTATTGCATCCTCAACACCTTCCAGCTATTATACCGATATACTATCGAACATAACAATAAAGCCCAATCTTTTTCATGATTACATCAATACCGAAAAAGAACAAAATGAACGGATAATAGGACTTGAGGGCGATAGTTCCTGGTTAGTGGCTTTTGCCCCAATGGGACAGTTTGATGTTATTGGAATACTGCACAACCACATCCCCCTGAAAGATTTTTACAGGTATTGCAATACTTTTATTACCTATATACTAAAAATTTTGCAGTATATGGCATCTAAAAAAATTGATAATTTCAACATGGCACTGTATGGTGTTACCAATAATGCTGACTTTTTGCCACACATTCGTATATGCCCGCGCACTACATTTCCACCCTATGCAACAAGCGAGATAAACTACCTGCAGATGTTACATAATGACTCATTTACATTACTTAAACCTGAGATTATAGCAGCCGAGATAAATGCTTATACACCATAGTATTACATAATAATTCTTGACAAATGTATGGAATTATATAGCATTAAGCAATATTTATTCAATCTCGGTGATTGGTGCTATCCATGCGTATTATTGCATGCTACCATGAAGTCATGCGTACGATTCTAAAAGTTGATTATATCTGAATGTTAGCTATTATATAATAGCTAAATTTTTTCATAAACGGTATTGCCATTATTTTTTTGATTGTATATATTTTTTGTAGATACGATGGCTCAGTGGATTAGTATTATTGAGTAACAGTGTGAGAGGGATGAGACAATATATGCTTCAAAGTATTTTGTATAATTATGATCAGAGGATACATTTAGAAGAGCTCTTAACGTTTTCCATGGCATTGCTGCTTAATATATTAATTATTATATTTTCTCATTTTACATTAGCACCTGTTACGTTTACAATTAATATAGCAATCATGCTGCTCATTATAGCAACAGTATTTGCACAACGGTTTGCAACTTCAAAGTTATTTTCCATTTACAGGGACTGGTATGTATTGCCGCTGTTAGTGGCAATCTTCATGGAACACAATATGCTTGTTCCTCTCATCAATCCAAATGATATCGATACCTATCTCATAAAAATTGACTATTCATTATTTTTTGGCAATCATCCAACTCTATTATTAGAGAGGGTGATGCATCCTTTTGTAACTGAGCTTTTACAAATCGTTTATGCAAGTTTTTATTTTCTTCCTTTCACGCTGTGCCTTTTACTGTATCTTAAAGAAAGAAAGGTTGAATTTCATATTGTAGCATCATCCATTATGTTTGGATTTTACCTTTCATATATTGGGTATTATATATTCCCGGCTATAGGCCCACGGTTTACCTTAGCACAACTGCAAACAAAACCTCTGGAAGGGTTATTTTTGTTTAATTTTGTACATCATGGATTGGCATATTTAGAAGGTGTAACGCGTGATTGTTTCCCCAGTGGTCATACTCTAGTTTCAATACTAACTGTGCTATTAGCAATGAGATATCATAAACGATTCAGCATTATTGCCACAGTCTGGACAGTATTGCTGATAATCTCAACGGTTTATCTTCGTTATCACTATGTCATTGATGTAATAGCTGGCTTTTTTGTAGGCTTGATAGCATTTCGATATGGCCAAATGCTTGCACGTCTTTATATCTTTGGTAATACCGAAACAAAAACTCCTTTGCTGGAAAGTATCCGGAATTTGTGGTATTGGCTACTCGATATTCGAAGAAGGTAATAGTTGTTTATAAAACAAAATAACCATATATATATAACATAATCCCTGTTAATAAAAATAATAGGGTTTTTAATAATAATGTTTCTTTACCTCGTACAAATATATCAACAAATGCCATGATGATTCCAAATACTGCTGATGCTATACCCATTTTCACAAAATCCATACTTACATAATACACAACACCCACTATTGTACCGCCAACTGCAATATCGACTATATCACGTATACGTACATACCGTTTTGTTGGCAGGGCAGTTTCCTTCTTTACAAAAGATGGAACTTCTTCAGGTTTAAAGTATCGTTTTTTTGTTCTTGCTAATTCTTCCTGTCTTTTCTTTTTACGGGCAGCAACCTCCTCAGGGGTTTCGCCAATACCATAATGTTTATTGATCAGACGTAATACTTCTTTATTTGGCAGTGTTGAAAGTATTTCAGAACGTTTTTCCAATTTTTCCTGCAATGGTACCGGTCTGCCTGATGTAGCATTGCGTTCAGCAGTAATACGTCCCTTATCAATAACTGCATAGTAAGGATTACCACCTTCTTCGCTATCCTCAAGATAAATCCTAACTCTTTTATCTTTGAAGCTATAATCAACACGTATATAATCGCCATTTTCCATATTACAGTAAAAAACCCGTTGATAACCTCTTATTTCGGAAGGGCGTCTTTTCCAGTATGTTTTCTTTATTTCTGGAAGTATTATTGGTTTTGATGATATCCTTCTTCTCATTACAGAGCCTTTATATATTAAAATAGAAAAGAGATTGACTCATTTGTATGCCAATCTCCTTCCAACTTACATTATCGTAATTTCTTCTTGTGACGATTAAGTCTTCTTCTTTTCTTTCGTTTGTGATTTGCAATTTTTCTTCGCTTTCGCTTCCTACCACAGGGCATATTGTTTCACTCTCCTTATTATATAAAAATATATCACTGCAGCATTATGATACAAAATCTAACTCACTATCAGGATAAAAAACTTCAGGAAAACCAAAAAGAATTATTGCCGTTTTTAAAAAAACTTATATATAGCTACAATTTTTGCAAAAATAAAAATTATCCAGCAATCAATATACTATTTTTTAAAGTTATCGACATCTTTTTTAACAGACCCAGAATCTTCAGTATTGAAGATATCAAATCCTGCTTCTTTATCTGAGGTCACTATCACCTTCACATTGTCAGCTAATTTGTCAATATAAATATAGCGCAAAATATCCTTATTTTTTTGAATCAATTCTGATATTTTCTCAAGATGCTCAATACGTTGTTTGCTTGCTAAACCATCTTCATTAAGTTTTTGCTGCAATCTGGCAAGCTGCAGAGCATTATCCTTTTCCTGTTGTAATACCTCCAGTAAAAAACGTTTCCCTTCTGCATAGATTGCATAATCCGGAAGATAAACATTGCCAACTTTAACATCATCAATAACCAATCCTCTTTTTACACATACCTCTTTTACAGTGTTGATTACAACAGTAAATTCATTCTGAAAATTTGCCTGCAACGGAAAATACTTATATACAGGAACAAGATATTTCCTGAACTGAGTATTGACAGCATCAACCAATGCTATAGTAATAATCTCTTTTACATATTCAGCATTGGAATGCATACTTTTTAAATCAAGTTGAAGCTTATCAGCATCAAAAGTATACTGGATTGATACGGGTATTGTTATTGAATAATTTTTACTTTTTATCTGTTCAAGTGGCGGTATGGGGACAATAATATCAGCTTTACAACTACCATGAAGAGGAATATAATTTACTCTTACCGGATGAAATAAAGCCTGAGGTACTACATTCGCACCTTTTTTCAAAAGCCCGATAATCTGATCTTCCTTATCAGTTACAATTGCTACAACATCATCTCCAACAAAAACAACCGCCTTTACAAAAATATAAACAGCAGCAGCAATTATAAATGCTGCAATTACCAATTTTTTGTACTTACTCATACGCTATTCTTCATCTTTATATTGCACCGGTTTTGATGGCATAATTGTTGAAACAGCATGCTTATAAATCAGATTTTGTTTCTTGTCGACCTCAACCAATATAGTAAAGCTGTCAAAGCTAATGACCTTCCCTTTGATGGGTACGCCGTTCATAAGATAAATAGTGATTTCTACCTTATCCTTTCGTGCTGCATTAAGAAAAGTGTCCTGTAAATTTTTTGTTTGTTTGCCCATTGTGCAACCTCTTTATTTTTAATAAATTTTTATTAAATTTTTTATATTGTTTTGCAAACTTATAGAATTACATACCATATATTAAAACAATATCAATAATTTTTTAATGACCACTATATCCATTCATTGATAATTTTTTTTATTCCTTTACCATCATTTGCTGGCATCCATAAAGGTTTATATCTCTTAAACCATGTAATCTGCCTTTTAGCATAGTGTTTTGTTTGCAGTTTTATGTCTTCTATTGCATCGCTCAATGATATCTCATTATTCAGAACCCTGTGCAACTGAATATACCCTATTGCTTTCTGTGAATTTAAATCTTGAGTGTATCCCATTGCTCGCAATTTTTCTACTTCTTCTACCAATCCATTGTTAATCATGGTATCTACTCTGCACTCAATGCGCTTATATAGTATATCCCTCTCTATATCAACTGCAATTAAAAGAATTTCAAGATCGCTTTTCATATGATCAGATTGCAAAAATTGCGATAATGGTAATCCTGTAGCTCTGAATACTTCCAAACCTCGTAAAATCCGTTGTGTATCATTGGGATGGATTTTATCAGCCCAGGCTTTATCATGGTGCGATAGTTCCTTATAAAGAGCCTGTATTCCCTTAAGTTGCAACTCAGCATGTAATTGCTCTTTTATTTTGCTATCGATGCGGGGAAGTTTGGCTAAACCATAAAAAAAAGTATGAATATATAATCCCGTTCCACCCACAAACAACGGAATTTTACCATGTTGCAATATTGTTTCAACTGCCCCTGACGCTTCTCTACAGAAATCACCAGCAGTAAACCAGTAATCAGGATTGACAATATCAATACAATAATGTGTTATCAAAGATCGATGGTACGGGGAAACCTTCCCTGTACCAACATCCATATATTTATATACCTGAACCGAATCTACCGAAACTATCTCAAATAGGTTGTTAGCTATCGAAAGAGATATATCTGATTTACCCGATGCTGTTGGCCCAACAAGAATAACTGCTTTCTTTTTGTTAACCTTTTTCACTCTTATAAAAAATTATTATTTCAAATATTCAATCGCTTAACTGTTCCTTGAATTCATATTTAATGATTCCATTCAGCATGAGATGCAATATATGCGGTACAACTTTCCAGTTTTTGTCAGTTTCAGGATATCCTTCAATATTACCTAATTTATCCACTACTTTCATTGCAGCACATGAAAAGATATATTTATTATCTTCCAGCGCTATAATTTTATCTAATGGTATAATCATGTACACCCTCCAGCAAATTTTTAACTGCTTTTTCCTTAAATTCCCGCCTGAGAATGATTGCCTTTAAAATAGCACCAAGATCTTCTAAGGCTTTCTGTAAATCATCATTTACAACAATATAATCATAATTGATATATTCACGCAATTCACTCACAGCATTTGTCAATCTTATTTTAATTTGTTGCTGTGTTTCCGTTGATCGGTGACGCAAACGTTTTTCAAGTTCTTTAATTGACGGTGGAATAATAAATATTGAAACAACCTTTTGTAACTTATTACGTAAAGCACGTGCCCCCTGAACGTCTACATCAAAAATAGGTATTTTTGAATTAGCATTTATTCTGTCAATCTCTTTTTTGGTTGTACCATAATAATTATCATGAACCTTTGCCCACTCCACAAACTCGTTATTATCCACCATTTTCATAAATTCATCATAACTTACATAGTAATAATCTTTCCCCTCTTTTTCATTTGACCGTATGGGCCGTGTTGTAGTTGAAATAGCAAACTCATAAATTGGATTCTGTATAATAAGTTTCTCAATAAGTGTTGTTTTCCCTGCACCAGAAGGTGCTGAAATAATTATTGCTATCATCATCCTTCTTCGCTTTGATTTAATCTATTTGCTATTGTTTCAGGTTGCATGGCTGACAGTATCACATGATTACTATCCATTATAATTATAGCACGCGTTTTCCTGCCATGTGTTGCATCAATAAGCATACTGTTTTCTTTTGCCTCTTCACGCAATCGTTTTCCTGAAGCTGATACAGGAGTAATAACAGCAATAACACGTTCAGCAACAACAGCATTACCAAATCCTATATTAATTAATGTTGTTGATTTCATTATTCAATTCCTTTTAAACTATGTTCCTGCATTGTTCCCGTATTTTATCTATATGATTTTTCACTTCAACAACTTTATGGGCAATAACAGTATTATTTGATTTAGAACCTATTGTATTAACCTCTCTAAACATCTCCTGTGCCAGGAAGTCTAATTGTCTGCCAAGCTGTCCTTCACCAGCCATTATTTCTTTAAACTTTACTATATGATCATACATGCGTGTTAGTTCTTCATTAATATCTTGCTTATCTGCTAAAATCGCAATTTCTGTATACAATCTGTTTTCATCTATTTTACTATGTAATAATGATTCTATTGATTTTTTTAATCTGCTAAATTGATACTCAGCAACAGCATGGGCTTGTTTACGAATATCTATACATGCATGTTCAATTATTTTTAAAGAAGATTCAAGATCTTTTTTAACAGATTTCCCTTCTTTTTTGCGCATTTTAATAGTGGCATTAATTGATTTTTGTAATGCGTTATATATGTCATCCTTTGATTTTTTTGAAAGAATCGAACGCTCTTTATGAACAACACCATCAAGTTGCAATAAAGCATCAACAGAAAAACTTGCTGCAATTTTTAAACTTGATAATGCTTTTTGTACTTCATGATAATATTTCAACAATATCTGTTTATTAATATGGACAGGTCTTGATTCTACCCAATCGTAAATGTCAATGTTAAATTCAACTTTTCCACGTTCAAAACTTTTTTTTAAAATAGCATTGATGGTATCATCCTCATATTTTAATATCTTGGGTATATTTGTATAAACCTCCAGATATTTAGAATTTAATGTTTTTACTTCAATTGAGAATGTAAACTGATCCGTACTTTGTTCTATAAATGCATACCCTGTCATACTTTCCATACTATAATCTCGCTACATCTCTTTATCTTCACGTCCTAATGACTTAATTTTCAATTTACCACTTTCAAGAAAAAAATCTACCGTTCTACCATAATCTCCCAATACATCCTCGGCAATAATATTGATATGATATTTATCCAATACTTGTTTAACCTTCAGGACATTATTTATACCTATAGAGCCGATAAATGAATTTTCTGGCATTTTAAACATTGAAGCACCACCAACTATTTTAGCAACAATCAATTCAGGATTTGCCCCCTTTTTTACCATTTCATCAATCATAAGAGCTATAGCACTATCGGCATATTTTTTAGGATTCGTTGACTTATCGTTGTTTTCAGGCAACATAATATGTGCCAATCCACCAACTTTGTTTTCCAGATCATAAAGGCATATGCCTACACATGAACCCAAAATTGTTCGTAATATATCCGGTGAATGAGATACCTTATAATCAGCTATCGAAACTGTAATCAGTTGAAATTCCATTATACTTTCTCCTTTGGAACATATACAGGTGAATCCATTATCTTCACATACTGGAAATCATCGGACAGAGCGTGCAAGGTTTCTGAATGGCCAATAAATAAATATCCCCATGGATTCAAAATATTATAAAAATTAGCGATCAGTTCTTTTTGACGAGAACGATCAAAATAAATCATAACATTTCGACAGAATATAATATCAACATTTTCTGGATAAGAATTTTTAAAAAGATTAAGATATGAAAATGCAACAAGCTTTTTTAACTCATCCTTAACTTCATACACTTCAGGATTATCAGGCATTTGTGTAAAGTATTTTTTTAAAATTTCAGGAGGAACTTTCTCTATTCGCCTGCCTGTATACTTTCCAATACGTGCAAATTCAAGAACTGATGGTGCAATATCAGTAGCTAAGATCGAAACATTCCAATCTGATAAAAGTAATCGTGATTCTAAAACACAAATCGCAATAGTATAAGGTTCTTCACCTGTTGAACAGCCTGCACTCCATATTTTCAGTTTTTTTTCATTCTTCATTTTAACAATTTTGGGGATACAATGATCCTTCAATGCGTCAAATTGCCGTTCATTTCTGAAAAAATACGTTTCATTTGTTGAAACAACATCAAGCAACTCTTCAATCTCCTTGCTTTTATCTTTAAGAGCGTTAATATAATTAAAATAATCTGAAAACTCAGAAAAATTTAATGCCCTGAGTCTTTTACGCAGGCGGTTAGATAGAAGGGTAATTTTTGATTCTTTTAAAAAGATTCCACTTTCATCATATATTAATTTTGCAAACTTATAAAATTCATCCTCGGTTAAGCGTTTGATATTTGTGAAGTCAATCATATTCCACCATAGAAAAGTAGCAATTCAGCAATCATTGTCTCGTTGAAAGATTCAAAATAAGTGATATTTCGCTTATTGGGATTCCTGATATCTTTGATAGTATCTGTAATGTATATCCCTGGCTGTATAATTTTGCTATGAACAGATATTTATCATCAGCATTTACATACATCTGCTGTAAAACAGTTTCATCTACATTTAAGGTGTCTTCTTCAGGGGTTTTTATCATTGATTCCTCAGGTTTATAACTATCACTTTGAAATGATGTTGTCGACATATCCTGCATTTCATTATAATGCACATCAGGTAAATCTTTTATTGCAACATTCTTTTTATACTTGTATTTAATATTTTCCTTTATTCTGGCAACAATAACCCGGCTAAGTTCCAACAATTGCTCTTTCACTGTGGGGATTTCGTTATTCTCTTTTATAATAGCAGATTCAATAGTGTTTTGTTTATGTATACTATTTCCATTATCAAAATCATTCTGCATTTTGTTCACAACATTATGCGGATTTATTATTTCTGCAACAATAGTATCATGTTTATTCCTACTATCTTTATTATTTTCATTCAGATGATTTTTTCTATTATACGATCTTGTTTTGCTTTTTTCGGCAGGCACTGGTTGCCCATTTTCATCATCTATTGTGATATCTATTCCATTAAGCGCATCTCCTCTTTTTAGCAATTCGCGTAATATGTTTATTTTATATTCCAGTAATGATAAATTACGTTCAGCCGTATTATTAAATTCATTTATAAGTTCTTCCATCTCTTTTCGTAGCCGTTTCGATCTAAATTCAGTAGCAGAACGTTCTAGTTTTAATGAAATGATTAAATAAAATACTGAAGCTATGAGTATATTAACCATTATGAGTATAATAAGCTGCATCAGTTATCCTTCATTATCCTTATTTTTTAACATCAATAATTTTCCCAATTGCTTCCTCTTCAAAGATTTCTTGATTTCCCTTTTTGTCGTTTTTACTACCTTCTTTTTGTTGTTTTCCCTTTTTAAATTGTTTTTCCTCATTAAGTATTATGGTACGTTCAGCTTTTTTATTTTCCTCAACTTTTTCTTTTTGTATATTAGCTTTATCCTGAGATTCCTTACTCAATATATGCTGCTGCTCAACAGCCGCAACATTGCGGGAATGCTCACCACGAGCAACTTCTATCATCTGTGCAATATTAGTTTGAAGATCAATTGGTTTTATAACCATTGGATTCTCCTGAATAAAATTTTTTGTCTATCGTCTCCTCCGTGCTATTAGCTTTTGTGCTTCATCTAAATCCGGTGGTTCATATTCAGAAAGCCTTATATCGGAACCCTCAATGGAAAACTTAACATAACTATATGGGTCTTTTACATTAAAACGTTTGTCCTTAATATATATCTCAACACCAGGAAAAATTGTTTTTTCTACACACACTTTACCTTTTTGCTCTAACATAGCAAGATAAGCTTTCAATTCTTCCAATGATAGATTAATTTCATTAAGACGTTGCTCCATCTTTTGCTTTTGTGCTACTAACTTCCCTAAAAGTTCCTCCCTGTCTTTAGGTAGATGCCCTCCTGCATTATTCTTTTGAACTGTAAGGGTTGTAACATCTTTCCTGACTCTGTCAAATTCTTCGTTAATACTTCTTTTGTTTTCCTCAAGTTCATTAAGCTGTTGCAATACCTTTGGATTCATCCCTACCCGTACTGTTGTTTTTGTAAATGAGTCCGAACCAATATATTTTGAATTGACTTCCTCGCCTGCTCGTATAAGTCCTCCAACAATACGTGCCCTTCTTCCATTGCAAATAATTCTATTACCTGCATCAACATTTGAATGAACTATTCCTTCAGCCACTATTACATCTTTCTCAGCCAGTACATTTGCAGTTTGAATAAATTTAGCAATAACTGACCCGCCTGTCGATTCAATCTTTGCTCCCTCCCTTCCCATTATCCCCTGTCGGATTATAACATCGCCTTCGGCTTCTAAATTAGCTTTCTGTACTGTCCCTTTTACTTCAATATTTCCTGCGGCCTTTACAACAAAATTATCCTGTACGCTCCCACTAACAATAACCGAACCTAAAAATACAATATTCCCTGTTTCAGTGCTGACATCCCCTTTTACTACATAAACCGGCTCCACGCTGAGCTTACCATTTTGGTATACAACCTGTCCGTTTATTTCCGCTGTTAATTCTGTTCCATCCTGTGAAAGAATTGTTCCCTTCCCATATTTTATCTGAATATCTTTACCGGAACGTGCAGGTATAATTCTATTGGTTATTGTTCTTCCTGGCACTCCTTCTTCAGCAGGTACCTTGACAGCCAGCACCTGACCTACAACAACATTTTCAAGAAGATCCAGATCTTTAAAATCGACACGTCCCTTTTCATCCTCTTCTAATTGAATGCCACTTTTATCAATTCGTACTTTGTAATCAATATATGCATCTTTGCCATGTCTTGGAGGCGTACCTTCTGCCGCTAAAAGAGGTTGGCTATAATCCATTCTATCCAGATATTCAGCAATCCTTTGTTCTTTAATTCCAGTAACGATACCCGATCGTTTTAATGCTTCAATAACATCATCAACATCCATATGTCTGCCGCAAAATCGTGGGGGAACAAAATGAATATATGCCTTCATCTCATCATCAGTAATTTCAACCGTCATAGAACCATCATATTCAGGATTAGGTATCCATTCACCAATTTTCACTGGCTTGCCAGAAGGATGTTTGATTTCTTTCTCTATTTTTGCCATATCAGCATTTTGAATTCTAAGAGAATAAATCCTATTTGATACATCGGACAAATCAACACGTCTCCCCCCACCTTTCGGCGGAGTTACTGTTAACCAGATGCCAGTTTTGGTTATTCTAATTTTGGCTGAGCCATCAACATTTCTTGCTACATCCTGAACTTTCAAATCAGCTTCAGGTACAGCATGCAGTTTTTGTTCAATCGCTGTTAAATCTTCTTCCTCTTCTACTTTTATAGGTCTAATCAATACTTTATATGGTTGTCTGCCGATTCCTAATAGACCTGATGTTCCCTTCTCCAAAATCTGATAATCAAGCTCAGATATATCAACACCCAGATCTCTGGATGCCAATTCAAGAGCCTGTTTCACCGAATCAGCATATACTTCCACCTCATTTTCGGCTATATCATCATCTTTTAATGTTTTTAACAATTCTTTTAGATTCTTCATTATACAAAAACCAGATATACATTTTAATTATAATAATACCTGATCAGATTATTCATCCAACAATATTTGATTTAATCCTTCCCAGCCTGCCACGCAATCGCATTATCGCCTTAGTATGTAATTGTGATACCCTGCTTTCAGTTACTTCAAGAACTTCACCAATTTCTTTTAAGGTTAAATCCTCGTAATAATATAGAACAATAACTTTCTTTTCTTTATCAGGTAATTTTTTTATTGCCTCAACAATATAGTCGCGTATTTCTTCTTTCTCAATCATAACGTCGGGATTTAATGTATCAGGTGCTTCAAGTGTTTCCATTATCGACAGTTCATCATTTTCATCCCCAACATACCATATATCATTAAGCGACAACATAGCTGTCCCGCTCAACTTGTTCAGTAAGGATTGAAATTCTTCAATGGTAACACCTAACTCTTTGGCTATTTCTTCATCCTCAACAGTTCTTCCCAATTTATTTTCCAATTCAGCGATAGCCTGCTCAATCTGTTTTGCTTTTTGTCTGATTGATCGTGGTATCCAATCAATTGAACGTAATTCGTCAAAAATAGCCCCTCGGATTCGTGTCATCGCATATGTTTTAAATTTTATCCCGCGATCAGGATCAAATTTTGAAATTGCATCTATAAGACCAAATACACCATAGGAAACAAGATCATCAAATTCTATTGAGCTTGGCATTCCCATAGCAATTTTACCGGCTACATATTTAACCAATGGTGCATATTTTATTACAAAATAGTCCCGTATATCCTGATTTTGTGTCTTTGCATACCGTTTCCAGAGTTCATCTTCATCTGTAGCATCAAATCCTTGAAATTTTTTATTTGCCATACAACCTCGTTATTTTATTTAGTCCTTATCACGCTTGATCATAGTTCGTATAGCTTCTGCCATTATTTTTGGTTCATAGTGAATCTTTTTGTCATCCAGAACGATGTGCTTCCCCATCTTTTTAGGTTTACTTTCTTCAGTTGTAAAAGTAGTAAAATCCTTAGCTTCCAATGGTGTAAATGCTTCGTTATAGGTAGCCCCCACATCAATAGACTCATTGCCAGAATCAGAAGAAACAATGCCCTCCCCTTTATCAGAATCATCACTGTTTTTATACTCAGATTGCATCGTCACATCAGATGACTCTGTAGCCATATCTAATGATTGACCAATATTCAATACTTTGTTTAATATTTCATACACTTCCGGAACAAAATGCTTGATCACAAGCATGGAAGCATAACCAATTGTTGCATAGACAATTGTAAAAAACAATACTCTGGTCAATAATATAACAATTCTGTTCCCAACAGCAAGCCCAAAGAATAAAGATACTATAAATGCAAGGAATCCAAATATCAGAGATACTTTAGCTTCCGGTGAAATTTCTGCAATTTTCTTAATATTCAACATGATTTATGACCATTTTAGATAACACTATCACAAATTTACAAAATTTACAACCTAACATAAAAAATAGTATTAAATACATCTTAAATCAAGTAATAAATACACAATGTATCAATTTAATTCTATACAACACCATCATCATTATCCATTTCATAATGACCAAAAAATCTTCTGAAAAAGCTTAGCATACCAGTTCCTTTATCAATGTCTGACTCAATATTTCCAATCCTATCTGCAATAATCTCTACACATGTAGAAGCCTTTGATTTAGGATAGCTCACTATAAATGGTTTTTGATTGCGTATGGATTTTGCAACATAAAGATCATCAAAGATAAAACCTAAATTATCAACTTTAATGTTCAAAAACTGCCCGGCAATGTTAATGACTCGCTGAGCAACTTTTTTAGCTTCGGTAACTGTCTGTGCCCTATTAACAAGCAACTTTACTGTCTTATCCGGATCGTTGGCAGCAATAGCTTTAATAGTACCATAGGCATCTGTTATTGATGTTGGTTCCGGTGTAGTAATGACTATCACTTCATCAGAAGCTACTAAAAAACTCAATACATTTTGTGAAATCCCTGCACCAGTATCAATGATCATATAATCATCAGCATTTAGTTCTGCCAGCGACTTTATAAAATATTCCCGTTGCTTCACATCAAGATTTGCTAATTGATGAAATCCTGAAGCTCCAGCAATAATTTTAATGCCTTCAGGAACATCAATAATTATTTCCTCTAACTTTTTTTTCCCTTTAATGACATGGTACAGATTGTATTTTGGGATAATTCCTAATACAACATTTACATTTGCCAATCCCAAATCAGCATCCAGCAATGTAATAGAATAATTACGTTTAGCCAATGCAATTGCCAGGCTAACAGCTATACTGGTTTTGCCAACACCACCTTTGCCGCTGGTTATCGCTATAGTTTTGGTTCTGCGCGCAGTATTATTTTCAACTACCAATCGCCTTAAATTTGCAGCCTGATCCAAGATTAACCTCCTTAACGCATAGTTGATTCCAGTATCATATTTACCATAATTTCCGGATCTGCGACGGCAATATCATTTGGCACTTCCTGACCATTAGTAAAATACGATATTGGCTTATTATATTTATCGGCTATTGAGATAACATTCCCAATATATGAGGTCTCATCCACCTTGGTTACTATGATACTATCAATATGCAGGATGTCATATGCTTTAAATACCTCATTCAAATCACTGCGTTTGGTATTTGCACTAACACAAAGAATCTTATGTATCTCACAATTACATGCATCAGCAAAATTTTTTATTTCTGCTATCTTCAAATCATTTCTATGGCTCCTGCCTGATGTATCCACCATTATAATCTCTGCTTTTTCATTTTCAACTATTTCTTTAAATTCATGAGAATCAGTCACCACATGAATTGGAATACGCATTATTTCAGCATATTTTTTAAGCTGCTCTGTAGCTGCTATTCTATAATTGTCGATAGTTACAAACGATACTTTAAGTCCTTGCCTAAGAGATAAAATAGCACCTAATTTAGCCATGGTTGTAGTTTTCCCAACCCCTGTTGGTCCAACAAACATTAAAACCTTTTTACGTTTGCCTTTATCGATAGGTCCACTTACAATGATTTTACTTTTAATCAATTCACGCAGTGTTTTCTCAATTTTATACCTATCCTTCATATCTTCAGAGCTTACATTACGTTTTACATCTTCAAGCAATCTATTGCACTCATCATCATCAATATCATTTTTTCGTAGAATCTCTTTAAACGGCTTAAAATAAATATCATTGCTATCTATAACAATATCATCTATAGGTTTTTTCTGTCCTGATGCCACCATATTTTTCAACAACATTTTTAACTCCTGGAACTCTTTTTCTAATTTAATATATGGTTGATCAGTCCTTTCCACCATCACCTCATCTACCGGTGATTTAACAGGATGTGGTGATTCAGTAGTTTTTATATTTGGTTTTTCCATGCCCTGAACTATTAGCTGCTCCAACCCGGTGTTTGGTTTTTGTTGAGGCTGACTTTCTGGTTTATCTATAACTTGCTTTAATAAATCATTAATATTTTCATTGCCACCAACCGTTAAATCAATATTTTTCCTGGGTTTTAATTTTGAGGGTTTTACATCAGGTATGGCAGCAGTTAACTCAACAAAATCACGCGCAAATAAACCCGTGTTGAATATTCCACCTTCTTTTATATTTTTATGACTAATGGGAATTGCATCATCCCCATGTTCCATTTTCAATTTCATCATAGCTTCATTATAGGTTCTGGCTTTTATCTTTACATATCTCATTGTTGTATACCTCTCTTTATAAATGTATTAATTTTATGCTGCCCGTAATAATGCTGTTCCTATTACATTTACTCTTATTTCAGGAACAATCTCATTATACGATAACACCACAGGGTCCGGAACTTCACGCTCTAACAAGGTAAACAATACACTGCGTATGTGCGGTGACACCAGAAAAACAGGTGCATACCCTGCACTCCTTGCTCTGGAATACGAATCAAATAAACTATCCAGAACCTCCCTGTGAGTATCAGGATCAAGACTTATAATTCTTCCTTCTACAGGGTCTTCGTGAATTGATGAACGAATAATTGTTTCAATCTCAGGATCAACTGTAATAACAGATAACGTGTTGTTTTTATCTGCATATTCCCTGCATAACTGTCGTGCTAAAGCGACCCTGACATATTCAGTTAACAATCCAATATCTTTGGTATAGTCAGAATAACTTGCCAGCGTTTCAAGTATTGTAACCATATTACGTATTGAAACACGTTCACGTAAAAGATTTTGTAAAACCTTTTGTATTTCTCCAATACTCAATTTTTTTTCACCAATTAACTCATTTACCACTGCAGGATAGTCATTTTTAATTGTATCAATAAGTTGCTGAACTTCCTGCCGTCCCAATATTTCATCTGCATGTCTTCGTATTATTTCGGTTAAGTGTGTTGCAATGATAGTGGGACAGTCAACCACTGTATAGCCACGACGTTCAGCTACATCCCTGTTATCAGGATCAATCCATATTGCTCTGAGATTAAATACAGGTTCAGTAAATTCTACTCCTTCTATCTTCTCTTCAACAGTGCCAGGATCCATTGCCATGAGTTTACCAACCTGTAAACTACCATGCCCAACTTCTACACCTTTGATTAATATGGAATAATCCTGCGGCGGCAATTCCATGTTATCACGTATTCTAATTGGAGGTACTATCAATCCCATCTCAAGGGCACTGCGCCTGCGTATATTGGTAATTCTATCAAGTAGTGTCCCACCCTGATCAGGATCAGCTAATGGTATCAGGCTATACCCAATCTCCACCTCAAGCGCATCAACCTGAATTAATGGGATAACTGATTCTGGTTTATGTGTTTTTAATGCTGCTTCCTTTTGCTCAATTTTGGTTTTTTGCATCTTTTCTTCTTCAGTTTGTTTCATGAGATAGCCTAAAGCACCTAAACCTGCAGCAAGCAAAATAAGTGTAATCTTTGGAAATCCCGGAATAATTGCTGACAATCCCAGAGCAGCAGCAGTTATCATCAATGCACGGGGCTGTGAACCTAATTGTGTTGATAGATCTTTGCCCAGGCTTTCCTCAGAAACTGCACGTGTTACAATGACACCTGTAGCTGTTGTAACCATGAGTGAAGGAATCTGAGCAACCAGACCATCACCTATTGATAACAAAGTATAAGTATGAATAGCTACATTAAAACTTTCACCACGCATTACCATCCCAATAATAAAGCCGCCAATAATATTTATAATGGTTATTAAAATTCCTACTTTAACATCACCCTGAACAAACTTTGAAGCACCATCCATAGCTCCATAAAAATCAGCCTCTTTCCTTACCTCACGTCTACGATGCAATGCCTCTTCTTCATTTATTATACCATTTGACAAATCAGAATCAATACTCATTAACTTGGCTGGCATTGCATCAAGTGTAAACCTGGCTGCTACTTCTGCTGTTCGTGTTGCACCTTTGGTGATAACAATAAACTGAACTGCCGTTAAGATTATGAACACAATAAATCCAATGACATAGTTGCCCCCTACAACAAAATCGCCAAATGTACGGATAATCTTACCGTCAAATGCTGCTCCCTGTAAAAGTATTAATCGCGTTGAAGAAACATTAAGCGCCAGTCGGTAAACTGTAGTTATGAGGAGCAGAGCTGGAAATACTGAAAAATCAAAAGAACGAGGAACATACATAACAACCAATAGTATAAGTATTCCCAGCATAAGGCTGATTGCCAGGAGTAAATCAAGAAGAAAGGTTGGCAGAGGAATCACCAGCATGGTTACAACCGCAATAACGCCAATTCCTAAAAGCATATCGCTTTTTTGCATCCAGGAGAAATCATATATTCTTTCTGCCATAAACTACCTCAACTTTACATCGCAACTTTATAGTTACGTTTTTTATAAACTTCAGCATAAATTAAGGAAACTGCATAAAATAAATCTTCAGGGATTATATCACCCACATCAACCCTTTTATACAATTCCTGCGCCAGGGGCCTGTTCTCAATAATTAAAATACTATTGTCGAGAGCTATCTGGCGTATTGTTAGCGCCATAGTATCAACCCCTTTTGCAATTACCATAGGCGCATACATTGCTTCAGGTTCATACCGCATAGCTATAGCAAAGTGTGTTGGGTTGGTAACCACAACATCAGCTTTGGGAACCTCCCGGATCATATTGCGCATAATAAGCTCGCGCTGCATCTCCTGCAAGCGAGCTCGTACATGGGGATCACCAACAGTTTCTTTCCACTCTTCTTTTAATTCCTGTTTAGTCATCTTCAACGATTCAATGTATTCCCGTTTCTGAAAAACATAATCAGGAATTGATAGCACCAGTATACAAACTGCTGCCCATATAATAATCTTTAAAGCAATAATAGATACATTCTGAAATGCCAATCCAACGCTAATATCCGGTGTTTTTATTAATTCTTCAAAATCATTGATGATTACCAGATAACATATAAATCCAATTACAACTACCTTGAAAATTGATTTAAAAAGATTCATGGCAATCTGTCGTGAAAAAAATATCTTACGTGCCATGGTAGCAGGATCAAATTTTATCTTTGAAAGATCAAATTTTAATGGATGAGTTGAAATTTGGAATCCTACCTGTGCAATATTACCAATTAATGCTGCAATGACCGTTGCTACAAAAATGGGAATTAATATCTTAAATGATTCAACACCGGAGGCAATAGCCTCATGAAAAAGGCTCCGCTCAGTAAGATTAAAATGTGAAAAGTTTGTGAGATAGTAATGCATCATCCTGATAATTGTCTCAAAAATAAATCCACAAAAAACAACAATGGTTATCATTGCAAAAATAATAACAAGCGCCTGAGGAAGTTCCTCAGTTTTCGCAACCTGACCTTTTTCCCGTGCTTCCCGTAATTTTTTTTCTGTTGGCTCCTCAGTTCTACCTTCATCCTCAGCAGCAAAAAGCTGCATATCAAAAACTATAGCCCTGCTTTCAAAAATCACGATTTCAGCATCTTTATCTGTAATAGCATACCATTTCATACTGGCCAGTACCGTATTACCTTAACAATAAATTGAAATGTTCTTTCCAGTGAAACATTCATAACACGAACTATTAGAGGCGAAATAAGGATCATCATGCCAAAGGCAACTGCAATTTTAAAGGGAAATCCTAACATCATTATATTCATCTGTGGTGCAGCCTTTGCCAGTATTCCCATACTCACTGACATTAAAAACACCACTGCAACAACAGGCAGTGAAATTTTTAACGCTATTACAAACATACCACTGAATGAATGAACCAGAAATTTTAAAAATACCTGAACACTATCTCCCTTTAAACCAAAAGCAGGAGCCAATTCATAGGAATTATAGATAGCTTTTATCATAAAATGATGCCCATTGATTGTTAAAAAAACCAGTAAGCCAATAAAATTTTTCAACTGTCCAATAAGCGGTATTGAAACCTGTGCCAATGGATCAATGACTTCATTGATACCAAAGCCAATCTGCACTGCAAAATATTGGGCTGAAAGCTGAAAAGCCGAAAAAACCACGCTTACCAAAAAACCAATATATAAGCCAATGATGATCTCCTGCACTACCATAAGATAGTATACACCCATATTACCCGTAACAGCACCAGCACTAATTGATAAAAGCGGAAATATTACCAGCGATACAAAGAAGGAAAGCGCACCTCGCATTAATAAAGGAATAACTCCACTTGAAAAAAATGGAGCGATCATCATCATTGCTGTCATACGCACCAGCACCAGAAAAAAACTTTGGAACTGATAAACAAAATATTCCATTATCCTCCACCCAGTTTGGAGATCATCATGAACAATTCTTTTGTATACGACATCAATGTATGTAACATCCATGCAGCAAATAATATAAACGCAGCAAAAATTGCGATAATTTTTGGTACAAACGTAAGTGTCTGTTCCTGAATAGATGTAGTAGTCTGAAATATTGATATTATCAGTCCAACAAACATACCTATTCCAAGGATTGGTGCTGACACAATCATCGTAACCATGAGAGCTTCACGCAGCAATTTTATCACTTCTATATCTGTCATGTTCTTCTCCTACATAAATGATCGAACCAGTTCATAGGTCAGCAAATTCCACCCATCTACCAATACAAACAGCACAATCTTAAACGGCAGAGAAATCATAATTGGCGGTAACATAATCATACCCATCGCCATCAAGGCGCTTGCTACAATCATATCGATAACAATAAACGGAATAAATATATATACACCCATTTCAAAGGCGCGTTTTAATTCACTGATCATAAAAGCTGGAATAAGACAATACGTAGGAACATCATCCTGTGTTTTTGGTCGTTCCAATTTTGCAAGTTCAATAAATAAGGCTATATCCTTCTTCCGCGTTTGCTTCAACATAAACTCACGTAATGGCTGCATACCTTTATTGTAAAACTCTTCATTAGATATCTGCCCTTTCAAATATGGCTGCAGAGCTTTATCATTAATCTCTGTTAAGGTAGGCGACATAATAAAAATAGTCAGAAAAATAGCAAGTCCAACAATGACCTGAGTAGGCGGCATTTGCTGCAAAGAAAGAGCACGTCGTACAAAATCAAGGACAATAACAACTCTGGTAAAGGATGTCATCATCATTATGATAGACGGAGCTAAGGTCAAAATAGTAAGCAGAAACAGTATCTGTAAACTTAGCGAAACATCCTTTGGTGTTTTAGCCTCTTCAATATCAAATCCAATCTTAGGAATAGGCATACGGACATTACCCGCTTTCTGGGCAAATGCAGCATCGGATACTATCATGCCAATACCCATAACCACAACAATCAGTAAAATTATTATAAAAAACCTTTTGTATTTACAACTTTTCATATAATACTACACACTATCGTCCCCATTAAGTTTTTTTAATCGCTGTTTATATGTCAGCAAAACATTATCATTGCCTGTATGCTCCTGATTATAAGAATAATGCTGCGATATCCCCTCTTTTGGATTTTTTATCCTGTCAAGGACCTTCCCTAATTGTGTTGAAAGATAATCCTGAAATCCACCTGGTTTTACTGGAGTTGACTTTGAACTGAGCAAGCGTATTCTATCGACGTCATCTTTATCTTTTATCTCAGTTATAAGATTTATATTATTATCAGATACACCCAGTACATACACCTTCCCTGCTATATCCACCACCTGCAAAAACTTATTTTGACCTAACGGTACAACTGACAAAATAGTAATAACCTCCTGACCAACAGCAGCAATCCCAACCTTTTCAGTAATAAATTTAAAAAAGAAATAAAATCCTCCTATGAGTATCCCTATCACAAATATTGTTTTAAAGATTAGCCATACATAGGATTCTTCCTCTATCTGCGGTCGTTCGTAATTATACAGATAATCATTTTTTGAAGCCTCATTTTCTTTTTGTTCATCGTCTGATTTTGTTTCAACACCAATTGGTTCTTCTTTTTTTTCAGTTATCGTATTTTTACTTTCAATCTTATCTAATTTTGCTGTTTTAGTATTCTTAGCATATAAAAAATTTTCATTGGGTCGATAGTTACTGGTAATGGGACATAATATAAAAATGAGACATAATAAAATAACACCATATAAAAATTTCATTGACGATACACATAAACGTTTTTTTATAGTTGCAGCAACAATCATTAATTTTTTTTCCTTTAAAACTTTTTAATGATAATTATGTTTGCATCTTAGCAAATCGTTCTGCCGGGCTTACAATATCAGTTACACGAACACCAAAATTTTCATCAATAACAACCACCTCACCACGGGCAATGAGCTTACCATTAACAAGTAAATCTACTGGTTCACCTGCCAGTTTATCCAGTTCAATAATGGAACCTTCGCCCAACCCCAATATATCCTTAACAAGCTGACGAGTACGACCTAACTCAACAGTGAGCGTCATCGGAACATCTAACAACAAATTAATATTCCCTGTAGGTACCGACTGCATACCTTCACCTAATGGAGGGAATCGCACGGGGCTAATCCCTACTTGAGCACTCTTCTGCGGTGCAGCTTCAGTTCGGTACTCCTGCTGTTGCATCTGAGGAACATACGAACCACGGGCAATCTCGCCAGCAAGTTCAATATTCATTAAATGATACATCTTTGAGTTTATAAGATTTTGAATCGTCAGGTTATATGTTATTTTCACAACATCAGGAGTTCCCGGTACAGCTATATCGCCCTGAACTATCGCTAAATCGGGAGCTGTGGTGTTAACACCTTTACCAATCTTATTGCTCAACTGTGTAGCAATAGTGGACATCATCTGGCTAACAAATTCCTGCAACGTGCTTTGATGAGCTTCACTTAATGTAGCCGGAGGAATACCGCTATCATCTCCCATCATGAGTGATGAAATCACACCTGCATCGTTCATTGATAACAATACTATATTTCGGCCATTTACCCCACCCGAAAAATTTACTGAAACCTGAACGTATTGTTTGGGAAAATCAGCACGAATCTGATCGGCATTTTTTACTTCAACCAGCGCATTGCCAATTATTATATTTTTACCCAGATAGCCTGACAGTGCAGGCATTACACTGCTCATGCTGCTGTTTAAAAAATCTGCAACCGCCTCACGTTCAACCGGAGAAAGCGCTGCCTGTACAGGAGCAAAATCACCTGCTGGTACCCTTGCTGAACCGGAGAGCATATCATCAGCACCCTGTAACAGGGCATCTATTTCATCTTGCGACAAAGAACCGTCACCCATTGTTTCCTCCAATGTGTTTGATTCGTATATTCATGTAATGCCCATCTACTCTTTTCATCATATGTTAATAAGATACACAAAAGTAAACTAATTTACAACAAATTCTCTAAACCATACTTCCTTAATCTTGCCTTTTAAAAGCAATACATTGATATGCGCTTTTATCTCCTCTGACAAGTTTACCGTATCCTCAACAGAATTCAACTCTTCATACGATTTATCACGTAACAGTATATTGATAATATGCTGTATCTGCGGAGTACGCTGCACCAGCTCTGCATTCAATTCAACATTCTCTTCATATCCCAACGACACTGTTAACTTTGCAAAATGCGGTTCAGGATCATTGGTTGTCACTGAAAAAGATGGAATATCAAAATGAGCTAACGGTGACGGCGGAGGTGCCAATACGATATCCTGGTCCCGCTGGTATCGTTGTTCCTGAACATATTTTGCAACTAAATATGATATCCCAATTATAATAAAAAATGATAATATGACTCCCGCAACATAAAGAAGTATTTTTATTATCCGTGAAGTCTCAAAGACACGGCCCGCCTTCGCTTCTTCAGGTTTTTCCTGCTCTTCTACTTCTTCAACATTGACGCGTTCTTCATCACCCATGTACTTACCTCACCAACAATTTTTCATTATTCAGAAGTATTATATCAATAAAAACTGGTCAAACATTGTTGGTTAATTGTTATACTAAATTTATCGACATAATACTATATTAATTAAAAAAGTCAATTAATTTATGATTATGTCACTAAAATGTATCAATTTTTTCAATATTTTGTACCTATTTTATCAAAATATAACAACACATAACTCTATTCCTCATCTGGTAAACACCTGTAGCATCTATAGTACATCATCAGGATAACCTACTCTCCTGCCATTCCTCATCGGGTAATAACCCCGTACTATACTGCACCAGCAGTATAGTAAATCCCCTAACGCCATTCCTCATCGGGTAATGGCCGTGCAATCTCAGGTGTTTTTGATTCAACTATCCCCTTATCACGAAGAATAACTATTTCAACCCTTCTGTTATAAGCTCTCCCTTCTGGTGTATTGTTATCGTCAATTGGTCTATATTCGCCAAATGAAACGGCTGACATCTGTTTTGGATTGACCCCTGCTGCCTCAACCAGATATCGCAAAACATTGACTGCCCGTGCTGAGGAAAGCTCCCAGTTTGTGGCATATCCCTCCTCCAATCCTCTCGGTGGAACAGGCCTGTTATCGGTATGCCCTTCAATCCTTGCATAATTTGGCATTGACTTAATGATCTCTGCAACCTTTTTTAAAACCGGTATAATATCATCTTTAAGTTTTGCACTGCCAGGTTCAAAATAGGCATCGCTTGAAAGGGTAATAACCAATCCTCGTTCATCCTCACGGACTCTTACCTTTTTTGCCTGTATCTCTGGTTTAAATGCTTCAACTGCTCTTTTTAACATCTTTGCCAATGCTCTTCCCTGCTCACTTGATGGAAGATTGAGCATATTCAAACCAATCTCCTCCATCCTGCCACGTGCTAAAGAAAAACCACCCTGCATCATGCCAAGCGATCCTTTAAAAGAAGATAGGATGAGATTAAAATCCTGCCCAACAATGGGGGAAATATCAAACATCATTATAAAGAATGTAAGCAATAGCGTATTTAAATCTCCCCAGCTTGTGAGCCACGGCGGCGGAGGTGGCAATTGCTGCTTCTTTCGTTTCATCAGTCACCCACCTCGCTGGTAATTGCTGCTCTGAGTTTAGGATCAAGGAAGGATACCAATTTATCTTTGACAATACGCGGATTATCACCTGATTGGATGGAAAGTGTACCTTCTATCATAATGAGCTTCATCAACATTTCCTGATTATTTAAGTAACCCAATTTAGCTGAAATTGGATACAATACAAGGTACGCCATAATAGCTCCATAAAACGTGGTAATAAGAGCTGCCGACATACCAGGACCAATAGCTGACTTATCCTCAATATTAACAAGCATAAGCACCAGTCCCAGAAGTGTTCCAATCATACCAAAGGCAGGAGCATATGTTGCCCAGTCATCAAATATTTTTTTACCTTCATCATGACGCACTTGAATATTTTCAAGCTCTGTTTCCATAATACGACGCACCAACTCAGGGTCGGTTCCATCAACAACAAGCTGTATCCCTTTCCGTAAAAACTGGTCATCCAGTTCATCCAGATCATCCTCAAGAGCCAGGAGCCCTTCTCGGCGGGCTTTTTCAGAAAATGATACAAGGGTTATGATGAGTTCATTGGGACTATATTTTGGAGGAAAGAAAGCATGCTTTGCAACTTTCCATAATCCCAATGTTCTGCTAAGAGGATTAGAGATCAACAGAGCACAGAACGAACCGCCAATCGTAATAAAAACCGAAGGTATATCAAAAAATAGCAACGGATTACCTTTTGCAAAGATTATTCCCATGATAATATTTGTAAAACCAACAATTAGTCCAATGATGGTAGCTATATCCATATGAAACAACCCTCCTCATAGCCCTTTACATAATACAGTATATCGTATATATAATTTTCGGTTAAAATTTTAAAATAATTCATCAAAATACTATCACGTTTTCCCGGTAAGTACTTTATGAAAATAATCATAGATCAAAGATAAAACCTCATCTTTTGATTCCTTCACCAGATATTTTTTTTCATTAACAAGGGTTATTATTGTATCTGGCTTTGATTCTATTGTTTCAATATGGTTGGCATTTAAAATAATTTCATCACCATTCATCTTATGCACTACTATCATGATTGCCTCTTTTTCTTTGGTTTTTTTTCAGGATACAGTTGATTCATAACTTTAGCTATTGTCATCTTTTTTACTATATTTTCGCCACAACCTGGTACACTGCAATCATACACCGGTATTGTTACCTTTGAAAAAAGATCCTCCAGCCATTGTCTGGCAGCTAAAAATTGATGATCAGTATAATATATCGACTCACGGCGTTTAACAATATACATTTTCTTTTTTTGTATCATTGCATAATCTTGTGTATTTGCTGTGATAAATCTATTATATCCCATTAAAAAGCGTTCGCCAACCACAGTATTGCCAGCATAATAGCTATGGTTAAATGCCAGATCATTCCCCACAATAGACAGCGATGCTATGGGACAGCCTAACGATAATGATATAGCCTGAGTTGTCACAATGCTTGCTGTTGCAACATATCCAAGATGCTCCCCTGCCATCTTCCATAAAAGATTAAACGGTTCATCATATATCATCCAGTTATAAAAGCTTATCTTTCCTTTCCATATACCAGTGGTATTGGCATTGACACCACTAAAGGCTAAAAGATGGCATGATGATGTAGGTAAAAACGCATAGTATGGAACAGGCATTGCTTCACATGAGATAGTAAAATGAGGATTAATACCATTGACAATAAGTGGCCTATACGCCATATCTGCTGCAATAATGATAAGATCATTTCTATGCTGATATTTTTTTAAAACCTTTGTAGCATCATCCAGACTTTTACCTGCGCCACAAACAACAACATGTTTTCCGGATAATAACGATACAACCTTTTGTAAACCGCCCCACTTTGCAATGAGCACCTTATTCTTTTCAATATTGCGCTGAATACAGGTATAGCGTTCAAGTATAAGCCCCTGATTAAGTGCCTGATAAAGATTTTGTTGCATGGAGACAACCTTACTGCATTAATTATATATGGCATCCCGAATAATGGTATGCTGCTTCAATGCTCCTTCAAAGACAGTAGCAACACCAAAATATACCTGCGTTTCCCCATAATCGCCATAGCCTTTCACAACTCCCAAAAATCCTTCAATATCAACATGGTAGCCGGCGGTAATGCGCAGGTGAAGCTCTGACCCAAAGCTATAGTTAAAATCATGTATATCGGTTTCACCAACCCAGATGTTGCCATATTCGGCAAACGGTGTCAACCACAAATCTCTGAACAGCAGTGGCACCAACTTGTAACCCATATCTTTCTGTACCAACGGTATGCGGTATTCCACTATAGCTACTGCCAGCCTGTTACCATAATACTCATCCTTTGTAAAACCACGCATACTGTAGGCATCCTCATCATTTGGTACGCTGTGTCGTTTGCCTTTTTCATATCGACCTATGGTATAGGGATAAAGATATTTGGGCGCATTATGGGCATAACCGCCTCTCAGCATAAACGCCAGCACATCATTGGCAAAACAGCGTAAAAAGTAGTACAGTCCTGAACGCACTTTGGCATACGAAATATCCGAAGCTACCGAGGTGTGATACATATCCCCGTACAATTCCACAATCATACCATCTTCGGGACTTATGGAATAACTCCCGACATAAGTTCCATCATGTATCAATGCAACATGACCACCTGCCAGCACTTCCCTGTATCGTTGAGTCCCTGCAGTATAATAGTACTCATCAATGCGAGTTTTTTCATAGGTATAGTAAAGAAGCAATTGATTATAATTATAAAACTTTATAAAAGGCACTGCAAAGCCTGATGTTATCTTTTGTTCAGATTCACGCCGCAGGTAATGTACATTTGATGGGGGATCCCATGGAAAGGTATCATCAAAACCTATGCTATCATCTTTGTACGACACAAACATATCAGGGTAAAAACCTGAATAGATATAATCGGCTTTAACCTCCATTTGTTGCTGGGTCAATGCATAGTCAATCTCCAGCATATAGCTGTGTTTATACAGTGTATCATTCCCCGATGTTAAAAACCCAGCATGATTGTCATATTTATCTGTGTATAGCTCCTCGGTATACCATACAGGATACCACCATGGCGCTATCAGCGAATGCAAGGGATTGTAAGGGTTGCCAATGTGTTCATCCGTTAGCTGCTCTTCAGGGACGGTAAAAGGTTTTGGCGATAGTTCTCCGGATAAGGTTGTGGTGTATGGCATCAGGGCAATGTTATAACCATTAGCCTCGTAAGATGAAAACACGATGGTATTTCCATCACTGCTGATATCCGGGAAAAACGCTCCCCCTATTACATTGGTTATACGGGAAATTTTTTTATTGGATAGGTTTATCTCGTATAGATTAAACACACCATCCCTGTCCGAAGAAAATACAATTCGTTTGCCATCAGGATGAAAAGCAGGATGAATATCAGTATACCGATCATCCGTTAGCAATACTACCCCCCGTGTTTTAAAATCATAGAGTGCAATATTGCTGCAACCTTTATTGACAATGGAAAACACTGCCTGCGAACTATCAGGCGACACACGAAGGTATGCAAGCTGTACCGGTGTATCTTTAATACAATAATCGTTGATAGCAAACGAAGCGTTTAACCGTACCAGTGAATATCTTCCCTTACTGTATACAATTGCACAATATCCATTGGAAAGCGCCTCTATATATTGAACACGCAAACCCTTTGTTTTTTGCCGATAGTTTGTATCATATACAAAGACATCTCTAAAAAGATTGAATGACTGGTAATATTCAATATCACTGACAATAATGCTTTTTCCGGCAACACTTATGCTCTGCGGGTCATTGACGCTGGCAAGTTTTTTACACTGTTTTGTTGCAGTACTGTACAGCATCAATGCTGGTTTTTGTTTGCCGGTTACTGTCGCAAAAACGATGTCATTTCCATAATAGCGTGGCATGGAGGTGTGATAGCCTGTACTGGTTATACGTTCATAGCTGCTCAATCCTCTTTTTGTTATGCTGTCAACAGCATTGTGTACGGCAGTATGTAATTCCTCCTGCCACTTCTTCCAGAGAACTATCGCCCCCGTATTATACACGTCATTAAAATTCTTTTCCATTAAAAAGGGCAGCACATTGTCAGCATTTTCCTTAAAAAGCGCACTAAAATCATTTGTTTGATAGTTACGTGAAACATAATCGGCAAACAACCCACCGTAAAGATAGGGCACCATCCCCGCAGGCCATTCCCGTGGAAAATGTGACGCAAGTGATATATCCTTTACATTGTTAGCATAAACCTCCTGGCGCAGCACCATCATGGTATAGGTGGCATGTAATCTTCCCCATGGCTTTTCCTTTGATTCCTGTTCAACAGCATAGCCTTCAATAGCCCATAGCGGCATCAACAGGTTGGGAAAGCATGCCCTTCCAAGCGTATAGCGTGTAGCCTCAGGCAATCCGCCTATCATATCCACGGTCAGGATATGCGTATATTCATGGGTAAAGACAAGGCGTAACCAATCATCATTATTTGATAGCCCTGCATCTTCAACATGAGGAAGGACAATAAAAAGTTGTATCCTGTTATAAGGAAACGGCATGGAAAACCCGTTTGCCATATCGGTAGTGTCGCATAGCACCACATCTGTTCTAAAAAAAGGCTCCAAGCCTATTTCTCTGGTTAAGGTTTCATGGACTGCTTCGGCTATTGGTGCAAGGTGCAACGCCTGCTTTTGCAATCCATCATGGTAATGTATCCAGAAATGTTGCGTTTTGATTGAATACCATTGATAGCAAGGATGAAACATCCCTGCACCAAACACCCCACGGTTAGTTAAACATAGCATCATAATAGCAATGTATAATAAAAAACGTTTTGACATTTTTAGCTCACAGTATAAGCCTGATATAATTTCTATTGAAATTTTATTTGCAGCAATAGATAGTTTTGCTGATTATGTATATCCTTTATTTGCTGGCAATAACAAAATTACAATTATAATGTTTGATAGTTATTATATGAAAAAGTGGCAGGTAGAAAGTAGAGATACAGTAAGCAGGCAGACAGTTTTTTCTGTTGAAAAGCTTTTATGCTATCATCCCCAAAAAAAAATAAAGCACGATTTTTATATTGTAAACAATCCTGACTGGGTAAATATTGTTGCTGTTGACAAAGACGGCAATGTAATACTGGTAAAACAGCACAGGCTTGGCACGGATGAATACACCATTGAAACTGTTGCAGGTCTTATTGACCCGGGCGAAGATCCATTGCAGGCAGCAAGCCGTGAATTGCTGGAAGAGACAGGCTATAAAGCTGAAACATTTATACTTTTAAAAAAACTGGCTGCTAATCCTGCTATTATGAACAACTATATCTATTTTTATTGTGCACTGGATGTACACAAGGTTGCCAGCCAGGCACTTGATATAGCAGAGGATATTGAAATAGTAACATTACAACCGGGTGAGGTAATCAGCAGTATGAAAAATGGCACTATCAATCATTCAATCATTGTTACAGCACTGCTCCTTTTTTTTATGTCGCCCTATTGCTCTTACCCAAAGGAAGATATAGTCATTTATTAAGAATTGGCAATGATTAAAAGTATTTACATCATAGCATTATTATTTTTGCAACCCACATCTGATTTTTCAATAACGCTGTCGTACCATCCACAACCGTTTTATCATCAAGAATGGTTTATAACACTGGCTCGTTCACAATCAAAAGCTTACATTGCAACCAATAACCCCCAATATTTACGGAAAAAAAGAACGATCACCATCAATGAGTATGCTACCATCGTTCAGCAATTGAACTCGCTGGGAATATGGCATTGCAAGGATAGGTATATACAGGGGAATTACTATATGCTGACAATTACTAACAGGAACTATCGCCAACAATGCAAAATAGAATATTCCCCTTCAATACCTGGCAATAATAACTATTCACAGATAATTCGTATAATACTGAACACTGCAAATAATTATTTAAATAACTAAAAATTCATTTGACAAACTATTGTGCAAATGGATAGATTTATTTATCTTTACGACATTCGTAAAAACACAATAAGATTATTAACCAAAAAGGAGGTTATATGAAGATTAAATATCTCATATTGCTATTACCCATTATCATGATCTTTTCAACGGTAACATTTTCTCAACAGGCAACTGAAGAAAATGTTATACAGCCTGATGTACAGAGCCCTGTTTCTCCTGAAGTAAAAAAGGAAGAAATAGTTACGGCAGCCCTTAAAGCTGTATCGTTTAATAATGGCGTTAACACCTTTGTAAATTCAAAGGTTAAATTTGAACTGATTGCCAAAGACAATATTGCCACTGATAAGATATTGTATAAATTAGATGCCGGCAATGAGCTTGAATACAAAGAGCCTTTTACCATTTACGATGAAGGGAAACACACCATTTCATATTACAGCATCGATAAGGTTGGCAATAAGGAAGACATGAAAACTTTTAAAGTGATTGTTGACAACACACCACCGGTAGTTAATGTAGCTGTTTCTGCACCAGTTATTAAATCGGGTGATAAGCTGTATGCATCTAAAAACTTTACCTTCACTATTGATGCAAAAGATGCTCTATCAGGTGTACAGTCACTGGAATATAGCTTTGATAAAACCAACTATCAGCCTTACCTTACTTCATTTACCATTCCGGTTGAAGGCGCTATTACGCTGAGTATCAAAGCTATGGATAATGTTGCCAACTATACTGAGAAATTTGTCATGACTGCAAAGGATGAAAATGGCAATCCCATTGATTTAACCAATGGCAATGTTGCAGTATACGTTGATAACAAAGCACCTCTGGTAGAGATACGTGCTGATAAAGAATTTTTAGAAAAAGACGGCAAAAAGATTGCAACAGTTGATTACAACTACACTGTTTCTGCAAGCGATACAGAATCGGGACTTTCTTCAATACTTGTGCGTATGGACGGTAAGGGCGAATTTAAAGCTTATACAGGAACAATTAAGTTTGATACCAACGGCGAACACATGATCGAAGCAAAAGCCATTGATAAAGTAGGCAATATATCTTCAACTGCAGTATTGTCAGTATTTGTTGATGTCATTGCACCAGAAACATTAATTAAATCTGTTGAATAATATATTATTACAGCAACACCATGGTGCACAGCACTGTGGTGTTGCATTTATATTCAGGCACTGAACTATGTTTATTGATACTATAAAATATGATTCAATACTTGTTATAACTCCTCATGAAGATATTATACGAGAAAATTCTGAAGATATAGAATTGGCTGTTAAAAATAATTATAACAAAAGTATAACCGATATAATACTTGATTGTAATCATGTTCAATATATAAACAGCTTTTCATTAGGTACTCTGGTAAAGATTCACCAGAACTTGCAGGAAAATAATTGCAAACTACATTTTCTTAATGTTGCTCCTTCCATTAAAACGCTTTTCAAGATAACCCATGTGCTTGATTATTTTTCAATCCTGAACTCAATTGATGAAGTAAAAGAAAAATCAAAATAATATCCCGGTATCCTTTTTATTTTTTGCAAAATAATATTTTTTATAGTAGTTTTGTGAAAGAAACGAATTCCCCATCATTTCATAGATAACACCTATATTATATAATGACTCAATATATGATGAATCAAGGGTATATGCTTTCTTAAAACAACTGACTGCATTCATATAGTGTTTGCTAAAAAAGTATGCAAAGCCTAAATAAAACCACCCGTTAGCCGATGAAGCATCAAGCGTTACTGCGATAGATAAATGTTTGGCAGCATTTTTTATATCACCAGTATAAAGACATACCTTCCCATAACCATAGTGTGCATAAAAATAATAAGGATTTATTGAAGCAGCTTTCAGGAAAAGTTCACCTGCTTCGTTATAATTGTTGTTTTTTGCATACATTTTAGCTTCGTTACATAACGAAGAGGAAAATTTTGAATCATCAGATTGTAGTAGCAATAATAATGTTATTATTATTTTATTGAGCATCAGGAATCATCTGGCGAAGTGTTTCAAACAAAAATGTATCTATCTGTTTGCTATAAAAAGTATACAATGTAAATACTATCCATACCAGCAATGTGAATATGCACATAAATTTCAGCAGGCGTTCAGCACCCACATCATCAGCCTTATAAAAGATAATGATAAGTGCCAGAGGCCAGAGGAAAAACATATTTGCAAATAATAGCCCGCTGAATTCTTTTATAAAGGCGATAGTTACCATATACCAATCTTTTTGAAATTGTTTAAATCCCTTCAAAAGGTCTTTATAAAAAAACCATATATAAAACCCATATATCCCTGATGCTGCTATCTTCCATAGTATTTCTATCCGTGGACGCATCCACAATAGCACTACAGATAATCCCCATATAACTGAGAACATCATCATAGATGTTGAAAGCATTGTTGTATTCATGCTAAACAAATCCTCATTTTGATAGATAGCAGGCTAATTCAATTGCCCGTTTCATACTATTAAACTGAGCACAATTTTTTCCTGCAATATCAAATGCTGTTCCATGATCAACAGAGGTCCTTACTATAGATAGTCCTGCTGTTATATTCACACCTTCATCAAAAGCTACCATCTTGAATGGTATTAGTCCCTGGTCATGATAGAAAGCTATAACACAATCGTAGGTTTGCCATCGTTGTGGCATAAATAATGTATCGGCAGAAAACGGTCCTTCAATAAGAATACCGTTATTTACGGCATCCTTTACTACCTTTGCTGTTACATCGGTGTCAAAGGCACCAATAGCACCTTTATCCCCACAATGTGGATCAAGCCCGCATATAGCCAGCACCGGTTGCTTATGCAATATCTTTTTGAGATACTTATTGCAAATTTCTACTGTTGTTAAAATTGATTCATAGTTGATATGATATGACAGCGTATATACCGGCACATGGGTTGTAACAAGAAGCACATTGTATCTTCCTGAATACATGAGCATTCTTGGATTAGGTTCATGGATGCGCTGCGCAATATATTCGGTATGCCCAATAAATGGCACCCATTTTTCTATCAGCGATTTATTAACCGGGCCGGTTACCATAGCATCGACTATATTCTTTTTCCATAAATCAATAGCCGCATCAATATAGCATAAACTTTCTTTACCTGTCAGTTCATTACCATTTGAAGGATTAGGTACCGGTCCATCAAAATCAACCGTAACATAACAGGGTTTATCTATAGTGTGTATTCTTTGCAAGTCATTGAGTGCTATGCTATCCCATGGAAGCATTATATCATGATAATGTTTTATAAGCACTTCCGTTCTGCATATAATCAGGGGAACAAACAATAATGCAGAAAAGTTGCTTAGAGCTTTTAACGTAACTTCCGGTCCAATACCTGCCGGATCACCAATAGTGATTGCTATTACAGGTACTTTATTCTGCAAGAAACTCCTCTGGGATTAATTTATTTTTTTCATATTCACTTTCAATAAGATCTTTTGCAGAAATTTTAAGATCATTAGCTATTGTGCAACGCCCTTCCAGAATCACACCGTTTTGTATGATAAGCTCGGGAGTTTTGATATCACCATAAATTTTTGCGGTAGGCATCAATAGTACTCTGTTTGTAGCATTGATATTGCCAATAACAAGCCCCTCAATAATGACCGATACTGCGTTAATATTGGTTTTTACCTTACCATTTGGACCTATATAGAGCTGATCAGCCTGTAAATACTTGCCTTCAAAACGCCCATCTATACGCAATGATCCATTGATTAAAAATTTCCCGCTAAAGTATGAATCTTCACCAATAACATTATTTGCAACATCACCACCTGATTTTGCTAAAGCCATGAATGTACCTACCCTTCAATTTTTTTATCACTGGTAAATAATAATTATATTAATGTCAAGATGAAATTTTACTTAGAATTTTGTTTTATCAGGCACTTTAATGATTATCAAAACTTCCTTAACAAAAGCTTTTAAATGGCGCAAAGCTTCCTTTACCGTTAAACCTTCAAATGTTTTATATACATCATATTTAGCATATGTTATTATATCATCAGCATTAAGAACCATGGTGCCGTTAAATTCCAGATCAGCCAGTATTTTGGTTATAAAATCATTAACATTTTTAAAAAAGGCAAAAAGATCGATTAAAAAGAGCCTTCCCTGACGAGAACGCATTAAATTTAATTGAGAAATATGTGCACTGCTGTTTGCTTTTTCAATATCATCAACTGTTTGTTGAAATATTTTTAATGCCCTCTGGCATTCATCCAATTTTCGGTATAACGTATCACGTTCCAGAGAATTTGAATAGTCTAATTTTGTATATTGATCAGCTATTACTCCCCATATTTTTTCTGAAAAATGTTTTAAAATACTGGCAGCAATATTAATCTCACTGTCATCTTTAAAATTTGATATTTTCTCTATCTCAATATCTTTTAAATACTCAAAGGCTTCCAGTAGGGATTTATCCGCAACGGGAGCAACAAGGTCATCGGTCACTATAGCTTCAATCAATTCATTTAAATCAACATCGGGATATAATTCAGAAAGCTTCCCTTTAAGTGCCTTTAAATCATTTTTTACTCGCTCACGCTGTTTAGGGTCAGGGGATGTTTTTAATACACCCTCAAGGGCTCGTATAGAACGAACTATCTGCCTGGCTTTTTCTTCTCTTTCTTCCATAAATATTTTTCTATATAATATTCAAAGAATTTTATACTATCATAGTAAACTTATCTTTTTTTTGCAACATAATTTCAAAATCCAGTCAATACAAAGCATATCATAGTTAACAATTATTATAAAGTAGTATATGATATAACCGATATTATAATTACAAGGTGGTATCTGACAATTTTAGAGGTACCTAAACGTAAATAGCTATAATTGAAATTTAAAATATTTTTGTAATAATACAATTGTGGTAAAAACACTTTTCGTTGTTCAACAGTTGAGAAAAAATAGGTTTTCGGGTATATCATAAGAATAAAATTTTTATATTATATGATGTAACTATATGAAGCTTACTACTGTATATCCTGTCATGGTATTATGTCTTATCTGGTTTCATAATCATAGTTATGCCCAGTATACTATACCTGTCATCAGTGAGCTTTCACGAAATAGTCAGAGTATAATGCAAATAAGAAAGGATATCCGTCAATCCTTATATACTATCAAAAGTAATCGAAGCGTTAATGAATTACCCACTCTTTCCATGTATAAGTACGTTGTAAAAGGCAGTGAAAACTTCTGGGACATTATTGCTGTAACCAATTTAGATATGGATACATTGATATCTATCAATTCACTTTCATCACCTTCAGATATTAAAAAAGGAATATCCCTGTTTATACCCAATATGCGTGGTATTATTTATCAGAAAAATGAAAATGAAAGCTATGAATCAATTGCAGTAAACTATCGCATACCGCTTCCATATATCTTAAAAATAAATAAAATAACTGGTTATGAACATAAACCCTACATCTTCATACCATGCGGAACAATTTCTGATCTGGATCGTTCTTTATTTTTGGGAACTGCTTTCGTTTCTCCCCTAACAACAGGAAAACTAAGTTCAAATTTTGGTGTACGAAATGATCCAATTGATCATATACACAGGTTCCATGCGGGTGTTGATATTGCCTGCCCTGTCAATTCACCAGTTTATGCATCACGCGATGGAATAGTTATTTTTGCCGGGTACAAAGGCGGGTATGGGAATTTAGTGATTATACAGCATTCAAGAGGTTATTTTACTCTGTATGGACACTTAAATACTATTGCAGTAACAAAAGGAAATAAAGTTGCTACCGGCCATGTAATAGCAAAATCAGGCAATACGGGCAGAACCACCGGACCGCATCTACACTTTGAAATCAGAAAAAACTATAAGCCAATAAACCCTTTGTTATTACTGCGGTAGTAAGCCTTTATGCAAATAGTTAAAAACAAAAATCATTATTATTTGTGCGATAGTTACTCATAATCAATCTATTGCATCAAGAAGTGAATACAGGTCATTGCCATCTTCAGGGTATTCCGCCATTAAAAAGGTAACCAGCAACTGCAATTCTTTTTGACTGAACTGTTGAACAATTTCATTCTTTAATGCATTAGCAAATGGTACAGCAAACTTCTTATTTTTACCTGGTAATACAATCAAAAATTTATGTCTATCTATCTTGGCAGTAAAATCACCTTCCGAAAGACGATTGTGAATGATATCCTCAACTTTATCAATCAGCTCTTTTGTTTTATTAAAACCCTGTACAATATAATACCGCTTCAAATTTTTTATAGTAAACAAAACAATAGTAAGCGGTATTGACAATTTTGAAGCATTGTTTAACTCTTTTGATATTCTATTAAACACCGGCACAATCACATCGATATAATTGGTGTATTGATATTCAATGAGCCGCGACGACCAATAATGAGTTAAAATAACATCTGACAGCGACCTGAAATTATCAAATTGCAAATCTTTCAATTGATAATCACTCAACCGGAAAACACAAACAAAGCCTAAAAGTTCATCACTTATCTGGAAAGGATATATCCAGAATACCGTCATCTTTCGCATACAGCTCTCTGTAAAAACTTCTTTAATAGCTTTATTTCTATCAAAATCTTCAATAATGGTGGGCAGGTGTAATGACGCAATATAATCTAAAAATGGAGATTCTTTTTTTATTATACTAACTGATTCATTTAATAAAAGAACATCATCCTCTTCAGTTAAAAGTAATGAGAAATCCATAGTTTTATTATTTTTAACAAAAACAGCAAAGCTTAAAATTCCATTTGCTTTCATCATGTTCTGTACAGTTATTTTAAAATAATCATGCTGAGGATATTTGCGTAAACTCTGTTTATACTCTTCTATCGATTGCCAGAAATTTTTATCATCCAGATACCTTTGTATATCACTTTCTAAATACTCAATTTTTTTAACTTTTTCGTAAGCAATCGCTGCAAACTCACTTACCTGTTCAATAAAATCTATCTCTTCCTCATTATAATCACCAATTGTTATTTTATCACCAAGCACCAGAGCACCAAAAACAATTGCATTATACCGTAGTGGTACAAATAAACGGGCATCAATCGCTATAAGCTGATAATATTCATCCCGATATTGTGTTTGCTGTTTATACTTTTCAATATCAGCGACACCTTTTGATTGCATTAATATCTTAAATAGACCTCTGGATGTATCAAATTTAATATTTTTATTCTTAATAGTAATACCACGTGAATCTGCTACTATAAGAGAATTTTCTTCATCAGGATTCAATACCAATAACGTAGATGAAGCTGAACCAATCTGCCCCATCACCGAAAAAAGTATTGTATCATACAGTTCATTCAGCGATTTTGATTTTACAATTTCTTTGCCAATTTCATATAAAACAACAAAATCCTGAAATTTTTTATCAGGCTTGCTTGATATAGCTTCAGAATGAGTCTGCTCTTTATCGTTTTCATCTTTTAACGATTCATCCATAGTATTATGAGTTTGTTCCACTATTCTGAATTTAGTATTATTTTGAGATTTGCTGCTTTCTGGTATAGTTAAGTCTTCCTGTTTCGCACTTAGTAATACATCCAGATCAGGTTCATCTTCCGGCCCAAGGTATTCATCTTTTCCATTAATACTTGTAACAGTATCTGAATATTCACTTACCTTTTTTTCTTCAACTGTATGTAATGTATTCTCTTCTTCCATCAAAGTTTTTTTATCATCTTCTGGTAAAATAAATAATTCATCTTCAACAGGCTCAATGGTTTTCAAGTCTTCCCTGCTTAATTCGGTAAGCTGATCATCTATGAAATCTAAAGATTCTGATTTATTTTTTTCTTTAAGTACAAGCTCTGTATCCGCTGGGCCTGTGATTGTATCAATAAGCGTCTCTTTGCCTTTTTTATTAATTTCTTGTTTATACTGAAGTGCTTTTTCCAACAATCCCATACTTTTTATACTCCTAATTCGTTTAACACTTTTACATACAGATCAAAGTATTCTGAATTGGCAAAATTTTTTATAACTTCTTCAGGTAATTTATCAAATAATGAATCCAGATATTTAAGTAGTTTACGGATACTTTCGCGCTTCTCAACTGGCAGAGTATCAACAAATCTATTGACATCATCCTTACTTTCAAGAACTATAACCTGATCGGTAATATTTGTATATTTTTGCTGTTCAACATTAATACCTTCACTTTTTTCAAATGATTCTGAAACATTTTCCAACATTCCATTTACTTCTTTATCAGGAGCTGTGCTCAATAAATTATTAATATCTATTTGCGGTTTTATTGTTTTCAACCGTTCAACTATATCATCAATATTTTCTTCAATAATAACTGCCATTGGCGACTCAATGTTTTCTTCTATACTGCGTTTTTCTTTTTCACTGAAACTTTTTGGTTTTGATTCAATATATTTGAATTGTCTGATTAATGTCTCATCTCGTTGTGGCTGATCTCTTCCTACCGCAACATCCTTAAAGGTTTTTGACGCTTTTACTGTTTCATATTCTTTTTCAAACATGACATCATAAAAAAATGCAAGCTCTTCATTGGACAAACCAAATAGTTCAGAGGTTGATGATCCTTTTTTAACGGTTTTAGTTTCATAATATTCATCAATAACCTTTAAATACTTATCATATTCATCAGTTACAATAGCATTATCTACAAAAACAATGTCATCATCGCTAAACTTATATTCTTCTCCAAATTCCACCATTTTATCCTGAAATGTTGGAATGGTCCCCGTTAAAATAGGAGCAATATATTCCTCTTCTTCTTTAAAACCTGCCTCTGTTAATATCTTTGCCTCACCTTCGGTAATTTCTATCATCCCGCTTACCAGATTATCAATTTCATCTATTGATTTATCTGCAACCGGTAATTCAGTGCCACCTACTCCTGCATCATCAACAATTACTATCCTTTGATTGCCACCAAGCATTTTTTGTATATCATCGGGTATTGTCTCAAATGGCTTGGCAGGCTGCTCTGCCGTTACCTCTTTTACACTATCCCCACTGAGACTTGCAATTATTGGTTCAACCTTAAAAGATTCTTCTGCATGTTTTGTTTCTATTGCTACAGGTTTTATTGTACTTATTGTAGCATCGCTTCCCATAGCTTTATCGTCATCGATTAGTATTTCGGACACATCTTCAATGATAGATTCCACCGTTTTATCATTTTTTGTTACATTGTTTGTTGATTGAATATGTACTTTGCCTCTTGTTTCATGATCAACTATAATTGCGGAAGTATTCCCTTCTTTTATTATAGTTGTTTCATTCTTTGAAATTTTTCCAGCTTTTTCATGTATGATCCCGGAGGTTTGTGACGCGTCATGTTCAACCTTTTGTTTTTTCACATCCCCCATTATGCTTACTTCCAATGTATCGTCTTTGCCTTGTACCTCTTTTCTCACATAATCTTCGCTGTTTATATTGTCATTTTTACTTTTTTCTTTAGCTGTTATGTTATTTACAGCATTTGAGGTATCAACAGGGATGAGGTCATATTCTTCAAGCTCCTCAATTAGATCATCCTCGGAAAGAATAAGGATTTCTTCACTGGCTATTTGTTCAGCTTCATCCAGATTTATAAAATCAAAATCCTCAATTTTAGATTTTTCAATCTTTGTCCTCACTTCTGGAGGTATTTCTATTGTTATTACATCAGATCGTAAACTGTTACCTTTTTGACTTTCTTTATCATCGCTCATTGCTGATGACGCATGTTGTTCAACATCTGTCGGTATGTTTTTGTTTTGCTCAATTGTTTTTTGCGATAGTTTTTGGGATTCACTTTTTTGGGATAATTTTTCATCTTCTTCAACTATATCTTCAATAACCAATGCGTCAGCAGCATTATCAAAATAAATTTTTCCTTTAACTTCCCTATTTTCGTCATCATAGGCAGTATGAACATATTCTTCTTTAACATTTAATGAAGGCATCCCGTTTATAAAAGATTCCATTGGTTCGGGTATGTCTTCAAATAACTTTGCTTTTTGCACAGGTTTTATGACAGCAGGTTTGCTACTTTTATTGTTAACCCTGACTTCATTTATGGCATCTACATTCAACGTTATATTAATAACATCATCATCCATCTCATGCAGTTGGAGAGAAGGATTTTCATCCTCAATAGTAATGGTGGAGGATGTACTATCCGTTAAATCAGTTATTTCTTCAAATTCGCCTGAAGGTTTTTCTTCTTCAGGTAAATCAATAACAATATCCTCCTCTGATATGTCAATAATGGTTTCAGGAATATCAGCGATCTCTTCAAGTTCATGAACAATATCTTTGCTTTTCTGGCTCATACTATTTGCATTCTTTTCTTTTAAATTTTAAACTTTAGATTTCCTTATAGTATCAATATATACAATTTTTATTAAAATTTCTATTGCTTACCACAAATAATACAATAACGTAGTACAAACTCTCAGATATATAATCAAACACAATTTATAAATAATTATAAAACTACCCTACTGTACAATATCGGTTAACCATGTAATATTATTAAATACCATAAAACAGCGTGTACCATGTAAATATTTTGACATTCAAATCATTACATTATAATACTATATACATGATTATATAAAATTTTTTCATTACTCATGAAAAATCATTGCACTTTGTTGTATAGCCAATGTATTATTAACCACTATGATAGTTTCCAATGGTATTCAATAATTAATGATATCGTATATCCTATTATAGGTATTGTGTCATTAATATTGATAACTATCACTAATATTTTTAATATTTTAAAAAGCAAGGAGAGATACTTATTATGAAGTTATCAAACAAATTAGCATGTTTAGTAGTAGCAATGGTGCTTGTACCATCAGTATCCTTTGCGATAGTTGATTTTGGTGTATATGGTGGATATACCTTTGCTGGTAAAATAGATAGCCCTACCATTGATGATGCTGAAACTGATGGCTGGCAGTATGGTTTTATTGGACACCTTAACAAATCAATAATCCCAATGATACTGAGTATGGGTATTGGTGGTTTTTATCAACGGTCCCCACTGGAATATTCAGATAGCGGTAAAGATTATGATCTAACAAAAACCATGTATGGCATAGATGCAATTGCAACGCTTGAGCTTCCTATTATTCATCCTTACCTGCGTGCAGGCATAGCCATTAATGAAAAGATTAAGGTTGATACACCATCAGGCACTTATACCGATGAAAAAAAGTTTAACTCATATTATTTTGGATTAGGAGCCGCTTTTACAGTATTTCCATTTATACAGATTTTTGGGGAATATCTTTATAATTATTCAAAGCAGGAACACGATTCAACATTACACAGTAATTCCATAAATATTGGAGCGCGCTTAAACATATAACACAACTATAGCTTTATTTAAACAACTGTGTGATCAATAACAAATAGTGCAAACATGGTATGCTCAATTGTTAATCACATAAAAAAAGTATTGTTAAGGTAGCAAAAAATAGAGGCGTGTTTACTTTTTTATAGTCTTTTGTTTAAAAACTGCCTCTATTAGTATCATGAAAAAAATTAGCCATGTCTTATGCGCGAATTCCTTCCAGATAAATTTTTATTTTTTCAAAGAGGATTTCTAATGTTTTTTGATTTATAATTTCTATAACAATATTTTTTCTTCCCATTTGCTTCTCTGATAATGCTTTTTCAGATCGCAATAAACTTAATGCATTGGTATAATTAGGGAGCGATAGTGACTCGGAAAGCAATATCTCACCTGTATGATACATCCTGACACCATTTTTGCGTATATCGGTTAGCAAATCTTTTTTTTGAATCCGAGTGTGCTTTGCAGGAAGTAATGTTGCGCATACAACATAGTATGACTCTAAATATTCCTGCAATATTCTTCCAAAAAATCTAAGCTTTGCATCCTTTTCACGATCCGTATTAATCGTTATTTCTTTTTGAGTGACTGTAGCAAAACCAGTCATCTGCATGTATGTAACAACACTCTGTATTGATTGCATAACATCATCAAGCATATCCTCTGAATAAATGAATTCTTTCATGAACAGATCACGAATATATACATATTCGCTTCTAAATGAATCAAAAGAAGATTGCCCATTTTTATGTAAAACCCGCAAAGCTAATGATGAAAATGTCAGTGGCAAAAAGTAATGAACAATTGAATTTTTGTAAAAAATCATTCTTGGCCTGTTTTCTTCCGGGAGCACATACATATCGGGCATGGCTTCTAACTTTTTACCTTCTCCAACTATTTTTAATGTCTCTAAAATTTTGTCTTCTTTAAACGATTGAATAACATAATCAATGATCTCATCAAAATATGATTTATCTTTTAATGACTCTGACATTGAATAATTTTTATATTCACAGTAATCGTATAATGACTCAAAGTTAGCTTTAACCATATCACGTGAAAATCCTTTCACCGATGACATGAGGATGGCAGTAGTTGTTAATGAAAACGGTGTGATAGTTACAACATCATTAATTCTTCGGACAATATTCATGGCAACTGCTTCAGTAATATTGACAGGGTTAAGCTTTTCTTTAAGTTCCTTTAAAGTAAATGTTTTATTAAAATTTATATACACCATACCATATTTACGGTTAAGCAACTTGCTGCTTTGCATCAGGCTTACCACCGATTCTTTTTCCTTTTCTTTCCCTTTGAGTTCCTGAACATAGCTTGATTCTTCAAGGATACGGTCATAATTGATTGAAATCGGAACAAAAACAACATCGGTATTATACCCTTCATCAATAGCTTCGGTAATATAGCTTAAAAAACCCAGCTTGGGAAATGTTATTTTGCCTGTCCGGGAACGTCCACCTTCAATAAAAAACTCAACAGTATATCCCTCTGAAATGATTGTTTTTATATATTGCTTAAAAATAGTTGGGTATAATCTTAAACCCTTGAAAGTGCGGCGCATAAAAAACGCACCCGAATGCCTGAAAATAGTACCCATAGGGAAAAACGACAGGTTTACCCCTGCCGCAATATGCGGCGGGCACATCTTGTTTTTATAAAATACATATGAAAGTAATAAATAATCTAAATGGCTTTTATGACAGGGGGTAAGCACCAGTGGACCATTTGACGCAGCCTGACGTATTTCCTCTATGGCTTTAGCATCGTACCGTATACCATCAAATATCTTTCGGAACATCCAGTCTAAGGCAATCTCAAATAAGCGAATGTAGATAATTGAAAAGTTAGCAGCTATTTCTTTAAAATATTTATAGGCATCTCTGCGTAACTTTGCTTCAGAAATATTTGCTTCAGCAACAAGACGTTTTATCTCATTTTCAACATTTGGATGATATAACACTCTTTCCATCATTTCGTGCTGAGATTTTAAAACAGGCCCCAGTATGGTGCGCTTTTCATGATAATAGTCATCGAGAAGTTTATTTCTGAGCATTACCGCCAATTGACGCGTATCATCAACTTTAGCTTTTTCAATGACTTCTTTAAGATTAACAGGGCTGGCGATACGTACAAACGGTGGTGTTGCACTTTTCATAATGGATAGCCATGCAAAAAGCAATGTTTTATCTCCTGTTGCCATTGAGCTTATAATTGAATATAATGGCCCTAATGGACTGCCCGAACGTTCAGGATTACGATTCCAGAATATCATCTGTGGTAATAAAAATATTGGTTCATCTATCCTTTTCTGAACATCTATTAAATAACGCAATGAATCATATTTTACCTGAGTATATCGTTTAAGGAAATATTGCTTTGACAAAAGAGAAAAAAGGATGCTTTTATTGTCCCTTATTAAACTTTCTACATAATCAGTATCCAGAACATATTCATATTGTTTTCTTAATATTGTAGAAGAAAAATATTGCCACAACCTTC